>Ga0163149_10000637_pt1 | contig 46223 bp, 39 predicted proteins | sample OliLakLV19MP5G1_FD_148604 | JGI IMG/M metagenome (GOLD analysis project Ga0163149, IMG submission 148604) | Freshwater microbial mat bacterial communities from Lake Vanda, McMurdo Dry Valleys, Antarctica - Oligotrophic Lake LV.19.MP5.G1 | ecosystem: Environmental > Aquatic > Freshwater > Lake >...
ACATCAATAGTAAAGTGATCACAAACAAAAAGGGCATCTCCCAATGCCCTTTTTACTATCAACGAATTATATTCTTTATCCTCCTGTAATCAACTTGGCAATATCATTGTAGAACACAAACACCATCAGCACCAGCAATATGGCCATGCCTACTTTGATGGCATTCTCAAAGAATTTCTCTGATGGTTCACGACCGCTGATCATTTCATAAAGTAAGAACACCACATAACCACCATCCAATGCTGGTATCGGTAATAAGTTCATAAATGCTAACACCATGGATAAGAGACCGGTCATGCGCCAGAAGCGTTCCCAGTCCCAGGTGCCGCCATATGCCTTCGCCATACCAATGGGACCCGACAAGGATTTCTTGAATGAAATCTGACCCGTGAAAATTTTACGGAATGCTTTTAGTTGAACTGTAATTACACCAAATGCTCTTGCAGGTCCTAACCACAACGATTCACCCAATGAATAGGTGACATTTTTCTCACCTTCCTTCGGCACAATCTGGCTGGGCACATAAAAGCCGATGCCCGGTGCATCTTTAAAATATTCTTTGAATTCCAATACCTGCTCACCACGTTGCACTTTAAACTGAAGGGTATCGCCTTTGAAATTGCGGGTTACCGCAGTTAATTGATCATGATAGGTAATTGGATTGTTTTGTATTTCAACAATGCGATCTCCTTTTTGAAGTTTGATTCTATCGGCAATGGTGTTGGGTGAAACTTCTTCCACGACAGGGGCTCTTCGTGGCAACACAAAGTTGATGATCGCTTCTTTCTTGTCGAACTGCTCGATGAAATTAGTTGGTATCGGAATATTTACTTCTTCCGAACCTCTCAAGACCGTGTAGGAAGAATTTTGAGAAAGGAGCACATCGGGTTTTGCCAAGTCATCGAAATATTCAAAATCCTGCCCATTGATCTTAATGATTTTATCACCGGTTTGAATACCGATTTGTTTCGCCAGATCCAATGCCTGCACGCCACCATTTTTATTTACATAGTCATTGAGAATAAACCGGTCGCCAAGAAAATAGACAAGTCCAATAAAGATGATAACGCCAACAATCACGTTCACGATAATTCCTCCCAGCATCACAATCAATCGCTGCCAGGCTGGCTTAGAACGAAACTCCCAAGGTTCAGGGGCAGCTTTCATCTGCTCTTTATCCATGCTTTCATCCACCATGCCGGCAATTTTCACATAGCCGCCTAGGGGAAACCATCCTATTCCAAACTCAGTATCTCCTCTTTTGAATTTCACCAACGAGAAATTGAGCACGTTGGCCATCGGAAAGAGAAAATCAAAGAAGAGATAAAACTTCTCTACCCGGATATTAAACATACGGGCTGTAATAAAGTGACCCCACTCGTGCACCGCTATCAAAATCGAAAGGCTCAGCAGAAGCTGGGCCGTCATAATTATTCCTTCCATCAGTTTATCAGTTCTTTTGCTTTAATTCTTGTTTCTCTATCTGTACTCACGTAATCCTCTAACGTAGGACGAGGGATATAAGGCATTTTCTCCAAACATCGTTCTACCACATCGGCCATTTCCAAAAACCCTATGCGGTCTTGCAAAAATTCAGCCACCGCTACCTCATTCGCTGCATTCAGCACACAAGGCATATTTCCTCCACGAGCCAGGGCTTCAAACGCGAGTGCAAGATTACGAAAAGTTTCGGTATCAGGCTTCTCAAACGTTAACGCAGGAAAATTCGCAAAGTCAAATCTTGGGAAGTTGCTTTTCAGTCGTGTTGGGTAAGACATAGCGAATTGGATCGGTAAACGCATATCCGGAAGGCCCAGTTGTGCCTTTATAGAGCCATCTTCAAACTGAATGAGTGAATGCACGATCGACTGAGGATGTACCACCACCTCAACTTGTTCTGTTTTGAGGCCAAAAAGCCACTTTGCCTCAATCACCTCAAGACCCTTATTCATTAAAGTGGCAGAGTCGATAGTCACTTTAGCTCCCATAGTCCAGTTGGGATGCTTCAATGCCTGTGCTTTTGTTACCTGCATTAACTCATTCCTCTTCTTCCCTCTAAAAGGTCCGCCCGAAGCAGTGAGGATGATTTTTTCAATAGGATTATGAAACTCCCCCACCAAGCATTGAAAAATGGCCGAATGCTCTGAGTCAACCGGAAAAATATTAACTCCCTTGCTTTTGGCCAGTTGGGTGACCAATTCACCGGCAACCACCAATGTTTCTTTATTAGCCAATGCAATGTTTTTTCCTGCTTCGATGGCTTTTAACGTTGGTTTCAATCCTGCATAACCAACCAAGGCGGTAAGAACAAGGTCAATGGTATCCATCTGCACCACCGAAGCCAGGGCGTTCTCACCGGCATAGACTTTAATATTCAAGGGAAGCAGTGCATCCTTCACTTTTTGATAAGAGTCCTCATTGACGATTACAACTGCATTGGGATTAAATTTCTTAGCCTGTTCAATGAGAAGATCAGCATTATTCTGTGCGGTAAGCACTTCCACTTGAAATGCTTCGGGATGAGCAACAATTACTTCCAGCGCCTGTGTGCCGATACTTCCTGTTGAACCGAGTATGGCTATGTGTTTTTTCGTGTGATCCAAAGAAACGTTCTTTAAAATGAATTAAGCAAAGTTCATGATACCTGATGGTATGCAAAAGTGGTAAATAGATTGGTATTTTTTAAACTTTCCATCTTAACACCGCAATCCTGTTGACTGTTCTGGCCTTCTTCATTTAAAACCAGAATTTAGTAGCAGAAACAAAGAAAGGAGTTGAAAAAGCTACACCCTCAAAAAGACATTCTTCTTATACAGAAAGTATAAAAAAGTCCATTTCACCATTACATAACAGATGGCAAACATCAGAATGTTAAGGGGATCACCCACCAGTTGGATCAGCCACTGAAAAATTGCTTCTGTCGTGTAGTCCCATTTAATAAACTGCCCCGACATATAAATCAAGATGGAATTCATACCGATCACGCTAAAGAAGAATGCCCACTTTTTATAACCCCGCACATCAATGATGTAATAAAACAGGGATAATAAAAGAAGACTCCATCCACCTACATGCAGCACAAATGAACTGGACCAAAGATTCTTGTTAATCGGGAAAACCAGGTTCCATACTTGTGCGAGGATAAGGGAAACAATGCCCATCACCAACAGCTGAAGCGCTTTCCGTTGCATGGTGAGCGGGCTGTTCTTTAACAAATTGCCAGCATAAATTCCCAACAACCCAGTACTGATGGCAGGTATCGTTGAAGTGAGTCCTTCCGGATCGTGAATACCTAAATAAAGTTTACCGGGCATAATCAGACGGTCGAGATACGAAGCAAAATTTCCTTCCATGGTTAAATCTCCATTGGAAAAACCGGGTGCAGCATTGAATAATAATAGTAGCCAATATCCCATCAGCAAAGAACAAAACCAGATAATCTGACCACGCTGCGTTGTATACAAGTAGATGATGTTGGCAAACATGTACGCCAATCCTATTCTTCCCAATACGCTGCCAAAACGAATGTCGGCAATCGGGCGCAGTTCAAGACCGTTGTTGTGAATGACTCCGAGAAGCACAAGGATCAGCCCTCTTTTGATCACCCGAAGCAATAGTTGATTCTTTGACTTTCCTTTTTCCAATTCTTTGCCAATCGAGTACGGTGTGGCCACACCCGCCATGAATAGAAATAACGGAAAGATTAAATCATAAAAATGAAAGCCATGCCAATCAGGATGTGTCAGTTGATTCGACAGGACTTCCATGAAGGGAGAACCTGTAATCTTAGAGAGCGCATGAACAATTTCTTCCGCGCCCATTATCCAAAACATATCAAAGCCCCGAAGGGCATCGAGCGAATACAATCGTTGTGTTGAAGAAATGGATGCCATGCGAATGCAATTTATTTTGACAAATCCTTAATTCGGATGTTTCTGAACTTAACCACCGAACCATGACCCAAAAATCCGATATGACCTGTGTGTCGATTCAATCCCGGATGATCCTTATGATCCAGTGTTCCATTCTTAGAAGCGTTCTTCATATCTCCTTCCAGGATTACAATACCATTTAATGTTACCTTAATGTAATCGCCCTTTACATAGACATCCTCTTGGTTCCACTCACCGGTTGGTTTCAAATAACCTCGTTTAGCAGGCATCACACCATAGACTGAACCATGATATTGATAAACTTCCAACTTTGAATACACGGGCGCATCGTTATCCAGTATCTGGATTTCTTTTCCAGCGTAAGCAACATCTCCGGTCAACGGGGCGTGAATGCCAAGTCCGTTGTTGGCGCCTGGCGTAAGCTGGAACTCAAAACGAAAAACAAAATCAGAATATTCCTTTTCTGTGTATATGTTGCCATGACCATCCTTTGTCGGGTAAATAGCAATGGTATTATCTTCTACCACATACTCGGTCTTGTTGCCCACCCAATTGTTCAGATCTTTTCCATTGAACAATACATCGAAACCCTGCTCCTTCTCTTCTTTGGAAAGCTCATAGGGCTTAGAACTTAATTCTTTTACATAGATATTTCTGAAAGCGAGGTCTGTTCCGTGTGCCTGCAACTCAATGGCTTCTTCAGAAAAAATAGGAAGGTTTCTATCCCAATAATTTTCCATGACTACATTATCCACCACGAGTACACCATTCAGATAAACCGTTACGCGATCCCCCACCATTTTAATGTGGAAAGTATTCCACTCTCCGATTGGATTATCGGCTACCACTAATGGTGTGCTCCTTTCTTTTTGATTGTTGTACAGACCACCGGAACCCACCTGGGCACCGTCTTGCACACGAGAGATGTCCCAGATTTGAACTTGTGGTGAGCCACGCAAATAAATTCCACTGTCACCATTTTTAGAAATCTTCCAATCCACGATCATCTCAAAATTCGCATTGGCTTCCAGTTGTTTTTTTGCCAACACCGCTTTGGTCATTTTGGCTCGCGCGATTGGGTTCTCTACTAAACCTTGCCACCCGCTAAGGTCCTTGCCATTAAAGATCGATTCATATCCTTTCGTGTAGGGAAGTCCTTCAAGGTAAGTGAGTATATCAATGCGTTCATATTGACTGTCCTCTCCCGTTAGTTTATCAAGCATGCGCTCCAGGGTTTTACGAACCTCAATACCGGTGAGGCCTGGTTTGGCATCGGAGGTAGGCAACGCAATTTGCATGGCAGCACGACTAGCTGCACTACTCAGTTCCTGATCATCGAGGTATTCGGCAACAAACATGAGTGATAAAAATGTTCTCACATTACCGGCTGCCCTGATCACCGCAGACTTTTCATTTTTACCCGAAGCTAACGTCATCATTTCGCGCAACATCAACAGTTTTTGATCCTCCGGCCAGGAAGATTTACCCACCTGAGAAACAAAGGACTGAAGTGCCTGGGTATGATATTGTTTTACGTTCCCATCTTTTCTAATTGCCAATAATGTTCTGATTGCTCCGCTGTCTTGCCAGTTCTTCAATGCATCAAACGCAACTTGCTTCTCTTTTTCACTGCCTTGATAAAAAGCAGAGGTCACTTTTTCCAATGCACCATTATCATTCAAATACGGTACTACGGGAAGAAGTTTTACTTTTTGAGCTGGGTAGGCTGCGTTGATCAATGGTACTGCATTTTTATCAAGAGCAGAAATAATGGCCGACTGAATGGCTTTTAACTCCTTATCATTTTCTGAAGCTGATAACATCTTCAAAAGCTCGCTCACGTTATTTGCAGACGACACATTGGGCAATGCATTATACGCTGCATCCTTTACCGCAGCATCACCCGATGAAGTTTGCTTTGCTACAACAGCAAAATGATCTACCGCCCGTCTTGCCGATATTACTTCCAATAGTGCTACTTTATTTTTTGATTGAGCGGCCTCTAACTTTTGCGCTATTAAGACATCGGTGTCCTTATCCGCCACCTGAAGCAGATCTGCTTTTGCTGCCGAGATCTCTACATCATCGGTTGATCGCAACAGGTAATCCAATAAGGCCGGTGTAAAATTTTTATTTCTATAGCTGGCAATTTCTGAAGCTGCTGCCATTCTTGTTGGTTGATTGGATGAAGAAAGAGCCGGCACTAACATAGTTTCAACAAAGCCATCGTTGCGATTGGCCTTCGCCATCATCGACAAAACATCTGCCTGTGCAGAACCTGTTGATTTTTTATATTCTTTCTGCCACAGCGTAAGCGCTGCTGGTGAACCGGCCGATGAAACCGCAATCTTCAAAACCTCCTTTTGATATTCAGCATCATAACGACTACGCTCTTTGATCAGCATTGAAACTGATCCTTGCGGATCTACGTGTGCAAGTGCTTTTAAGGCAGCTAATCTGAAATGTTGTTGTGAGGCATCGGTCGTATTGTCCATCACAGCCTTACTGATTTCTTTAACCAGCACACTATTACCTTTGCTGGTCATCTGATGAAGATACTCAACCAATGCGGTGGTAGCTTCCGTGGGATCATTCTTAAAACCAACATTTTTTACCTGTTGTAAAAGGACCTGGTAAGAACTGGCATCGGCCAATAACGCGATTGTCCATAACGCTTGTTTTTTCAGCAATGCATTTTCACTTGACCCGAATGCCGTGATTGAGGCCAATGCTGGCTGGTAGTTTAATTCACCCAGCGCTTTAATCAATCTCACTTGTGTTGTCGCGGGCTGATTTGGAAGTGCATTCATCAACGCCCTGCTGGCATCTTCACTGCCAATGCGCACCAGTGTGGATATTGCCGGATCATAGGATTCCTTGTCTCCGATGTATTCTTTGAGCACCGCCACCGATTCATTTGAACCAACTACTTTCAGGTTATCCATGAAATAGGATTTTATTTCTGCATGGGTTGCCTTCTTCAGGGCAGCGAGATAAGCCCTTTCAATTTTTGCTTTCTGATCTTTTGTAGTAGCATAGTGGGTAAGTAATGATACCGCATAACGGGAAGGAATTCCTTCTGCTACACCATTGGGCTGCACGCCATCGGTTACCAATTGTAAACCTTCGTCTCCGAGACTAATGATATCCTGAAATATTCGTGCTGCCTGTTGATTGTCAGTGGCAGGCAATATGGCCAATGCATCCGCTACTTTGGTCTTCACCAATCGTTGATCCTGAGCCGAAAGAAACAGTGGCGCAAAAATTAAGATCAGAAAAATGATACGTGTGATTTTATTTAATTTCATTTTCAATGTAGTCTAAAAGTGGTGATTAGATTTTCCAGTGACCTCTCATGGGTTGGTTGATCAAACGGTTGGCGGCTTCATCGTTGATGAACTCCTGCTTAACCGGATCAAAATTCAACGACCTTCCTAACTGAAGCGCGATCTTACCCATGTTCACAATCGTAGCAGAGCGATGGCCATTCAGTTCATTCAATCCAAACTTCTTGCGGCTTTTTACCGATTCAGAAAAAACTGACATCTGTGGCTCCGGGTCTGGGAATGTATCTATGACTTTTAGAATGTTGGGAATGTCTGATTTAAATCCACGATAAATTTTCCCGTTAGGTCCTTCGATGTAAGGCACATTGGTGTCTTTATTTTCACCATCCAGAATAATTTTGCAACCATCCGCGTAGGTAAACTCAATGCGTCTCCAGGTGCCTACTGCATCATCATGTTGCTGTGGGCAATCAACATCTACTCGTATAGGGCTGGTATTATCCTTTCCCAAAAAATACTGCACCGGATCAATATAGTGTTGACCCATATCTCCCAATCCTCCTCCATCATAATCCCAATATCCTCTGAAGGTGCTATGCACACGGTGTGGGTTGTACGGCTTATACTGAGCAGGTCCCAGCCACATATCATAATCCAATTCGGATGGCACTGGCATAGGATCTAAATCCGTTTTTCCTACCCAATAAAATTTCCAGTTAAAACCAGTAACACCGCTGATCGTAACTTTTAAAGGCCAGCCCAGGATTCCACTGTCCACCGCTTTCTTCAATGGCTTAACCGTAGTACCAAGTCCATAAAAATTATCCTGAAATCTAAACCAGGTATTAAGCCTGAACATGCGGCCATATTGTTCCATGGCCTCCACTACACGCTTACCTTCGCCAATGGTTCGGGTCATCGGCTTTTCGCACCACACATCTTTACCTGCCTGGGCCGCCATCACCGACATGATGCCATGCCAATGCGGAGGTGTAGCAATGTGAACAACATCAATATCGGGTTGCGCCAATAGCTCTCTGAAATCGGAGTAGCCTCTTACGTTTCCACCCGCCAGCGCAATGGCATCTTTAAGATGGGTTTTGTCCACATCGCACATGGCCAGCACTTTTGTGCCTTCATATTCAATGTGGCCGCGGCCCATGCCCCCTACACCAATGATTGCTTTGGTAAGGGTGTCGCTCGGTGCCAGAAATCCTTTGCCCCCCAGCACATGACGAGGCACGATCGCAAATGCACCCAAAACAAGGGCCGATTTTTTAATAAAGTCTCTTCGAGAGTTATTGTCTGAACTGATGATTTTGCTTTTTTTCATTCCCGTAGTAGTTATGAATGGATGTGGTAATTATTTCTGTTAGAATAGACAAGGAGGAGATAAGTACATGACACTAATTTTGAAAGCTATTCCGCAATAGGAAAGGTGCTTCAATGTACTTATTTAATTACTAAAAATTCACCTACTTATATGTCCGGTAAATTCTTTATGTAGATCAGGATTTCATTTTTATCAGCTCTCCGGCAATCTTTCTGTCATTGGCGAGCCTGGGAACTTTGTTCTGTCCACCCAACTTGCCCTGCGATTTCATATAGTCGATGAAAGCAGTCTTGCGAAGGGGCGCGATGATGAGTGTGCGTAAGATATTACCGGAGATCAAATCATCGTAATAGACATTCAAGCTGCGCAATTGATTATCCAGTTCCAGCGAAAATGCTGCTAAGTCTTTGGGAGGATTCGCAAACTCAATCAGCCATTCGTGGTGCGGCATTCCTTCAGCGGGTGCCACATTGGGTGCCACGGTAAATTCCACCAACTCCACTTCCGGAAATTTTTGCATAGCGAACTTCATAGCCTTCTCCACTTCTTCACCGATTACGTGTTCGCCAAAAGCCGAAATGAAATGCTTTATTCGTCCGCTCACTACAATGCGGTAGGGATTTTTAGAAACAAACTTCACCGTATCACCAATGGAATACCCCCATAAGCCAGCGTTGCTGTTGATGATCACTGCATAATTTTTTCCGAGCTCCACTTCTTCGATAGAAAGTCTGCGTGGATTATCATTAAAATATTCTTCGGTAGGGATGAATTCAAAAAATATTCCTGAGTTTAATAATAAGAGCAATCCTTCGGCACGTTGTGAATCCTGGTAGGCAATAAATCCTTCCGATGCCGGGTAAGTTTCAATCGAATCAATTTTCTTTCCAATCGTTTCAAATAATTTGGCGCGATAAGGTTCAAAGTTGACACCACCATACACAAACATCGAAAAGTTGGGAAACACATCTTTCACTTTTTTGCCTGTGCGTGCTACGATGCGATCAAAATACATTTGCGCCCAGGGCGGTATGCCCGAAATCAGAGTCATGTCTGCATGAATCGTCTCATCAATAATCTTATCCAGTTTCGTTTCCCAGTCGTCAATGCAATTGGTAGCATAACTTGGTTTTTGATTGGTGCGCAGATAACCTGGCACGTGATGATTCACAATGCCTGAAAGTCTTCCGGTTTTTATTCCGGCTTTCTCATCAAGTTCAGGACTGCCAGACAGAAATATTAAACCGCCATCTAAAAAAGATGCGTTACCAGTTTCATGAACATAACTCAATAAAGCATTACGTGCGCTATTGATGTGATTGGGGATAGACTCTTTTGTAATGGGAATATACTTGGTGCCAGAAGTGGTCCCTGACGTTTTTGCAAAGTAGGCAGGCTTGCCTCTCCAGAGAATATCCGCCTCACCATGCAGTACCTTTTCGACATAAGGCTTGAGGTCTTCGTAATCCCGGATAGGAATTTGCTTTTTAAAATCTTCGTGGGTTCTAATGGATTCAAAGCCATGATCTTTTCCGAAAAGAGTACCTTTCCCTCCCTCGATCAGGTGATTGAATACATTGCGTTGGAACTGAACAGGTTTTAGTGACCATTCTTTTGTCTCCTTTGCGATGTAAGCCGCGAAAGGTTTTGCCAGCACCGAACGTATACCCATATCATGCAAAAGTAAGGGTATCCGATTGAGGCTGCAAGCCAAAAAAAGTGCTGACAAACCTTCCGGTTTTTACTTTTGGGATAATTTTTGAGTAAGAAGAAATGCCTTAACCAGGTAACAACTGAACAAATCGATCGTTGGAATACAAAAAACTCGGCTTTATGAATGCGTTAAAGATTGTGGTCATTGGATTTATTGCCGGTTTGGCGGGCGCCTATACCTTTTTCACTTACCAGAAAGAAAAAGAATCGCGCGAGCAAAAAGAAAAACAATACCAGGTATCGGACTATCAACCCGCTGAAGTTTACCAACCTAACCGTATTGAATCTTCTCACTCAGAGAATAATAATCCTGCCGAAGCTGTGGATTTCAGCCTGGCAGCTCGCAAGGCTACCCCCAGCGTAGTGTATATCAACAGTATCTCACAAGGAAGCCCTGCCTATTCCTATTGGGATCTTCTTTTTGGGGGAAGTGGTTCACAAACTCAGGTGAGCAGCGGATCGGGTGTGATATTCTCAACGGACGGCTACATTGTCACCAACAATCACGTGATCGAAGCGGCCGAAAAAATTCAAGTACTCTATAACAAGAAATCATACGAAGCTGAATTAATCGGAACCGATCCTTCCACTGACATTGCAGTTTTAAAAATCAAAGAAACTGACCTGCCAGCTGTTACGATTGGAAGCTCAAAAAATCTTTCGGTAGGCGAATGGGTAGTCGCAGTCGGTAATCCGTTCTCCCTTTCTTCAACGGTAACGGCAGGAATTGTAAGTGCCAAAGGCCGGAAAATCAATATTGTTGACGATCGTTTTCCGATAGAATCATTCATCCAAACGGATGCGGCAATTAATCCGGGCAATAGTGGTGGAGCATTGGTTAATAAAAATGGGGATTTAGTCGGCATAAACACTGCGATACTTTCCCGCACCGGATCTTATACCGGTTATGCGTTTGCAGTGCCTAGCGACATAGCTAAAAAAGTAGTGGATGATTTGATTAAATACGGAGCTCCTCAAAAAGCAATCTTTGGTGGTAAAGTGGTTGAGTATGACTATCAGAATGCACAGAAGTATGAACTCAATGCTGATGTGAAAGAATTTAAAGGCGTGCTGATTGGAAAAGTAGATCGCGCGGGTGCCGCTGATGATGCCGGCCTGCAGGAAGGCGACATCATTATTAAAATCAATAATATAGAGATCAACAGCGAGAGTGCTTTTGAAGAAGAGCTTAGCTATCACTACCCCGGAGATAAAATCTCAGTTACGTTTGTACGAAATGATAAAACCAGTACTTCGACTGTTACGCTCTTGAACAAGAACGGAGATACCAGTCTGGTGAAACGAAAAATATTTGTTGATGCGACTGTTGGCGCCAGCCTTGAAGCAGTTGACTACGGTGTGAAGGTTTTCAAAATTAAAGACGGGGTATTCAAGAGACTCGGACTACAAGAAAATTTTACCATCGTGTACATCAACCGGCAGCGCGTAAAAGACCCACAAGATGTGATTGAATTCTTCAGCAAGTATAAAGGGCGGGTGTATATGGTTGGAGTCAATAGCTCGAAACAAGAAGTTCCGATTTCATTCTACCTTCAATAGGAAAGAAATTAATTTGAACCTGTCATGCGGGTCTTGAACTTCTTGGTAAGTTCATCCACGATGTTCTTAAAGTTGGCATCGGTCTTCATCATGTCTTCCACTGACTCCAACGCATGAATGACCGTGCTGTGATCGCGGCCGCCAAAATTCTCGCCAATTAAAGCAAGCGTAAGTTGGGTGTAGCGCTTGCAGAAATACATGGACACCTGGCGGGGTATCACAATCTCACGCTTCTTCACTTTACTCTTCATCTGGTCAAGGCTTACCTTGAAGTAATCCGCCACCGTTTTTTGGATAAAGTCTACACTCACATCGGCCTGAATTTCCTTCACAATATTTTTCAGCACCTCTTTGGCTAATTCAAGATCAATGTCCTTTTTAAGCAACGTGGCGTGAAAGAGCAGTGAGTTAAGCACGCCCTCCATATCACGAAGGTTCGTATCAACACTGTAGGCGAGGTATTCGGCAACTTCCGTTGGAATTTCAATTCCATCAGACTGCATCTTGTTATGAATGATCGCGAGCTTGGTTTCGAAATCGGGCTCCTGAAGATCAGCAGTAAGTCCCCATTTAAAGCGGGATAACAGTCTCTCCTGAAATCCTTTCAAATCTCTGGGAGGACAATCACTAGTCATGATGATCTGCTTGCCCGATTGATGGAGCTGATTGAAAATATGGAAGAACATCTCCTGCGTCTTCTCGCGACCCGCCAAAAACTGAACATCATCAAGGATCAGCAAATCAACCTGCAGATAATAATTTTGGAACTCTTGAATTTTATGATTTTGAAGCGCGTTCAAAAACTGACTGGTAAAATCATTTTGATCGATGTATAAAACGATCTTTTCAGGAAGGTTTCGCTTTATTTCATTCCCAATGGCCTGAACCAGGTGAGTTTTACCAACACCTACGCCACCATATAACATCAATGGATTAAATGATGTAACGCCTGGTTTCTTGGCCACAGCAACACCTGCGGATCGTGCAAGACGATTACAATCACCTTCTACAAAATTATCGAACGTATAACTGGGATTCAGTCTGGAATTAACCGTTTGTGGGTTGAGCGCCTTAAAGCTGAATGGTGAATAATCTTCATGGCCTGCATTTCCATGCGTTGCTTGAAATGGATAGCGCTTCGTACCGTTACCATTCGGGTAGTTCACCAACAAGGGAGGGTTTTTATGATTACCACTATCCACCACTACCGAATATTCAAGTCTGCCGTTTGGGCCAATCACCTGATGTATAGCCTTTCTCAACACAGGAACATAATGCTCTTCAAGCCATTCGTAAAAGAATTGTGAGGGAACCTGTATGGTAAGCACATCAGCCTCACTTTTAAGTGGGCTTATCGGTTTGAACCAGGTGTTGAAGTTTTGCTCGTCAACATCTTTTCGAATTACTTCGAGACAATCACTCCATACGGTTGCACAGTCAACTACCATTTATAAAAGCTTCCAATTTTTGTGAAAATCCTCGTAATTTTTTTGGGAGGGAGACAAAGGTGTAAAAAAAATAAAGAACAAAAAAACAAAAATCAGCCTTGATTATTCAGATTTCTTTTTGTCGAAAGAACATGACTAAAATCATAAAATAATTGCAATCCTCGTAACTAAAATTCAACTTGAATCCGCTATTTCATTCGAATTCATGAACTCCGCAACATTAGAAAATAAACCTAACTTTTCTTTTACTTATCCAACTTATAAAGAATGGTTGGAAGTTGCCCGTCAGGAGTTAGAGGGGGTCGAACCTACCGAAAAACTAGGTATTCGCAAAGGGGATCTTGAAATTCTTCCATTCTACTCTGCTTCACAAAAGGAAGCAAGCAATCCTCCTGTTCTGAAACCATCTTCAAATCCCTATTTGGGATCAAGAGGCTGGATGAATACTCCAAAAATTTTAGTAACTGATGAACATAAGGCCAATGAAATAGCACTTTCCTATTTAAACTCCGGTGCCGATGGTATTTTATTCAATTGTCAGTCAGAAAATATAAATCCGGCTATTCTCCTAAATAAAATTAGTCTGGCTGATTGCTCCATTTCTTTTCTGTTGGGTGACCTGCCACCAAATTGGCTACACGGTTTCAGGATTTTCGCAACAAGCAATTGTGATACGAGTAAAATCAGGGGTTGTATTTTCTGGAAAACCTTTCCGGAAAATTATGCTGAAATCGTTCAAAGCTTTGAGCATTGGACACAATTCTACGCATTGGGGATGCTGGTTCAACCACAGTACCATGCCACCGATGAAATAGCGCAATCTCTAAAGAAGGCAGTCCAATTAGTGAATACGCTATCTGAAAAAAAAATAAATCCCCACATCGTACTCGATCAAATAACATTTTCAGTTTCTGTGGGCACCGATTTCTTTCTTGAGATTGCGAAGATAAAGTCATTAAGGAATTTATGGCATCAGGTTAAAGGTGCCTATGGTGTTTCAACCGCCAAACCACTTCACATTCATGCAACCTCAACGGTTTGGATAAAAGATGCATACCATCCCCATGGCAATATGATCAAATCAACCACTGCAGCCATGGCGGCCATAGCGGGAGGTTGTGATAGCCTGACGGTAGAACAAGAAGACAATGTCAATGAAACGATGAGTCGGGTGGCAAGGAATGTTTCATCCATCCTGCGGGAAGAATCTCATTTCTCAAAAGTGGCAGACCCCACCGCAGGGTCCTATTATATCGACTCACTTACCGTTCAGCTTTCTGAAAAAGCGTGGAGTAAATTTCAATCGTTGATGAAATGACGAGACCCGACTTTTCTAAAATAAAATTCAATCAGTTCAACCCTGAAGAAAATTCAGGGCATCATGAGCCTTGGGTCTCTCCTGAAAAAATTGAAATAAAATCCGAGCTTACTTCAGATGATCTAAAAAATAATTATTTAAAAGATTATTCAGCTGGAATTGCCCCGTACTTACGAGGACCGTATGCCACTATGTATACGGTACGGCCCTGGACCATTCGCCAATATGCGGGTTTCTCTACCGCTAAAGAATCCAATGAATTTTATAGAAGAAATCTTGCCGCTGGCCAAAAAGGATTATCCGTTGCCTTTGATCTCGCAACGCATAGAGGATATGATTCTGATCATCCGCGTGTAGTGGGTGATGTTGGTAAAGCCGGTGTTGCCATCGACTCAGTATTGGATATGAAAATATTATTCGATCAGATTCCACTGGATAAAATGTCTGTGTCGATGACGATGAATGGAGCCGTACTTCCCATCATGGCGTTTTATATTGTAGCTGCTGAAGAGCAAGGTGTGAAACCCCATCAGCTGAATGGCACCATCCAAAATGATATTCTGAAAGAGTTCATGGTGCGCAATACCTATATCTATCCACCTGCTCCTTCCATGCGGATTGTCTCCGATATCTTTTCGTATTGCTCCAAACACATGCCCCGCTTCAATAGCATCAGCATCAGTGGCTATCACATGCACGAAGCGGGCGCACCGGCACACATAGAACTTGCTTACACCCTAGCGGATGGACTCGAATACATTCGTGCCGGATTAAAAGCCGGTATTGCCATTGATGATTTCGCCCCGCGCCTCTCTTTCTTCTGGGGTATTGGAATGAATTTCTTTATGGAAATTGCCAAGCTGCGAGCAGGACGGGTGCTGTGGGCTAAAATGGTTCAATCATTCCAACCAACAAATTCCAAGTCAATGGCCTTGCGAACCCATTGCCAGACTTCAGGATGGAGTTTGACTGCGCAAGATCCTTACAACAACGTATCGCGCACCACCATCGAAGCAATGGCTGCTGTTTTAGGTGGCACACAATCTCTACATACCAACTCACTAGACGAAGCAATTGCACTTCCCACTGATTTCTCTGCACGCATCGCACGCAACACGCAGTTGTTCATTCAGAAAGAAACGGGTGTCACACAAGTAGTCGATCCATTAGGAGGGTCTTATTATGTTGAATATTTAACAGAGCAATTGGTTAACAAAGCCTGGAGTCTTATTGAAGAAGTAGAAGAACTGGGCGGCATGACCCGCGCCATTGAAAGCGGTATTCCTAAAATGCGCATCGAGGAAGCTGCTGCCGCCAAGCAGGCACGGATTGACATAGGGCGTGATGTCATTGTTGGAGTGAATCGGTATCAAACCGATGAGGTTCCCGATTTCGAAATTCTTGACGTAGACAATGCAGCTGTTCGCAAAGAGCAAATTGAAAAACTAGAGAAATTAAAAAGTGAAAGAGATCAAGACGAAGTAAATTCTGCGCTCGATGGCATAGAGCAAGCCGCACGCAGTGGCACAGGAAATTTATTGGAACTTGCCATTGTTGCTGCCCGAAAACGGGCCACGCTGGGAGAGATTTCGTTGGCAATGGAAAATGCTTTTGGCCGTTACAAAGCAACTATCCGATCTATTTCAGGTATATATTCAGGTGAAATGAAAAATCAAAAAGAATTGGAAGAAGTTCGCGCCCTATCCGATCGCTTTGCCAAATTAGATGGGCGCAGGCCGCGGATTCTGATTGCAAAAATGGGGCAGGATGGACACGATCGTGGTGCAAAAGTGATTGCAACCGGTTTTGCTGATTTAGGTTTTGATGTCGACATAGGACCACTCTTTCAAACACCGGAAGAAGTTGCGAAACAGGCAGCGGAAAACGATGTGCATGTGATTGGCGCTTCCAGCCTTGCCGCTGGCCACAAAACATTAATTCCACAGCTTATTGACGAATTAAAAAAAATCGGCAGACCTGATATCAAGGTTGTGGCGGGTGGCGTAATCCCATCGCAAGATTATGATTTCCTCAATCAAAGCGGTGTGATGGGAATTTTTGGACCAGGAACACCCGTTTCAGAATCGGCAAAAAAAATTCTTTTGAATTTATTGGGTGAATAATTACCCTCTGATCATTCGGTACTTCCGTTGCTATTCTCACATATCCCTTTTGGAATTACCGATTGATTTTTAATAGTGGCATCAGCCAAAAGAAATGACTAATTTTAATTTGTAAAATTTCAGACTTATGAAACGCATTCATTTCTTACTCCTGATCGCTGTGTTCAGCTATGGTAGGGCCATTAGCCAAAGCAAGTATGATAAAATGCTTAAGGCTGCAGAAACCAGTTATGAAGTGGGCGATTATTCCAAAGCGCTAAGTTCTCTTGAAAAATTCAAAACGAAGGCTTTTAAGAAATTAGGCAAGCACAACGTATACACTCCCACGTATTATTTACTCAATGCTAAATACAATCGTGCCTCCGGCTACATTTCAGAATTTGAATCAAATCTTTTTACAGCCGTAAACACAAGTATTTCTATCAATCAGGAGAACAGCCTGGAACATATTCTCATCCTGATTGGTGGAGCCGAGTTGCATAACCTGAATGGCTCCTACCTCGAAGCGCGAAATTATCTCGCCAATGCTAAAAAGTTATTTGAGGGTGGAGCGCACGTAACCGATGTTATTAAAGGCCAATGGAATCTGGCACTTGCCGAAGCGCTGACCGGCCAGGGATTTTATAGTGAAGCCTTAGAAATACTTAAAGAACAAGAAAAATTCTACGTAGGCCGTGCCGTAAAACAAGAGACTGTCATAGATAGTAAGGGGAATCTTACAAGCAGGAAACTGTCCGATGAAGAAATAGCCGCTCGTTATAACGAATACGCAAAATTATTAACATTGATGGGCAACGCCTATGGTAAACAAGGAAGTTTGAAAAGCTCTGACTCAGTATTTGTATTTGCTGCCAACTGGATTAAGAGATACATGGGCGAATCGAGCATGGCGTATGTTAAAAATCAATTTCTAAATGCAAATGTCCTTATTGAAAATGGAAATGAAAATTTGCCTAGGGAGCTTGAATACAGTACTGCCTTGGCCAACCTTAAAATAAAACATAAGCCCACACACTACCTGGCTATGGGTATTTTTGAAGAGACCATCAAGGAATTGCAAAGAGATGATCGATCAGCCGCCTTATTCAATACAAAACTTGAATATGAAAAGATGATCAATAAAAATTATAAGCCCTCAAGCATTTATCACGTGCGATTGAAAGCAGTAGAATTTGATGCGCGGCTGGACAAAGATAAAACCAAGACCTTAGAAACAGATGCCAATAACCTGATTGCAAACACCACCACCCTGCCGCGTAATAACATGGTGACAGTAAACGTAACCGAGTTTCTCTATGGTTTGGCGATCTACAAAAAGAATTATACCAATGCAGAAAAATATCGGACTGATGTCATCGAAATCAAAAGTAGCTTATTTGGAAGCGAAGCGCCCGAGGTGCATCTGGCCAGACTAAAACTCGCTAATTTTTATCTCGACAACACAAATAAGATCAATGAGGCTGGGCGTATTTATGAAGAGAGCTATACGAAAATTATATCCAAACAAATCGGGGCCTGGCATAAAGACCACCTGGAAATATTAAATCACATAGCTACCTTGTATGAACTAACTGATAAATACACCGAAGCAAATCAGGCCTTGGAGAAAGCTACGTTTGTGGCACGCTCTAAATACACCGATGAAGATTATCAATATGGCATCGAGCTCAACCACATTGCCAAACTTCAGATCAAAATCGGGTTATATGAAAAAGCAGAAGAAAACTTAACAAAATCCCTGAAGATTCTACAGGAATTCAGAAAAGATGAGGAGAAAAAAGTTTACCTGATCCAAGCGATTGAAACACAAGCTGCCCTGTTTGGAATTAAAGGTTTATTTGATGAGGCGGAAAATGCTTTGAACCGTTCTAAAAAAATTATTGGCAATGCCGATAAAATTTCAGGGTCCGATGATCTTAATACGAATAAAGAGCTATCAAGTTTATTTATTCAATTAGGAAGATATTCCCGCACTCAGGAGCTTCTGATTGAATTGATCAGCGAATATGAAAAACTATACGGAACCAGTTCCGTTCGCCTGGTTGACCCGCTTGTTAATATGGGGAAACTTTCATTGGCAAAGGGAGATTACACAGAAGCAACCAAAATTGCTGACCGGGCCAATAAAATAGCCACCAGTGTATATGGCGAAAAATCAACTAAAACTGCGCCTACTCAAAAACTTCACAGTGATATCGATTACGCTATTGGCGATTATGAGAATGCTGAACGGAATATCATTAAAGCGCTCGAAAGCCAGGAGAAACAATTTGGCCGTAATCACATTGAAGTTGCCAAATCGCTTGCACAACTGGGCATTATTAAATTCTACAAAGGTGACAAACCCAGCGAAGTAGAAAAAATCCTGTTTGAGGCACAGGAGATTATGGGTGCAAGGTTGGGGAAAGAAAATCCACAATACGCAGATATTTTAAAGAATGTTGCCATTGTAAAAATATCAGAGAAAAAATACCCAGAGGCGGTATCAGCACTCACTCAGGCAGAAGCAATCTGGCGAAAAAAGACAGGCACGAAAACAAATATTAATGCTGCCTCGATCTACACACTGACCGGTGATCTATTTTATCAAACAAAAAATTACACAAAAGCAGAAGAGTTCTACTCACAAGCACGCGACATCTATGAAAAGTATTTCAATCGCAACCATCCTGAGTACGTCAAAATTCTCTCCAAGCAATCGAAAGTGTACTATATGGAGAAAAACTTTAAAAGAGCAAAATCAAACATAGAACAGGCCCTTAACAATTATGAAATCTTCATTAAACAATATTTTCCTGCGCTGAGTGAACGGGAAAAAGCCAAGTATTGGAATACGATTAAAGGTGACTTCGAATTCTATAATACTCTAGCCTTCGGCCAACTTGAAGATTTCCGGGACCTTACTGGAAAAGTGTTTGATTATCAATTGCTGACCAAAGCCATGCTGTTGAGCTCGTCCATAAAAATCCGCGAACGTATTTTAACCAGCAATGATGAAAGTCTGAAAAATTCATACTTGCAATGGATTCAGAAAAAAGAGTTTCTAACCATCGCCTTGTCGATGAGCACAGATCAGCTGATAGAAAACGGTATCGATCCGAATGCACTTACTTCGGAAATAGAAAAACTTGAACGCGAAATCAGTGAAAAGTCTGAGTTATTCAGTCAAAGCTTCGATAACAAAAAAATTACCTATCAAAATGTACAAAAGGCGTTAAACAAAAATGAAGTAGCCATTGAGATGATTCGCTATCGGCACTTCAATCATTCGTTTACCGATTCAATCGTTTATGTAGCGTTATACGTGAAGGGTGATAATTCCAGGCCTAAAGCGATCATCTTGCCGGAAGGTTACCGGTTGGAAACAAGATTCTTCCGCTACTATCGCAATTCAATCACCAGTAAAATTCCGGATGAGTATTCCTACAAATCATTTTGGGAACCCATCCAGAACGAAATCGGAACTACCGCAACCGTATATCTATCGCCCGATGGTGTTTACAATCAGATCAACCTGGAGGCTATACCAACACCCGATGGAAAATATGTAATTGATAATTCAAACATCGTAATGGTGAGCAACACGAAAGATCTGCACCTTCGCAGGATTAAAAAGAAACAAGCAGTAACGGCAAATAAAGCTACTATGTTTGGAAACCCTACCTTTTACCTCACCGCTTCGAGCAATAGAAATATTCCCGCACTGCCAGGAACCGAAAAAGAAGTGGAGGAACTGCAGACGCTGCTTAAGAAAAACGGGTGGGTTACGGATGAGTATGTAGAAACATCAGCCAGCGAAGACCAGGTGAAGAGTTTATCCAGCCCCAAAATTTTCCATATCGCCACGCATGGGTTTTATACGCCCTCAGTTGACCAGGATGAACTCGCAGAATTAACGGAGAGCGAAGCGCAAATGACAGAAAACCCACTGATGAAAACAGGCTTGTTACTCACTGGTGCGGGTGACGTACTCAATAAAACCAAATACAATTACAATATGGAAAGCGGCATTCTCACAGCGTATGAGGCGATGAGCCTCAACCTGGATCAAACCGACCTGGTTGTATTAAGCGCTTGCGAAACTGGCCTGGGAGATATTTCTAATGGTGAAGGTGTATATGGTTTACAACGGGCGTTCCTAGTAGCCGGTGCAAAGGTTTTGATCATGAGTATGTTTAAAGTAGATGATGAGGCTACGCAAAAACTGATACTGAACTTTTATAGAAAATGGCTTGTCACCAATAATCTTCGTCAGAGTTTCGTGAATGCCAAGAAAGAATTGCGGGTGGACTATCCGGAACCCATTTACTGGGGTGCGTTTATGATGATTGGATTGGAGGATTAATTATTTAAAGAATTATTTTCCGTTATCCGTTTTCAACTGACTTAGTTTGTATTGCCATACACCGGCAATACTTCGCGATCTGTCTTTGACTTCACTTGCTTTGTCTCCGATAAAGTTTTCATCCACGGTTTGGTAAAATAATTCAAGCCATCGGTCAAAATGTAAAGCCGAAATCGATAATGCCACATGCTTTTGAAAAGGATTGCCCTGATAACTCTGCTCGCCCAACAACATGGAAGACCAGAAGTTATACATGATGGGTAAATGGGCAGGCCAGTTGACATGGGCAAATAACGGACTCAGCAGATCATCCTGTTTTACTTTTTCGTAAAAGTTGTTCACAAGTAGAATAATATCCTCTCGTTGCATAATTTCTTTCATTTTCTATACCTCATTTTATTTTGTGCGCGAACAACCATTACTGCAAGTGTTACAAAGTAAAGGAGAATGCCAATCCCCGAAAAAATACCGCTTACTTTCCTCCACTCGATACTAAAAAGTGAATCTGAGATAAGTCTGAGTAAAAGGGAACCTTGCACGAGAAAGAGCCAGCCATACAAAACAGGATGATAGGGTTTGTTGGTCATACCTAAAACACCTGGTAAAATAATCGGTCCATGTGCAAAAATCATGGCAAAGGCGTATCCGATAAAAAAGCTGTGAACAAGTATATCATAGGAGTAGGCTGTATCGGGCATGGCTATTAATAGCACACCATTGATGATTAGCCATCCATTAGCAATAAGAAGAGCAACCGATGAAAATCTGGTTAAGCCTGTCTTTTTCAATCCTATGCGCATCACATCGTGTTTCAACATCCATACGGCAATGCATATCATGGCAATCGCGGAGAGATATTTTCCAACACCATGAAATGGGATAATTACGCCTGAAAGAAAAAGCGCCATAAAACCCATCAGAAGATTTTTCATCTTATTTGAAACCGGTAAAAACTTTGACAACTCAATTCGTTCGGCAGTAATAGTGAACAATAAGAATCCCATCCACCAAGGAAACGCAGCAGGATAAAATTGTTTTTGGATAAGCATGGCATTTCCGGTAATCAGGCATCCGGCTCCAACCATCATCAACATGATAGAAAGGTCGCGGGGATGGAGATATAAATAATACGCATGAATAATAAACAAGCCCACACTTCCCGCCAGAAGAAAATATAAACCTGCATGATAATAGCCAGGCACTACCATCAATAGACTCAGCGCACTGATAACGGGTACAACAAAGGCAAGCTTTCGTTTTAGAGGAATAGCTTTTTCAAGAGCAATCAAAGTAGTTAAAAACCCACCCACCATAATGGCTCCATGATGAACGGCTACGTGTGTTAAGGGCAAATCCCATCCCAACCGGATCAATCCTGCCCAGATACCTGCTATCAAATTAAAGATAGCTGCCAACATAAAAGGTATTCGCCAATAGGACATAAGAATCTATTAAAGCATAAAGTCTAATTACAAATCTTTCTTGCTAAATATCCTCAATGCTATATAAATCGGAATAATAGCCCATAGAAAAAGTATGGAAGAAGAAAATAACACGCCCATATTGCTACCAAAGAAATTTTTATAAAACGCTCCGGTGTATCCCATCAATGCTGAAATATCAAGTTGCAATAACATGATGATGCGTGCCAGATCAACCGGATTAAATGCAATAAGCGTTAATGTTACTTTCTCCAGCGGGTAATCGTTAAAGCTGTAGATAATCCAAAGAACGAAACCATCATAGATCAAAGAAAAATAAAACCAGAAGAGGAGCGCAATGCCAATGGCTTTTGATTTATCACGTGTGAGTACCGAAGACAGAAAAGCAAGCGAAACAAAAACCAGGGTAAGAAAAACACCGGTGACTAAAAGTGAAATCACGTTTTGGCCTGCCCCAAACATGATAAAGGGAACGCCCACACCTATCAGATAAGCCATACACAGGGAAGATGCCACCGCCAGATATTCGCTTAAGAAAATGACTCTTCGATTGATTGGCTGGGCGAGCATCAACTCTATAAATTCATAGGAGCTGAAAAAATGAATGGTGGTAAACACCACACTTACCAATGGCACCACCATCAATACGATGTTGAGTAAGCTCAAAACTATTTTGCCAAAATCACTATCAAGCTGAAAAAGGGCAAAGGTGCTAAGCAACAAGAACCCCGTATAAAAAAGAATGAAGCGGGTTCTTAAAATGTCGTTGAAGATATATCGTATTACGCGTGTCATATCTGTTCGGTAATGGAGTTCAATAATTCCTTTTGCTTTATCAGGGTGGTCACCGCCTTATTCAATCTTGTTTCATGGGTTTCTTCCTTCAACGCGTCAATCGAATTGTTATACTGTATCTTCCCTTCGAAAATGTAAACCATCTCGGTGGATAGCTCGTCCAGGTCGCTGAGAATGTGGGAAGTAATGATGATCAGCTTTCCCATGCGTCTCTCATACAATATTTTTTCCTTCAATATTTCAACAGAAACAGGATCGAGCCCTGCTGTTGGTTCATCCAGAATTAAAACAGGTGCATGAAATAGAAAAGCAAGAGAAGCACTTACCTTTTGGCGTGTGCCTCCCGAAAGGGTATGCATCCGCTTATCGTAAATCTTATAGAGTTTAAACGCATCAATCAACTCTTCGTCTACCGTCTTCACTTCCTTACGGATATTCTTCATCATATCGATCAGCTCTCCGATGCGCATGTTTTCAGGATACCTTCCGATCTGGGGCATGTACCCGATCTGCTCACGATACTTCCACTCATTAGCAATATCTTTTCCGTTGAATTGAATCAAACCGGAAGAAGGCCGCACCATACCCAATACACCTTTAATGAGAGTAGTCTTGCCAGATCCATTTGGGCCCACCAATGCGTAACTCTTACCGGCAATTAAACTTAGGTTTACCTGATCAAGCACCGTGAGCTTGCCAAATTTCTTACACAAATTATTAATTAAAATCATAAGCCTTCATGGAGGGTAAGTTGTCTTTTAAATTTTCGGGAGTGATCACCGGAATCGCTTTCTCTGCACGATCCAATAAAAACACAAGGAAACTGCGCCACAGCAACACTGCGGTTGGCATTCTTTCTACGATCATTCCATACAGGCTGATGGGCCGGTAGGGCACATCACCTACCTGATCGCGGTTGAGATCATAGCCTTCGTAGCGGTCCCAGTAATTACTTTCAATCCTATTTAATACCAAACTTCCATTAGTAATAAGGTCAAATGTGTTTTGCTGAAAGTTATTACGCTCAATCACATTATCATCGCAACTGGCCTGCAGCTTGAAAGCATATCCGTTCCTGATAAATTCATTTTCTCTGAATTCAATACGACTGCTCCCTTCGGCATGGATGCCGACAGAGTTTTCCATAAATTCATTACCTGTTACAAAGCTGTCACTGATGTCTTTCAGAAGCAGTCCATAGGAGGAAGATCCCCAATTATGAATAAAACGATTGTTGATCATCTTCACTCCTTTCGTGTACATGACGGCCACTCCTGCACCATTATTGATAAAGGTATTATCACGGTATTCATCATTATGAGAAAACATAAAGTGAAGTCCGTAGCGCATATTGCCTTCACTGTAATTATTGGTGATCAGTGAGTTGGTCACGAATTCAAAATAGATACCATCACGATGGCCTTTTATCTTATTCTGATTAATGGTGATATACTGACACTTCCAAAGGTGAATGCCGTTTCCAATCTGATGTTCTGCTTCAGCGTCCGATTTCAACTCATTGTTTTCTATCCAGATGTTTGAAGAGTTGGCGAGATAAATACCAAAAAAGGTATTTTCAAATTGGTTGTTAAGAATGTGAAGATTTTTGGAATCAAGAATTTTTATGGCTGCTTTATCCTCAATGCTTCCCGTGCCTGTATTGATGAACTTTAATCCTTTGATTATAGCACCTTGAGTATGAACTGTTAATATTTCATATTCATTCTCACCATCTAATATGGGATACCCCTCACCGATCAGCGTAAGCGACTTTTGCAATAAGATATTGCCTTCACGATAAATACCAGGATCTATGAGCAGCGTATCGCCCGGATTTGCCAATGCAATGCCCTCTTTAATTCGGGTCACCTTTTGTAAGGAACCCACTTTAATTATTTCACCTGCTACAAATTGAGCAGACAAAAAAAAGGTGATAACAAATAATATCAATTGTACTTTTTTCATTTTGAGTGGCGCTTCAAAATTGAAAACGAATACTACTTAAACTGGGTATTGGTTTCTCCCCAACTCATTAATATGGCTTTCCATTCTTTTTTATAACGTAAATATTCTTCATCCGTAGCAAAAGCGGCTATCCCGCTCGCCATCGGGCTTCTGATTAACTCTGACTTTAAATACCATGAATTTGTGCCATCGATTAATTTAGTCGGTTGGGCAAAATTAACAACGAGCAAATGCGCAATGTTTCCTTGTTCCTCAAAATCAGAATGATAAAAACCCAGCATACAGTTGACATCATCAAACTTATATACCTTTCCTTTTTTGGTAACAATCTCGGCACCAAACTTGGGATCTATTAAGGTCATCTTACACGTGTGACACATATCGGTTCCATAAACCAATGGCTCCGGCTCAACGGTGCATCCGTATGTGAAGGCAGCAAGCAGTATAGTTAACAATACCCTCATGCCTGTTTTTTGCTTTTATAAATTTCAAAAACAAGAGCCCCAATTACCAGCAAGGCAGATACAACAAAAATCCATCCTCCAATATCCGGACCTGAGAATGCAGTAAAATTCAAAAGTTGTTTTGTTCCAATCAATGGAGGTTGATAAGACATGCCGGGCAGTATAATAGCGGCAGTGGGATCCAGATTATGGCCATAGTCATATCCCCATAACCAGAAATCAACCAACGCGGCAATGCCTGTAGTAAGAAGTATAATAACATACGTCCATAACATAAATCGTTTGTTGACGAGCGCTGTGATCAATCCAAAGGCAATAAGAAAACCAACGATATAAATCATGTAGGTAAACTCAGGAAACATCTGCACTTCAATGTGCTTCATGCCAATGTAGTGGTTGAGCGCACTGATGATTTTTACATCACCCTTGATATCATTGATCCAGATGTCCATTTCCAGTCCTTCGGGGTATTGTGGAGCCCACATCAGGATTTGCCATAGTGGCACAAAGTAGGCACTGATCATGAGCAATGCAGCAGTTGCAATCACCGCGCGCGATATGGGTTTAAGTGGCTTCATATAAATATTCTTTTTAGTGTAGCCCCGCTCCGTCCTGACGTAAAGTCAGGACGGCATTCGGGACCTTCAACCTGTAAACTATGAAAACAAACCGCCCCGACTAGTCGTGGGCAGATGTGATCTACTGACCTGCGCCACTTGCCTGGTCTTCGATCTTACCGGTTGAAAACTTTAGAGGAACCTTACTTCCCGCAGGAGACACACGAATGTAGCCTTGCATTTCCTGGTGTAGTGCAGAACAGAAGTCTGTGCAATAGAAAGGGAAAATACCCGTGCTGAGAGGTTTCCACTTCAGTGTTTGCGTTTCTCCTGGCATGACTAATATTTCAGCATTATTTGCGCCCTTCACAGCAAAGCCGTGTGGCACATCCCAGTCTTGTTCCAGGTTAGTTACATGGAAGAAAACTTCATCGCCTAACTTTACTCCTTCAATATTATCGGGTGTTAAGTGTGAACGAATGGCCGTCATATATACGTGCACTTCTTTTCCTTTACGCTCTACTTTCGTCATTCCTTCACCCAAGGAGGCGTAGGGGTGCTTATTATCTTCTATTTTATAAATCTTAGTTGAATTAGGCATCACCAAACTCGCTGGTATCGATTCGGCATAGTGAGGCTCACCGGTAGTAGGAAAATCCAGGATGAGTTTCATCTTATCACCACTGATGTCATATAACTGAGCTGATTGTGTTAGCTCCGGACCTGTAGGCAGATAACGATCTTTTGTAATCTTATTGTAAGCAACCACATATTTACCATGAGGCTTTGTTGTTGGGCCTCCAGGTACAGACAAGTGACCAATCGAATAATACGTAGGAACGCGATCCAGAATTTCCAAAGTCTTCACATTCCATTTTACAATTTCAGATGATACAAAGAACGATGTATAGGCATTACCATTGTTATCAAACTCGGTATGCAATGGGCCAAGGCCTGGCTTCTTCACTTCACCATGCAGCGCTGCTTCATATTTGATCACCGGAATACCGGCAAACTCACCTTCAAACTCTTTGTTGGCAATAGCTGCTTGAATTTTCGCGAATGAAAATACAGGAATCAATGCTGCCAGCTTTCCGCTTCCTACGATATACTCACCGGTAGGATCTGTATCACAACCATGTGGTGACTTAGGACAAGGAATGAAATAAATGATATCCTTTAATTCGGCAGGATCTAACTGAAGCACTTCATCCATAATGGTAGAGACTCCGGTGTGGGTGCTTTCATCCCATACGTTGTGAGCATACTTTGCTTTTGCTGTTGTGCCTTTTCCTGCTTTGATATACTCTTCCGCTTTTTTCCAGTTCACAGCCATGATAAAGTCCTTATCTTTTTGTGAAGCATTTACTTCTAAAAGTGTGTAAGCTTGTTCTGTATTATACGTAGAGAAGAAAAACCAACCATGTGATGGACCTTTTCCTGCGCGGGCCAGGTCAAAGCTTACACCGGGTGTCTTCAACTGAAAAGCAATTTTCATTTCCCCATCAGTTGGATCGACTGAAATAAAGCTGATGTACCCTTTGAAGTTCTCCTTAAATGAACTGATAGGCACATCTGTATTGTCGCCAACAGGCACACTAAAGCGGGTTCCTGCAACAATATATTCTGAATTTTCGGTGATGAATGGAGATGAGTGATTACCACCGCTGTTAGGCAATTCCAAAATCTCTACAGTCTTAAAGGTTTTCATATCCACACGGGCAACGCGAGGAGTGTTGTTTGCATTTCCAAATGCCCAACGTCCATCGTGCTCGCCTTTTGTTAACGATAATGAGATATGGTGCAAATCATCCCAGGGCACAAATCCATGTGAGGTATTCAACATCGGTTTTGTTTCTTCACTATAGCCCCAGCCGTTTTCCGGGAATTGTGAGAAGACGGGAATAATGCGGAACAATCTTCCAGAAGGAAGTCCGTAGATACTCATTTGTCCGTTGAATCCTCCGGACACAACATTATAAAATTCATCATATTTTCCTGGGGCAACGTAGGCCTGTGATGCTGCATCACCATTGATTATGCTGCCAGGTGCCTTAGGTTTGCATCCCTGCCAAAGAACAATTGTGGCTAAAACTACGAGTACCGAAAGTACCCGATGTATCGTGTATGTTTTCATAGTTATTTATTTATATAGAGTTGATTTAATTATTTCTTTTCGGGAGGTAGTAACACGGCATCAATGATGTACACAATTCCATTTGATCCTCGGGCTGAGCCTAATACGTTTGCTCCATTAACCGTGAGTTTTCCATCCTTCTTACCAATTTTGACATTATCAAGATTGACCTGATTCAACGTCATGCCATCCTGCATCATGCCTTCAGTGACTACACCCACATATACGTGGTACTCCAAAATATTACGGAGTGCATCTCTACTTTCAGGTTTTAACAAACCTTCCACAGTTCCAGCAGGCAATTTTTCAAATGCAGCATTCGTGGGAGCAAATACTGTGAAGGGTCCGGCATTCGATAGCACATCTACATATTCCGCAGTTTTCAAAGCTGTTACTAATGTGGTGTGATCCGGTGAGTTGACTGCGATACGTACTACATCTTGTTGTGATACATCATCTTTTACAGCAGATTGTCCAGCGCCTGGCGCTTCTGCCACAGCTTCAGTCTCTGTATTCGTAGTAGGTTGACTACAAGAGAACGCGAGCATAGCTAACATAGGCAAGAATACCTTTTTCATATAGTTTTTTTTTGGTAAGTGATTCAGTTTATAAATGGATTGCCTGATGGTTTATTTATTTATTTTTCACCATCATTTTGGCGCATAAACTCTAGGAGATCGCGTGCATCGCCAATCGATACGTTTTGATTGGGCATGCGGGTAAGACAGAGTTCAAGAAGTTTTTGAGCTTCCGGATCCTGGTCAAGCATCACCTCCACATTCAAGATCATGTTCATGATCCACTCTGGTTTGCGGGCTTTTGTAACACCCAACCATCCCGGACCGACAACACGTTGATCGGTGAGCTTATGGCATGCAGAACATTTCATATCATAAATAGCTTTGCCCCGATTCACGCGGTCCAGCTCAAGTGGAGTGTGCAGGGTAACATTTTTAATCTGACCAAGTCCTTTTGCAGGATCGGCAACGGCAGCCACTGGGTTTTCATCTTTTTTTTCTGTGGCTTCTTCTTTCAGTTTGCCTGGACTGCAGGCTAAAAGCAGGAAGATTGTGGCGGAGAACCATACTAGTTTTTTCATAGTTTTTTTGTTTTGAAAGAGCACCTAGGTGCTTTTTTTATTGAAGGCAAATTAGATAGGAAGTAACTTTCTTCTTATGACTCAAATCATAAAAACAACGTGATATTTATCAGCGAAAAAGCTGAGCGTATTTTAGGATATGCGTTTTTTGAAAAATTCAGTGTTTGATCAAACCGCTATCAGATGAAAATCTTGTGGTCCAGGATCTGAAGCTTACCCGATTCTTCCATGCGTTTAATGGTGCGAATCACGGTTTCCACTCTCATTCCACTCATATCGGCAAGTTGTTGTCTCGTAAGCGGAACCTGGAACGGTTGCTCAGTTGCAGAGGCTTTTGATTTGAGATATCCCAACAAACTAAGGATACGATGCTCCGGATCGTAAAAAGATATTTCCGAGAGAATCATATTTTTGTATCGGAGCCTCTCGCATAAAATGCGATCAAGCTGAAGATGAATATCAAAGTTATCTTTGAGCAAATTGAAAAAACGATCCTTCGGAATTCGTAAAATTTTTGAACCAATCAATGTTACTGCCGAGCCAGGATATGCAAAATCGCAAAATAACGGAGGCTCACCAAAACAGTCACCTTGATAAAAAAGTCCTTGAATAAATTCCTTTCCATCAAGACTGTAAGTCACCATTTTAATAGTGCCCTCCTCTACCTGGTAAAAAAAATTTCCTGTATCCCCTTCGTGAAATAATATATCATCTTTTTTTAAAGACAGAACAGAAGCTCCATAACGGAGTGCGATATCCCTCTTAATCAGGCTCACTTTTTCTTCTTCTTATCATCAAACAACATGCGCACAGATGGGCCATAGGTGTCATCAAACTGACCTGATTTTAAACTCCATAAAAAAAGACCTAGAAAAATAAGTGCTACGGTAAGACTAATGCAAATAAGGGCAATAATGATGTTCATGACCGTAGTGTTTTATTACTTACCAAGTTAACAGCTAAAGTTGAGAATCCCACCACACTTATACTTGAAATGGGCATTAAAATCGCTGCAATGAGAGGAGTAAGGTGCCCGCTCACAGCAAAAGACAATGCAATGATGTTGTAGAAAAATGAAATAGCAAAACCGGTTTTTAAGATACTGGTTGCTGAGCGACTCAAAGAAATAAATCTATTCAGCTGACTTAACTTATTTCCCTCCAGAATACCATCACAGGATGGCGTGAACACACCGGTGTCATCGGTGATGGCCACACCCACATCACTTTGCTTCAATGCCCCGCTGTCATTCAGTCCGTCACCCAACATCAATACTTTATTGCTTGCTGATTGGAGTGCACTGATGTACTCCAACTTATCATGTGGATTTTGATTGAATAATAATGAAGCGGTTGCAGGAAAAACCTTTTTCATCCTATCGTGATCCGCTTCTGAATCACCGGAAAGCATGGCGACCTTCTTTGAATGCAATGACTTCATCAATTCTTCAATTCCCTCTCTTACGGAAGTTTCAATTTTAAAATATCCACGAACCTGACCATCGATGGAAACAAACACCTTGGAAGAAATTTCAGGTAGGAAACCCGTGAACTTTACATACTCAGCAGAACCAACCACAATGTGGTGACCACCCATATTTCCTTCAATACCACGCCCTGGTTTTTCAAAAAAATCAGCAACCGGTGAAGATGAATTAACCGCAATCGATTTGGTTATTAAATTGCTGAGCGGATGTGAAGAAGAAGATGTGAGTGTTTTCACCCAAGCCAATTCACGATCATCCATTACTCCTATAAAATCAAGTTGGGCAGCACCGTTGGTAATCGTGCCCGTCTTGTCAAAAACCACCGTGTCAATTTTTGAAAGCCTTTCAATTACATCGGCATTTTTCAAATAAAATCCGTGACGGCCAAATACACGTAACATATTCCCATAGGTAAAGGGAGCTGCCAAAGCTAATGCGCAAGGACAGGCCACCATTAATACAGAAGTGAGCACCAACCACATTTGCGAAGCATCGGCCCAATACCAATATCCAGCAGTAATCAATGCCACTGCCAATATTACCCAGGTAAAACGCCTTGCTGCCAGATCAATCATTTTTCTATAGCTACTCTCCCCGGATTTTTGGAATATCTCCTTGTTCCACAAACTGGTGAGATGACTCTGCGAAGTCTTCTTTTCTACCACCAGGGACACTGGCTTACCAACCAATCGGCCACCTGCATACACTAGTTCACCAGCCTTCACCCTTACTGGTTTGGATTCACCGGTAACAAAACTGTAATCGAAATAGGCTTCACTATCTAATAATAAACTATCGGCAGGCATCACCTCCCAGTTGCGCACGCGTATGGTATCACCTTTTTCCAAGTCATAGATAACGATGGGCTTCCATTCGTTTCCGTTCTTCTTTTGAACAGCCAACGGAAAGTAGGAACGAAAATCGCGATCAAAAGCCAGACTTTCATACGTCTTACTTTGAAACCATCTGCCAATTAATAGAAAGAAAACTAATCCCGCCAATGAATCGAGATACCCTGCACCTGTATGACTTAGTATATCGTAGACACTTCTAAAAAATAAAGCTGCCAGCCCAACTGCGATCGGCACATCAATATTAATTTGTCGCTGCTTGAAACTTTGCAGCGCGTTGGAAAAATAATCACGACCACTGTAAAAGGTTACGGGTACCGCCAAGGCGATATTCAAATATGAAAAAAGATTTTTAAGTGTGGTCTCCGTACCCTCCAAACCTAAATATTCAGGAAAGCTTAATAACATGATGTTGCCAAATCCAAATCCGGCAACCGCTAACTTCATCAGCAAGTCCTTGGAAGAAGTCGTTTCTTTTTTCTCTTCACTTAAATTTACTTGTGGCGCATACCCTAAGGAAGCCATAACCCTGGCAATTTCACTTAACGCTACCACAGAAGGATTGTAATCAATGGCTACACGTTTGCGCGCAAAGTTGACTTCCGATTTCACCACTCCCTTACTCAACTTCTGAAGATTCTCCAGTAACCAGATACAGGAAATACAATGAATAGAAGGAACAAAAAAACTGACCCTTGCAAAAGAGTCAGAATTGAATGTAAGCAGTTTCTTCTTTATAGGAGCTTCATCGAGATACGCGTAAGTATCCTCGCTAACATATTTTAAATTAATACCAGGGGTTGATTCGTATGAATAGTATTCGCACAGATTGTTCTCGTTCAGTATCTCATATACCGTACGACATCCATAACAGCAAAAGATTTTGTCTTCGCTTTTAAATCCCTGCTCTTCGCAAAGCTGACCGCAGTGATAACATACTACTTGCTCTTTTACCTCAAACGCCATGCTTAGTGATTAGAATAAAAGATAGACATGTGATAATCTGCCAATTTAGTGGCGAGTTGATTATTCTTTAGCAAATTAACAGCGGCATGACCCATTACCAATAAAGGCTTATTTAATTTTTCGGCATACGACACCAGCTGATCGGCTAAATTCTTGTTGCTAAATGGCACAATGCCTACATCATCAAATACCTTCTGCAGGTAACTTACCAGATATTTTTCCAGATGAATTTCAGGTGCATCGTCAGGGCTTACGGTAATGATCGTTACCTTTTTCTTGGTCGATACTTTTCCGAACATCGTAAGGAATGATTTCAAGGCAGCAAGACCCGATTGATCATAATCAAACAAGACCAGTATTTCCTCATACGAGTGCACGAGATCTTCCGTGAGGAAAATAGGACATCCCATATCTTCAAAAAAATGATCTGGAAAAGACTGAATTAACTGGCCCATGTTATCATGCGTGATCGGGCTGATTATAGCAAGGTCGGCAAACTTACTTTGATTCATCAGGCCGCTTGAATTAGACTGGCTGTTGATGAAGTTAATGTCCAGATCCAATGTCTTCGCTTCCTCCTGAAGAGAATTCTGCAAAGCTGTCTTATCCTGCTCATTGATAACAGTAGCTTTTCCCTTTGCGGATTTTGTAAAATCTTTCAGGAAAAAAGCTGAAAATCGCTTCTGATCTACATGCGATAACAAGTTGGCATAGTCACACAGATGAAACCTGGTTGGTTGTAAGTCTACAGGGAATAGTATATGCTTTTTCACAACGAAAATATTTTTTTTAGCTGATCTTATAAGTCCAAATAGGGCAGTTGATATGGTTGACGGCATCTTCTGCAATGCTTCCACTCATCAAATGGTTGAGTCCTCTGCGTCCGTGGGTAGCCATCGCTACCATATCTGCTTTTGTTTCAAAAACAAAATTCTTCAATCCTTCTTCTTCACTGAAGTCGTTCCATACATTCAATGTGTAATCCTTCAGCATAAAGCGTTTGGCAAACGCTTTCAATTGAGGTTTGATTTCCATATCTCTCTTAAATGATGACGGTGTATTCACATACAGTATGTGCAGTGTGGCTTTAAAAAAGTTTTGCAATGCCTTTACTTGCACGGTCAACTCTTCCTGATTCATATTCCCTGTGGTTGGGAACACAATATTTTTTACAGCGGTCAGCTTGACTTGTTTTTTAATTGCCATGACGGGAACCCCTGCCGTGCGAACAATCTTTTCGGTATTGGAGCCAATAAAGAATTCTTTGACTCCACTGGCACCATGAGTGCCCATGAGAATCAGATCAATTTTTTTATCTTTTACAAAATCACGAATGGTTGTTGTAGTGCCACCGAATTCAACAAACGAAGTAACTTTGGGGCCTTCTTTAGCCCACTTCTCTTTCATCTTGGCAAAGTTCTTTTCGGCATGTTCCTTCATGTCTTTGATAAAAGCTTCTTCAAAGGAAAGGGTAGGCATTAGCACACTTTCATGCATTACCGGTAATTCTACAACGTTCAGTAACACCACTTCACCGTTGCTCTGATTTGCAATTTCTACGGCCATCTTAAAGGCCTGAACCGCAGGATCGGAAAAATCGCATGGAACCAATATCTTTTTCATGACTTGTAGCGGTTTATTTGATTATCCAAATGTAGGACAAACCACTACCCTCCCATAATGATGGGTATCAACGAAAAAGATGACTTTTATCAGTTAAATAGGGTCAAAAAAGAATTTATTCGGCCCTTTTTTTTAGGAATTACGCTAGTATAAGGTCGGCTTGCTTGGCTAGCTTTTTAGGCTCGAGTACGCGGATTTTTTTGCCTTCAAAAGAAATGAGCCCCTCGGATTTAAACTCGGAAAGCAAGCGAATAACCGTTTCGGTGGCGGTGCCTACTATGCTGGCCAGATCTTCACGTGAAAGTGCCAAATCAATCAAGAAACTTCCTTCACCTTCCATGCCATAGGTCTCTTTCAACATGAGCAAGTTTGCAGCAAGGCGCTCGCGTACTGACTTGTGCGCCAGTTCCGCCAGTTTCTCCTCCATAATGCCCATTTCGTGACAAACGGCCTGAACCACCCGCTTCATAAACATGGGATTTTTTTGAAGTACTTCAAAAAAACTCTCCTTGGGTATAAAGCAAATCTTAGCGTCCTCCAAAACGGTAGCTGTTGCCTGGTAATATTCTTCGCTTAACAGGGCCCGATAACCCAGAAAATCCCCAGGCTTTGTTATATAGATGATGAATTCTTTACCCTGAACGTTATTTTTATACACTTTCACCTTACCACCATTCATACAATACAACCCTGTCGGGCGGGTTCCTTCATAGAAGATATTCTGCCCTTTTTTGTATTGGATGCATGTTTTGTGATTGTTGATCCTGCTCAGATCCTCCGGGTTCAATCCGTTAAAGAGTGAATCCTTTAAATGTTCGCACAGTGTGCACGCGATATTAAATTCAACTTTAGCCATAATCTTCTTCGAATTTGATCAAAAAAATCATCGTTTCAAATAGCTACACTATTAATCCAACCCCAAACAAAAGAACAAATAATAAGGTAGAAAAAGCCATTTGCCTCAAAAAAGGATCTAGCTCTGAAGATGGTTTTTGATGAACCGCCATTCCGTTTCTGATCAATAATGGAGTCGACAAAATAAATAGAAACTGCCAGATGGATTGGAAATTAAGTAAGGTGTAGATCACAGCACTCAATAGCCCTGCTGATAAAAGTATCCAATGGTAAAGAGATGCCTTCCTTTTACCAACGCGCACGGGAATGGAATATTTACCCGCCATCCTATCAGAATCAATATCGCGGATGTTATTCACATTCAATACGGCTACAGAAAAAAGGCCGCAACTTAAGGCAGGCAATACTTCCTGCCAGGAAATATGATGAGCAAAGAGATAAAACGACCCCATCACCCCAACCAAACCGAAAAATATGAGAACGGATATATCTCCCAAGCCAATATAACCATACGGTTTTTTACCGACTGTATAGCCAATAGCTGCCAGAATACTTAGTAATCCCAACCCGAAAAAGAATAGTATCGCTAACCAGTTGGTGCCAAATGAAAGCCATAGAAGAACTATACCACTCACTAAACTCAATAAAGAAAACACGATTACCGCATTGCGCATGTGCACTAACGAAATTGCCCCCGACTGAACGGCACGTGCTGGCCCCTTCCGTTCAACATGATCTGCCCCGTTGACGGAATCTCCATAGTCGTTGGCCAGATTTGAAAGTACCTGCAGAAAAATCGTGGTGATACAACACAAAGAAAAAATTACCAGGTCAAATTTCTGTATTTCTGCCGCCAGAAAACCGGCCATGCCAATGCAAGAAAGCGCGAGAGGTAATGTGCGTAAACGAAATGCGTGAAGCCAGGCTTTGATGTTCATACTTGAAACAACAAATCAACTAGAAATAAGTTGAATTTGATAGCTTACCCTATAGAATTTCGTTGATCGTATGAAGTTGGTTATTGAATGAAAACTGATCGCCCAAACGCAAGCCCATCACGATGAGGCCAATGGGGGTGGCTGGGGCCACAACAAAATAATCAGTGCCTGCTACTCGCTGCTTACCCATACTGATAGCAAGAAAAAAATGGTTCTTATCCGTTTTCACGACACTCCCCAGTGAAACCTGATTGCCTGAGGGGTTAGGACTTACCCTACTCAACGAGCTCTTAAGCAGCATGGCTTCATTCAATTGCTGAGCCGCCTTGTCTCTTTCAATTTGCGCCATGGCCCTACCGGTTTCATACTTATCACCCGCACTGCTTTTCTCCTCGGTGTTCGCGGATTCCTGAGCAGCCTTCATTGCCTGTTGCGCATTGACGATCCGTTGCTCTACCAATGCGAGACACGTGTTTATTAATTCACGCTTGATGCTTTCTGCGTTGTCCATCAGATTCCCAGCACTTCTTTCAGTTTTGTGTATCCGGTTTTGCTTACCGGAATTTGTTTTCCATCGCGCAAGATAGCGAGGTGAGATTCTTTCTGGTAAGGTTCGATCTTAGTAATCTGATTGATCTGCACAATATACGAGCGGTGCACCCGAACGAATTGTTGTGGGTCTAAGGTCTGCTCGTAGAAACTCATCGTTTTGTTTTTTAAGAAAGCTCCCTCTGCCGTTATTACTTTTACAAAGTCATCATCGGCTTCAATAAACTGAATATCATGAACGGAGATGATTTTTACTTTGCTTCCTGTTTTTACCACTACACGATTTTGCTGAGCGGCAGTAGCTGACATGGTGTTGAGCACCGTATCGATCTGCTTGGGCGCAACGGGTGTTACTTTACTTTTCCATTTCAATACGGCTTCGCGAAAGCGTTCCTCGGGAACTGGCTTCAGTAAATAGTCAACGGCATTGGCTTCAAATGCTTTGATGGCATAGGAATCATAAGCCGTAATAAAAATTACAGAAGGTTTTGTATCTAATAACTCCAACATTTCAAAGCCATTGATCTTAGGCATTTGTATATCCAGGAAAATCAAATCGGGTTGGTGTTGCTGAATTGCTTTCACGCCTTCAAAACCATCACTGCATTCCTGCACTACTTCCATATCATCAAAATATTTCAAATAGGTTTTGATGACGGCACAAGCCAAGGGTTCATCATCGATCAAAATAACTTTAATCATACTTCTCTGGTAAAATTAATCGAACTAAAAATTTATTATCCTCAATTTGCGTAACCAATAAATCGTTTCGAGCATACAGCAGATAAAGTCTTCTTCGTAATCCACTAAGACCAAAGCCACTGCCCTCTGCGGGTTGCATATCTTCGTCAAACGGATTAGAAATTTCTATTAGAAGCGAATCGCCCTCACGTTTGGTAGATAAGTCAATAACTACCTTGCCGGTGGTTCCATACAAGCCAAACTTAATGGCATTTTCTACCAATGGCTGTAATAATAATGGAGGGATAAGCCAGAGCTCAATCTGCTCATCCAGATTCATGCGCACATCTAACCGATGCCCGAAGCGTACTTTTTCTATCGACAAGTACAATTGAAGATATTCAATTTCTTTTGCAATGGTTATCCACTGTTCATCCGCACGTCTTAATGTGGTGCGCAAAAAATCAGAAAGCTGCTGCACCATCTTACCGGCTTTGTCGGGTTGTGTAATGATAAGCGCATTAATAGAGTTAAGACTGTTGAAAAGAAAATGAGGCTGAAGCTGCAGTTGAAGTTTTTGCAATTCTGCTTCCTTCACCATCACTTGTGTGGATGCTTCGCGATCATGCGCGCCTTGCACTTCTCTCCAACGATTATAAAAAATGTAAATTAATCCCGCTGAAGAAATCAATAAGAATGCAATCATCCAACGGATGGGCTCTGATTGATTAAGGAAATGAATGTATTCGCTATTTCCTTCGGCAAGTGGCAGCAGTACCTTTTCTGAACTATATTCAGCCAGATACGACAGCGTTATTGCAGCTCCTACCGTTATGTGATACTCGCCACTCTTTGGGAAGTAACGATTTAAGTAACCAATTAATACACTGAGTGAGACGATCGTGAAATTAAAAACACCAGAGTCCCAGGCGGATATAATCCAATCAAATCCATAATAATGATGAAGTACCCACGCATGAAAACCCATCCACAGGAAAACAAATCCAAGAGCGGGCAATCGGGTGGTGGTGGAAGATATTTTTGTATTCAAGGAGTCTTATGATAACATAGTTGACAAATTTATCTCGCTATTTCTTGCTAATGCAAATGCTTTTTGAGATTTGAGTTTTACCTGTTCAATATACGCGCTCGCATCCAGAGGTTCTTCCGTAGAAGCAAAAAGTTGAGCGCCATCTTCTAATGATCCGACCAGGCGAATGTCGGCTACCTCAATGAATTTCCATAACACCATTTCATTTCGCTCATTAAGAAAACTACTTTCATCCAATCTGCCCAGCACGGAAGCTTTTTCAAAGGCCCACGCTACCTCATCTGCCCGAATTAATCGCCATTGCTCGTCAAACTGAGGCGTGTGAGTTCCCTCCCCACTCCTCACTTGAAAAATCAATTTAGCCAGATACCAATTCATGGTGTTACTGTTTATCAGTTGTAGCTTTTAATATCTATACCACCAAACATGACAAAGCCGGTGAGCACTAGCTTCTTGCCTGAACCATACGCTTGTGGAGAGTTACGTTTATCATCCACACCCCCTAATATCGCGGTTACTTCCGATTTCAATTCCCAATTCGATGGCACAATTAATTTCACACCACCAAAAAGCTGAACCACATCAATCACTACTGTACCATTAATATCTGCTTGGGAAAGATCGATATCCGTACCTCCAAAAATACAAGTCGTCTCTCCACCTTGAAAATTTTTAGAAAAAACTTTGCGCTTGTTTCCGCCAAATACGGTGGTCAAATCAAAATAATCCTCACCCCCCTCATCCATACTGACAATCCCATCACCCCAGTTTTTTTTCCTTGCTTCACGAGAATTTGAACCCCTCACCGCACGACCGAGGATAAACAAGCCCACGATAATTACGCCTGTCGGAAAAGCATAGCGATCGATATCATATGGGAATCCGGGAATGTCATCAATCAAGAAAAATCCACCTAACAAAATCAGGATCAACCAACCGATGCCTTCAAATCGCTTGTTGATGCCGATGATCACTCCTAGTGCTATCAAAAACGTTTTCCAGGAAAAGAGCCATCCGGGAAAGTATAATAAATCCATGCGGTCGAGCAGTAAGAAACTGCCTATTGCCAAAATAACAGCGCCTACCCAGAAGCTGCTGCTAAATTTTTTTCTTTCGTTAGTCATAGCTGTTGCGTTTGTTGTATCAAAAGTAACGTGTGCAAATGCAATTGGATTATGCAAAAAGGCCATTGGCAGGCGAAAGTCGGTGAAACCGGGAATTTTCACCGGTGAAACCGGAAACCTTTTTTTCAATCGTAAGATTGATTAGAAATTCGTATCACCTTCAGAAGGAGGTGGAGAGAATTACCTTATAATATTTTAAAAAATCAAAGTAAAGGGAATGAAAGAAAGATTACAATGAGGTATAAATGAAAAAAGCGAAGAAATCACTCTTCGCTTCTTTTATGATAACATCAAAAATTATACTACTGCTGAATAGTCACCGTGCCCAAGTCGGTAATATTACCTACTGTTACGCTAACACTTTCCTTCTGCATTGGAAGATAGCCGGTCTTTGGATCAAAACTAACGGTGTATGTTCCAGCAGGAATTGATCTCAAAATAAATTTTCCTGTTGCATCTGTATAAGCGGTAGCAACGGTATCGGTTCCGGCAATGGCAAATACGGCCGGTGCTGCCGCCAGAGGCGTAACCGTTCCTTTAATTGCACCGCTCGTTGCTGTTTCCAGAGCGCGTATCACAGGCTTCAAACTATAGGTTCCGTTACCTTTGTCAACAATAGAACGCGCAGCATCAAAATCAAGCGTAATGGTGTAGGTAATCCCTTCGGTCAATTCTGCCTGAAGATTTAATTTCAGTCCTGATTGCTGTGCCGATGGTGTGCTCAACGGTTTTGTAACACCATCAATCTTTACCGAATTGTTACCGCCAAGAATCAAACGAATTTGAGAAATGCGTCCCACCGGAAGTTCAGCCGTAGCAAGCAGCGTGTCTAAGCCATTGGTTAATTCCAGGATATTATAAACGCCTTCTCTTACATCCAGTGTAGTCCAACCTGAATTTTGATTTCCCTCACTGCTGTGCACCTCCACGCTCTGAATATCAATGTTCACTTCCTGATAATCTCCCGGGGCATCGGTAAGCCTTACCTCAAGTTTTGCCGTTTGATTATCATCACTACAAGCCAGCCAAAAAACAGACAACAATAAAAATCCTGCAATTCTCTTCATAAAGGGTATATTAGTTTAATTTACCTCGATTGGACAACGAATCAAGTGCCAGGTTTAATCCCTACTGAAGAAAAAGTAACTGAAGAATTGTTGAATAGTACAAAAGATACCCTGAACGAGCTGGGATCAGAAATTACTGAATTTTAGAAACGATAGATTCGTCCAAAGGCTGAATGCTGGAGTTAAAAAAAGTGACCTGGGTGCCATCTTCGCTCACCAGAAACTTCGCAAAGTTCCAATCAGGCCGTTTGCCTGTCTTGGCCTCAAGCCACTGATATAAAGGATGTTGATCATTTCCCTTCACGGAAACTTTTTCAAACATTTGAAACTTGACTCCATAATTCCTTTCACAAAAGGCTGCAATCTCCTCACTGGAACCGGGTTCCTGCCAAAGAAAATTATTAGCTGGGAAACCTAATACGTTCACTTTATCCCCAAACTGCTCGTGCAATTTTTCCAATCCGGCATATTGCGGAGTTTTACCACACTTTGAGGCAGTATTTACAATTAATAATTTCTTTCCCTTGTACTTCGAAAAGTCGATTTCCTTTCCTTCAAGACTGTTGATCTTGAATTCATAAATAGAATTTGCGATAGAACCAGCAGGCTTTATATTGTTGCCGGATAACTTATTAGTCAAAAATGCTGCAAGACCCATGGTAATCAGAATTGGTAAAACGATTTTTAATTTCATGTGCTGTATTTGAAGTTAGTATCAAACTCAAGAGTGAAAGATAAATTTATAATTCACTGGTGATTTCTTTATCCATTGGCTTCACTGATGACTTAAAAAACTTAACGGTGCCATCGGGTTTCACCAAGTACTTACTAAAATTCCAGCCAGGTTCTTGTCCTGTTTTTTCCTTTAACCAAGCATATAAAGGATGCTGATCTTGTCCTTTCACCGAAATCTTTTCAAACATTTGAAAAGTAACGCCATAGTTTTTCTTGCAAAATGAAGCAATCTCTGTGTTGGAGCCAGGCTCCTGACTACCAAAATTATTAGCCGGGAATCCAAGGATAACAACTTTGTCTCCGAAGGCTTCATGTAGTTTTTGCAGATCGGAATACTGTGGAGTGTTTCCACACTCAGAAGCAGTATTCACAATTAATAGTGTCTTGCCTTTGTAGGCGGAGAAATCAATGGTCTTGCCATCAAGAGAGTTGATTTTGAAATCATAAATCGATTGGGCATTCATTAGGACCACTAGAAAAAGGCTGAAAATTAGTTTCATAGGTTATTGATTGGTGATACTCTAACAACTTTACCTGCCGGAATGTTCGTGGCTGAAAACACTGATTTTTGAAAGACAAAGTCCTGAAGCCACCCAAGGAACCGAAGTTTTACATTTTCTCTGGCACATGAATGCCTAGTATTCTCATTGCTTTTTGAATCGTGCTGGCGGTGACCTGAGAAAAGGCGATTCGGAATTTCAATTTGGCAGCATCACTTTCGTTGAAGATCGGAATGGCCTGATAAAACTGATTGTACTCCTTCGCCAATTCATACACATAGTTGGCAATAATAGCTGGCGAATAGTCTCTTGCCGCCTCCTGCAATTTGTTCGCGTATTGATTGATCTTATAAATTACTTCGCGTTCAGCAGGTTCCAGCGAGGTAACATTTTTCAACGAAGACGAATCGGCATGAATGCCCATCGACTCTGCCTTTCTTAAAATTGCTTTAATTCGAGCATGGGTGTATTGAATGAAGGGACCTGTGTGACCCTGCAACTGTATCGATTCGCTGGGATCAAACATCATCCGCTTCTTGGGATCCACTTTCAGTAAGAAAAATTTCAAGGCACCTAATCCGATCATCTCTGATAGATCTTTGATCTCCTGATCGGTAGATTCTTCGATTTTTCCCAATTCACGTGTTTGCTTCTCGGCTTCCTCCACCATTTCATCCATCAGGTCATCGGCATCTACTACCGTGCCCTCACGACTTTTCATTTTACCCGTGGGCAGATCCACCATGCCGTAAGACAAGTGGTAACATTTCTTAGCCCACTCATATCCGAGTTTGCCCAAAATCAAAAACAACACTTTAAAATGATATTCCTGTTCGTTGCCCACGGTATAAACCTGTCCTTCAATTTTTGGAAAATCGCGGAAACGCAAAATGGCGGTGCCGATATCTTGTGTCATGTAAACAGAGGTGCCATCCGAACGCAATAAAACTTTCTGATCGAGTCCATCTGCCGTTAAATCCACCCACACAGAGCCATCTTCTTTCTTGAAAAATACTCCTTGCTCAACACCTCGCAACACTTCATCCTTTCCAAGGAGATACGTTGTTGATTCGTAATATAATTTTTCAAAGTCAACGCCCATGCGTTTGTACGTGGCTTCAAATCCAGCATACACCCAGCCGTTCATCGTGCTCCAGAGTTTTAATGTCTCCGGATCTTTTTGTTCCCACTGTTGCAGCATTTGCACAGTCAGTTTCATAATAGGCGCTTGCTTCTCCGCTTCTTCTTTGCTTACTCCACTCTCTTCCAGTTCTTTTATCTGCGCCTTATAATTCCTATCGAACTCAACGTAATATTTTCCAACAAGTTTATCGCCTTTCAATCCGCTGCTCTGCGGAGTTTCTTCGTTGCCAAATAATTTCCACGCGGCCATCGATTTGCAGATGTGAATACCGCGGTCGTTGATGATCTGAACTTTATGAACATTGTATCCCAATACCTTGTAGATCGCGGCCACAGAATAGCCCAGAAAATTATTTCTCAAATGACCTAAGTGCAAGGGCTTGTTGGTGTTGGGTGAAGAATACTCCACCATGATCTCTCTTCCGGTTGGAGGAGTGATCCCAAATGAAGGATCGGAATAGATCGATTCAAAAACCTGTAGCCAAACTGCATCGCTGATCACCACGTTAAGAAAACCCTTCACTACGTTGAACCGGCTGATCATACCAGAATGCTGTAGCAAGTGTTCACCGATCATCTTTGCTGTTTCTTCCGGACCTTTTTTTGAAATTTTTGTAAGCGGAAAACATACCAACGTATGCGAACCTTCAAACTCAGCGTTGGTAGGCTGCAATTGTACCTGCTCCACTGACTGATTGAAGAGTGCAGCAACTGCTTTTTGTATTTCGATGCGAAGGGTTAAATCTAAAGTCATAAGGGTAGTTGCGAGCTGCGAGCCACGAGCTTATGCTTTTCTTAACTCAAAGCTCGTAACTCAAAGCTCGAAGCTTTTACATATCTAAAATATAAGCAAACATCAATGGCGCCACGATGGTCGCATCGCTTTCTACGATAAACTTCGGAGTGTCGATGCTGAGTTTTCCCCAAGTGATTTTTTCATTAGGCACCGCGCCTGAATAGGAGCCGTAGCTCGTAGTTGAATCGCTGATCTGACAGAAGTAGCTCCAGAAGGGAACGCCATCGCGTTCAAGATCCTGATGTAGCATAGGCACCACACAAATCGGGAAGTCACCGGCAATACCTCCACCAATCTGGAAGAAACCAATTCCGTGTTCACCAGCATGGTTGGTATACCAATCGGCCAACCACACCATGTATTCAATACCACTCTTCATGGTCGAAGCTTTCAATTCTCCTTTCAGTACATAAGAAGCAAAAATATTTCCCATGGTGGAATCTTCCCATCCAGGAACTACCATGGGCATGGTGCGCTCTGCTGCAGCAATCATCCATGAGTTCTTGGGATCGATCTCGTAATATTGTTTCAAGACACCGCTGTTGATCATGCGGAACATAAATTCATGCGGAAACAAACGCTCGCCTTTATCTTCAGCATCTTTCCAAACCTTAAACAGGTGAGCCTGCAATCTGCGGAAAGCTTCTTCTTCAGGAATGCAGGTATCCGTTACACGGTTCAAATGATTTTGAAGTAAATCCCACTCCTGTTCAGGCGTTAAATCACGATAGTTTGGAATACGTCTGTAGTGAGAATGCGCTACCAGGTTCATGATATCCTCTTCCAGGTTGGCACCCGTACAAGAAATGATATGCACCTTATCCTGACGGATCATTTCTGCAAAGCTGATACCAAGCTCGCCTGTGCTCATTGCACCGGCCAAGGAAACCAGCATCTTTTTGCCCGCGGCAATGTGTGTTTTATAGGCTTTAGCTGCGTCCACCAATGCAGCGGCATTGAAATGGAGATAGTTTTTTTCAATAAAGTTGGAGATCGGTCTGTTTTGGCTCATGGCTGTTGAAAATTTGTTGCGAAAATACGCAATAGCCATTACCTGACAAGGACAAAATTTTCCGTTTTAATCTGCATTATGGGTTCCGTTTGCAAAAATTGATTAACAGATGGCAAGGGTTTTGTGCATTATGGGTGTCGTAAATTGAAAGTACCTATCTTTGACTATTGAGATGATGTTATTGCGAGTGATTTTTGTTAGAAAGCCCCTTTTAGTTGTTTATTCCCTATTTGTTTTTTTCCTGACTTTCATCGGACCGATACAAGCTCAGGATTCAGAAGACGAGAAATTCGATCTTGTCAAAGAAGATTCTCCGATCTTTATTTATGAACGCTGGATCACCTTTCCTGGCAAAGTGCCTGCAGTTAAAGCGCGCGAAGTTAAGTGCGAATTTCTGGTCAATACTTCCATGTATAAGATTCTCTCCATCCTCAAAGATGAATCCAGTATTAAAATCTGGCAAAAGCATGTGAGTGATTTCAACGTACATCCCCAACCCGATACCTCCTTTTGGTTTGAGTATTCTTATCATGACATCCCATGGCCGGTAAGTGATCAGGACCATTTTCTTCGCTATGATCTGGTTGAGAAAATTCCGGGACAAGAACTCTTTATTGCATTTCAATCGGTGGTTAATCCTAAACTAGCTCCTATAAAAAATGGGGTTACCCGCATGGAACTGGCTGGCAGTTGGAGAGTGGAGCAAGTAGCCCCTCAGCAGGTAAAAGTAACGTATCGTATTTTATCTATGCCTAGCAGCATACCTCGCATGTTTACCGATCCTGTTATTCGAAGTAACATGATGAGCACTGTTAAGGCGTTGACGGCATTGGCGGAAGAAAACCGATAACGTGATTGTATTTGTTTTATCTAATCACGTGCAACCATCCTTTAAACTCTTTTTGCTTCTCAGGCAAAAGTAAATTGAAGTAATAAACACCTGTAGGCACATCGCCACCATTCCAGTCTCCCAGGTAGCCCGATTGCTCATAGAGCACTTTGCCATAGCGATTTAAAATAACGAGCCTGTTCTGAGGATATAGTTTTATATTCTTTATTTCAAACGTATCATTAAATCCATCTTGGTTGGCAGTAATTACATTGGGTATTACCAATTCACGTTCAAAATCGAGTTTGACTTCATTTGACAAAGAAGTGTAGACACCATCACTCCTCACCGCTTTCAGTCTTAAGAAATAATTAAAACTCTCTTCAGCATTTAGTGTGGCACTCGTATCAGAAATTATCGTTGCTACATTTTGGTATTCCTGCGGCTCTTTTATTGACTGAAGTATCTCATAATTTACGTCTGCTTCTGTCCAGAAATTATAACTGTTCCAGCGCAAATCAATTAAATTATTTTCTTC
>Ga0163149_10000641_pt1 | contig 46133 bp, 35 predicted proteins | sample OliLakLV19MP5G1_FD_148604 | JGI IMG/M metagenome (GOLD analysis project Ga0163149, IMG submission 148604) | Freshwater microbial mat bacterial communities from Lake Vanda, McMurdo Dry Valleys, Antarctica - Oligotrophic Lake LV.19.MP5.G1 | ecosystem: Environmental > Aquatic > Freshwater > Lake >...
CGGAGAGGAATACAGAGGTATAAGGTGAGAGGTAAGAGGTAAGAGGTAAGAGATGAGAGGTAAGAGGTAAGAGGTAAGAGGTGAGAGGTAAGAGGTAAGAGGTAGGAATTAAGAACCAAGAACTAAAAAACTAACGACTAAGCACTAAAGACTAATGACTCAAGGCTCAAGGCTCAAGGCTTCATAAGCTTGAACTCCATAATTACTTTGGTGCTGCTTTCTTCGAACGAAACATTATCGCAAAGATGTTTCATCAAAAAAATGCCTCGGCCGGTAGGCTTCTCAATATTTTCGGGGTTGGTAGGATCTGGAAGTGCGTTGTGATCAAAGCCAGCGCCTTGGTCTTTTACGGTAAAGTACAGGGTTTCTTCTTTTACTTTAAAGGTAACTTCTATATTTTTTTTAGGATCTGCTTTGTTGCCGTGTTGTAAAGCATTATTTACGGCCTCGGTTAAGGCTACTAAAATATGTCCGTAAATTTCTTCCTTTATATCAAAGAGGTCGCACACATCATCAACCAGTTTTTCAACCAGGACAAGATTTTCAGATTTTGAGGGGATCAGCAACCGTTGATTTTCAGCCAAGACCATGAGGTTTTTTATTCGTTAGCGAAATTATTAAAATATTCAGACACTTTATTTTTGTAAAAATTATTGAAAGAGGGAGGAACAGTTTTTAGTAGTTCTGTCTCTTTTTCTTTACGTTTGTTATACTCAACAAAATCGGAAAGGTTACGTTTGTAATCATCTTTTGGCTGTCCTGCCTGTCTTTTTTGCTCTGTTTCTCGCTCTTTTTCGGCTTTTTCGAAGTCTAGGAGCTTTTCCAGTATCTGATCCTGCCTTTTCATGGTCTCCTCATTAAGCATACGGTTTACTATATCCTTTTGAGATTGCTCTATCATTTTAAGGGTGTTCTCCAGCTCCCCGGCATTCATGCCCCCTTCTTTCTTCATGTCCATCATCATCTTCTTCAACGCCTCTTGCTGAGCAGCAATTTTTACCATCTCCTGGCTCCAGCCGCTGCTACCCTGCTTAGATCCTCCTTCCTTTTTACCTTGCTCCATCGATTTTTTTAAGGCTTCCATCTGTTTTTTTAGCTGCTCCTGCATCTGTCGCATTTTTGCTGATGAGGGCTTCTCTCCATGACCAGGCTTTTTGCAAGAACCCGGCTTGGAACAAGACCCACTTTTCTTACAATTATTTTGCATCTGATTTAGCGACTCATTTAATATCAACGCAAGGTTATTGATGGAGGTCATAGAAAATTGCTGACGGGAAGAAATTTCAGGAGCAAATCTGTTTTCGCGTTTGCTCATCAGCGTAATGGACTTATCCATGTTAGAATTGATTGCAGAAATTTCCCTATTCACTATAGAGGCGATGGCTGCTTGTCTTTTACTAAGTGCCAGCAAGCTATCTTCAATCATTTTAGAATCGTCCTTGAGCTTGCGCTGCTGCTGCGACAAACTTTTGTATTGCGGATTTTCGGTGCTGGTTGTTTCAATGCTTTTCATCAGTGCCTCCTGATCAAACGAAAGCTGAATAAGGTTATTTAATATATCACGCAACGCATGTTCATCTTCAGCATCTTGCTCCGACTCCGCTTGGCTCATGGCTTCCTGCATTTGCATTGCCATCTGATTCATTTTTTGCGAAGCATCTTTTTGAGGCTTAGAAGCTTTTTTGCTTTTGCCATCATTAAGCTCTTTGCTACTGTTCTCCATGTCCTTTTTAATCTCCTTTTGCTTGTCTTTGGTATCGGGCATTTTCTCGGGCTCTTCAAACTCACTGTTTTTTTTCTCCAGGTCTTTCATGTCCTTTTCAATCTTATCAAATTCTTTGTTGAGCGAATCTTGCTTTTTAATTATCTCCTTGCTGTCTGCATTTTTTTCCAGCGATTCATCGCCTAGCTTATCTTGTTTTTTTGCGAGCTCTTTAAGCTGCTCAATGGTCTTTTCCATCTTTTGCTCAAACTCCATCTTTTTGAACAGCTCCAGACTGCGATCTAATTCTTTTTCAATGTCTTTATTAGACAGCTGCATTTTCTCCAACATCTCCTGAATTTTGTCTTTGTCCATCTTATCCATCATCTTTTGCATCTCCTCAAAAAGTTTTTTCATCTCATCGGTCATTACCTGCTCCATTAGCTGCTGTAGCTGCTGCTGCTTTTGTGCAATTTCATCGGTAGGCTTTTGAAACTCCGATTGCTTTTGATTGTTCTGAGCGTTCTCTTTATTTATTTTGTCAATCTTTTTTTCTAGGTCTTTTTGCTTTTTTAGAACCTCTTCCAGTTTCTTTTTCTCTTCCCAGGATAAAGTCTTTTTCTCCAATATTTTTTTGTACAGCTCATCCAGCTCTTTTTGCATTTCTTTTGCTTGCTTGATGCTCTCTTCCATATCTTCTTTTAGCGCGGAATTGTTACGCTCGGTATTTTCTGCAATTTCATTCAGGCTGGGAGCACGGTAAATCATAGCTCGGGAGCGGGACGCCTTACTTCCATTCACTCCATCGTTATCCCATACTTCAAAATAATATTCTATTTCATCGCCAGGGGATATAGCAAGCTCGGACATATCCCAATAATGATAAAAAGATTGCAGGATACTGTTTTTAGGAATAGGAATATTCACTACGCGTTGTTGAGGCAGCTGCGTAGGCTGCTGTGCTGCAGAATCGTTGTGCGCTAAATATTTATAATTAAAGGTGAGTTTATTAAACCCATAATCGTCTTTTATATTTCCTGCATAATAAAACTTTCTGAGCGAAGTAGAGTCTGCCTTTTCTTCCACCGAAATAATAGGTAATGCATCTTGCACCACACTAACAGAATAGCTAATGGAATCTCGGTTGCGTAAAAACTCGTTCGAAGTAGAAATGGAATATATTTTGTCTTTTAAGAAAACTTGCGAGGCCGTAAATCTATTATCCTCCGATGGTTGAACAAGAAATGAAGTATCGGCAAACGAAATTGACATTTGCTTGGTGTTTTGTGTATTAAAATTCCAGGTAACCTTGGTGCCTGCCGGTATGATAAGATCGCCAGCGTTTTGTAGAGTTTCGTTTTTCTTTCCTAAATACTTTGGATAATCTAGTTGAATTGAGAAGTCCATGAGAATGGGCTTCGGCACTGCTACTAACTCAAAATTTTTGGAAGAAAAATTATCTGCCTCCAGCTGAAAAGAAATATTTTTCTGAACATTTTTAAAGAGAAAGCTAAATTCGTTTTTGCTTTCTTTCACAAGTTTGTATTCGCTACCTTCTAAGTTCACAAATATTTGATCGGGCAGAATTTCCCCTTCCATTTTTACTTGCAGCAAAAAATCTTCCTGCTGTGGGGTGGTCAAGTCTTTATTTTGAATAACAAACTGGAAAGGAGCTAGCTTTTCAAAATAAGTTCCGTGTTTTATTAAGCGGTTGGTGCTTTCGGTGATAATACTTGGAGAACGAAATAAGACTGCAAAAAATAATAGTAGTGGCACCAAGGCATATTTCAAATATTTTTTATTCTGACTTAGGTCAATGGCAGAAGTAAAAGGAATGGGCTTAAGTTCACCTATTTTTTGGTTGATGCTGGCGTATACCAAGTCTTGGTTTCCGGATACACCATCTATAGACGATAGCTGCTGCAGCTGTAAAACATTTAAGAGCTTATCTTGTACGTTTGAAAAGTGCTTGCCAATTATTTCGGATGCCTGCTCGTTTGTAAGCACCTCCCCCATGTTATTGATGCGCAGCAATGGAATTACAATAAGCCTAGTTAAAATATATCCATTGGTTAATATGAAAAGGTAAAAGAATATAGTTCTGAAGGTGGTGCTAAAATGTCCGTAGTATTCTAAAACTGCAATTGATAAATAGAAAGCTAAAATTGCACCAACAGTATAGAGCACACCGCGAATAAGCTGATTCTTATAATACTTGCGTATAAACTCATCTAGCTTACTAATTAGTATTTTATATTCTGAAGTATGCATCTGCTATAAAGATAGTAAAAAGAGAGAAAATCCATATTCATTAGGCTGCTGTTTCATATCGTATGCGAACATACTGATTCAACGCTCAAACAGCAAGCTTTGTTGCACAAGAAATGTTAATAAATGGAAAGAGTGCTATTTTACTAGGGTGACAGTACCTTTTTGATCAATAAGAGAACCGTCATTTAAGGTAGCTTTCAGCACATATACATAAACGCCAGGGTTGGCTTTTTCGCCCTCGGGAGTATTTCCGTCCCAACCTTTGGCAACATCGGTAGATTCAAAAACCGGATTTCCCCAGCGGTTGTAAATGATAAAGTTTATATCACGTATGCAAATGCTACGTGGGCGGAATAAATCATTTCTTCCATCCGCGTTTGGCGAAAAGGCGTTTGGTAAAAAAAACTCTCCACAAGGTGGTGGAGGTAGCGGCTCATCACCTAACAAGGTCCACTGCGAAAAAAAACTTGCTCCTGTTACCGTAACCTGATTCATTGTTGGGTTATCAATTCCAACAGGTGGATTTTCCCATTGGTTTCCACTCCATCTCCAAGCACGCAGACTATCTTCTAGTAATAAATTATTGCTCCCGCCTGAGTTGTCCCATTCCGAATCTCTATAGGTAAAAATAATGTCTGCAGCAGGGTTGCTGTTGTAGTTAAAGGCATCGGTAATCCAATATCTATCGGCACAAATATTTGACACATCGAGACTCACAGATAAATCAATAAGATTAGAAACATTGGTGGGTAGTGGGCGATTGTTTGGATTTGCGGTTGTAGAAGTAGGATAGGTAGAAACCGATAAACTTCCTACACCATTTTGTACGCCTGCCGTTTTCACATTAAATAAAAATGGAATGTAAGTGCCTGTTGTTGTTCCAAAGGGATAGGTATAATTTTTTCCTGCTCCAGAATTTCCCAACTTCCAATCTACAATACCATAGCCATTTCCTGTTGGAGGAGCTTCCGATTCAGAAATAATATATCCAGTAGTTCTGGTAATTGCTGCAGGGGCTGCATTTGTGACAATTACTATTTTACTATTCAAATCAAACGGACTGCTTTTAAGCATTAGCACACCTGTACTTCCGCCCACATAAGTATTGATGTTAAGAATTTTTTTGCTGCCCTGCCTGCAATCTAAATTATTGAAAGTGGTAGATTGTGTGCCGGTAATAGTTTGAGTGGTTGCACCATCTAAAATAACTGTTCCTGTAGTAGGATCCAAACATCCGGATGGCTCGCGGTTGGTCCAATCGCGTGTAAGATAAATATCGCCTTTGTTGTGAACGAAGCCGCTTACTTCGTTTATAATATGTCCATCTACATAAACGATGGCGCCAAGATCTACTGTAATGTCTGTCCCGCCATTAAATAAATTTGTTTGCGCAAACGTGAAATTTGCAGAAGCAATTAACAGGAACGATGAAAATAAATTCTTTAACATGGATATTGAATCGAGCTATAAAGATACAAAAAAACTGCTCGGTGAAAAAACTTACAAGGGAATATTCCCGTGCTTCTTCTTAGGGAGCTTATCGACTTTATTTTCCAACATTTTAAATGCTGAGATTAATTTAGCGCGGGTATCTTCAGGTTTAATTACTTCATCTACGTATCCTCGCTCTGCTGCGCGATAGGGGTTCGCAAAATGCTCTACGTATTCTTCTTCTTTAGTTTTAATACTGAGCGGAGTCGAAGCATCGCCTTTAAAAATTATTTCTACTGCTCCTTTAGCGCCCATCACGGCAATTTCGGCAGTGGGCCAAGCGTAATTCATATCAGCACCAATGTGCTTGGAGTTCATTACATCATAAGCGCCACCGTATGCTTTGCGAGTAATAACAGTAACACGTGGCACGGTAGCTTCGCAAAAGGCATAAAGTAATTTTGCTCCGTTGGAAATTATTCCATTCCACTCCTGGTCGGTGCCGGGTAAAAATCCTGGAACATCTTCAAAAACTAAAAGCGGAATATTAAAGGAATCACAAAAGCGAACAAAGCGTGCTGCTTTTTGAGAAGAATTAATATCTAACACGCCTGCTAAAAACGCTGGTTGGTTTGCAACAATCCCTGTGCTGCGTCCTGCAATACGGGCAAAACCTACTACAATGTTTTCGGCAAAGTTTTTATGCACTTCGAAAAAAGTACTTGTATCCACTACTCCGCTAATTACCTCCCGCATGTCGTAAGGCTGATTAGGATTTTCAGGGATTATATTAGAAAGTACTTTTGAATCGGGTGCAGAGAAATCAGCAACAAAAGGAGGCTGCTCTTCACAGTTCTGTGGTATGTAGCTCAATAGTTTTTTCAAATAATTTATACACTCCACTCCATTGGCACAGGAAAAATGTGCCACTCCCGATTTTGCAGAATGTACTGATGCTCCTCCAAGCTCTTCGGAAGTTACTTCTTCGTGCGTAACGGTTTTTACTACGTTAGGTCCCGTTACAAACATGTAGGAAGTGTTTTCCACCATCAAAATAAAATCGGTAATGGCAGGCGAATAAACAGCGCCTCCAGCGCAAGGGCCCATGATGGCAGACAGTTGAGGAATCACTCCCGATGCTCGGGTGTTGCGATAAAATATATCGGCATAACCGCCAAGCGAAACAACACCTTCCTGAATTCTTGCTCCACCACTATCATTTAATCCAACAACAGGAGCTCCATTCTGCATGGCAAGGTCCATGATGCGACAAATTTTTTCGGCATGTGCTTCGGCTAAAGAACCACCAAATACGGTAAAGTCTTGTGCGAAAACGTAGGTTAACCTACCATTCACCGTACCATAGCCAGTTATCACTCCATCGCCTAAATATTTTTCCTTTTCTAAGCCAAATTCTGTGGAGCGATGTGTAACGAACATTCCAATTTCCTCGAAGCTGCCATCATCCATAAAAAAATGAATGCGCTCTCGTGCGGTAAGCTTGCCCTTTTTGTGCTGACTCTCGATACGTTTTTCGCCTCCGCCTAATTTGGCTTCCTTGATCTTGTCCTCTAGCTCTTGAAGTTTCTTTTTCATGCTTTTAGAATGTACAATCCCAATCCGCCTACTCCGCTATAAGTCATTCGGACCCGATGGACAGGTAGTTATTGAGAGAACACGAATATACGAATTACGAATATCGAGTTATGAAAAAAATTAAGAGATGCCAGCGGAAACGGATCAGGCGACCACAAAGATTATTCAAAATCCTTAAGAGGATTACAATCCTTTATTTTCCGAAGCTACGTTGTCGGAGGAATTCATCAGAAGCTCCAAATTCTGAATCCTAGTTTTTAGTTTATCAATCTCTACTTTGGTTTTTTGTAGTTCCACTTCTGCATTATTTCTTACATAATTTTCAAAGAAAACTGATACGAGCTTGTGCTTTACCCCATCTATGTAGCTAGTCTCAACGGCCCAATCAACTGGCTCTGCCACCCTTGCAATTACAAAACTTGTGCTGTAAGTGCCATTGTCTTTCATGGCATGCCCAATAAAATCTGAGGATATAAGATAATCACCGGCCATGATGTTTTCACCCTTGTCAATTACCCACATCACTCCGTTTCCTACAGCCATTACTAAATTAGGATTCTCAACGCTATACGGCAGTGTGCTCTCTTCTAATGCCAAAAATGCTCCCATTATTTTTGGATCATTGGGGCGCGTAGATATCTCCACCCCGTAAATAATTTCTGAATCTTTATTATTATGCATGTATTGATTGTCGCCAGTTAAGGCTACCAGCATACCTTTTTCTATCGACTGATCTGTCCAGGCATAGTGAGATCCTGTAAAAGCATTGTAAGAAACCGTTGCTCCGGCTACTGATATTGTGCCTTCCTGTATTCCTGCTTGCCTCAAGGAAATAATAGTACCGTCATTCGTAGTTCTGTCAAAGGTTGAAACTGTTGCTCCGGCCGCTTGAACGTGCAATTTGGTAGTGGGTGCGGTTATTCCTCCTATCCCTACATTACCAGAGGCCCGCTGGATCGCCATAGTCACAAGTCCTGTTGGGGAGCCGGTATGACTAAGAATGAAGAACGTATTGTTGGGAAGAGTGAAGGCTATGCCCCCCAGCGTAGGGTTTGGATCTGCTGAATAAAGCAAAGAAAATCCGTAATCATTGTCGCAACACACATCATCCTCATTAAAAAATATCCTCCCTGAAGTCTGCGCAGACACATAATTCGTTTGGATTTTTATTCCCTCCTTTCTTGTAGAATTGGTGTAGAACCCTGCATCTCCGTTCACTTCTAATTTGTGGTTGGGCGTAGTAGTTCCAATTCCAACATTGCCATTATTTAATATCACCATTTTTTGAACTGCTGGCGAGCCTGTTCCAAATTTAATATTACCCGTTGCCGTTTCTGCATCGATGACTACATTGCCCACTCCCGGGGAACTAAAATTTCTAAGCACTAAATCTCCTGTGACTGCATAAGCAGAGAAACAACCTGCACAGGTAGAATAACCAAGTTGTCCTACTCCAACTCCATCTCCAATTCGTAATGATGGATTAGTTGCAGATACTATATCTAAATTGGCATTGGGGGTGGTGGTTCCAATACCTACATTTCCGCCCATGAAAATACCCGGATAATTGTTAGTGGCTCCGGTAGCATTAAAATATCCTGCAATATTGGTAGTTGATGCACCCGTCACTTCCGCCCATACCCCATAGCCTGTACCAGCTATGCAGGGCCACCGCATCAGAATTTAAGCAAATTATCGAGATAATCGTCATTCCATCCGGCATTTAGTCGAGCTCTACGTAAACTTTTTTTGTCGTCTTTTTTATTCGTTCTAATAATATTAATTGCCATTTTCCGGATCAAATTAAAATTCTCTGCCGAATTTTCTTTTCGCTTCCGACAATAATCCTCATTAAAAATTACATCCAATACCCAATGTAAAGCGTTTTCTATCCCCCAATGGCTTCGTATGGCGGATAAAAAAAAGGAGGCCTTATCGTTTTTGTTGCTTATAAAATATCGAGTGTCGGTGGTGGTTTTTTCTTTTATAGTGCGCTTACTTACCACGCATACAATACTGCATAATGCCAACCAATTAATGGATTCATCCACAAAACGCAAATCGGTAATTGTTGTGCAAGTGCGTTCTTCTATTCGACCATGACTCTTTTCTAATGTGCTATCTACATCAGCAATTGCCGTATTCTTAAAGGCTTCTTTTATTTCATCGTGCAATGTTTTTTGGTTGTCTTTTACTGCCAGCACATAATACGCTTGCTTTTTCACAATGACTTCAGCTATATCTTTTTGACATCCCATAGCATCTATTGTAACTGTTTGCCCCTTTATATCAAGGGGTGCTAACAATGGCTCAATAGCTGTTATTTCATTGCTCTTTTCATCCACTTTATATTGCGCTAATGAAAGACGGTTTTTGCCCGAAAAAATGCTTACGCTATGGAGCATCTTTTTACCAGTGAATGTATCAAAGCTACGCCTGTTGGATTTGCCATCTATGTGCATAAAAACTTCATCCGGGTAGTTAAATGTTGCAACGACCCATGCACTAAAACAAGAATTAAATTCTGTTGGATCTATTGACTCAAATAGTCGCTCGATGGTATCATGGGAAGGAACTCCGTTAGGAAAGTGAAGATATTTACGCAGCCATGTTTCCTTAGTTATTCCAAAATCTTCTATATCATCGTAGCTTTCACAGCCTGCAATTACGGCTATCAGAGATAAACCTATAATGTCGGTTAGCAAATGTTTTATTTTACTGATGTCTCGTGGATCTGTTATGGAATTAAAATAAGGTTCTATGTTCATTTGATTTTTTTTCAAAGAAACAACCTACTTTAAAATCCCTAACTAATGCGTGTGGTAACTTATTGACATTCAGCTGTTACTCATGCGGTGGCCCTGGCGATAAAGTATCTTTTTTAAATGAAAAGGGGAATGGTGTAATAATAAATATTCTATCAAATTTTCGTGTTTCTGTACTAAATTCGGATGGTTTTGAGGTCATTTATTCCATTCAGGAATTAGTACCATTAGCAGATAAATCAAATTACAAAGTTGACTTTAAAAGTGAAAATAAATGGCAGGATCAAAAGGAAGAACAAAAAATAAAACCACCCAACTTAGAAGTAGATGAAGCTTGGGAAGTTGACCTACATCTACATGAGCTTATTGATAGCTACCAACAGAAATCTGACCATGAAAAACTACTATTTCAACTAAATTATTTCAAGAAATGTATGGATGCAGCATTTTCACATAGAATCAAAAAGGCTATTTTCATTCATGGCGTTGGAAAAGGTACATTACGACAAGAGATTATTCATGCTTTAAAAGATTATGAGCGTATTACCCATTACGATGCTCCCTTGAAACGCTATGGATATGGAGCCATTACTGTTGAGTTTCGTTGATTTATTTCTTTCAGAAAAATCCGTATTTTTGCTGTGTGTTCAGAAAAACTGAATAACGTTCTTTAACATATCAGACCTCTCTATCGCTCTGGCTTTAAAAGCCAGGGAGGAAAGTCCGGACAACAGAGAGCATCCTGTCCGCCATTGGTGGATACCTGACGGCAAACGTCAGGGCAAGAAAGTGCCGCAGAAACTAAACCGCCTAGCGATTACAGCAAAGGTAAGGGTGAAAGCGCGAGGTAAGAGCTCACGGGTTATGCAAGCAATTGTATGATTAAGGTAAACCTCAGGAGTTGCAATGCCAAATAATGAATGACTGCTCGTCTCATTTTAATATGAAATTCATTGGTAGGCAGCATAGATAAATGATAGATATATCCTGAAAATAGTTCAGGATGAAACAGAATCCGGCTTATGCCAAAGGCATTCTTTTGGAAATGGTCTGATATGTTATTTTTTTTCTCTTCCTACAACTACCTTCCCTTCCAAAACTATTTCTTTGGTATTTTTTGGGCAATTTGGAGTGTACTTTACTACCCAGCGATATTCCCCTTCTTCCACAATTTTCCCATTAGAAATTTTCCCACTCCATTTCTTATGAAAATTGGATGTTTCAAAAATTACATTTTTTCCTTTTTTATCAAACACTCTCAAAACAAAGCTTTTAACATCGTCAATTTCATAGTAAAACTCGCCATTTAAAAATTCTGCACCCGGATTAAATGATGGCAAATACGTAAACACAGCATTATCTTTTCTAAATCGTAAGCGGACACTATCTGTTATCAAACATCCTTCTTTAGCTATTTCAACTTTATACATTCCTGATTTTCTTGCAACAATTTGTTGTGCTGTCTCTAAGGTAGACCAGGCATAAGTAGCTCCAAAGTTTTTAGCAGATAAATAATATTCATTTTCACAAACAGAAATATCTGCAACAGTCAGTTGATTTTTTCTAGAAAAAGGTTTTTCTATTATTTGACTACAACGATCTTCTAACAAAAATATGCCGCCAGAAACATCTTTTATATTATTAGAATCCTCAAGATTGTAAAAAATAGCGGGCAATCCAAAATTACTACTACGAGGACTTAAATCTATCGCATTGCTTTCATAGTTGCAATCCGGAAATGAATAATCAGGGAATCGTATTACAGCTATCTGTCTGCCAGGCCTAGCCACATATATTTTTCCATCGGGAGCAAGATTTAAACTACCAAATGAATTATCGTTATTAGCTCTCGCCACTTCCGAAAACACTTTCTCAATAATATTCAGCTGCGTAATGCCAGTTTTACCTTTCAAAAAAGAGATATATAATTTGCTGTTGTCTTCCGAAAATGCTAGCCCATATGGAGAGCCTAAAAGCGTTAAAGAAAGTACATTAGAAATTTTTCCTGTAGAATTATCAAAATCAAATAATTCCAAATTATTATTTGTGCGATAACAAATGGCAGAAGCTAACAATCGTCCATTTGGAGAAAAACAAATAGAGCCTATTGCTTCTTTATTTTCGCTAGCACCAGTTTCATTATGTATGGTGCCTACAGCTGATTTTACCGGACTACCAATTCCTTGGGAAGTAAGTGGATAAGAAAAAAAATTGTTTGAATTCCAAGCATGAACAACTATCCAATACCCTGTATGATTGTTATTTAAAGTAACTGTCAGCTTTTCGGTACAAGACTCAAGTAATCTTATATTTTTTTCAAGTACTACTCCACCCTGCCTTGATATATCTATTACAGAATAACAAAAACCTTTTGAACCTGCTTTTTCGTCAGTTGTAAAAAGGTAAAAAATACTTTTAGAAGTAGGCTTCTTAACAATTAATGCTGACTGTGTTGATGATTTGGAGCCGTTAAGATTTGCACCATTGGACATTATTTCCTGCTTTTTGTTCCACACTGTTATCCCATCCGTGTAAAACAACAAGTTACCTGAATCGTCAGTAGCAGTAGCACAGCCTTCCAGCGTAAACAATTTACCATCAAAAATTGGCTGAGCATGATTATTAGAAAATTTCAATCCTGCTCCGTTCCCAAAATACCAAACAGATTGAGCAGGTAAAAAAAATTGAAATAAAAAAAATAGGGAGGTTAGAACGAAAACATTTTTCATTACTACTGAATCAACGAGATCTCAGTTCTTCTATTTTTAGCTCTACCATCTGGATTATCGCTTCCATCTGGATTTTCGTTTGGAGCAATTGGTTTTGTTTCTCCAAATCCATTTGTAATTATTCGATTGCGATTAACCCCCTTTGAAGCTAAATAGGATGCAATTGCATTAGCTCTACGTTTAGAAAGTGATAAGTTGTATTCATCAGAACCTTTCGAATCTGTATATCCAGCTATATTTATTTTAGCATTCTTACTGTTCTTTAAAAAACTTACAACTTTATCAAGTTCGCTGGAAAATGTTGGATTAATGCTTGACTTATCATAATCAAATAAAATATTGCTTACCGAGAAAGCTACAACCGGCTTTGGATTCTCATCTACATTTGTGTTAGTTACAGTTTGCGATGAAGCAATCACCGTTGGTGTTGCCGCAACAGTAGGTGTGGCTACGACTGCAACAGTAGCTGTTGTAATGGCTATTACAGAGTCGGATTTAGCAACGATAACAGCTATAGGTAAAATGTGTTCACTATACAAAGGAATTGACGCTTTATCAATTTTAGTTAGGTATTCAGGATAATTATTGTCGTTTAAATTACCCAGTATTTTGTTGATATCAAAAAAAGCATTTCTAACTATTAAACTGTTTGGCGTCTGGTTAACGTCTAACTCCTGATACAAATCATAGACCTCACATAATCTTGGAATTGCTACATCTAAAGAAACTGGCGGAGTGCCCGAGCGGATGTTAAATGTAAAATTATAGTTATTGCCATGAGTTAACTTGAAGGCATACTTTCCATTTTCAATTTTATAATCGCCTAGCTTCTTCCCTTTCTGTTTATCAAATACTGTGATTGTTCCACTCTTTATTCCAATCGTAGTTCCAGCTAAAAGTATTTCACTGACATCATCACAAAAATCTACTGAATAAATATCCATATCATTCGATCCATCTACCGCTAAGGCAGACGAAGAATAATATGCCTTGTTACCATTATTAGCTAGAATAAAATAAATGTCTTCTCCAGGAGTATTAAAAGGGCGACCTAAATTAATTGGACTAGACCATTTATCAGCATCTTTTTGAGATTTAAAAATATCAAAGCCCCCCATGCTATTGTGTCCTTTAGAAGAAAAATACATAGTCATTCCATCGGCAGTAATGAATGGCGCATCCTCATCGTAGGGCGTATTAATCGGAGCGCCCAAATTTACTAGCGAACTCCAAGAACCATCCGCTTGTTTTTTCGCTACATAAATATCTCTACCTCCCACTCCTCCCTCTCTATCACTTACCACATACAACTCATTTCCTGCAACTGCAAATCCGAAAAAACTAGTTTCCCAAGCTTTAGTATTTAAATCTGATTTTTCATACATGACTGTAGGTTTGCTCCAAATACCTTCAGAAAAATTGCTGTGATAGAATGTGCCTTGCTTTATTCCCCTATAAAAATAAATGGTTTTACTGTCTTTTGAAATACTAATAACTGCTTCATGTTTTTTAGTATTAATTGGAGCACCTATTGAAATAGCAGAATCCCACCCATTACGAGTAAGGCTCGTTTTATAGATATCTTCAAAATATTTATCATCCCAATCTACCTTGCCACCTGTTGTGTTTTCAAGGCGAGCTGTAAAGTACATAACTGAATCATTCGAAGTTAAAACTGAACCATAATCATCATATTCACTATTAATTGAATTTCCAACAGGTGCAATTTTAAAAAAACGTTCGCTACCATTAATATTAAATTTTTCAACTAAAGGCAGCTTATATAATTCAATCCCATTATTACACATTTCGATATAATGAAGAATGCTATTGTTTAATTCGTTTTCTTCTGCATCCATTAAATACGAACCGTGATACGATAACATATTTAAATAACGTTTGTAATTGGATTTGGCGTTCTCAAACTTACCAGCTAAATGGCACGCACTTGCCAAAAAGTAATAAGCTTCCCCTAAAGAATCTTTAGAGTACTTTATTGCATTTTCATAATATGGTATCGAAGCTATTTGAAGAAAATTGTTGTATAAAGTTTGAGCTTGCTCAAAGTTATACATAGGATTCGTAGAATCAATTTTTAATAACTCCAAATACTTCTTAGAAGCTAAATTGTAATTACCATAATCAAATTCTTTACGAGCTGATTTCAAAAGCTTTTTTTCTGTCTTTTTAGTCTTGCTACTTGAAAACGTACCATATGGTTTTTGGTTTTGAGAGTAAGAAAAAAAAGAAAAAAACAGTAAGAAAACGAAAAGTATTTTTTGCATGCTGAGTTAATAGCTTGATTTACAAATATAAAAAATAAAACATAACTAACAGAAAAAGAGCGCTTTACTCTATTCTAAAAAAATCTAGCTGAGAAAAACGAATCAAATGAATGTTTGTATAATAATGGTTAATAATCTTTGTGTAGGAGTACCCCATCTCTCCCATTCGCATAGCCCCTTCCTGGCAAAGTCCTACACCATGCCCAAACCCTTTTCCACTAAAAATTACATGGTCGCCATTTTGCTTTATAGTAAAAAAAGTGGATTTCAACTTCATGTCCTCTCTGATATTTTTTAGAGGAATAAAATATTGATTATTTAATAAATACGCTTGACGGTTTGGCTGATCAAAATTTAAAAGTTTTTGACATAACAAAGAATCTCCAACAGGACAACCAAACTTAGTTTGCAAATAATCCAACCAAAGATCTTTAGGGATGCTTTTTTCCCAAATAGCATTTGTTTTATGCAAACAAAAAGTATCTTGTATTGATCGCAAAGAAGATACGGGCCTAGACCAAACATCTTCAGAATTCATAGTTTGCCCTCCACAATTAGAATGAAAAGCGGAGGTAACGATGCGCGCACTATCATCTACTAAAATATATTCTGCGGTTTCAAATGCAGCATCTCTAATATTTTGGCTAAACGTTTTTCCTTTATAAACTTGGCAATGCACTTCATCACATAATTGAAACCCTTCCTCTTCATGCCTACGCCAATTCCCTAATGCGTAGGTGCGACAAACAATTGTTTTTACTTTATTAAATTCTTGTGAATTATATATGCCTACTTCCCACTGCACAACCCCTGCAACATATTTTTCAATATTGACCTTACAAAGCATTTTTAATGTATTTGCAGATGCAGTGATGGTTAATTCATCATCGTATATTCTGACTTTGTAATCAGGCTGAACTGCTTTTAATTTAAAACTGCTTTCCGCATTCTTTGGAACAAAACGTACAGAATAGAATTTTTTTTCAAAATTCGGAAATTTCAACAAAAGCGAATCGTTTATCAAAGTAACAGAAACAAAAGAAATATTAGCTACGTGCGAATCAACTACCTCACCACTATCCCCATAAATTTTGTAGCTACCCGAAGCTTGAAAAAAATTAATAGCAGTTACTTTGTAACTAGCAAATAGCCGAATCGAAATAATTTGCTTTTGATCAGCAGAAGCTCCAACCCTAGCATTAGAAAAAGGAGAAAGATAAAGTGATAAGTAAATAAATAATAATGTGAATCTTCTCATATACAAATACCAAAAGAAATTAATAACATCCTAATGTGTTATTGCGAAACTACTTTAAACTCTGTCCTCCTATTCATCTGCCTATGCTCATCCGAATCATTAGGCACTACTGGCTTTGTATCTCCAAAACCTTTATACGTAAGTCTATCTCCTGCAATTCCATTTGCAGCAAGATATTGAGAAACCGATTTTGCTCTATTTTCTGAAAGAACCTGGTTCTTCTTTACATCCCCAACGTTGTCGGTATGTCCGCGCAACTCAATTTTAAGTGAAGGATTATTTGTCAGGAATTCAACCAACTTATTCAACTCACTTTTCGACTCATCTTTTAAATCAAATTTATTGGTTTCAAAAAAAACATTTTTTAAAGTTACACTAGAATCCTTAGTTATGGGCGAAAGCGGTATTATAACTTCAAAAGGCAAATGATCCTTCTTATCCTTTAACGCAAAATTTTCCGAGAAAAATAAATAACCTGTTTTGGAAGTACTAAATGCGTAATCTTTATTTAGTGGCAGGCAAATTAAAAACTCACCTTTAGAACTATTTGAGACTGCGCGAAGAACAGAATTTCCTGTAGCCAAATCTACTACATCGATATCAGCCTGTAATACTTTTTTAGTAACAGCATCATAGACTTTACCTTTTACATAAATTGTTTTGCCCGGCTGCGCTTCTTCATACAATTCAAAACTATAAAGATCCAGCCCTCCATAACCACCAACCCTATCAGAAGCAAAATAGGCCAATTTGCCATCGCGAGATACAAGGAGACTATTTTCATCGTTGTAAGTATTAATTGGATATCCTAAATTTATGGCAGGGCCCCACTCGCCATTTGGCTGTCTGCGCGACATATAAATATCTAAACCACCCATTCCCGGGTGGCCGTCAGAAGAAAAATAAAGTGTTTGATTATCCGGGTGAATAAAAACCGATTCTTCACTACCAGAAGTATTAATATTACTTCCAAGCTTAACAGGAGTTGTCCATTTACCGCCCGGCTTTAAGGTTGAAACACAAATATCAGTTTCTTTTATTCCTTTCGCATTCATTGATCCACGAATAAAATAAAGTGTTTTTCCATCGGATGAAAAAGAAGGTTGTGTTTCCCACCATTTTGTACAAACTGGTGATCCTAAATTTACAGGTTTGGACCAATCATCTCCATTTTTTAGAGAGTAAAAAATATCGCAGCTACCAAAACCACTTCTGCCAGCTCCGTATCCAAAATCTCCTTCACAGGCTACAAAGAAAAGTATTTCTCCATCTGGAGACAAGCTTGGCGCTCCTTCGTTTCCTGCAGAATTTATTTTAGGACCAATGCCTCGAGCTTCACTCCATTTACCATTTATCTTCTCGCTAACATAAAAATCCTCTTGCCAACCAGCTTGAGTTTCGGTAGATGGTAGTCTTCTAGTAAACAGAAATCGCTGCTCATCTGCTGTAATGGAAGGGAAATATTCATCGTATTTGGAATTTATCCCTGAACCCACATTAATAGGTTTAAATGGTACTGGATTTTTTATTGCTTCCAAAGCAAAGTCGCAATTATTTATTCCAAGCTGAGCTGCTTTCTCCATATCCTTATTTGAAGATGGTCTATTAAGAAAAGACATGAAATTATTTTTAGCATCAGCATACTGCCCTATGCTTGCTTGTAATTGAGCGAGGGTAAAAAAATTACCCGGATACATTGCCTGATTTATTTCCAGCGCTTTCTTAATTTCATCAATAGCTTTAAGTTGCTGCTTCAAATCACCGTACAGATAACCAAGCATGGTGTGTGCCTCTAAAAATAAATCATCTTTTTCAATGGCTGCCTGTAAAGCCTTTAACGTTTTATCATAATCTCTCAACCCATATTGAGTTCTGGCTTCTTCAAAAAGTTTAATAGCTTTTTTATTGGCTGTGGAATATTTCTCTTGAGAAAAAGAAATTGTATTAATAAAAAGCAAGATAAAAAAAACAGCTATGGGTCGGAAGATTACATTCATAGATTCAGTTTAATCAAAAATTGTTCCTTAAGGTATTCCTATGTATTTATGCGATTGTAACGAAATCATCCAGCGGGGGTGTTGCATTACATAATCAACGATTAATGGAAGCATTTCTTTGCTTTTACTCCATTCTGGCTGCAAAAACGTTTTTGCCATTGAATTGGGAAGCAATTTTGCATTTTCCTCTGCAAACCTAAAATCGTCTTTATTATGAATTATTACTTTTAGCTCACTAGCCTTTTGAAAATTTTGTTTTAATACTGGCATGTTTTTTTTGGGAGAAATACATATCCAATCCCATTCACCCGTTATTTCGTATGCACCCGAAGTTTCTAAAAATGTTTGAATATTATTTTCTTTAAACTGCTGTGTAATATACTTCAAATTATACATGCAGGGCTCACCGCCTGTAATAACTACAGCTTTGGCAGGATGCTTCATTGCATTTGAAATTATTGAGTCTGCGGCACTTAATGGGTGTTTGCTAGCGTCCCAGCTTTCCTTTACATCGCACCAATGACAACCTACATCACAACCTCCAATACGAACAAAATAAGCAGGTTTTCCGGTATGAAATCCTTCGCCTTGAATAGTATAAAATTCTTCCATTAATGGAAGTTGCTTTCCTTCTCCTATTACAGATTGATTGAAAATCATAGTTCAGACCACAAATTTAGTATTTATATTTTCTGTACTATTTTTTGATAAATTTACGAAAACAATGAAGCAAAACACCGCTATACTCCTTTTGCTTATCCTACTTGGTTGTTCGCGAACTTGGGGACAAGAAATTCATTCCAACGTAGATTCTTTATTGTCTATTAGCGATAAATATTCTGAGCACAACACAGACTCTGCTTTTCACTTTGCTTTCATGGCTGCAGAACAAAGTCAATTAAAAAATTTTCCCGCATTGTTGGCAAAATCTTACCAATCCATTGCTGCGTTGTATGATAAAATTGACGATGCAAATAAAACTATTGTTTTCTATGAAAGAGCCTTGGCCCAAGTACAGAAATCTGGAGATGAAAAGCTAACAACAGAACTAACTTATGAAGTAGCAAACTCTCACTTCATTAAAGGGAGCTACGACAAAGCAGAGCTTTATTATCGTAAAGCTAGGCAGTTGGCCGAAAAATATCAGAATAATGATATTATATACAAAGTAGTAATTGATATGGTCTATTTCTATTCCATTATAGGCAATGTTCAACAAGACTCTGTTCGACATTATATTGCTCAGGGACTAAAGATTGCTGGAATGTTAAACGATTCGATTAAAATAGCTAAATTATTTAAAGCCTATAGCGGATTATTTTTACCTATTAAAGAGTACGATTCCTCCTTGGTATACGTTAAGCGAGCTTTAGAAATCTATAAGAAGAAAAACGACAATGAAGGATTGACGGACGGTTATAAGTCTTTAGGTGATATTTATTGGTATAAAAAGGACAACATTCAGGCAAAAAAGTGTTATAGCTTGGCTTATGAATATGGTAAAAAGACGAACAGCACTAATTCAATTGCATTTTTGGCTTGCGACCTTGCTTATATGTATGCCCAGGAAAATAATAAACCTGAACTAGATAAGTTCGCATTGGAATCAATAACTGCTGCTGAAAAAACTAATTCATGGCGCACGATAAGCTACGTGGGAAAATGGCTTAGTAAAGCTTATCAAATATCAGGTAATTTTGAAAAATCTTTGCTCTATTATAAAAAGTTTCACGCCTCAGAAGACAGTATAAATAATCGAAATCGCATTCAGATGACTTCGAAATCGAGCACTGAAGAATTATTTGAGGGAAAAATATTAAACTTAAAAATTGAACAAGAGAAGAAACAAGCAATAGCTAAGGAAAAAGAAGAGTATCAAAAAAAAATAAGGAACATACTTATTGGCGGAATTTTAACTACTATTTTACTTTTAGTTGTTGCTCTTTACAGTTACATTCAGAAAAAGAAAGCTAATGAAATTATCTTCAAACAAAAAGAAGAAGTTGAATTACAGAAACAAAAAATTGAAGAAAAAAATACTGAGATTACCGATAGCATAAATTATGCTAGATATATTCAGAATTCAATCCTGCCTGACCTTAGCAAAATTAACGAGCTATTCCCAGATTCTTTTGTATTGTATAAACCAAAGGACGTAGTAAGTGGAGATTTTTACTGGTTTGACAAAACATCAAATTATGTTTTTTTAGCTGCCGCTGACTGCACAGGTCACGGAGTACCTGGAGCATTAATGAGCATGCTAGGAAATGACAAGCTGCATTACGCAAAAAATTCAAACATCACTGACCCCGGAGAAATCCTCTCCTTCGTAAACTTAGGAATCAAATCTTCACTTAAACAAAATGAATTGAGTAGTACCTCAAACGATGGAATGGATATTGCATTGTGCAGCTACAACCTAAGTACCAGCACCCTAAAATTTTCAGGAGCTAATCGTCCGTTATGGTTGGTGAGAAATAAAACACTGATTGAAACAAAGCCTACGAAAGCATCTATTGGTGGCACTACTACTGATAATCAGATTTTTACTTCCCATACTATTAAACTTGAGTTAAATGACACAATCTATTTAGCAACGGATGGCTTTGCAGATCAGTTTGGAGGAGAGAAAGGTAAAAAAATGATGAGTAAGAATTTTAAAGAGTTATTATTAGAAATTCAAGATTTAAATATGCATGAGCAAAAAAATATTTTAGAAGAAAAATTTGCCGGCTGGAAAGGGGAATTTGAACAAGTTGACGATGTTCTTGTTATTGGATTCAGAGTTTAGTTTTCTTAAGCTAATACACAATATTCAATTCTTCATAATCTCACACAAATAAATTTATTGTTGGTTAAAAAGAATGCACCAACTAATTATAAAAAATCGCGGGTTAATAAATTTCTTTTTTATTAGCCTTCAGCGTATTTATTAATAGTGAGGCTATAGTCATTGGTCCTACTCCACCAGGGACAGGAGTTATGTAAGAGCATTTAGAAGCTACTTCTTTGTATTTTACATCACCGAGCAACTTCCAACCTGTTTTAGTTTCGTTAGATTTCAGTCGGGTAATTCCTACATCTATCACAACAGCTCCTTGCTTCACATAGTCAGCCGTTAAAAATTCAGCCTTGCCAAGTGCTACTACTAAAATATCAGCCTGCGCACAAACTTCTTTTAAATTTTTAGTCTTGCTATGCGTAAGTGTTACAGTACAATTTCCAGGATAAGAATTTTTACTTAGCAAAATACTTATTGGAGAGCCCACAATATGGCTTCTGCCAATTACCACACAATTTTTTCCTGCAGTTTCAATTTTATATCTTTCAATTAATTTTAAAATACCAAAAGGAGTAGCAGGCAAATAAGTTGGCAATCCCAATGCCATCCTCCCCACATTGGCAGGATGAAAACCATCTACGTCTTTCTCAGGAGAAATTGCTTCAATAACTTTTTGTTCTGAAATATGTTTGGGCAATGGCAGTTGAACGATAAATCCATCTATTTCATTGTTGTTATTAAAATCAGAGATGCTTTTCAGCAAATCAGTTTCAGCTATAGTATCGGGCAATTTTACTAAAGTAGATTTAAACCCCACGCGCTCACAAGCCTTTATTTTTCCTCCTACATAAGTTTCACTTGCACCATCGCTCCCTACCAGTATGGCTGCTAAGTGCGGAGCTCTTCTGCCAGACGCTACAAGTATTTTTACTTCAGCAGCAATCTCGTCCTGAATTTCTAAGGCTGTTTTTTTTCCGTCAATAATTGTCATAAGAATAATTACAATTCAATAAAACGCATATCGTATTTTTATCTTGGTCTTGGCATATTTTGCATCATCTTGCGCATTTGATCTTTATTGCCCATGGAGCGCATCATCTTGCGCATATCATCAAACTGCTTCATTAATTTATTAACCTCTTGAATGTCTGTGCCACTTCCTTTTGCTAAACGCTGGCGCCTGCTGCCATTAATAATTTCCGGGCTCATTCTTTCTGCAGGAGTCATTGAATGTATAATTGCTTCAATTCCCTTAAATGCATCGTCTTTTATCTCTACATCCTTCATTGCTTTTCCTACCCCAGGAATCATTCCCATAAGATCCTTCATGTTGCCCATCTTTTTTATTTGCTGCAACTGAGTAAGGAAATCGTTAAAGTCAAATTTATTTTGTGCAAATTTTTTGTGAAGCTTTTTTGCTTCCTCTTCACTAAATTGCTCCTGGGCTTTTTCAACTAGCGTAACCACATCACCCATACCTAAGATTCGATCGGCCATACGGTCGGGATGAAAGACATCAATCGCATCCATTTTTTCTCCCGTTCCTACAAATTTGATAGGCTTGTTCACTACACTCTTAATTGAAAGAGCAGCACCACCACGCGTATCTCCATCTAATTTGGTGAGTACTACTCCACCAAAATCTAATTTATCGTTAAAAGCTTTTGCCGTATTTACAGCATCTTGCCCTGTCATAGCATCCACCACAAACAAAATCTCCTCTGGTGAAACTGCTTTTTTAACAGCTTCAATTTCATTCATCATTTGCTCATCCACCGCCAAACGTCCAGCAGTGTCGATAATAACAATTGAATGATTATTGTCCTTCGCAAATTTCACTCCCTTCTTGGCAATACTAACAGCGTCTTTATCTTCTTTATCAGAAAATACGGCTACTCCAATTTGCTCACCAAGAATATGGAGTTGATCAATTGCAGCAGGTCGATAAATATCGCAGGCAACCAACAAAGGATTTTTTCCTTTTTTTGTTTTTAAATAATTAGCAAGTTTTCCTGAGAAAGTAGTTTTACCTGAACCTTGCAGACCACTCATCAAAATTACTGCAGGGTTTCCGGCAATTTTTAACTCAGAATTTTTTCCGCCCATTAACTCTGCTAATGCATCGCGAGTAACTTTGGTCATCAGCTGTCCTGGCGATATGCTGGTAAGCACATTTTGGCCAAGAGCTCTTTCCTTTACATTATCTACAAATGTTTTGGCAACTTTATAGTTTACGTCTGCATCCAATAATGCCTTTCGAATCTCTTTTAAAGTTTCATTAATATTTACTTCCGTAATTTTTCCCTGGCCTTTTAAAATCTTAAAGGCTCTGTCTATTTTATCACTTAAATTCTCAAACATATTTCTTTGAATATTATATCTAACAAAGTTAATTTTTTCTCAGTTTTGGGCATGTTTTAATAAGCTGAGCTGAGGCTAACTTATCGATGTCAATAAATACTTCATTTAAGTCACACTTAAATCAGGAATTTATGCGTATCTATACAGAATTGCAGTTTAAAACACTAAATTTATGCGAATTATACAGTTTGAAAGAGATAAGTCAAAGTTTATGGCTGTTCTTCGTAAAAATGTGAACGATTACTTTCAGGAAAATGGCATTTCTTCCAAGGGCAATTGGAAGATGCTTGTGAAGACTGTAGTAATGTTATCAGTATATATTACTCCTTTTATATTGATACTAACAGTACCCATGCCGGGCTGGATGATTTTTCCACTTTCAATAATCATGGGAATAGGCATGGCAGGTACTGGAATGTCTGTGATGCACGATGCTGTACACGGTTCTTTTTCCAAGAAAAGTTGGCTTAACCAAATGTTTGGAAGCACTATTTTTTTACTGGGAACTACTATGTTTAACTGGAAAGTACAACACAATATATTACATCACACTTTCACAAACATAGATGGTATGGATGAAGATATTGCAGGACGCGAATTGCTTAGATTTTCTAAGCATGCACCTCTAAGAAAAATGCACCGCTTCCAACATATTTACGCCTATATCTTATACAGCTTCATGACTCTTTCTAAATTAGTGAATGATTTTTTTCAACTTCATAGTTACAACAAAAAAGGACTTACCCAGCAGCAGAATGCAAAACCTACTACAGAATTTTTAAAACTTATAGGCATTAAATTAATTTACTTTTCAGTTTCAATTGGGCTTCCAATGATTTTTTCAAGCTTTTCCTGGTGGGAAATTCTGTTAGGATTTCTTGTAATGCATTGTACTGGCGGTATGATAATGGCGCTAGTTTTTCAAATGGCTCATATTGTAGAAGGAGTTGAACAGCCTTTACCAAGCGTAGAAGGAAATATTGAAAACGAATGGGCAATACATCAACTTCAAACAACTGCAAATTTTTCTAGAAAAAGTAAAATTATGAATTGGTTTATTGGAGGCTTAAATTTTCAGATTGAACATCATTTATTCCCTAACATTTGCCACATTCACTATCGCAAGATTTCACACATAGTTGAAAAAACTGCCTTAGAATATGGTCTTCCTTATAACATCAAACCTACGTTTGTGCATGCACTAGCCTCACACACACGCATGCTCAGGTCTTTAGGAAGTATGGATACTGTATCAAGCGCAAAAGCTGCATAGGCTTCTGGCAGCATAATTGATATATTACTTTCATGAAAGTTTATCAGATATTTATTGCTGTTTTAATTCTGTCCTCTTTAAAGCCCGCTACATTTAGCACTAGCGAATGCCGAATAAAGGTAAGCGGAACTGTAACGGAAACTCGTAAATATTGCGGAGGCGCAAGACCTACAGCCGAAATACTTGCCCAATTAAATACACCTAAGCCTTCGCCTAATAAAAAAATTTATATCAAAAAAGGTAAGATAAATACTTTAGACAATAAGGTGATTTTGGCTTTAAGTACGGATGCAAAAGGAAACTTTAATGCTAAACTTAAACCTGGAACATACCTGATTGTAGATTCAACAAAGAAAGATTTAAATTATTATAATCAACTTCTACTCGCTTACAAAGAAAAAACTGAATCTTACAAAGCCATAGATTCCCTTTGCCTGAAAGAGTGGTACGAAAAAGCGGATTATGTATTTGAAGTGACTAAAAGTGGAGAAAACAAAATAAGCCTTAACTATTTAATAAATTGCGAGGAATATGTGCCTTGCACTACATTCCTTGGTCCTTTTAGGCAATAGCATATTGCTAGTTACCTCCATTTCCGATTAATATTATCCTTTCCACTCGCAATTCTCCGGTTTTCTTATTTTCGCTTCTCAATTTTAAAAACTATATATGAATCGTACATTTACAATGATTAAACCGGATGCGGTTGCAAACAAAAACACAGGTGCTATCCTAGATGTAATAATTAAAGGCGGCTTTAAAGTAATAGCCATGAAAATGCTTCAACTTACTCCCGAAAAAGCAGGTGCTTTTTATGAAGTTCACAAAGAGCGACCTTTTTATGGAGAGCTAGTAAAGTATATGAGCTCGGGTCCTATTGTAGCAGCAATTTTAGAAAAAGAGAATGCAATAGAAGATTTCAGAAAACTAATTGGCGCTACAGATCCATCCAAGGCTGCTCCTGGAACTATCCGTGCCATGTTTGCTAAATCCATTGATGCAAACGCCATACATGGGTCTGACAGCAATGAAAACGCTGCTCTAGAAGGCAGCTTCTTCTTTTCTCAAATGGAACGCATTGCTTAAACCAGAGAATACTTAAAATAAAAAAAGGGAGCATTGCTCCCTTTTTTTATGCGCCTATCCAACACGCTTAGTCTTGTTTTTTTCCTCCAGTAATTTTACTTACTAAAGCCTCTGCCCCATCAATTAGTTTTTTGAGGAGGTCAAAATACAATGCAATAACAAGTGAAAGAGTCATACACCAAATTACAATCATGTTTACCCAATAGGTGTCAAAATAATTTCCAAAGATAGCTTTACGTGGAGCATAAAAATGAGCACGTATAAATGTGTCTTTAGAAGGATCTAAAAATATTGGTTCTGTACGTTGAATAAGTTCACCGTTGCTTTCAAGAATTTTATCTTCCAGCGTATTTGAGTTTTTAACAAGATCACTTAAACTTTCGTTCTCGTATTCGTTTTTCACTCTCATAAATTCTTCCGGTCCTATCTTTTTGGTAATAGCAGAAATAACAGCATCCTTTTCATTACTTGCAATGTTGTACGCCTTTATGTAATACTGCTGCACGTTATTCAAGTATTCTGTAACCTGGTTAGCTAGTTCTTCATTAAATGAACTTAACTCCAACTTATCTAATACGGTACACTTGTATTTAGTAGTAAAACGCATTTCCTTTGCAATCTCTGCTTTTATTAATACTATATCATCCAAGCATTCTTGCTTAAACTCCGGCTTTTTATAATTAACAACTAGCTTGTCTATTTTACCTTTCAACTTAACAATAACATAATCCTTTTTAAAAGATGCAACAGACATTTTTTTGTCAAAAACATAAAACTGTCTTTCGTATTCGTTATTCTTAAATTGATTAACCGCCAATGCCTCAAATGCCCAGCGAGATGTCATTACTTCGCCCGAAAAAGGAACATTCTTTTGTGTAGTAAGTAAAGGGTTTAATTTATCAAACGGCACAATTACACCACTCAATAAAAGTTGAGGAATTAATAAAATAGGAATCAAAATATATACCGTGATGGCTGAATTAAAGCTTGCCGAGATATTTAGTCCTAAAATGTTAGCACAGCAGGCAGTAGTAAATAATACCAGCCAATAATCAAAATACATTCCTTTAATATCTAATAAAGAATTAGCTACTAACACAAACATGATCATTTGTATTGCAGAAAGCGTAAACAAGATAGTTACTTTAGAAAACAAATAGCTTATTCTGCTTAGATTCAAAAACTTTTCACGTTTTAAAATCTTTCTGTCTTTAATGATTTCTTCGGCACTCACCATCATTCCAATAAACAAAGACACAACAACAGACATAAACAAATAGGCTGTCATATTTTCGTTTTCGCGAAAGATATAGCCGGTTTTATTTGCAATATCTGTATTGTAGTACCTAACCATGAAAGCCAAAATGAATCCCAGCAAAGGGGCTTCCAAAAAGTTGATGGACATGTACTGGCTATTTGCCAATTTAGAAAGCACATCGCGAGTAACAAAAACTTTAAACTGCTTAAATTTATTTGGAATACTAAGCGTACTTACAGGAGAGCTGTTCTGCTCTTTTGGCTTAACGAGTGTTTTTTCAATTTGATCTACATAATGCTCATTCCACTCTAGCGGAGAAATCTTACGACTCCTTGTTAAGCTACCATATTCGTCCAATACTTTAGATTCAATAATATTAAATATCTGCTCTGGATTAACATTACCACATTCTGCACATTCACTCTCATCGCTCTTCACGTGATTAATAAGGCGCTTAAAATAAATGATTGCATCAATAGGATTGCCATAATAAATAGGGAAACCGCCAACATCCAAAATAATCATCTTGTCAAACATTTTATAAATGTCGGACGAGGGCTGGTGTATTACAACATAAAGCAATTTGCCTTTACGTGCAAGCTCCTTCAGTAAGTCCATGATATTTTCAGAATCTCGGGAAGAAAGTCCGGATGTAGGTTCATCTACAAAAAGAACAGATGGCTCACGAATTAATTCAAGTGCAATGTTTAAACGTTTGCGCTGACCACCGGAAATAGTTTTCTCTAGCGGACTACCCACTTTTAAATTCCTTGCTTCGTATAAACCCAGATCCGTAAGAACAGAATTCACACGCTCAGTAATTTCATAGTCTGTCAGGTTATCAAAACACAACTTTGCGTTATAGAATAGATTTTGAAAAACAGTAAGCTCTTCAATAAGTAAATCATCTTGAGGAATCATTCCAATAATTCCTTCTGCTTTATCCTTCTCCGTATGGATATTTATTCCATTAATTAATACCGAACCCTTGCTTGGCGTTTCATTTCCGTTTAAAACATTTAGCAGCGTAGATTTTCCAGCTCCACTACCTCCCATTATTCCTATCAACTTACCAGATTCTTCGTAAATATTTACATTACGCAACCCAATCTTTCCGGTAGGAAATTTATATTCTTCAATCTCTGCAACAAATGTTGTTTTGGCCTTAGAAGTATCAGCCAAAAACTTGCTAATGATGTCGCTGTAATAGATAGGATGAACGCGAGGGCTTCTAATAGAAGAACCCTCAGTTAAAATATATAGCTTATCCTGAGATAATACTTGTCCATTTAAATAAAGTGCGTCCGTTCCAAAATACTTCATCACATACATACTTACGCTAGGTATGTGTAATACGCGTATTTGCCCCTCTAAGTGAACGGAAGTAATATGCTTGACATTGAAGTTTGGTTTGCCGTCTTTTTTGTCAACCACCAACAAGAATGGAGAATCCTGAACTACATCAGCTTGACTTTTTACAAACTCTACTGCTCTTTTAAATTCCTCATCACTAATATTAAAAGTTTCGCCTACGGTAGTCACAAACTCAAGTTCTTGAGGGGAAATTTCGTTGTTCGAATAAATAAATTCCAACAAACGCATTAACACAACTACCTTTTGCTTTTGAGCAAGTTCCGTATTTATCTGCGTACAAATTTTAAGAATTTTTACAGAACCTAAAGAAGTTCTTTTTGCTGCACTTTCTTTACGCTGAGAAACTTTGTGGTACTCTTCTAAGTAAACATCAAATATTTGCAAATACTGCTCAACCATTTCTTGGTTAAGCTGTTGCTTCAAAAAAGATTGAACAATGAGTCTGCCAGAATTATTAATACCATCCACCTTTGCGATGATGGCAAACATTTGCATTAACGCTTTTAATATCCTTTCACTCATAGGTTATTATGGTTCAGTAATTCATTTAAAAAAAGTTTACGGTTTAAATCCAATCAATACAACAGCGCATCCAGAATGAGCTCCAGCCAAGGTAGCTTCTAATATAATACCCATGGTAGATGTTACACTAAAGTCCCAGTATGGAGCATTTTTAAAATCCTTATTAGAGAAAAGCAAATTGCGCTGTTCATCAAATACAGAAAACAATAAGTTTCCATCATTTAACCCGGTACAGGCAGCAATACGATACGTACCCCCACCAAAAAATGTAGCATGAAATTCAGCCGTTTGATCAGCAAGCAACAACGCTCTATACTGCTGGCCATCTGAGATGTAGGGAGAAATAATATGCTTTGCACATACGGTAGCAATAGTATCACATTGTGCAGCAGAACGATTAATAAATGCAAAATTAAATGCTAAAAAAGCAAGGATGGTTACGTATTTTCTCATGATAGAAAAATTTATTTTTTTTAGTTTTCTTGAAATTTTTATGCTACGATTAGATTGCGTATAGCTGCAATTTTTTCTCCAATAGCTTTAATATTTTCCGGAGTGATTTTCACTTCCGATTTGCTTTTAAAAGTTGTATTCTTTTTTACTTCATCTACAACCGGTTGCTCATAAACATATTTGTATTCAACTTTTTCATACTCCGTTTCCAAATCATTAAGCTTAGCTAAAAGCTCTGCATACTCCTCATTCCCTTGATAAGTAGAAATCAAAGAAATCAAATTACTTAACGTACTCTTTTGATCAGCTATTCTACGCTTCACCTCATTATTCCCATTCGTGTTCATGATGTTGATAGCAAACTGAAGCGTTTCTATCCAACCACCAGCTATAATTAATGCCGCTTCTTCATTTCGCTCGTTGTTTTTCAGAAAGTCATTGCTGGCACGATATGCAGAGGATACAAGTACAAGAATAGAGTCCTTCTTACCAATATTTTTCTGAAAACGTTCTACCAGCGTGTTATCAAATGCATTGGTTAATCCTAAATCAGTAGCTAATGTATTTGTTGCTTTAAAGTATAAAAGCGCATCTTGAGTTTGGTCGTATAGTGTAGCGTAACCCAAATCAGCCCCATAAATTCCTAGATTCAAACATTTTTGAAATTTAGTAGAATAAGAATTTACTTTACCAGGACTATTAAGCATTCCTTTATCATACTTTGCACCACTCTTTTGAATTAACATTGCAGTTTGGATAGGAGAAGGGATGATAAATATCTTGCCCCCAACTCCAACTGTCACATTGCTTGAATCTATCATGTTTTCCATTCTCTTCTCTGCATTTTCTTCATCACTATTTCCTCCACAAGAAGAAATTACGATGCAACAAGAAATTAAAAAAAGAGGAATCAGGTAAAAAGATTGTTTCTTCATCTTAATAATATTAATAGTGTAATTGAGTGCCTCAAAAGTAGTATTTTTTTACAATTTAAGCACTTCTCAGAAATAAACAATGGGCTAACAAAATGAACGATTTGAGCTCTATAAATTAAGGTTTAGAGCTTCTCAAATCTATTTTTTTTCTCTACAGCCTCTTTCACCTCTAATGCTTTGCCACGGTGCTCTTTGCTATTCATTGCTTCTATAGCTTTTAGAGCATCCGCCTTTTTAGCAAACTCAATGAAGCCAAATCCTTTAGAAGACCAGTCGGAGCGGTCATAAACAAGCTTAGTAGACAATATTTCGCCATAAATAGCAAAAATCCCTTCTAACTCGAGCTCATTAACATCGGGATGAATGTTTTTAACAAATAGTTTCATGTGATTATAATTTAGAGATTTTATATCCTTTTGTGCTGTAAAACAAAATAAATAAATAACAAGGCACCATTATCCAATATGCTTGTTGGTGTCCTATCCAGCTTAAATCGGCAAGTTTTCCATATAAAAGTGGTAATGTGGCACCCCCTGCAATTGCCATAATAAGCATGGCAGAACCAGTTTTTGTGTGTTTACCCAAGCCAGTAATGGCAAGAGGCCATATGGCAGGCCACATTAATGCATTTGATAAACCGAGTAAAGCAATAAATAATACAGAAACATAACCTGAAGTAAAAATTATTCCTGCACTAAATATTATTCCTGTAATTGCTGAAATAGCCAATGCTTTTGATTGGGAAACATATTTAGGGATAGTTAATATTCCAATAATATATCCAATTACCATAGCTGTTAATGTAAAAGCTGTAAAGTTTTTTGCTTCGGATAATGGAATGTTTTGCGATTGCCCATAACTTCCAATGGTATCGCCCGCAATAACTTCAACGCCTACGTATAAAAACAAAGCCAGCACTCCTAAAATTAAATTAGGAAACTGCCAAATGCTTTTCGGGATATCTACATCACTTCTACCCTCTCCTAAGTCCTCTTGCGCTTCAATTTCAGGTAAAGGAGAAAAATTTATCATCACTCCTAGTAAAACCAAAATTATAGCCATTACTGTATACGGAAATATAACTCTTGAAGCTAGCTCATCTAAGCGAATAGACTTTTGTGCTTCATCCAACATTTGCAATTCATTTACAAAAACATCTGAATCTGCAAGAACAATGGCACCTAATATAATGGGGGCTAGAACTCCTGCTACTTTATTGCAGATTCCCATGATGCTAATTCTTTTTGCCGCGCTTTCAATAGGACCCACAATGGTTATATAAGGATTAGATGCCGTTTGCAGAACCGATAATCCAGTTCCTATAATAAAGAGTCCGGCAAGAAAGAGCTCATACGTACGTGATTGTGCTGCGGGAATAAATATTAACGCTCCCAATGCCATTACAAACAAGCCCAACATCATACCTTTTTTGAAACCTGTTTTTTCAAGCAACCAAGATGATGGTAATGCCATTACAAAATAAGAAATATAAAAAGCAAATGCTACCAGCAACGACTGAAATGTATTTAACTCACAGGCAATCTTAAGATATTGAATGAGTGTGCCATTTAACCAGGTAACAAAACCAAAAATGAAAAATAATATTCCTAAAATAAGAATGGGAACAAGTCCCGATTTAATACGCTGACTCATTAGTGGTGTTTTTCAATAAATCGGATACCATAGTTTTCAAGTTCTGCTAATACAGGGTTATAAATTTCCTTTACCGTTGGCACCCAAACTCCTTTTAATTTAATTTTTCCGTTTAAAATAAGTTTAGTGGCAATACCTAAGGGAAGTCCTACCGTTTTTGACATGGCAGTATTAATCTGATCATCCCCTATTACCACCAAGGACGAAGTAATTTTTTTAAGCTTTCCTTTATCTCTGTACTCAAACTCATGCTGCATGACCACCATGTCTTTATCATTTGGTTTCAGGCTCCATTTTTTCATTAACAAATCCAAAAGTATTTCTGCCGGAGATGCATTTTTAATTCCTATTTTTTTCTTTTCAAAAACACCCAGCCACTCTATCTTTTTTATTGTAGGAGAAGTTTCCTTTTCTTTTATAAAACGAGCGAGCTTACTTTTAACAGACCCATTTCCTTCTGGCAAAAAGGAATCAATCAATTCAGCATAGGTCATATTTTCAGAGTTGGAAACTTTGCAGTTATCATCAGTTAGCCCCAATTGAATAAACACATTCCAAGCCTTACTAAAACCCGGCATGCGCAATGTTCCTCGAATCATATTCTCTACATTCTTTAAACCATATATCTCTTGGTACGAAAGAGAATCTCTATTTGCATAAGCTTCAAACTTTCCATGTCCTTGAACTGAAATTGGGGTAGCATTGGAAAATAATCTTTGATAAGGAACAAATTTAGTTTTCCCATTTTCCATAAACTGGGCGGTAGCACCAGCAGAATCGCCCGATTGACCTGCCATCACTACGGCACGAGGATTCCACGTAAACTTATAACCCCAAGGGTTGTCATTGGATTCCGGTGCAACTAAACCTCCGCAATACGATTTGAAGGTTATCATTTTCCCACCTTTCGCTTTAACTTCATCAATGATTTTCATAGCCGAAAGATGGTCAATACCCGGATCCAAGCCTATTTCATTCAAAATAATAATACCGGCCTTTTTTGCACTTGCATCCAAGCTTTTCATTTGCTGTGATACATAACTTGCCGTAACCATATTCTTCTTTTGCCTAATACATTCCTGAGCAACCGATAAATGCATGGTGGCAGGCAACATGGAAATCACCAAATCAACTTTGGAAATTTCTTGGATTCTTTGTGCTTCATCATTTACATCAAAGGCAATTGCTTTTGCATTAGGATGATTTCGAATTTTATCTTTCGCTAGTTTTAAAGAAATATCCGCAACAGTAATACGCCAATTTTCTTTTGCAGAATTATCTAGCAAATACTTAATTAGCGTAGAAGCTGATCGTCCTGCACCTATTAGTAATATTTGTTTCATGAGTAAAATTAATTGCTAAGGTAAAAGTATAATTTATGTAATAATGAAAATTTAATTTATTATTTATCTACTTAAAGTCCAAACTCAACTTCTTTAAAACAAACACAAACCTACTATACAATAATACTGCAGCAAGGGATAATGCAATGGTAAGTCCAAACCAAATGCCTTGTACTCCAAAATTTAATTTGAAAGCTAGGAAATAACAAGTAGGCAATCCTATTAGCCAATAAACCGAAAACGTAATCCAAGTTGGAATCGTAACATCTTTAACGCCTCTCAAAACTCCAAGCGCTACTACTTGTATACCATCCGATATCTGAAATAAAGCTGCTATCAACAACAAGGAAGATACGATGTCTCTTACCTCTTGATCATGGCTAAACATTACGGGAATTAATTTTCTGAAAGACAAAAATAAAATTGCAAAAAACACTTGAGTAATAAGTACCATTACAAATGCACTCGAGGCTGCTTCTTTCAACGATAAAATATTTTTTGCGCCTAGTTGGTTACCAGCTCGTACTGTTGCAGCTGCACTAATGCCGCTCGCAATTAAATAGGTCATTGCTGCCACTTGAAGCGCAATAAGATGTGCAGCTTGTTCTTTCTTACCTATCCATCCAATCATAACCATTGCACATGAAAAAGCTCCCACTTCAAAAACCCATTGCAAACCCGATGCAGCACCTAGCTTAAATATTTTTTTTATTCTTTCAAAAGATAGGTCAAGCAAAGAGAAGCCAATCCAGTATTGACGAAAACGCTTTCCACAATATACATACATGAACATGGCTAACGCCATTATTATTCTTGCCCAAAAACTTGCCCAACAAGCACCCATCAATCCCATAGCATCAAAACCAAAATTCCCATAAATTAGAATGTAGTTAAATAAAACATTTAAAAGGTTTGACCCAATTGTGATAATCATAGCAAATCGAGTAAATGAAAGCCCTTCAGCAAATTGTTTAAATGTTGAAAATAACGCCAGCGGAATCATACTCAATAACATTACATTTAAAAATGGAATTGCCAACTCTACTACATCACTCGGCTGATCGATATATTTTATTGCAGGCGAAACTAAAAACAGAAATATAAAGAGGATTACACTTGTGCAAATGTTTACGACCAAGCTATGACTTAGTAATTTGCTATTTTCCTCTACGTCTCCTGAACTATCCGCAGCGGCAGTTAAAGGCGTAACTCCATAGGAAACACCAAATCCGAATACAAGTACCAAAAAATAAATACCGTTAGCTAATGAAACTGCGGCTTGTGCAGTAGTGCCTGAATAGCCAAATTCATTCTGCGTTATACCACCAACCATTGCTGTATCAACTACACCAACCAACACATGACCTAAGTTGCTTACACAAACTGGCCATGCCAATAGCATGGTTTTATAAAAATGCTCCTTGAATGATTTACTAAACATATGAGTAAAATTACCGGAACTAGTAATCGGTATATTTCTGATACAAAACTTGCAGAAAACTTTTACCTTCTTTTTCTAATCTATTTTTTTCTTCAGCTGAGTTTGTCTTCTCGAAATAATAATGATCCATTTGATGAGAATATACCAGGTATTGGTTAGGCCGGACCCAACCAAATCCATCCGTAGTTTCAAAATATGCGAACTCAGAAATAGATGGGTTGAAAACATTCTTACTCCATTCAAAACGAGTTGAAGAAATTTCCAGTTGACTAAATAATGTTGCGGCTAAATCTGTTTGAGAACATATTTTCTTGTTTTCATATCCTCTATACTCTTCTTTAATAACATTGCCCCAAAACACCATAGGTATTCTACGATATTCAGGTTGGTTCATAGACCAGTGTTTAGGTGATCGATGGCTGTGGTCAGCAACAATTACAAATAAAGTATTGTCAAACCATTTTTCATTTTTAGATTTCTGCAAAAAATCAAACAGCTTATCATCCGCATAATGTACCGAGTTTACATAGTTAGCTTCATCGCTATCAAATGCAAGTCTGTCTTCTTTTTTCATTGGCATATCATACGGACTGTGACTGCTGAGCGTAAACATAGAAGCAAAGAAAGGCTCCTTTTCATTTTTTAATAGTTCTAATTGCCTTGCATACACATATTCATCGTGTACTCCTAACCTACCTGCTGGAATATTGCTGCTAAAATCTACTCCTTCTAATATGCGATCAAAATTATTGTAATACATATATGCCTTAATATTACCATAGCTAAGTTGTCCGCCAAATAAAAAAGATGTAGAATACCCTTTTTCTTTAAGCTCCGTATTTAAACAAGGGAGTTTTACGTATTTTCCTGGCTGAGAAATAATGGATACGGTAGGCTGCGCTGGAAAGGCTGAGAATATGGCAGCCATTCCCTGATCCGAAAGACTTCCGCTTGCATACGCATTTTCAAATAACACTCCTTCGGAGATGATTTTGTCAAGTCCGGGCGTAATGCTATCATATCCACCTAACGATTTCACTAAATCTGCTGACCAACTTTCAAGAATAATTAGAACGATATTAGGCCGGTTAGTTTTAAGTACAGAAATAGTACTATCCTTTGCTACGCTATATAATTCATTCACTGTTTGAGTTGCTTCAGGTAATGGAAAGTAATCGTATGGATTAGTACCCATATTTTTTTTGTTTTCCCAAATACTTTGCCCCAGATTCCAACCGGAATTTACTGCAGCCAAGTTCAAAACATTATGTTTTGAAAAATATGCATCACTTTGCTGAATTGGAATTTCCTGCAATCCTCCTCTCAATCCAATTACGAGTAATACAGGCATTAACGCAGTAAAAAAAAGGACACTTAAAACGGATACCCAACTTATATTTTTATTGTTTTCTCTCAACAAATAAATTGCAGGGCATAATTTTTTCCAGATCGCAAATCCAATATATACTAATAACCCAACTGCTAAAAAACCAACTGCTAAAAATAACAAAGATGTAGAGTGAAATACCTCCGCAGGTTGTTGTAAAAAACGAATTGCTTTTACCGTAAGTTTAGATCCCCATTCATTATAAATTTCGAGTTCAGCAATTGTAATAAATGACAACACAATCAACAACAAAATAACGTAAGCAGAATGGACATAATGAATAACCTTTCCTGGAATAAAAGTAGATAAAACCATCATTAATACTGAAAACCCCAGCAAATAGCAAGCAAATGAATTATCTAAATATAAAGCATGCCCAAAAGTCGATAGTATTTCCACAAAACCTATCTCATTTATTTCGTCTAAGTTATAAAGCACAAATACACTTCTAGAAATGAAAAAGAATATCATCCAAAAAACATACAACCTAGATATATTTATAAAGAGACCCTTTAACATATTGAGCAAAAGTAAGCGTAAAGGTTTAACAATTTACAAATAGGATTTTTTTACATTTGTGAAAAGGGAAAAACATTTTCTATCAATTTAAGTAAGTGCAAAAAAAAACAATCATCCTAGCAGGATTTTCTGGAGCCATGTGTGTATTATTTGGTGCCATGGGTGCTCATGCATTACGCAAACTAATTCCAGCAGATAACTTATTCACTTTTGAAACAGCCGTTAGATACCAATTCTACCATACGCTAGCCTTACTTTTTGTTGGAGTGTTATCTATAAATATACAGTCTAAACTATTATCCTATGCATCCTACTTATTTATATTGGGTATAGTGCTATTTTCTTTTTCCCTATATTTTCTTGCATTAAGACCTCTATTAGGCATTGGAAATGAAGAATTTAAATGGATTGGAGCCATAACTCCTTTGGGAGGAGTAAGTTTTGCTTTGGCATGGTTAATGCTTTCTATTTCAATAATAAAAACCAACAACAAATAAAATCTATATTAATATGAAAACAGTAAACAATCTATTGCTTTTAAGCGTAGCAAGTATTTTTATTATTTCTTGTTCAAATAAAAAAAGCGCTACAACCGCTCCTGCTGCAACAAATACTCAAAGTCAAGTAAATTACACTTCTGGCTCGCCTGCCTCAACAGCAGAAGTTACGCCTATAGGGAATGCTGCAAAAAATGAAAACATGAGATTTGTAGTCTCTTTTTATAGCATTGGCGAAGGAATCGACATTAAAGCAAAAGATGAATTTGTAAATCTATTAAATACAAATTCGAAAAAGATATCATACGAACCAAAAAACTGGGGAAGAGAGGGTGAAGTAGACTATTGCCTATCCCTTAAGGAACTTTCTGCATCTGAGCAAACTGAATTCATCAATAGAGCCAACGCTATTTTAAATAGATCTAAATTGGTGCATAAAAAGGAAAACTCCAATTGCGAACACTCAAATTGGCAAGTAAATGCAACAACTAATATGCAAGAAGATATTTACAGACTAGTAGTGTCTTTTTACAGCAAAGGCGAAGGTGTTGATTTGAGCCACAAAGCTGAATATGAAAAATTTCTTAACAACCAACCTAAAAAAATTGCTTTTGAACCCACTACATGGGGAAGAGAAGGTGAGACTGATTACTGTCTTAAACTCAATGAATTAACTACAGATGAACAATCTAATTTTGTAAAAAAATCAAAAGAAATTCTTAACAGGTCAACATTAGTGCATGTTAATGAAAACGCAAAATGTGTTCATAAACAGTAATTAGTTTCGTCAGGATTCTTTCATTCATTTTTTTATTTTTGCCGCCTAAATGTTAAAGTTATTTATTCAAGGCAATAGAGATTATTTAACACAATTTGGGTGTTAATTTTTCTAAAAAAATATAATTATGAGTGAACCAACAGATAAGGGCCTTCAATGGCTTAAATCAATCGGAATAAATAACTCAACCTCTTACTGGAATCTAACTCCTGCACAACTTACTGAAGCGACCTTACGTTTAAAGCAAGGTGTTTTAACTGACACGAAAGCACTCGCTATTGATACAGGCGAATTTACTGGACGTTCTCCAAAAGACAAATTTATTGTTTTAGATGAAAAATCTAAAGACACAATTTGGTGGGGTGATGTTAATTACAAATTTGACTCAGATAAGTTCGAACCTTTATACAATAAAGTAGTTGCTTACTTATCTAACCGGGAAATTTATGTGCGAGATAATTTTGCATGTGCTGATGTAAACTTCCGTCTTTCTATTCGTGTTGTTACCGAGTTGCCTTGGTCAAATTTATTTGCAAATAATCTATTTATCCGTCCTAGTAGCGATGAACTAAAATTATTCATACCAGAGTGGACTATTATTAACGCACCTGGTTTCAAATCCGAAGGCGCAGCAGACGGTACGAGACAACACAACTTTACTATTTTGGATTTATCAAGAAAAATCATTCTTATAGGCGGAAGTGGCTATACAGGCGAAATCAAAAAAAGCATATTTACTCTTTTAAATTATATTTTGCCTCACGAAAAAGGAGTGCTTTCCATGCACTGCTCTGCAAACGTTGGAAAAAAAGGAGATACTGCTATTTTCTTTGGTTTAAGCGGCACTGGAAAAACAACCCTATCTGCCGATCCAAATCGTGGGTTAATTGGAGATGACGAACATGGCTGGGCAGATAAAACCATTTTCAATTTTGAGGGTGGTTGCTACGCTAAATGCGTAAATCTTAGTGCAGAAAAAGAACCCGAAATCTATAAAGCAATTAAGGCAGGAGCATTACTTGAAAATGTTCGCTTTTTACCTGGCACCAAAAAAGTAAATTACGATGACATTTCTGTTACCGAAAATACACGTGTTGGCTATCCACTTGATTTCATAGAAAATGCTGTTGAGCCATCCGTTGGCAGTATTCCAAAAAACATATTCTTTCTTACTTGCGATGCATTTGGCGTTTTGCCTCCAATTTCAAAGCTTACTACTGGTCAAGCCATGTATCATTTCATTTCTGGATATACTGCAAAGGTTGCAGGAACTGAAATGGGTGTAACAGAACCCACATTGACTTTCTCGGCTTGTTTTGGAAAGGCTTTTTTACCTCTTCATCCTACCAGATATGCTGAGTTGCTAGGCAAAAAACTTAAAGAAAATAACGTGAACGTTTGGCTGGTAAATACTGGCTGGACCGAAGGCGAATATGGCGTAGGACATAGAATAAAATTATCAAATACACGAGCACTTATTACAGCAGCCTTAAACGGAGTGCTCGATAATGTAAAATTTGACACTCTGCCAATATTTAATTTAAGCATGCCTACTACCTGCCCAGGAGTAGTGGGAGATATTTTAAATCCTAGAAATACTTGGGGAAATAAGGATGCTTATGATGTGAAAGCTAATGAACTAGCAAAATCGTTCGTAAAGAATTTTGAATTGTTTTCCAAAGCAGCAAATGAGGAAATTTTAGCAGCTGCCCCTAAGGTTGTTGTTTCGGCTTAGCTTTAAGTGTTCTATTATTCTGAATCTTTATCTTAAAAGACATTAAAAGAAATATCACTATTATTTTTTTGTATTTTGATTAAAATCTTGTTTTCTCGCTTGAATATGTGTAAAAATAAAGTTCAAATACAACATTATTTTAATTATCTTTGCAACAAAGCGGTCAAATTTATTCATGCGTAAACTACTAGTATTCATACTTTTATTTTCTTTAATTGCCTCTGTGGCTGATGCACAAGGCAAAAGAAGACGCAGAAGTGGTTCCTTTGGAAGGAAAAAACCACCTTACCGATATGAATTAGTTGGTGCATTAGGTGCAACTAATTTTTTAGGCGACTTAGGCGGTGCAAACCAAATTGGCACAAATGGCTTAAAAGATTTGGAATTAGCTTTAACTAGGCCAGCGCTTGGAGCAGGAATTCGTTTTCCGTTAGCTTCTCATTTTTCAACAAAATTAAATCTTAATTGGGGCATTATAAGAGGGGATGATAAACTTACTCAAGAACCATTTCGTAGTAGAAGAAACTTAAATTTCAAGTCTGGGATTCTTGAGCTTTCAGGGCAATTTGAATTTAAATTTTCAAAAAGTCAAAAAGGTCACGTGTACCAAATAAAAGGTGTACGTGGAATGAAGCGCAAAGAAAAAGATTTATACCTATTTGCAGGTGGCGGTTTAGTATTTTTTAACCCCAAAGGAAAATATAATGGCACTTGGTATACATTACAACCCTTAGGAACTGAAGGTCAGGGAGTAATTGCAGGTAAAAAAAAATATTCTAGAGTTACCCCCATATTAGCTGTTGGTGGTGGTTACCGTCTAACCATCAATCGTTATTGGTCTTTAGGTATTGAGCTAGGTATGCGCAAAACATTCAGTGATTATTTAGATGATGTTAGCACAACCTACCCAGATCCTGCCATCTTTGGCAATAATACCGTTCCACAAAACCTTTCTAACCCTTCAGGCGTTGACATGCAACCTGGAGTTGATATTCGTGGAGACCATACCGATAAAGACGCATATATGTTTGTGGGCTTTACAGTAGGATACAAAGTGATGTTTAGAAAACGCTCTCGCTCAAAGTTTTAAGAATAAATTTTCATTACTGCATTTTTATGAATACAAATATCCGTATTCATTATTTTAATTTTGTAGTTTGCATTTAAAAAAACAAATGTCTGTTTTCAATATACGAGTTTACGCGTTATTTATCAATGAATCTAATCAAGTATTAGTCACTGATGAATTTAGATTTGGGAATGAAATGACAAAATTTCCTGGCGGAGGTCTAATTTGGGGCGAAGGCACGATTGATTGCGTAAAAAGAGAATGTGGAGAAGAACTAGGCTGCGACATAGAGGTGATAAAACACTTTTACACTACCGAGGTTTTTCAAGCTGCTGCTTTTCACGACAATCAACAACTACTGAGTATTTATTACCAAGTAAAAAACCTAACACCATTTAATGCACCCATATTATCCAATAAAATAGAAGTAGAGAAAAAAGAAGGTGCTCAAAATTTCAGATGGGTTGCAATAGAAAAATTAGATATAAAAGAATTTACCTTTCCAATTGATAAAATTGTTGCACATCTTTTAAAATCGAAATAAAGAGCCCTCACCTACTTTGAATTTCATTTCCACTACCCCATGTCCACTGTGCTTTGAAAAAAGTAAATTATTTTTTCAAAATAAAAAAGCAATTTTCCATCAATGCACAACTTGTTATGGAATATTTTTGGATAAATCCTTTTTGCCGGATCAAGAAACTGAGAAAAGCAGATACTTGCTGCACGAAAACGATATTACAAATGTGAATTACCAAGAGTTTGTGTCTCCCATCACAAATTCAATAATAATAGATTTCAAGTCGCATCATAAGGGCTTAGATTTTGGCGCAGGTACCGGCCCCGTGATTTCAAAAATCCTTACTGACAATGGATATTCTATTGGACAATACGATCCATTTTTTCATAACAACAAAGAATTGCTTGATAAAAAATACGACTACATAGCATGCTGCGAAGTAATAGAACATTTTCATTTTCCCAATAAAGAATTTACTCTTTTAAATAGAATATTAAATAAAGGCGGAAAACTATATTGCATGACTGAGTCTTTTAGTGCTTCTATGGATTTTGAAAAATGGTACTATAAAAATGATCCTACCCATGTGTTTTTCTATCAAGAACGTACCTTTCAATTCATAAAACAAAATTTTGGATTTAACGAACTTACAATGAAAGGAAGATTAACAATGCTTGCAAAGTGAGTTTTAAGGCTCATTAGCATTTTCAACTTCCAATGGTAAGTTTTTTAAAAACTAACGCATCAACAATTTGGTACAATTGAACAGGGCTAACTGTTCTCCAAGGAATGGAAGTTAGCTCATCGGAAGAAATAAAATATTTTAAAATATCAATCTTTTCAAACTCTTCGAGAACATGATCTCTAAAACCTATTAACGAAATCCAGCCACCAGAGGAATAGATATCTTCCAACCACTCTTCGTAGTACGAATCATCGGAGTAATGAAAATTTAAAATATTTTCGCCTATCAAGATAAACTTATTTACGCCCTCATTAATTAACAAATCAATAATATCACGCTTTAAAAACATGATATCGTTATACAAGCAGTCGTTCCACTCGCCAAGCAATTCAATTATTGCAAATTGCTCATCATAGTCGACACATAGCAATTTAATAAACATTGTTTGAGAACCAATCTCATCCCACTGAGGATGAATACAGAAACCATAAATAGAATTTGTAAATTCAAACTCACTATACACTCTCTCATAAAAAGGAGATCTTTCGTCCTCTTCGGCAGTATAGATATGCTTCCAATTATAATACGGCTCAATATCGTGCATAACTTATAAAAGCTGTGAAAGCTTTCATTCAAAATCGATGTATATAAGATACTTTTTTCTGATTTGTTTAAATTTAATCAATCCGGGCTCCCAAGTTTTACGAATTTGATCTTCTGATAATCCATCTTTGATTTGTTGCTGAAGCACATCATTACCCGCTAGTAAATTAAAATAATTATTAAAAAAAATTTCTTTAACTGTACTCGTACTATAAAGATTTATTATCCAATACAAATAAACTTTCTTATAATATTTAATATAAACTTCTCCATATCGAGAAACATCAAATCCACTGCATGTCTGACCATTGTATTTAGGGTTCTCGCTAGCTCCTTTAACAGGCACAGGTGTAAACTTTACATTACCACCGGTTAATTCCGGGTATCCAAATTGCTGAAACGGTTTATCTGTCCCCCTACCCACACTTACGAGCGTACCCTCAAAAAGACACATGGAAGGATACATATAAATTGAGGACATGGTTGGCAAATTAGGAGAAGGTTTTATCGGCACTTGATACTGATCGTTATGGGTGTAGTTTTCTACAGGGATCACTGTTAGTTTGCATTGCTTACCGCTACTTAGCCATTTTTCACCGTTTATCATTCTGGCGTACTCACCTATGGTCATACCATGAACCATTGGCACAGGGTGCATTCCTGTAAAAGAAGTAAACTTCATATCTAAAACGGGACCATCCACGTAAAACCCATTCGGATTTGGTCTATCAAGAACTATAAGCTCCTTATTATTTTCAGCACAAGCTTCCATTACATAATGCAAGGTGGAGATATATGTATAAAATCTTGCTCCAACATCTTGGATATCAAAAATTACAATGTCAACATCCATTAAATCTTGTGGCTTTGGCTTTTTATTCTCTTTGCCATAAAGGGAAATACATGGAAGACCCGTTTTTTTGTCCTTGTACGTATTTATATGCGCTCCAGCATCTTCATCTCCTCGAAAACCATGTTCAGGAAAAAATATTTTCTTTAAATTAACTTTCATGGCTAACAACGTGTCAACGACATGCGTACTTCCTATCGTAGACGTTTGATTGCCAACAAAAGCAACATTTTTATGAGAAATTAGAGGTAAATATTTTGCCGTTTGCTGAGCTCCTACTTTGATGTTTTCCGGAGATATATCTTGTAATTTAAGGCGGCTTTCGAGCTGTCCGCTACTAGTTGTAGAAAAAAATAATCCAAGATAAGTTAAGAATATACAAAGCACCCCCTCAGGAAAAGAAACAGGACGCTTAAATGAAAAAGCAAAAAAACTGCGCATAGTCTAAATTAGTAAATTCGTATTGAAAACACACTCATGGTAGAATTATTCATTTCCAAACGCATTACAGCAAACAATAAAGGCTTCTCAAAGCCTATTGTAAATATAGCTATTCTGGGAATTACACTAGGCGTGTGTATCATGATTCTTACTGTTGCTATTGTAACCGGTTTTCAAAAAGAAATACGTGATAAAGTAATTGGGTTCGGCTCGCACATTCAAATCACCAACTACGACAATAATGAATCATTTGAAGGCACTCCTATAAATGCCAATCAGCCATTTATTGCAGAGCTAAAACAATACAAGTCCATTCGACACATCCAAGTGTATGCTTCGAAAGCTGGTATTATCAAAACAAAAAATAAAATTAGCGGTGGCGATTTACAAGGAGTAATAGTAAAGGGAATTGGCAGTGACTTTGATTGGGATTTTTTTAATAAAAACATAATCGAAGGAGAAGCCTTTAACGTTGTTGATTCTACTAAGTCAGATAAAATATTGATTTCAAAATATCATTCCAAAAAATTAAAAATTAAATTAAAAGACACAATCGTTATTTACTTCATACAAAACCAGCAGCAGCGCGCTAGAAAATTTACAGTTTGCGGCATTTATTCTACTGGGCTTGGGGAAGTTTTTGATCAAGTATACGTCATAGCAGATATTGGTCATATTCAAAAGCTTAATAACTGGGATCATAACAGCATTGCCGGCTTTGAAATACTGCTGAAAGACTACAAATATTTAGACCAAACTACCGATGAAATTAATTTAACTATTGGCTACCAGTTTTTAGCCAGAAGCATTAAAGAAGTAAATAGGCAAATTTTTTCCTGGCTTGATGCGCAAGATATTAATGCAATCGTGGTTATCGCCCTCATGGCGCTAGTAGCAGCAATTAACATGATATCTGCATTACTTATCTTAATACTTGAAAGGACAAATATGATTGGAATATTAAAATCATTAGGAATGTCAAATGGCGGAGTAAGGAAAATTTTTTTACTAAATGCGGCATATTTAATTGGCCGGGGCTTGCTGTGGGGAAACCTAGTTGGAATATCGCTGTGCCTGTTGCAAATGCATTTTAAAATTATTTCTTTGGACGAAGCAACGTACTACTTATCTGCTATCCCAATTAACCTAAACTTATTTCACATTGCCCTCCTGAATATTGCTACTTTTTTACTTTGCTTACTAATGTTGATACTCCCTTCCTACGTTATTACCTATATAACTCCTGTGAAAGCATTGCGGTTTAGTTAGTAAATCATTGCTTTACAAGTCTAGACAATAACTGATCGCTTATAACAATTCCTTTTGAGCGAATATCTTGAATTGACATCCCATTATTAAGTGCTAATATTAAATACTTAGAAAAACAATTATCATCTTTTTTTGTTTGGCAATTTAAAAGTAAATTAATATACACTTGATAATATTTAGGGTTAATAGCAATTGCCTTAGCCCAAACTTCTTCAGCTTTTACATAATCTTTTTTATAGTTATAGTATATCACCCCCATATTACTCAGCGCATCTGAATTTGAAGGGTTAATTTTAATGGTCTGATCTAAATAATATAAAGCAGAATCTAGTTTTTGATATTGATAGTACAACAAACCAAGTTGTAAAAAAGCCTGTTCTCGTTGCAAGCCTAAATTAATTTCAGTTAAAAAATCTTTTTTTGCTTCGTCTACCAAGCCTTTTCTTGAGGCAATCATTCCTTTGTACAAATAATACCGACTTATGGACTTAGAGCCAACTCTGCTGTCTAAAGCGGAAATAATTTTTTCGCAATCAACCTGATTGTTTTGCTGAAGCAGTCCTCCAAGTAAATCTAAATAGCTTGATATTTTATATTCCGATAATTGCAATGGCAGACCAGCTAAATCTTTGTCTAAATTATATTTAGCTGCTAAATAGAGAGAATGATTTTCATCTTTTACAATGCTTTCTTTAAAAGAAATTAAATGCACAAAATTGACATCACCAATAATAGAAGTCCCTAATTCAAAATTAAGTACTACTAAAACTGTATCATGGTTAGTGTGAATATAATCAAGAAGACGTTTAATGATAACATTGTTATCCATCGAATACTTCGTAGCAAGCCAGATTGGAAAGGTGCTTGATGAATCTCTTTCTGGATAATAAATTGGCTTTCTGGTATAAGCTGAAATAGGAGAAACAGCATAATCTACAAATCCTGCCATGGCAAATCGTTGGTAATTATTTTCAACTATATAGTTCCCGGCATTTTGAACAGAAGAAAAATTATTTACAAAATCTTTTGCATATGCAACTCCGCCTGCTAACATATTTATAGCGAGCAAAAGAGAAACATAGGATGAGCCATATTTTTCTATTTTAAATTTTTCACGCAACTTGCCGAATAAAATAAATGGCGTTTTTGATTTTTCAGGAAAATAATTCATGAGCCAATAAGAAATAACAAATACTAGAAACATAAATCCATTATATCTTGAGGCGTTAATAATGAATATAGCGCCATTTAAGTAGGAAAACAAT
>Ga0163149_10000642_pt1 | contig 45999 bp, 47 predicted proteins | sample OliLakLV19MP5G1_FD_148604 | JGI IMG/M metagenome (GOLD analysis project Ga0163149, IMG submission 148604) | Freshwater microbial mat bacterial communities from Lake Vanda, McMurdo Dry Valleys, Antarctica - Oligotrophic Lake LV.19.MP5.G1 | ecosystem: Environmental > Aquatic > Freshwater > Lake >...
AAAAAACATCTGCCGCTTTTTTAATCCTTTTTTACTTTTTTCGGTAGATTTTTATCGCACTATTTTTAAACAAACTCAATAATAACAAGGCTTACAGAGTTTTTGAGGGACGACTAGTTAGGTTAAGCGGATCGGTAAGAAGTTTAATAAGTTCTTTGCTGTTCTTTTTTGTTTTATCCCACACCAAACGATTGTTAATTGAATCTATTTGTGTCGGAGCAATAATGTATATGAAACAGAATATAAATAAAAACGAATACTTCAGCATCTTTATTTTGAAAACATTTCTTTGTAAAGAGTAATTGAATTAACGATCATTTCTTCAAGTACTTTTATATCAATATCCGAAAGTTTATTAATGTACAAACAACCGCCACCTGCTTTTGCTTTGCCTAATTTTTTAAATAGTGCAGGTTGTTGAGTGGCAAAAACGTATATAGTGATATTAGCCTTTCGTGGCGCAAATCCGGTTGAATACCAATCACCTTCTTGTTTGCTCCTAGAAGATTTGTAATGAAAAGTTCCAAACCCAATGGAGCCATTATTCCAAAGCTTTGGTTTATGGCCGCTCACTTTTTTCATTAGTTTCAAAAGTTCTTTGCAGTCTTTTTTCTTTTGGTCGTTATCAATAGCGTCAATAAAATCGGGAACGCTTTCATTAGTTTCCTTTGTTTTGTTTTCTGCCATTATATTAGGTTTTTAATTTGTTTATCATGAATTTTTGAAAATAAAATTAAAAAAGTACTTGCTCCAATTGTTGCATACAACATATCTGATTGAGTATCCCAAGTGTAACCTTGAGTTCCTAAAAAAGAATCGGCCGATTCGCCTGTTCCAAGGGCCACACCCCATTCGAAAAATTCGTATGATACACTTATGGTTACACACAAGCATACGGTTAAGAACGAAAGCCAAAAGCCCGGTTTAACCACATGCTTTCTTATAAATAGCTCGCGAACTATAATGGCAGGCACGAAACCTTGTGTAAAATGCCCGACTTTATCGTAATTGTTCCTGCTTTGATCAAATGTTTCTTTTATCCAATCAAATAATGGCACTTCGGCATACGTATAATGACCACCAATAAATAATATAATGCAGTGGATCAAAATAAAATAGTAAGTCATATTGCTTAAAGGAAATTTTTTGAAAGTGAGCACTAGAACAATAAAACCAAGAATGGCAGGAAACACTTCCAGGAACCATGTGAAATGATCGTGCGGGTTAATGCCAGAAATAATTAGCCCTGCAAAAAATAAAATAATAAGTACAATGTACTTGTTCATATTAATGTTTTATGATCTTTCGCGAAGCAAGTAGTTTTCCTTTTTCTTGTACATTAAAATAGTATATAGCGGGTACTAAATGAGTAACGTTTATATTTTGATGCGTAGAATTTAATTTTCCATACAAAACCGTCCTTCCTAATTGATCTGTAATAGTATAGTTTGTTTCAACAGAAACCTCGGAAGATAAAATCGTAAGCAAATCGCCGGCCGTGTTAGGGTAAACATTCACATTAAATTGGTTTGAAGAAAGTGTTATAATGCCGGTTGACGAACATAATTGCGATAAACCCGTGGCCACCAAGTTAGATGGTTGCCAAAGTGAAATGCGCGAAGGATGTTGCAAAGCAGTGTACATGCGTGCTACCTGGCCAATGCTAAACATTTTATAGCAACCATAAGCACCACTGTAATCCATGTAATTTTCGGCATTTACTGTAATGCTATTGCAATTTGCAGGATATGTATCGGTAGGCGTTGCGTGGCAGGTGTAATTTAAAGAACTGTAGTCGCATTCAGGTGTATCTGCCACATTATCGTTAGGCATTGTGCAACCACCACTAAACGTATGAAGCAAATTTAACCAATGGCCGTATTCATGCGTAAGTACCGAAGCAAATTCGGTGCTGGTATTTGCTCCAAGGTAAGCGCCATTATAAACAATGCGTGCCGTTTTGTTATTGCTCATTGTAGTATTTGGATACCATGCAATTCCTGAATTTGTAAAAACTGCATCATCATAAAGATCATTTTGAATATAAATATTCATATATTTAAAATTATCCCATGCATCGGCGGCAATTTGAGTGTCGTAACCGCTTGAATTACCAAAACCTGCAGCAACCGGATGATATACAACCCCCGTTGTTGTATTTCCATTTGGATCTAATAAGGCCAAAGCAAATGTAACATCGGGCATTGAACCTTTAGACGATTGAAATAGTTGATGTACAGAATTAAAATCTGAATTGAGTCCATGAAAATCGAGATTCATAGCAGCAAGCGCAAAGTTGATCACCGAATTATTTATTGGTTTACCACTTTGTGTTGTTCCATACACGTGAAATACAACAGGAATCACATAACAACCTGTAGTATTACTTTTTTGAGCCGTTTGAATATAGTTTTGTGTGAATTTTTCGAATTCATCGTTTTGTAATTTCGCCTTTGTATCATTTTCATAAAGCCATTTCATAGCTTCGGTGGTTCGGCAATCTACTTTTTGCGAAAATGAATTAAAGCAAAGTGTAATGGCTAAAATGAAATAAAGCTTTTTCATGAGATGTATATACTTTAAATATATGAAAAAAAATGTAAAATCTAAAATAGATTCAAGAAGGAAAGATGCAGGAAGCAAGAACGAAATTTGTTATTTTACCGTTTACTTACATTCATTTAGCGAATTCTACCCTTTCATTACAGGCCACTTGCCTTTTTCATCTTTTTTAGTGAAGCCCTCTTGTTTTATACTTCCATCTTTGTTGTATTCTATCATATACCAACTCCAAGGCTGACCTTCGGCATGTTTTGTATAATCAAAAAATGTATGGAGTTCTCCGGTTTCATAATACTCTTTGTAGGAAACATAAATACCCTCTTTTAAAATATGCCAATACATTAATCGCCCCTTATGATCATGCCATCGGTAATCGCCATCCAAAATCTTAATGCCTTTTTCTGCGCTTGTATCAACTGTAGTTCGCATTTTCCAGAGTTTATTTTTACCTCCTGCGCCCATTGGGTGAACATTTACGCCTGCATCATAAAATGTGTATCTAAAATAAACGGCACTTGTTGAATCTTCTAATACATTCCAAAATTTATCAAGATAGCGCACCCATTTTCCCTGCTTTTTTCCTTTAGTATCCAGTTTGTTTACTTGAGCATTCGACAAAGTAATACATATCATGATTAAAGACAGAAAGAAGTGTTTCATTTGGATGGATTTTTTGACATAAAGCCTCTTGGAATGGCGTATCCTTGAAGAGTTATTTTTCCTTGTTTATCAAATACCATCATGTACCACGACCAAGGAAATCCTTTAGCGCTTCGCGTATAATCAAATAACTTTACCAATTCACCTGAGTTATAATATTCTTTATAGTACATATAAACGCCATTCTTTAAAAGATGAATAAATTTTAAATTTCCTCTTGAGTCATACCAGTGGTATTCGCCATCAAGAATCTTTATTCCTTTTTGTGTACTTGTATCTATACTCGCCACCATTTTATATCCGCCTCTTCCCATTTGATGTTGATTTTCACCGTGGTCGTAAAATGTGTAACGGTAATACACTGCTTTTAAAGAATCATCTAAAGTTTTCCAATAGTTATCTAAATAAACTTTCCACTTGCCATGTTTTTTTCCTTTTTCATCATATTTATTTATGTCTTGAGCATTAGATATGTTGATCATGCCGATCAACAAACTCATTATGTAGATCATCTTTTTCATGGTTATTTGTCTTGCTTCTTGCATTTTACATCAATTATTAGCGTCTGTTCTAAAATGTTCTATAGAATGTCCGTTTGTAGGTTTAAACAAAATGGTACTATCGCTTATGTGAAATTCATTTCCGACTTTTGAACGTAAAAGTGTTTCTGAAACAACGTCTAGTTTATCGGTAATAACTCCACCTTCATTTAAATAACGAATTTGTACGGCTTTCTTTTTGGTATTATCGGTATAAACCAATAAAGTGTGGCATTCAGGATCAATTTCAACATACGTAGCAATTATCAAAGCCGTGTTGATGGAATCGGGGATAACAAAACTTTTTGTAACACTATCAACCGATTGAAAACCCACTTCGCCCAAAGGTTCAGAAGTGGCTGTGGTTTCGGCAGGTTTTTCGTTGTTGCAGCTTAGTAGTGCTATCGCAAAAATAGCAAGTGTTTTTTTCATAATATAATTTTCATAAATTCATTGGTATATTCATCCGCTGTGGCACTTTTCTTGTGTCCATTAATGCAGGTTTAAAACGTTTAAGCTTTTTGCACATGTGTATGGCGGCGCTATCAACATCGGGCCGTATACCTTCAATGATCTTTGGAGATATTACTTTTCCAAGTGTATCAATTGTAAATTCGAGCAGTATTTTTCCATGCACGTTATCTTGTTTGGCTTTTTTAGGAAATATATAATTCGCGCTAATATCTTTATACAGGGCAGTTAATCCACCGGGATATTCAATAGTTTTGTTCACGTATTTTTTTCCGTCGTTACCAATTAAAGTATCAATTTTTCCCTCTTGCGCATAAAATAACGAAGAAAGGAAAGAGAATAACACAACAAGTGTTTTCTTTATTTTAGGCTTCTTCTCAATACTTCGGTTATAAGCTTGAGTTAATGCATCTTTAAGCATATCCTTGCGAACCGAACTTAAATTAAAGTACGTGGCGCCTTGATTGCCCCATTTATTAGGAACAGGATAAACTATTTTGGAATCAAAGGCACTAAAAACCGATTGATCTGTTAACGATAACATTAAACAAGCGATCTTATTTTTTTCATCAAGTGTAGCAAAGATCTTTTTTACTTTGAAGGCCGAACGCTCAAAGTGTGGAGCTTCAATTGCTCCGTGAAATGATAAGGCTAGTTTTTTGAATTCAGCAGCGGAAACCATATTCAAATATAACAAACGGATGGCAGATTTCAAAGAGGCAAGACTACACTATGCAAGATGCATCACAAAGACGCATTATCATTCATTTTGTCATACTTCCTGCGTCTATTTAATACGTTTGCCATTTACATCCTCACCGGATATATTCCCATTGGTTTCAATGGTAAAAAGGAATGCAAGAGAATCGGTATGTACAAACGAACCATTAAGGGCAGAAGTTGTTGAAAGCTGTAAAATTTCGGGGTAACCAAATAGGCCAACATTACTTACGCTAGGTTTAAAATAACCGCCGTACACCGAATCGTTATTGCAAGTACAAATATTACTTCCGTCTTTGTAACGAATTACTAATTTATCGCTTGAGTATTTATCAATGGCTACATAACCATTATAATATGAAACAGGATAATAGGTTGTATTTCCTACAGCATAGAACCATTCAAATTGAGTGAATTTAAAGAAGCCACAATATTTTAAACGATAATCAATTTGATTGGTAATTGTTACACCTTTTGAAATATTGCCTTTATTATCAATGGTTTTTACCTTAATATCGTAAGTTTTCAGATCAGCATTGTCTAAAGCAAAATATTGATTACCTTTTGGAACGCGATATGAATTATTATCCCAAACAATTTCAATTTCACTCAGATCTTTATCTCCGGGGTCGGTCCAATTTAATTCTAAAAGAGTAGAGGTACTGCTGGCGATCAAATTACTAACTTCATTAGGTACAACTTTTTCTAAATTACCAACAACTGGCTCGTTTTGCTTTTTAGCACAAGCAAAAACAAGTAAAGCAACTAATATTAAAATAAATCTTTCCAACTATTTAAAGGTAAGGAAAAAAATCTAAGTAGCAAGTGGCAGTATGCAGTTAGCACTACCACTGCATACTGCCACTGTTTCTACTTATCCCTAAATTCCCTATCTGCTTCATCAAAAAACCGTTTCAAAATACTACCCATGTTGGTTTCAAAATTATCATTAATGTGTTCTTCATCGCAGTTTTCGGTATTTATATGGTAATGATCTATTTTTTTGGTAAGGGTAGCGGCTCCAATATAAAATGTGATATCGGTAAATTTTGAGTGAATAGGAGCGTTGTTTTTTTTATAATGCGCCACACCGTCCATATCTCTAAACACACATTTTACGGGTTTTATTTCAGCGTCTTTTATTACTTTAATACTATCGCGAATGGATGCAATGTATAAGGTACTATCGATCTTTTTTTCATCATAATCTTTACAATTATCAAAGGCTTGTTTAAAACACTCGCCATCTTTTACCCAAAACAGCATCTGCGAGGCGGTTAAAAAACAATCCTTCCCTTTTTTGGTTTCCATGGTCATTCCCGAGGAATAACGGTACACGCTCACAATGGTATCAACCTTACTTTTTTTGAGTTTACTTATTTTTTTATTGGCGCCCTCAATACCGCCCTGGGCAATAAGGTTTAAGCCTATGGCACTGAATATGGTAAGTAGTAAAATTTTTTTCATCGAAGGTTATAATGCTAATCGTTATGAAAGATACAAAAAGAATGGTGTATAACAAATTGAGTGAAGGAAGGGACTCTCTCGTGATCTTCGGTTTTACATAAACTGGTAAACAGAGTAATGGCAGTTGTGCAAAGACAAATGCCTTTTGTTAAAATGGTTGCATAAATAGTTCTCAACAAGAGAGAATAAGTGATAGAAATCCATCATTGAATATTTAATAATAGAGCTAGTTTGCAATTGTTTGTCATTTGAGAAGGTTGCTTCTCTGCTTAATGGGAAATCGCAATGACTAGCTTTTGTGATGATTTATTCCTATGTTTATACTATGGAAGTTTTAATGAATTATAGAGAAGAGATCGCCTATTTAATTGCCAGATTATTTTTAGGATGTTTGTTTTTGTTCCAAGGATATGATGCGGTTTTTAATATAAAAATTAAAACTGTTGTCGATACTTACAATAATCAGTTTGCGAATAAAGGAATACCAAAGTGGCTTACAAGTTTAGGGGTGTGGTTTACATCATTATCTGAACTTTTTGGTGGTTTACTGTTGGTGTTTGGGTTTTTGTCATATCCGGCTTTGTATATGCTGGGATTAAATATTATTGTAGCATCTATAGCTTTTGGAATTTCAACGCCTATGTGGGATATGCGTTTTGTATTTCCAAGGCTTTTATTGATTCTGTTCCTTCTTTTGGCACCTGTAGCTTGGAACTATTTTTCGCTAGATCATTTTTTATTCACGAAATAAATTTATAGCCCCTTCCAAGGCCTCTTAACACAGTTTTTTTTGTATACCCTGGCGAAAGCTAGCAAAACTAAATAGTCACCCCTCAAAAATTCTGTAACCCTTGCCATTATTGAGTTTGTTTAAAAATAGTCCTATAAAAATCTACCAAAAGAAGTAAAAAAGGGATTAAAAAAGCGGCAGATGTTTTTTAGGGCAAACTAAACCCTAATGCTGCGCCCGGGATAGAACAAAAAGCCTTGTTTAGGGCTTTGCTTAATGTTTGCGCTACGAGGAGACTCCGCTTTTTCAGCGGAGACCCCGCAGTGCGACAAAAATAGCAAAGGACAAACAAGCTTGAAGTGATAGCCCTATAAGGCGCCCAAATAATAAAAAATACTTTTTGAGGGTCGACTAAATAAAGTTTTATTTTTATCTAGTTATTTTGCGAACTGAGGGTATGTTATAACTTGTGCGATGCACTTTGGTTGTGCTTGGTTTTATGCTAGCTTTTTTTATTATGAAAGCAATGGTAATTACTACGAAAATTAAAAGCGAATTTAAGTTTGTTAATTATTTACTTAAGAAACTTGGTGTTTTGTCTGCCACACCGACTGAAGAGGGATTGGAAGGTGTTAGTTTATTTAATAGTTAGGCAGCGCTTCTTTTCGTCCTTAAAAAGAATTTCATTCAATATGTAGCTTCATATTGGCAGTGATACTATTACTGTGATTTCGGTAATAGATATAAGTTCGCATTGGCAGTTTTGCTACTTTAAATTTTTTTGAGACCTGCTCATAAAATGCACTATCAGCTGCATATTTATTTTCGAAATTAATTTTTTTGAAAACTTCTGTTTTACCAAAAAGCGTGGCAAATAATATACAATCATCTACATGAATCGTATGGTTGTTATTATATTTATCTGGCACATAATAATCTTCCGCTACATTCACTATAGTATCGGTATGTGTTGCTACCAAATCATAATCGGTCATTGCCTTTAAGCAATTAGATAAGTGATTTGACTTATATTCATCATCCGCATCAATAACGCTTATGAAAGAACTATTACAAAGCTGAATTCCACGATTGATACTATTTGATTGCCCTCTATTTTTATGCCTAAAATAGCTTATTTTATTTTCGAACTTTTGTACATACTCAAGAAGCTTGACGCTTGTTTCAAAATCACTTCCATCGTCGAGAACAATTAACTCGAAATCTTGAAAATCTTGATTTAAAACTGAATCAATTGCTCTTTTAGACATATTGAAAGGTGTGTTGTAAGTTGACATCAATACGTTTATAGTGGGGTGGAGTTGAGCTTTCATGATTCTAAGTTACTAGAAAGAACTGGATATTTGTTAAAATTTATTGGAGATTGTGCTTTGTTTAGTAAATAATCAATTACGTCTATATGGGATTTTCTGCTGATGCTTATATTTTTTTTATTGGCTATTGTAACTTTGTGAATGGTGGAAAATTTAGCAGGAAATTGACTACGAAGCACAATTATTGAACCTTGCACGATTATTTCTTCGAACCACGTAGGCGCAATATTGCTGAACCGATGTTCGCGACTAATCTTTTAATCATTCTGTAGTTTAATGATTACGTTACCTGTTTTTTGTCCTGACTCAACATATTTGTATGCCTCCACAATGTCTTCCAATTTATAATATCTGTCAATTACAGGTTTAAAAGCTCCTTTTTCAACTAAGTCTTTTAAATATATAACATCATTCTTATTAATTGTTGGTATTGGAAATAATACTTTTTTACCACCCCAAATAGGAGTCGTCAGGGCCAAAAAAACATTCTCAGCATTTTTGCCGAGTTCTGTTGAAATGTAAATTCCCTTCTCCTTTAGTAATGGCTTGCACTTTCCGAATGAACTTTTACCAACAGCATCAAATATAAAATCAAATCGTCTTTCCGCCTTTGTAAAGTCCTCTGTTTGATAATCAATAATTATATCTGCACCAAGCGACTTTACCAATTCAATATTTTTTGTATTGCAAACGGCTGTAACATTTGTTCCAAAAGTTTTTAGTATTTGCACAGCAGCGGAGCCAATTGCCCCCGTTGCCCCATAAACCATCACATTTTGTCCGTTTGTTACTTTTGCTGCTCTTATATCACAAAGTGCATAGTGAGCGCCTTCTGTTATTGCAGCGGCCTCATCAAAATTTAAATTGTTCGGCAATATTGCAATTGCATCATTTTCCGCAATCGTTAAATATTCTCCATGGCCTCCACAAGTTTTGTCATTGAATCCAAAAACCTTGTCCCCAATTTTGAAGGTGGTTACATTTTTTCCAGTTTCTTCAATAATTCCTGCAAATTCGCAACCTAAAATGGGAAACTTTGGTCTAATAAGTCCTGACCAAAATCGAGATATAAAATACTCTGCACTGCGAAAACCCGAGTCTGTTCTATTTACCGTAGAAGCATAAACTTTAATTAATACCTCTTGGTCTTTGGGCACAGGTTTGTCAACCTCTATTAAATGAGCAACCTCAGGTGGGCCATATTTTTTATAAACTACTGCTTTCATATATTATAATTTCTAAATTCATGTTAGTCTGCGTTACTCTGCCACCAACGTTTTTCGAGTTGACGTTAGTTTTTTTGATTGTCCATTTATGCATTTGAGCGCAAACACGCAAAAAATGGAACTTAGGAACTGTTAGCGGTATGTTGCTTGTTTTCATCGTTCATTTATTTCGTCATGGTGGTAGTTCTACTTAAACTAATTTGTATTCCAACTAAGGCATAAGATTTTAATTTAACAAAATCCAACGCAGTAATTTTTATTCCACATTCACCAATAATTGCTATGCGTTTATTATCGTTTATGTAATATGTTGCACCAAGAGGCACAGACCCACTAAAATTACTTTGCGCTTGGTTATAAATGTTAGCGCCTAATCCAATGCCAGAATACATCTTAAATTTTTCTTCTCTTAGAAAGTTGACAGTTGTAAGCAATTCAGTATTCATAAATATACTAGATTCACTGTTTGCAAAATCAAACTGAAAATCAAACCGTGGCTCTAGTGAAATCTTTTTTTCTGAAAAAAACTTCACCCCAATGGCTCCATTTAACGGATATAAGTTAAGGGAAGTTTGTGCCTGTATTGAAATTGCAAACAGGCAACTGATAAAAATTAGGATTATTTGTTTAGTTACATTCATACGTCCATTGTGTTAAGTCTCTATGTTTTAAAAAGGCGAAATATTTTAATTGTATAGCTTTATTACAAACAAAAGTATTGAAATGTGATATATCCATATCGTCAGTGTATTCTGCCGAAAAAACAGGCTTGCCAGCAGAAATATAAATGGAGTAATCATTTTGGGTGTTTTGATGAAAAACATTTTCTGTTAATGCCCAATCAAATTTTTTATATAACAAAGGAACTAATTCTTCTGTGTTTTTTTGTCCTATACAAAGTCCTCGGCTATGCGCCTCCTCAATAATCCATTCACAGAATAATTTTGTTTCATTTAGTGTTAAATTAAAATCAGTTACCTCTCCGTAAATATCAATATTGTCAGGCTCTATGCCGTCAAAACCTTTTGATTTTATCATGTCGAATCGTGAAGTAATAAACGGCTTCAACTTTTCTATTTGTCTTATGTCTAAAAATCGTTCGTCTGGCCATGCAGGATATATATTTCCTACAACTTCGGTCGGCAATAAATTGGCATCAGGTCTATATGTTTCCAATGTACCTACAGAAATATATGCTATTACTTTAATTCCTCGCGCATGAAAAGCGTCTACCAACTCCTTAGTTGCTGAGAAAGCATCAATGTCTATTGTTGTGCAAGAGTATGTACTTACTTCATTTAAACCAATGCTATCTAAACGCCATTCAAAACTGTCGCCAATTTTAGGTTTGTAATAATTGTCTGCAGGGGAAGTAGGTTGCTCTTTCGTGCAGGAGAAACAAGTTGTTAGGGTAATAATGAATAAATATTTTCTCATAATTGGCATTTGCTGTATGGTCTTTGCCATTACCACTAACTTACTTATATGCGCTACTTTATTGCGCATGTATAACATACGGGTAGTGTATATGTACCACTCAGTGTCGCTTTTGTTAATTTAAGTATACTCATTTTTAGCCGTTTTAACTAAGGTGTTATTTACACTACATCCTCCATATTAAAAACACCCTTTTTGCCTTTTACAAACTCTGCAGCTATTACACTGCCCAAGGCAAAACCTTGGCGGTTGTGGGCCTTGTGCATAATTTCAATATCGTCAATGGGCGAGTGGTATTTTATAATATGCGTTCCTGGCACTTCGCCCTCGCGTTTATCTTCAATAAATAAAGTATCGTTGACTTTGCTATCAATACTCCATTTAGTTTTGCGAGCAATATTTTTAATTACTTGTTCGGCTAAGGTAATAGCGGTGCCACTTGGTTTATCTAATTTGTGAATGTGGTGAACTTCTTTCATGCTTACTTCGTAATCAGGATATTTGTTCATTAGCTCGGCCAAATATTTATTTACTTTAAAAAATAAATTCACACCTAAACTATAATTGGTAGCGTAAAATAAAGTTTTGTTTCCTTTTAGTGCTTCTGTTTTTATGGTGTCAAAATTTTCGTACCATCCTGTAGTTCCAACAACAATTGGCACATCGGCATCAAAACATTTTTTAATATTAGCAAGCACGTTGTGTGGTGTGGTAAATTCAATGGCAACATCGGCTTTTTTAAAATCGGCTGCTGTTACAGTATCTTTATTATCCATATCCACTTTCAATACAATGGTATGATTTCTTTTTACGGCAATTTTTTCTATCTCTTTGCCCATTTTGCCGTAGCCTATTAATGCTATGTTCATGTTATTCTATTTAAAAGTTAATCGTAAACTCAACCCTGCGCCCAAAGCGTTTCCAACAAAAACCGGTTTGGCGTGTAAGTGTAAACTTAAATCATCACTTACATCAAATGTTTTTAAATGTGCGTCAACGTTGGCATCAATTATTTGTATGGCATATACTGCTATTAATCCAAAACCTAATAGGTCGCGCCTTTTACGGTAAAATAGCTTTTGCGTTTGCAGTTGATCGGTATTGTAACCGGTTAGGTCAATTACGCTGCTATCGCCCGCCACTAGCTTTTTTAAATTGCTTCGGTAATACGTGTATTGCTCTTGGTTCTTTAAAAAGAAATAACCTACACCCCCCATAGCTGCCCAAACAATGGGCGCTTTCCAATACTTACGGTTGTAAATTTGTCCGGCTCCCGGAATTACTGCGCTTAATATAGCGGCACGCCTTGGGCCTTTTTCTTTAGGCAATTTTTTTTTGACAATACTATCTTTTACAATTACACTATCTTTAGTAGTTTGAGAAATACCTGTTGCAGCAAACAGGCAAAGGAGTATGATGCAATTTTTTTTCAAGCTTAGGCTATGTCTTTTACAAGTTTATTGCCATCGGGGTTATCCCACGCGTTATGCAATTGACCCATGATCAGGTTCACGCTGCGAAGTTCTTCGCTATCATTAATGGGAAGGGTGTTAACGCCTTTTTCGTCAACTATATTTAAAATATTTCTTACGGTTAGTTGGCTTTCGGTTAGTCCGGGTTGATAAGTACTTTCTTTTTCTTTATCGCCTTTGAGCTCAATAAAAATTCCTGTTTCCAAAAATTCGTTGATCACATTTCGTACTAAGCGCAAAGGTAGATCTAGTTTAGTGGCAATTTGTTTTGCCGTATGTGATTCTTCGCCATTATAAAAACGTTTAGCAACTATATTAGCAACCATTAAGGAAATAGCTTTTCGGTAACGCGTACTTAATTTATTGATATCGTTCTCTAATTCGTAATGATCTACATTTTGATTTGCAAAAGATAACTCTGCACCAAACAATACTATATACCAACTGTATTGTATCCAGATCAAAAATAATGGAAGCGCTGCAAATCCACCGTAGATGGCATTCATGCTATTAGCTCCAATTTGAAATTTGATATAGATCCATTGTAATAATTGGAACAAAGTCATGGCAATAGCTCCGGCGATGAATGCCGACTTAAAATTTACTTTTGTATTGGGCATTACCAGATACAAAAGGGCAAATGTGGTGGCAGAAATTGTCCATGCGAGGATCTTTAATAAAATGGTTGAAAAGCTTGAAAGCAATTCAAAATTACCAAGGCCTGTTTGAATTGCCACTGTTAAGCCACCTGAGATAAGTAAAAAAACTGGCGTTAAGATCATGATGGCGAAATAATCTGTAAGTCTTCTCACTACACTTCTTCCTCGTTTAATTTCCCAAATAAAATTAAAATTACTCTCAATACCCATCAACAATTTCATCACACTCCATAATAGTAAAACAACACCAACACCGGCAATAAGGCCGCCTTTGGTATTGCTGAGCATGGCTCCTGCAAATTCAAAAGCGCGTTTTAAGATGTCGGCATACTCAGTGTAATCTGCAATAAGTTTGTCTTGCAACATTTTATCATAACCAAATCCTTTAGTAATTGCAAATATGAGCGCAAGTATGGGTACAATAGAAAATAGTGTATAGAAGGTAAGGGCTGTTGCTTTGGTAAGGCAATCATCTTCATTAAAACCTTTAACTGCTAATGTAAAAATGCGAAGTTGTTTTAAAAGAAATCCTTGGCGTTTATCTACCTTGTCTAAACGTACCTGCCAGATTTTTTCTGACATAAAAGTTAGGCCGTTCTTAAATATGGTTACAAGGTTTGCCATTGCTTACAAAATTATGATTTAAAGGGAATTGAGCAATGGATTTGGGAATTATTTGGAAAATCTCACGGTTAATTTGGCTACAAAGTCGCTAAGACGCGAAAATATCAAGTGTTAGAGTACCATCTCCTAAACATTATGGAAATAGAAATTGCTTAGCGCCTTTGTGGCAATAAAAGAGTAATGATTAGTTTGGAATAAGCTTGTTCAGTATAGAAAAGATACTGAAATGCGGTGCTTCCTTTTCTTCTGTAGCGCCATCTACCTTGGTGCTAGAAAATTCAGAGGACACTTGAGTATTATTATTGGTTGCTGTAGATGCTTTATTTGAAATGGGATAAAACAATAAACCAAACGCAAGTATAATTGTAAAAGCTACTGCTAAAAGGGCAACAATAATCTTATTTTTTGGATGGATAAGCACAGAGCAAAATTAAGGAAAATATGTGCTCCAAATGCTAAAAAACGCTAATAAAGGAGGGCATTATCAGTGTTTTAAGGGGTGTTTTCCAAATATCAGGGTTTATGGCCATTTATAAAATGATCGCCCGAAGATCAAGAGCGCAGATCAGCGTGATTTGTGGGAAAATAGGTGGTATAACTACAGAAGCTTCTCCAGTCTTTTCAATTCATTTAATTTTTCCATATAACCCAGTTTTTCGTAAGAGTAAACCAAATTATTGATGCAGCGTTTTACTATTTCGGTATTGCTGCAAGGGAGGTAGTATTTATTATCCGGATCGAGGTTAAGTTGCTTTAAGAACTGATCGATGTCTTTTTGACTAAAAATTAATCCTTTACTAAAGGGATTGATGTAAAATAAAATATTGTTGGATAATGTTTTGTTGTTTACATCAATTAAATTGGCATAATCATTTACATAAGCCAATACAAAGTGCTGTGGTAAATTAATTCCGTACACTGGTATATTCAATTCTTTACAAATGATTGCGTAAATAACACTTAACATCAAAGGATTTCCTTTTTTGCTTTCTAAAACGTTATTAATGAATGAATTTTGCGGCGCGTGATAATTGGTAATATTGCCGCCAAATTGATGTATTTCAAATAAGATATGATTCACGATCTTAACTTTTTCCATAGCAGTAAGGTCATCGTGAAGTTCTAACCACACATCTTGCTTTATTTGTTGGATCTGCTTGTGAACTTTGCTTTCGTCAAGATCTGGGTATTGATAGCGCGCTAAAAGTAATATTCCTTTTAATAGGTCGTCACTTTCGGTTATGCTCCAATCTTTTAATGCTTTTTGTAAAGCCTCAAATTGAATGCTGTGAATAATGATCTCGATGCGTTTTTGCATCAGGGCTTCAAAACTATTTTCCCAGGCTGTTTCTAAATGAGGTATGGCAGGTGGACCCAAAATAATAAAGCGGTTGCGTACTTCCGAATATATTGCTTCATCCGGATCGTCCAGAAGAGTGATCAAAGCAATAACTTCTTTTAAACTCATCTCTTTGTTCTTTTTAGGGGCCATTGTATTGCAAATGTATTATGTATGCCCCGCACAAAAGGTTAAGTAAAGTTTAATTCTTAACAAAAATCGTGTTAAAGCATATCAACAATTAGATGCTCATAAACGTGTTAATAACCCCCTTGGCATCAATGTTTTAAGACGTGTTAATTGAACTCAATTTTGGGGCAAAAGATTCACTAATTTTTGCGCATTGATTTGATTATTAAACGGTTGAGTTATCTCTTTTCGGGCTGTAATTAAGGCTTCAGTGAAGGATAAAGAGCGCACTTCTTCGATTTTTGAAATCATCTCTTGGGCCGTATTTGCTATGTTAATAGAGCTATTTACAAGCACTCCGCTGCCTTCGATCATGTGTTGATTGCAAATTATGTGACGGCCTGTAAAGAGTACATTAAGTAATTTGAGTTTGAGCCCTGTAGCTTGAGCGGTATGCAAAACGTGCGTATGCGCAGTGCTTATAAGCTCGTTCATTTTTGGGTCGGTTGGATTTGCTATAAGATCTATATGATCAAATTTTTCAATTTCTTTTACAAGATCCTCACCGGGTTGGAGTCCCGCAATTATAACACGCGATGAAATTTTTGAGAACACATGTTGTATAAGCCATTTAGCGGCTTCGTTATTTTCGGCCACACTTAAATTACCGTGAAACAAAATAAAATTACCGCTTCCTGGTTTAATATTTACTTCGCCATTAGAATGAAAGCTTGGTAAATATTCGGTTTTTACCTTGGGGAATTGTTTACGGTAATAATTGGCATCGTTTTGATTTACGGCTAATATCAAATTTGCATGGACCACAATTTTCTCAAAACGTTTTAATTTCCAAGCTTCTGTTTTAAGATATAAACGTTTAAAGAAATTCTTTTCCACCTTGGCTAATCCTTGGTAATACTCATGTTCAATATTACTATGGCGATAGATCTTAAACCGTTTTGCAAATGCAGCATCTTTTAAAATATAGCACGTGTGCAATACTTCACACAAAATAGGCGAATCATCTTTAAGTAAGCGTTTGCGTAATTTTTTTGAAATGCGCGATTGAACTGTGTATGGCACTATACTTAATAAACTTGCCAAATGTGTTTTGCGATCGTAGTAATACACTTTTTCGCAAACTTTTTCGAGTTCTTTTGAGTGTTCGCGGCCATATTCAAAACAATGCAAATGAATTTTTACACCAAGCTTGTGAAGCCAAACTAATTTGTAATACACATCTATTACACCACCGTAGTTGGCAGGAAAAGGAATATCAAATGAAATGATGTGTAAATGCATATTAACCCTTACTCAAAATAAAACCCGTTCGAAAGAAACCCGGAGTTAAAACTGCCAAAAAGTAATCCGTTAGAAGTTTTATATACAAAGATCTTTGATTTTGAAACATAATCTTTAGCATCGGCTGCATATACTTCAAAGCGGGCAGGGTGAACTCCCAAACCGTAAATATTACTTGTTGAAGTTATAAATGCATTGGGAAGTGTGGTTGCAATAATTGGCATGCGGCAAATACCGTCTTTATTGGCGTACCACAATGTGTCTTTTGTTCCGTTAATACACAACATTCCTGCTTTTTCATCCAACGCAAAAGCTTGGCTCCACGAAATTGCATTATTTGTAGTATTGATCAAACTTAATTTACCTTGTACGCTTGGTGTGCCACTACTTAATACCCATAATTTATTATTCTTATCCAATACCAAACTGCTGGCGTTTATTCCTACAACGATACTATCTATAATACTATTGCTTGATGTATTGATCACATATATTTTATCTCTTTCGCTATTGGTAACGAACACTTTGCCTAGCAATGCCACCATTTGTTCGGTTTTACCAGGTAGTGCAATGGAGCCTGTTTTTGTTCCTGTGGTTAAATCAACAATGCTTAATCCGTTTGCGTAAAGATCACTCACATATCCTTTTGAATTACTTACACCAACAATATAGCGTGGCGATGTTAAACCGCTAATTGTGCGTTTTAGTTTAAGGGTAGTGTCGCAAACAACAACCTTATTTGAATTATTTACAACAATGTATATCTCCCCGTTTATTTTGCTCATGCTTTGGGCCACATCTCCTAAGCCAACACCGTTCTTGTCCTTGTAAATGTCTTCGCTGCCATTACCGGTTCCTGTATCAAAAAGTGTGATACCAGCATTGCTTGAGCCAAAATTACCTTCATTAACCACAAATATTTTTTTGGCAGGACCAAATACCGTAGAATTATTAACAGGTTCGGGCTTGTCTTTAACGCAAGACGTTAAGAGCAACAGGGGAAGCAGGGTTATTAAAAAGTTAGAGTTCATATGATTTTACCAAAAATAATCAAATTGCCATAAATTGTAGCAAGGACTTGCTTGAAGTTGTTATAACTTTGATGTTATGAACGAGAATTTAGATCCTGAAGGTGAGAACCTCAGTTCCACAGATAAAGACATAGAGCGTGCCTTGCGTCCTTTAGAATTCGACGATTTTGCAGGGCAGCAGAACGTTGTGGATAATTTGCGCGTGTTTGTGGCCGCTGCTAAGCAAAGAAATGAATCGCTCGACCATGTTTTATTGCATGGACCTCCGGGTTTAGGAAAAACTACCCTGGCGCACATTATAAGTAATGATTTGGGTGTTAATTTAAGAGTAACAAGTGGCCCGGTATTAGATAAGCCCGGCGATTTGGCAGGATTATTAACCAATTTGGAAGCCAATGATGTTTTGTTCATTGATGAGATCCATAGACTGAGCCCTGTTGTGGAAGAATATTTGTATTCGGCCATGGAAGATTTTAAAATAGATATCATGATAGATAGCGGGCCTAATGCTCGAACGGTACAAATAAAATTGAATCCTTTTACGTTGGTTGGTGCTACAACTCGAAGCGGATTGCTTACATCGCCGTTACGTGCCCGTTTTGGAATTAATAGTAGACTGAATTATTACGATAGCAAAGTGCTTACAGGAATTGTAAACCGCAGCGCCGAAATTTTAGCGGTAGAAATAAAAGAAGAAGCATCTTTTGAAATTGCACGAAGGAGTAGGGGAACACCGCGTATTGCAAACGCATTACTACGAAGGGTACGCGATTTTGCACAAATAAAAGGAACAGGAATAATTGATATTGAAATTGCAGCCTTTGCGTTAAAAGCATTGAACGTGGATAAAAATGGTTTGGATGAAATGGATCATCGTATTTTGGCTTGCATTATTGATAAATTTAAAGGTGGTCCGGTTGGTATTAATACTATAAGCACGGCGGTTGGCGAAGAGCCCGGCACTATTGAAGAAGTTTACGAGCCATTTTTAGTTCAAGAAGGATATTTAGTTCGCACACCTCGCGGAAGAGAAGCCACCGAAATGGCATACAAACATTTGGGAAGATCTGCGTATAGAAAACCAGGCGGATTGTTTGATTAGAGGGTAGAGTTATTTTAATTTATTGGGCGTTACCCCTACGAAGCAAAATGCCTTTGAAATTATTAGGGAAGCATTTTGCTTGTACGGGTCGGGCTTTCCGTTCGCCGCGGCGAACAATCTTTTTGCCTGAAAAGGTAAAAAGATTGTTCGCTACAATCTCTAACGCGGCAGTTTGAAAAATTGGAGTTTAACCCCGTAACCTCTGCGAGGGGCCAAAGGCGACTCTGTGATTTATGCCTCTACTGAATGATTACTTTTTCAGTAAAATATTCGTCGCACTTCAAAAAGTAAACACCTGCTTTCAAATTCGAAACATTAATTTTTTCGACCCCATTTGAATTAAATTCTTTTAAAACAATATCGCCTAATATATTTATCAATTCAATTTTTGTAACTAGAGTTTCGGAATTTATGTTGATGAATGAAGAAACGGGATTTGGAAAAATGGCGATCTTATTTTGGTTTGTTTCAAAATTTAATCCGGTAAATGTGCAACTCAAGGATAAATTATTAAAACCGCGCGCTTTTGCTTGGCAACGTAATTCTTTAAGCGCAGGTTTGTCGGCACCATTACCGTTAAAGTCTCTTAAGCCAAGAGTTCTTAAAAATTCGAGGAAAGCAGGATTTGTAAGATTATAATAATTTCCCCAATAGATCACTTGAGCAGCGTCCAAATCGTGCAGCCATGTAAAATCGATCATATAAATATTTGCAGCGTAATTATCCCAAGCTTGAAATGTTTGTGTGATGAATTGAGTTTGCAAAGTGGTTGAGCTATTACATGTTGAACTTGATGGATAGCCAAATTGATAGAAGCATAATTTTTTTGAAGGATACAAAGCTACTAGCGTTGCAAAATCATTAGTGATGGTTGTTGGAGATTTTACCGTAAAATTAGTATTGAGTGGATAATGGGAAACGCCAATGTAATCGCTATTGCTATTTAATGTTTGTGCTTGTGAGGAAAAAGTGGTGATACCATTAAACGTTAATTCTGTTGCTACTTTTAATCCAGGCCATAAAATTTTAGCGTGCGCGCAAACAGCATTGTAAAATACGGTATAATCCGTCCAAAGCGTTGCATTGCTTCCAATATAAACATCGTGTTCAGATCCAATTACTAACGAGCTTAATTGTAGGTTGGGAATATGAGCCTTAACGGTATCAAGCATTTTATTAAAGCGCGAGATCATTACAGTGCTGCTAAATGGAGTTACGGTAAGGTCAGAAGGAACTTCTAATTTATTAGTATGAATAGGAGTGATGGTAAGATCGATCTTCATATTATGTAAAGGATAATAGTAATTCGCAATATCCATTAAGGTCATGCTGTATGTGTTTGGCGAAGTTTCTAAGGAGGTCCAGTTTTGAAAGACACCAACTTGTGTCATTCCAAGATCGGCACCAACTTTAAAGCACGAATCGTAATTATACGAACCGTTTTGAGGAAACGTGCTTATATCCATCACAATTCGGTTATTGGTTGAATTTACCTGAGCGTTGAGGTAAAATGAGAAAAGAAAAATGCTGAGTGTAGTAAATAGTTGTTTCATGGAGGTGTTTATTATATGTCGGATGAGAAAGATAAAACCCTATTGTGTTAATGTGAAACGATCATTTTAAAAGAGTCATTCCCACTTTTCACAAAATATATACCTTGAGGCCATTGATCTACATTTATTTCTTTAGTTTCACCTCTGAATTTTAACTTGCCATTCATATCATATACAATAGCGAAAACATTCTTATTAAAATGTATTTTGTCATTCGCCGGGTTTGGATATGCAGATAAAATAGTTAAAGTTTTATGGTTTTCAAAAGTAGTTGTTACAATATTTGACAGTTTGTAAATACCACCTCCGTAAGTGGCAACAAAAAGATCGCTGTTACTACCCTGCAAGGCCTTCATTCCGTATACATGAGTGCAAGGCATATTACCTGTAATGTTGATCCAAGTTGTTCCGCTATCGGGACTCAAATAAGTTGCACCATGTAAATTGTTGAGCGTATCCTTCTCAGCACCATTTATTCCTATAACAAGCCTTCCGTTATGTTCAATAATATTATTTATATGACTGTTCGCAGGCCATGGCCCAGTAATATTTACTGTGTTTGTTCCGTTAGCCTTTACAAGGTATCCATCTAATCTTGAACAATAAAAATGTTGAGCGGTTGGTTTTACGCAAGTTTGCGGTATCCCAATAAATAGTAAGTTGTTCCAAGAGCTTCCACCATCGTTGCTTACAAATATACCTGCAAAAGTTGAAGCATAAATATTTGCAGAATTTATTGGATCATATTCTAATTTTGTACATATCAATGAAGAGGTAACCGTATATGTATTTCCTCCATCTGTGCTTTTTAAAATAGAGTGAGTAGTGCTCGTAATATCAAGCTCACTCACCAATATCTCTTGCGGATTTGAAGGATTTACGGCAACATCATAAATGACTTTGTTGCCCGATCGAACATTAGTAAATGTATTAAAGGCATCTATTGTTTTGTACAAGCCATTTCCAAAAGTACCGAGATAAAATGTTGCTGTTGTACTATTATCTTTAATTAAACCTCTCCCGTGTGCCAAGGGCCCTTTTCGCGTCCAAGTATTTCCGCCATCTGTTGTTTCAGAAACAGCGCCTTTATTTGTTGCAAAATTGTATGAGCCTAAAACCGAGGCAATAATATGATTTGAATTAACTGGATTAATATACATGCCACCAACCTCAGTTGCTTTAGGAGATTGTGCGATGCTGTTCCAAGCTGATCCACCATTTGTTGAACGAATGATGAGCCCATTATTAAAATTGCTGCACATAATTGTATTACTTTTTGAAGCAATGCCCATGCATAAATAATTTTGAAGTAAGGGGTCATTTACTAAAGTCCAACTGTTTGTTGCCGAGCTATATTTTTTTAATCCGCTTCCGCTGCTAGAAAATAGTTCAACGGTTGGAACTTTCTTAAAGATGTTAACGTCAAATGTAAAGTCTGCAGTTAAACCAATATTTGTAAAATTATTTCCGTAATCTGTACTTAAATAAACACCATTAAAAAGCGTGGATACTAAAACAATATTGCTATCTGATTCAATTTCAGAAATTGTTGCTGTTGAAATTATTTGTGGATGTGTTATCCATGTTGTTCCAAGATTTGTACTTATTTTTAATCCAAACCCTTCGGTTCCGACAAATATTGCACCACCTTGCCCGTTTGATGCAATGCATGGTGCAGTTATCCCTTGCAATCCAGCTGCTGTCCAAGTTGCACCACCATTAAAGCTTTTCCAAATACCATTACCCGGACGAGGTGGTGTGCCTTGGTTTTGAGTTCCTGTGCTTATCAATAAAGTATCTGGTGTTCCGTTAACAGTTACTAAGCCACTTACCATTTTTTCGTAAATGGTTCCTAATCCAGTACTGCTTATTTGCCAAGTATTACCTCCATTGATAGATTTGATAACACCATACCGGCCATACATATCACATCCGTAAATGGTATTAGTGTGGTATGGATCAACTACAATTTTCCAACCAGAAAAATTTGGAATAGATGATGTAGTTAAACTCCATGTTGTTCCTGCATCATTACTTTTCCAAATACCACCACTGTCATCACTTCCGGCGAAAATAATTTGTGGATTTGTTGGATGAATAACGAAGTCCTTAAAATAACCTCCTGGAGGACCAATGGACTGCCATGATTGTGGGAAAATTATATTTGTGTAAGAAAAAAAGAAAACAACATATAAAAATCGCTTCATTACTATTAGTTTTTAATGATCTTAAAAGTATGCTGTGAATTATTTTCTTTCAAGATAATAAAGTAAAGTCCTTTATTTAAGGCAGAGATATCTATCTTATCTGAAGTTTGTGTTTGAACCACCATTTCTCCCAATGTATTTTGGATTTGGATCATTTGTCCATTCTTAATTCCTGAAATATGGATGAAATCGTTTGTTGGGTTAGGGTAGATCGAATATTTATTTTCAATTTTATTTTCTTTTATATCTACACTTAATTGGCGATAACGTACAAATAGTTTAAAGATCGGTCCTGTTTTTTTATGATAATACATTTTCGATTTATTGGTGCTAACAGTTGGAGCTTCGGGTAAAAGAGATGGCGCGCCAACTAAAAGTGAAGGAAAACCAAACGCGCTATTGGTATTGCTTCTCGTAGCCAGCATTACCTCGGTTTGCGTTCCGTTATGTAACAATCTGCTATAAAATAATTCCAAGCCATCTTCGGTTAAATTTGGGGCGTAAACAATATAATTTACCGTATCGTTTACATTGGCAAATATGGTGCTTGTGTTTGCCATTTTATTAAAAGTGGAATCGTTTATTTTTTGAGCTATGCCCATGGCGGCTTTGCAAGGCATGTTGTTTGTGCACGAATTAAAAAGAGCATTGCAATAAATTATCTTATCGCCATAATAACTTACACCTGCGTCCATAATTATCCATCCCGGCGAGGGAATATAAAAATCGCCATACACTCTTCCAAAGTTTGTATACCCTACAGTTAAAAAACGAATGCGATGAAGATTTTCGGTAATAGTTGGCCAACCGCGATTAGACACCCAGTAAAAATTATCTGCTGTATCAATAGAAGCAACTGCATCCAAACGTGGGGTTGCGGTTTGATTAACCACGGGCATGGCCCCAATGTAATTGAAGGTTGTATCGTTAACTCTTGCGGCATAAAATAAACTTGTGGTAATTCCGTCGTTAAGGCTATTAAAAAAAAGTGCATTACCGTCGGTTGATAGTTGAGGCTCCATGGCATCGATGGTGAAGCCGTTAATGGTTACCAATTTTTCGTTCACGTAAATTGGATTTTGGGAAAAAGTAAAAAGCGAAACAACACAATTTATAATTACTAACAAGGCTAGTGTGCTGTTTCGCTTCATAATGGCGATATATGTTTAAATTAATTTACTGAGGTAGTTGTAGGCTGTACTTTAGTATACTTGCTTTGAGATGGTTTGTGAGTAATAGGTTTAAAGAAATAGGCTAAACGGAACCCAACAAAATTTCCTTTGTTAGTGAACTCATGATTATATGTAGTATTATCTAACGTATAATTAACTGTAGCTTTTGCTTTATCATTTAAGCCAACGTTAAATATCCAAGAGGCGTGTAACATACTTCCTTTTTTAAACACGTGCTCTCTTGCAATAACAAAACGTACCATAGTGCTTCCGCCATTTCCGTTTTCGGCAGTAAGATTTAGTGTTGAAGCAACTTTTACGCCATCATTATTTTGTACGTAAGTGTCGCTTACATTTTTTGAACTTGTAATAGTTGGAACAAAACCTCCACCTAATACCCAACGGCTGTTTTTACAGTTAAGGTTAAATTTATAGTGGATCAAAATTGGCGTTTCAAACTCAGTAAACGTTGCGCTTGCACCACTCCAACGATTTTGCATGTTTGAGAATTGATAATTATTAGTGATGCCAAAATTAAAACCATACGTATTAATACCCATACCTAAAGTTGCCATCCAATGCATATCATGATCGTAACGAAACATGAGGTCAAATGCACCATCAGGATTTTTGTTCTCATGAAAACGTGCGTGAGCATTGTCCATGCCACCGCTCCATTGAGATTTATTGCTTTGGTGGCCCCATTGAACGCCCCAGCGCCATGTGTGATTTTCTTGAGCTGATACCGATAAGCTTAGAGCTATTGCCGATAGTAAAACTAATTTTTTCATTTCTTTATTTTTTAAGGTTAGTAATGTGCCTGTTTACATATAAGTCGTGCAACTTTGACTGTACCCTATCTTAAAAGTAAAGTTTTTTTTTAGAGTGAGTTTTAATTAAAAGTTGAATTTATGCTAAATTTCACCCCAATGTTAAAAATAAAGGACACTGTATAGTTGTTTTTGGTAGAAATCACCCCGTTTTTGCCTATTTCGTACAGTCTTCCTATCACATTTTTGCTCGAATAGAGGTTCCAGATCTCCATATAATACATCATTCCATGTTTTTCCTTCTTCCCAAGGGTGCGATGCCACTGAATTTTAACATTTAAGTTATTGTAATCGGGGTTTCTGAGCGAATTTATGCCCCCCGTAATAAGTTTGAGTTTACCTCCTGTTGAATCAGTCGAAACAACCGGGGTGTATGGAGCGCCGGTATTGTATCTAAATTGGAGGGCATAACGGGTAGGCACAAACCACCGGCGTTTTTTTTCTTTCAATTTATAACTCACAAGTGCATTAATTGTATGTCGTTGATCAAAAAAGAAAGGATATACTTCCGTTTGCAAATTGCGTCGGCGTTCCGATTTAGATACTCCATACGTTAACCAACCATTTAACCTGCCACTTTCTTTCATGAGTGTAAATTCAAAGCCTTTTGAATTTCCTTTTCCGTTATTAGAAAATGCAAACGCTGAATCAAAGATCACTAAGTTTTTATAATCCTTGTAGTAAGTTTCGATCCTCATAAAAAAACCGGGTTTAAAATTATACTTGTACGAAAGAATATAATGGTAACATTGATTGGAAATGATCTGAGGGTTTTGAATGGCTTGATACGCGCCCGCCGATTGTGTAAATAATCCCCAATTAGCCGAAATAAACGACTTGCTATTTAAATTATAACTCAAGGTAATTCTTGGCGATACATCGTAGCGGTTATTTAATTCATTTAATTCCATTCGTAATCCGGCGCTAAGTTTTAAACGTTCTAAAAGTGTTCGTTCGTAGGCGCCATAAACTGCTGCCCAATGATTAGGTTTATTAACTTTTCGCTCTTGAGTAAGTGCAGATGTATCGGTGATATTAATATCAGTTGAATTGTAAATTTCTTTTACGTGCGAACTTTCATCATCGCGATTCACTTCAAAACCTGCCTTTATTTTTACTTTTTGCGATGGATAAAAACTGAGATCCTCGCGTAATCCATAATTATTAAAGTTTATATATAAAAAAGTGTTTGGCGCTTCGGCTTTTAGATCTAAACCGGAGTGCATAACGGAGAGTTTACTGTAGGCTTTATTTGAAATAACACTTTGTAATTGCAAGTTTTGCGCATTGATCTTATCATTGGCATAAAACCCTGTAAAAAGAACATTGCTATCCAAAAAATTCAAGCGATCTTGAACGTTTAAAGTTGTAAAAGTAAGTTTGTTCTTGCTGTTTATTTCCCAGGCTAATTTTCCGGTAATATCTCCCATTTTAGGTGGCTTAGGTAAAACGGTTGAGAACAATACATCAAAATTACTTTTACGCGCACCAATAATGATGCTCAATTTATTTTTTATGATAGGAGTTTCAACCAAAGCCGACATGTAAAATACACTGAGGTCGGCATTGGCTTTAAATTTTTCCATATTCCCATTCCGCGTAGAGAAGTTAAACACCGAAGACATGGCATTTCCGTAATTTGAACCCCAGCCACCGGTTAGTACTTCGGCTTTTTCTAACATATCGGGATTGATGACTGATTGTCCGAAAAAATAAAATGGAAAAGGCAAGCGAATATTATCGAGCAAAAATAAATTCTCGAATGATTCTCCGCCGCGAACATAAATTGCTGCCGGCCCATACATGTTATTATCTGAAGCAACACCGGGTAAGGCATTAATGGTTTTCATAGGATCGTTAGAAATTCCTTTTCCTGATTCAATTTGCGTTTGATTGATCTCCATTTGGCTCACCGATGTTTTTTCTATGATATTATCCGAAACAATAATTGTTTCGTTTAGCTGAATGGATTGCGAAGGGATTTTAAGATCGGTTATTAAGGGTTGATCTACTAAATTTACAATTTGCTGCGTAGGGGTATAACCAAAGGCTTTAACGGTAAGTGTATAATCTCCGGCCGGAATTTTTGATAAATTAAATTCTCCTTTGTAATCGCTACTTGTGTTATACGAGGTGCCAATTAAATAAACGGTAGCAAATTCAATAGGTTCGTTATTATCAAGGTCAGAAAGTTTACCATTAATGTTTAAGAATTTTATTTTTTTTAAAGCAATTTGGTTTCCTATGAGTGTCCATTTTATCTGGCGTGCCTCAAAAAGTTTTTTAAATAGCTCTTCAACTTCTATATCTTTTACTTCTAAATTAATGGATTCGTTCAGGTCGATGTTATCACTACTATAACTAAAGTTAAGTTGCGTTTTTGAATTGATCTGTTCAAAAACCTCGCTAAGTTTGGTTTGCTTAAAATTGAAAGAAACTTTGGTTTGAAGTGGGCTTTGAGAATAAGCAAAAAGAGAAAGGAGCCAGAGGATTAAAAAGGCAGAGTAATTTCTTTTTCTATTCGCAGCCTTTGCCAGAGATCGTTACCCGGTTTTGGTTAGTTTTCACTTTAATATTCAGGGCGGCCTCCATTGTTTTTAGCACATCCTGAAGTTTCGCATCATCGAAACTACCGGTAAATTTACAATTATAAATGGTTTTATCTTCAACAATAACATCTATTGAAAAATGTTTCTTTAAAGCATCGCAAACTTGCTTGATAGATTGGTTATTGAAGCTGAGTTTACGGGTTTTCCAAGCCATGAAGTTAAGGTCAGCATTCACCGTTTGTAATATATGGTTGTTAGATCTGTTAATGGATCCAACCTCGCCTTTTGTGAGGGTAAGAGTTTCAAAGTGTATATTGGTAAGTGCAACAGTTCCCGATTCAACGGTAACTACAACCTGTTTGGAATTTTTATATGCCAATACATTAAATGAAGTACCTAATACTCTCACTTCAAAATCTTTATTTTGTACTTTAAATGGTTGAGCGGGATTTCTCACTACATCAAAAAATGCCTCCCCCTCTAATTGAATAAAACGCTCATCTTTATCAAATTTTTCAGGATACCATATCTCGCTATTTTTATTTAACCAAATGGTTGAACCGTCAGGAAGAGTTATGAGTCTTGGTTCGTTGGTTGTGCTTACGTAAAGTTGAGTTACAGTTTGATCACTATTGTTGTAATACCAAAGAGAAGACAAGCTTATCACTAACACTGCGGCAATACGCAATACCCATTTTAAACTCGAGTTGCGCCCTGTTATTGGAATTATATTATCTTTTTGTTTTATTTTTTCTTGAACAGATTCCCATCCGGCGGCAACATCAAAATCATCATCAGGCAAAGCTTCCCCACTTTTTTCCCACGATAATTTAATTTCTTCGTAAAGAGCAGCATTGGCCATATCCTTTTTTAACCAAGCTTCCAGCTCTTGCTTTTCAGCGGCTGTGGCTTCGTTATTAAGGTATTTTACTATGATGTCCCAGTTTTTCATGTTGTGCTCTGTATATATAAGTCGTTTATCTGCTTGTTTTACCCTATGTTAAATTAAAAACTGCCCAAAAGCCACAATACTAGGGCTTTTCCGGCCTGTTTTATGTATGATTTTAACTTTTCGTGCATGATTTTTAAGGCCTTACCCATATTACTTTCCACAGTTTTTATTGAAATTTTGAGTTGTTCGGCGATCTCGCGATTTTTTAATCCTCCAAATCGGCTCAAATGAAAAATGGTCTTCATGCTTTCGTTCATTTCGTTCATGCCTTCTTCAATGGCTTTTTTCATTTCTTTTTCGTTCAAACTTTCTTCCACATCGGTATGGCTTTGTGGTTGAACAAATTTTAATTCAGTTTTGGCCTTCATAGCCGTTTTTTCTTTGCGAATATGATCAATTCCTCTCAACACAACCGCTTTACATAAGTAGGCTTTAAAACTTGTTTGCACTTCTAGTTCGTTACGGCGGATCCATAACTTTACAAATACATCCTGAACAATATCTTTAATAGCATCGCGATCTTTTATCATTGGTAATAAAATACGGCAAAGCTCCTTGTAATGAAGGTTGAAGAGCTCGTTGAATTCTTTTTCGTTATGTATTTGAAGCGCCAATGTGATACAAAGCTAAAAAAATTAATTAGTGTTTGTCCGAAAAGTCCATTTTCATCGTTACGTTCGAAAAAAAATGGCTTATTTTAGAAATTAAACTGCGCAATTTTTTTCTTCACGTGCCTCGAAACTGAACTTTTCGATCCAAACACCGAGTTTTCTTAAAGGCAACATATAATTTCGCGGTTTTCGGCAGCACAGTGTTGGTTATTTATAGTTTTACATATGGAGTATTTAGTTAAATTTATCACATGATCACCTATACCTTTCTTGCTATTATTACCGTTTTCTCGGTGTACTGTTTTATGAATCCGGCAGCAACGCAAAAATATTTATTTTATCCGTATGCCATTAAGCGCGAGAATGAGCATTACCGTTTTCTAACGCATGCATTTATTCATGGCGATTATATCCATCTGCTGTTTAATTTTTTGGCTTTATATAGTTTTGGTCACGATCTGGAAACGCGCATTTTTCCTGTGCTTTACGACAGCTATAAATTAGGTTCGGTGGTTTATCTTTTTTTATTTACAGGTGGCATATACGCTGCATCAATTACCGAATACGTTAGAAATAAAGACAATCCTTCGTATTCGTCGCTTGGAGCCAGTGGAGCAATTTCGGCAGTAATGTTTGTGTGGATACTTTTAAATCCAACCGGAGTAGTGGCATTATTTTTTATTCCAATGCCGGGATGGTTAGTAGGAATTTTATTATTAGGTGTAAGTTTTTATTTGATCCAACGTAAACGTAAAGGAACGTATTCGGATGGTATTAGTCATGAAGCACATTTTTGGGGCGCAATTTTTGGAATAGCTGTAATTGCTGTAACCAAGCCATGGGTGTTGAAGGCATTTTATTTACATGTTATTTCTGTATTTCAATGAAAGGCATTAAGATTACATTTTTAGGAACAGGAACTTCGCAAGGAGTGCCGGTGATTGCTTGTAACTGCGCGGTTTGTATTAGCCAAGATAAACGTGATACGCGAACACGTACGTCTATTTTAGTGGAAACAGAAAAAACACGGTTAATTATTGATACCGGTCCGGATTTTAGGCAGCAATGTTTGCGTGAGAAATTTACGAAGCTCGATGCCGTAGTATTTACGCACGAGCATAAAGATCATATTGCAGGGTTAGATGAAGTGCGTGCCTTTAACTTTATTAATAAAATGGTGATGCCTGTGTATGCCACAGCGCAAGTGTATAAAGCTTTACAAAGGGAATTCGCCTATATTTTTTCAGATGATAAATATCCGGGCATACCTCAAATAGAAGTCATAGAATTTGATCAAGAGAAATTCTCTATTGGCGATATAACTATTGAGCCCATCAATGTAAAACATTATATGATGAATGTAAAAGCGTTCCGGATAAATAATTTTGCGTATGTTACCGATGCTAATTTGATTGAAGAAAGTGAGCGAGCGAAGTTGAAGAATTTAGATGTGTTAGTTTTAAATTCATTACGTCGCGAACCGCACATTTCGCACTTTACATTTACCGAAGCCATAGAAGTTGTAAAAGAACTGAATCCAAAAAAAGCATACTTTACGCATATCTCTCATCAATTAGGTTTGCACGAAGACGTGAATAAGGAATTACCTGATAATATTGAGTTGGCGTTTGATGGATTGCAAATCGTAATATAGATCTCCCACAGATCGCGCTGATTTCCGCAGATGTTTTGATCTGCGTGGATCTGCGAAATATTCTGGAAATAGAAACATAAAACCATGGAAAATCAAAATATAATTTTAAAAAAGGAGTATTTAACCCCACACTTAAAACGTATATATTTTTAGTTGTATTATTTTATATGTTTGTTACCGTTGTGGGAATTATTTTTATTCCCTTTTGGTTGTGCGGTTTGGGTCAATGGCTGTCGGGCAAATTCTTTAAAACATTAAAGTGCGAATTAAGCGAGAAGAATTTATTTTTCTCAAAAGGCGTAGTTGTGCATATTGAAAAAACCATACCCTTAGAAAACATACAAGATGTTTCTTTCATTGGCGGACCTGTTCTACGGTCGTTCGGATTAACTTTTATTCGTGTAGAAACTGCAGGCGGTGGAGGAGCGCATCATAGTAATATGATGAGTATTCCGGGTGTGGAGGATGCGGAAGAATTTAAGAATATGATATTATTGCAACGAGAAAAAGTGATAAAAGAAAAATCGAGAGGTGGAGTTGCAACTGTAAATAATGATTCGGTAGTATTGAATGAAATAAAAAACGAGCTGGTTGAGATAAAAAATTTACTAGCTAAAAAGTAGTTAATGTTTGCTCAAAATGTAATTAGTTTTCCAATATTTTCATAGCCTCTTCTTTTGTTCCGGCTACTTTAAAAAGAGTATTGAGTTTGGTGATTAATATCAACTCTTGGATCTTCTTATTCAAATTATATAAAACAGCCTCACCACCAATTTTACGTGCTTTGGTTAGCAATTGAATAAGGGTATTAAGTCCATTACTATTCATGTATTTGAGCTCGCTCATATCAATGGCCCATTTTTGGCAATTGGCAGCAGATAATTCATCAGCTTCTTTGATAAGATCATTCGCTTGATTTTTTTCTATCAATTCTCCTTTTAGAGTAATTGTTGCTGTGTTAGCTTCTTGTGTTATAAAATATTCAAATACCATAATTTATTTTTTTATGTGTTCGCAATGTCCTTTTTCTTTTAAACTTCTACATTTTGCAAAAAAATTAAGAGAGTGATTAATGATATTAAAATCCAAAAGTTCCTCTGTCATTCTCTGGATCTGCATAATGCGCGGGTCGCAGAACTCAAATAATTTTTCGCAATCGGTACAAATTAAATGATCGTGTTGTTTGTACTTATACGCTTTTTCAAACTGGGCCATATTTTTGCCAAATTGGTGTTTTATCACCAGGCCGGCATCTATCAGAATCTCAATATTATTATACAAAGTGGCCCTACTTACTCTGTATTTTTTGTTCTTCATGAGCAAATATAAATGCTCAATATCAAAATGCCCATCGTGCGAATAAATCTCATTTAGGATGGCATAACGCTCAGATGTTTTCCTGTGCTTATTAGCTTCTAAATAATCTGTTAAAATAAGGTTTACCGCGTCTTTTGTTTCTTGGCTCATGCTAAAGAATACCCGAATTTACTAATAGTTTTTAAGCCCACCAAGGGGTTTATAGATTTTAGGGACTGCTTTTTTTTTCGTAAATTGCCATATCAAAGCTCTGAGATCTATACTATTGGTTTGCGTATTGCTTACTTCATGTAAAAAAAAGACAGAAGACGCTACTTCGGTGTTAGGATTGGATTATTATCCTACAAAGTTGGGTAAGTTTGTGATTTACGATGTGGATAGTACAGTTTATAACGACCTAACTTTAGATACGGTAAGGTATAAATATCGTATTAAGGAAAAGTTGGTAGAGAGCTTTACCGATAACGAAGGCCGGCCTGCTATTAGGTTAGAGCGTTTTATAAAAATGTATAATCCCAATAAGCTATACGATAGTATACCATATACTATTAAAGAAGTGTGGATGGTAAATGCCGACGATAAAAAAATACAGGTTGCTGAAAGTAATATACGTTTTACTAAAATGATCTTTCCTGTTGCCTTAAATGTTATTTGGAATGGAAATGCTAATAATAATTTAGGAGAGTTAATGTATGCCTATTTCATTATTGATAAAGCAGAAACTATAAATGGAAATGCACTAAGCAAAGTTTTAACTGTAAAGCAACGCGACGAAAGAACGCTTATTTCTGTTCATTATAATATAGAAAAATATTCAAAAGGAATAGGTTTAGTGTATCGTGAAATAAAGGACATTTACTCTAATACGGTTGTTGCCAATATTCCGGTTGAACAACGCATTGAAAAAGGATTTATATACAAACAAACATTAGTTAGTTATGGAAATGAATAAAAAAATAGTACTTGGAATTTTAATTGCTTTTATCGCAAATGCACTTAATGCACAAGCCTCTACAAAATTTTGGATAAAGTTGGCAGATAAAACTGGAACACCTTATTCGGTTGGCACACCAACCGCTTTTCTTACTCAAAAATCGGTTGATAGAAGAACAACGCAAAGTATTGCGATCGACCAAACAGATCTTCCTGTAACACCGGCTTACATTACACAAATTGATAATATTACCAATGTGCAAGTTTTGTATGCTTCAAAATGGTTGAATTCAGTGGCTGTAGTGATCACAAGTACCGTAAGTGTTGCAATTTCAACCGCAACTAATGCTATCAATTCGCTTTCATTTGTTGTAAACACTAACCCTACAAATAAATTTAAAATTGTTTTTGAGAAAGAAGCAATTCCGGAAAAAAACAATGAGCAGGCAAAAAGCCAAGGTATTGTTGAATATTATGGTGTGGGATTTTGGCAAGCGCAGCAATTGAACGCTGTGTGCTTGCATGGTTATGGTTACAAAGGACAAGGAATGACTATTGCTGTATTGGATGCGGGATTTAATAATGCCAATATTTTACCGGCCTTTGATAGTTTATTTGCACGTGGAGGTGTTTTAGGAACACGCGATTTTGTTACTGGCGGAAATAGTGTTTATGAAGATAACTCGCACGGAATGTCGGTATTGTCATGCATGGCTGCTTGTGTGCCAAGTGTAATGGTAGGAACAGCGCCACAAGCAAATTATTGGTTATTGCGCACTGAAGACGCTTCACCGGAAACACCAAGTGAAGAATATAATTGGATCAGAGGCGCTGAATTTGCAGATAGCGTTGGTGTAGATATTTTAACTACATCACTTGGCTATACCACATTTGATAAAGCAGCTTTTAATCATACATACACAGCATTGAATGGTAAAACGTATCACATGAGTATTGCTTCAACTATGGCAGTGCGCAAAGGAATGTTTGTTTTAAATTCTGCAGGTAATGATGGCACTCTTCCGTGGCAATTTATTGGTGTACCTGCTGATGCGGATAGTATTTGTACCGTTGGAGCTATTGATAGTTTAGGGTCTTACGCAAGTTTTAGTTCAAAAGGACCAACAGCAGATGGTCGCATAAAACCTGATCTTGTAGCAAGAGGTGCAAATGCTTGGGTAGCGAATACGTCTGGCGGGTTTAATACCGGAAGCGGAACTTCATTTGCTTGCCCGGTTTTAGCTGGAGCAGTAGCGTGTTTTTGGCAGCGTCATAACACTTTTAAAACAATGAAAGTTTTAGATACGCTTAGAAAAACAGCGTCAAATAAATTAACACCAAACAACACCATAGGTTGGGGAATACCAAATATGTGCGTACTGCCGGTTAGCGTAAAAGAATTACCGGCTGATGTATCTATTTTTAAAGTGTTTCCGAATCCTACAAATAACAAAATTACAATGAAGATCATTAAAAATGATTATGGTATTTTGAATGCAGAAATTTTTAATATAATAGGCGGCCTGTTAAAAACCGTTCCTATAGTTTCAAATGAAACCATTATTGATCTGAGTTCTTACGCTAACGGTGTTTACTTTATTAAAGTAAATACGAAAGCGGGAAGTTCAACGCAAAGAGTTGTGAAGGAATAATTAGTTGCATCCCTTCGACTTAGTCTAGGATAAACTCCAAGCGTGCCCGCCTGCCCAAATTACAGAAAGATACTTTTTGAAACTCTACTAATTAGTCCTTCCTTAAAAACTCTGTAAGCCTTGTTATATATTGAGTTTGTTTAAAAATAGTGCGATAAAAATCTCTAAAAAAAAGTAAAAAGGGATGAAAAAAGCGGCAGATGTTTTTAAGTGTAAATTAAACCGTAATGCTGCGCCCGTGATAGAACGAAAAGCCTTGTTTAGGGCTTTGCTTAATGTTTGCGCTACGAGGAGGCTTCGCTTTTTCAGCGCAGACCCCGCAGTGCGACAAACATAGCAAAGGACAAACAAGCTTGAAGTGATAGCCCGATAAGGCGCCCAAATAATAAAAATACTTTTTGAGGTTCGACTAATTAAGGAACCGGGTCGTGGCCATGTTTTCCCCAAGGGTGACAACGCGAGATACGTTTTAATCCTACCCAACATCCTTTTATAGCTCCGTATTTATGAATGGCCTCAATAGTGAATGCGCTACAAGTAGGTTGATACCTGCAAGCGTTTGGCAAAAGAGGGGATATGGTAAGTTGGTAAAACCTGACGAATATAATGGCCAGTTTTTTGATGATCTATTTTTTTAAATCGTCAGAAGCTTTGTTTACCTTTTGTTTTAAGGCTTCTTTGAACACAATAATTTTCTCAAGAGCTGCAATACTTCCGCACGATAGGATCTGTGCTGCCAAAATTCCAGCGTTTTGTGCCGCGTTAACTGCAACGGTTGCCACAGGAACTCCATTTGGCATTTGAACAATACTTAGTAAACTATCCCAACCATCAATGCTATTGCTGCTTTTTACAGGAACACCAATTACAGGAAGAGGGGTTAATGAAGCAACCATCCCCGGTAAGTGTGCAGCGCCTCCGGCGCCGGCAATAATTACTTGTAAGCCGCGAAGGTGTGCATTTTTGGCGTATTCAAACATTTTTTCAGGAGTACGATGTGCCGAAACAATATCTATTTCGAAACTAATTTGTAATTCCTTTAATACATCAGCCGCCGCTTGCATAATTGGCATGTCGCTGTTGCTCCCCATTATTATTCCAACTTGTATTTTATTCATTTTTTATGTTTGAAGTATGAGCCGCGACTAAAGGATGCAATACCGAAATGCCTGCCTCGCCGGCAGATGTCATGTATCTTGGAGCCATCTTTCCTGTATCATTTTAAATATGTAAAGCGCGTTTTCCTGTGGCATCCAAACATGCTTCTTTCATGCTTTCTGTAAATGTTGGATGTGCATGGCTCATACGCGAAATATCTTCGGCACTTGCTTTATATTCCATTGCAACAACTGCTTCGGCTATCATATCAGCGGTACGAGGCCCTATCATATGTACACCTAAAATTTCGTCGGTTGCTTCATCAGCCAATACTTTTACAAAACCATCAGTATCCATACTTGCCCTTGCACGGCCACTAGCTTTGAATGGGAAATTTCCAACTTTATATTTTTTACCCATTTCTTTTAATTGTTCTTCGGTATAACCAACCGCTGCTACTTCAGGCCAAGTATAAACTACACCAGGTATCAATAAATAATTAATGTGCGGTTTTTGACCTGCCATTTGTTCGGCAACAAAAACACCTTCTTCTTCTGCTTTATGAGCAAGCATGGCTCCTTTTACAACATCACCTATCGCATAAATATTTTCCACATTGGTACGTAAGTGATCATCTGTTTCAATTCGTCCGCGGTTATCCACCTTAATTCCAACTTTATCCAATCCTAAACCTTCGGTGTATGGTTTACGACCAACACTCATTAAACAATAATCGCCTTTTAGTTCTATTTTTTCATCCTTAGCATTTAATGCGCTAACAGTAACTTCTTTGCCGTTTGATTTAACGCCTGTAACTTTTGTTTTAAATAAAAATTCGAAACCTAAATGTTTCTTTAATACACGTTGTAATTCTTTGCTTAGCGAACCATCCATTCCAGGAATAATTCTATCCATAAATTCAACCACCGTGATTTTACTTCCCAAACGGGCGTAAACACTACCTAGCTCTAAACCAATTACACCACCACCAACAATTACCATGTGCTTTGGTACTTCTTGTAATTCTAATGCCTCGGTAGAAGTAATAATGCGTTTTTTATCAATTTCAATTCCCGAAAGAGTACTTGGTTTTGAACCTGTAGCAATAATAGTTTTTGCACTTTCAATTTGTGTGGTTGTACCATCTGCTTTTTTAATGTTGATGGTAGTTTTGTTTTCAAAGCTTCCAACGCCGGTATAAACAGTGATCTTGTTTTTCTTCATTAAAAAATTTATACCATCAACGGTCATTTTAACAACGCCGCGTTTGCGCTCTATCATTTGTTTGATGTTTACTTTAGGTTCTGTAACATCAATACCATGCTCTTCAAAATGATTTACTGCATTATAAAAATGCTCGCTTGAATCTAATAATGCTTTTGAAGGAATACAACCAACATTTAAACATGTACCGCCTAAGCTTGAATATTTTTCAATTAAAGCAGTTTTCATTCCTAGTTGGGCACAACGAATGGCTGCAACATAACCTCCCGGACCGGCACCTATAATCGTAACATCAAATTTTTCCATAAAATGGTTTTAAAACATCAAATTAAGAGTATAAAATTACGGATTATTTAACGTTTAAAAAAACGCAAGAACCAATAATATAACAAGGCTGCGAGTGCTAGAACAGAGCTGATCTTAGAGATAACATCGCCAAATCGGGAAAAAAAAGTAAGAGAATCATTAGGCTTTAATTTGGCCTCAATTATTGCAGGTTCCCAATAGCCGGTTGGTTGAGAAATAACACCGGTTTCGTCAATAAAGCAAGAGGTGCCAGTGTTTGCGCTTCGGGCAATGCTTCTACGCATTTCAATGGCGCGTAATCGAGCATAACTTAAATGTTGTTTGTAGCCGGGTGTATTATCCCACCAACCATCGTTTGTGATAATGAAAATAAAATTAGCGCCTTTGCGAATATATTCACTGCAATAATCTCCATAAATACTTTCGTAACAAATTACCGGTGCAATTTTTATTCCTTTTGTGCCTTCAAATACTGCGCGGTCTTTTTGCACACCCAAACTTCCTGTTGTTCCACCCATATCAAGGGCAAACGATTCAAGTGGTTTTAGTAAACTTCCGTAAGGCATTATTTCGGAACCAGGCACTAATTTTGATTTATGATATTTTACAATACCTTTTTTTGTGATCTGTAAGCCAGTATTATAAAAATCAATATATGATCCGTTACTTTGTTTGCGCGATGTTGGTTCGGCACTTTTTTCATCAGGATAAAGAGTGTAGGTACAAGCACCGGTTATAATGGTAAGATCAGGAAATTTGCTAAGTAAACTATCGTAAAATAAATGAATATCAATAGCTCTATCTAAATACTCTTCGTTGATATTATTTACCATAAAAGTTTCGGGTAAAACCAAATAATCGGTTGTTGAATTCAGTTTACCGCGAATTTGATCCAGCATGGTATTGAACTGAATAGAAAAATCTTCATCAAACTTTTGGTTGTAAGGATCAATGTTCGGCTGAACTACTAAAATACTCTGCTCTTTTAATGTGCTTGTGTTTTTATAACTAAACAGTATCATATACGAGATAGCAATGGGAACAAGGATTACCAAAAAAGGTTTGAATGTGCTTTTTACAGAAAATGTTTTTGCATTCAATAGCTGAAACAATAAAATGTTTACAGTAAGGATCCATAAACTACCTCCTGAAACTCCGGTGTATTCAAACCATTGGATCCAATTTGTTTTAAATGAGAAAATATTTCCTAGTGTGAGCCATGGCCAAGTAAGCTGCCAACTGTGATGAAGGTATTCCCAAGCCAACCAAACCGGCACCAACAACCAAATGCCCCATGGTTTGTTGATCTTATTTTTAATATTGGAGAATGTAATAAAAGCAATGGTCATTAATACGGAGTTTAACACAAAAGCCATTATACCGCCGCCGGCCGAAGCATTCCAAACCCACCAAGTAACGCCCAAATTCCATGTCAAAAAAGCAAGGTAAGTAAGTCCAATAAGTTTTAATTTTTTTCTACGCGTGTCAAGTGTGCTAAAATAATTTTCGATGATCAAAAGCGGCACAAGCGCAATAAAAATGAATGCCGTTAAACCGTAGAACCATGAAATGCTCAAGAGCGCCCCGCAAAGTAGAGCGTAAAGTATCGTATTTGGTTTATTTGTCATTAATGTGCTAAATTACAATTTTGTTCCTAATTTTGCCCCATGTTAATTGATACTCATACACACTTATACAGTGAAGAGTTTGATACCGATCGTGATCAGCTCATTGCAAAGGCTATAAGTAACAATATCAAACGCTTTTATTTACCCAATATCGATTCGGAAAGTATTGCTAGGATGCATGATCTTGAGAAAAAGTATCCCGAAAATTGTTTTGCTATGATGGGATTGCACCCTTGTAGTGTAAAAGCCAATGTGGAGGATGAATTAAAATTAGTGAAGGAGTGGCTCGATAAAAGAACTTATGTGGCAGTTGGCGAAATTGGAATTGACCTTTTTTGGGATAAAACTTTTTTAAAAGAACAACAACACGCTTTTAAAACACAGATCCAATGGGCCGTTGACTTTGATTACGGTATTAGCATTCATTGCCGCGATGCGTTTGATGAAGTATATGAATGTTTAACTTCGTTTCAAAAATTACCACGCTCTATCTTTCATTGTTTTAGTGGAAATACTGAGCAAGCAAACAGGGTCATTGCTTTAGGAAATTTTAAATTGGGAATTGGAGGCGTTGTTACTTTTAAAAATAGCGGATTGGATAATGTAGTAAAAGATATTTCTTTAGAACATTTGGTTCTTGAAACCGATGCGCCTTATTTGGCGCCTGTACCTCACCGCGGCAAACGCAATGAACCCGGATTCATTATGGAAGTTGCTCGTAAAGTTGCACAAATAAAAGAGATAAGCTTGCAAGAGGTAGAGGAAGTGACTGAGAAAAATTCGAACTTTATTTTTGTAAAATAAAAAACCCCTCGAATTTCTTCGAGGGGTTTTGTTTTATAAAAGTTTGATTACCTACTTATCACCATTTTCTTAACGGTTTTTTGTGTTCCATTGCTGATCTCGATGAAGTAAACGCCATTAGCGTTATTGCTCATATCAATGTCGAATACGCGACTAAGAACTCTTGGTTCAATATTGGTTCCAAGTAATTGTCCCATATAGTTGTAAATTTTAAATGTGAGATCTTGCTCTTTTGATAGTGTAGCCAAAATACTGAACTGTCCATTATTTGGATTTGGCATTAATCTTACATTTACATCCAATTCATTTTTATACTCAGTTACACCAACTTTATTACGGCAAGTGATCTCAGGCATAATTGCTAACTGAACATTTCTCCCACGTAAATTATTTAATTTATACCAGCTGTTTGTTTGTGTTCTAATAAATGCAGATGTATCGGCAATAAGTGCGTTGGTTAGCCTATTGGTAAATACTTGCGCCGAATCTCCGGCATTTTTAGTTGTCCAAGGCATTTCAACTCCAATATGGAAACCATTGGTTGGTAATAAATAAGGAGGATCGAACGAATATTTATAAGCATAAACGTCTTTACCAGCAAATGTATAAGTTGATGCACCGCACCATGGAACTGTACTGGTTGGTGAGGCTACGTTTGACCATGTTGCTACAACCGTAGAGACCACGCTGGCTAACGGCGCCAGCTTTTGTGTAAGTAGAGTTGTTGGCCCGAGTTGTATGCCACCTCCCCAAACATTACAATATGTTGTTCCGGTACCTGAATTTGATTTTGTGCCTCCACGATTAAAGAGAACATACACTGATCCTAATTGCGGCATTGCAATATCGCTATAAGAATTTGCTGCAAAAAACTGAGCGTATTCTTTATCGTTATAACAATTTGTACCGGTTAAAAATCCAGGATTTGCTACGTTACATCCAATTACAGAAGTGCTTCCTTGAACAGCGTAAACTGCAAGCGTATCTGTTTTTTTGATCTTTTTAAGTGTATCTATGCAACTCGGATTTTTAGGACAAATAATTGTTGTGAACACAATACTTTGTGATGTTGTTGCTAATGTGTTAGACGCAATAAGTTCTAAGGTGTATGTTCCCTGGCTTGATAAATTAAATGAAGGTTGGCCTGTGTAATAACCTGAGTTAACTGTTGCAGTATTTGGAGTTAATACCCAAGTAAATGTTAGGGCAGGGCAGCCTGTTGATGTATTAACCGGAGTAAATGCTTTGCCAAAACAAGGTGCAGGAGCAGTTAAACTAAAACTTGCTTGTGCAGGACTTCCCGGCGAACAAATAACCGTTGGTGTACATTGTCCGTGGGTTCCAAGTAAACTTCTAAAAGGACATTGACTCATGGCTGTTTGCATACGAACTACTTGATCAGAAGTAAACATCCAACGGCAATCATCGTAAGTATTATCCATAATGTTCATGCTCATTTCTCCACCCGGACTAAGATTTGGTCCGCAAGAATTCATTTTGTAAGGATAACTTCCGGGGCATGTTGAATTTGGTCCTGTATGTGGAGGAGTGTCATTGCAATAATCCGATCCGCAATTTGAATCTCCCCAAATATTTCGTACGCCAAGCCAGTGGCCTATTTCGCGGGCTAATGTTTTTCCTTTATCATAATTTGCAACGTATGGGCCTGGTGTTGCAGTTGCTGTTCCAACCACTTTTGTAGCTATCCACACACCGTCGGTAACTCCGGTTCCAAGGTTGCCAAATGGCCCTTGTAGTGATGTTCCTGCAGGGAAAGTAGAACTTCCTAAAATGGTAATACTTGAGCTTATATCACTCACATATATATTTAAATATTTTGTTGGATCCCATACCACAAAAGGCTTTACAGTATATTCTATAAAACTTAAAAGCTGAGCATCACTGGTCATAGTTGAAGTATTTGCAGAGAAAACTGCACCAATGTCTACGCGGTTAATGCCGGGTTCTCCAAGAGCAATGTTTGTTGGGTCGGTTGTTGCCAAACAAAACTGAATACTAGGATTTGCAGCATAATTTGAATATTGAGCAATGGCTTGCGGGTTATCTCCCTGGCCATTAAAGATCTTGTTAAGGATATTTACTTGTTCGCCCACACGATTTTGTGGAATGTTTGGAGGGGCACCAACCGCTGCTCCATTATGAAGTATATGGAAAATAACCGGAATATTATAAGGTGCAAAAGCAGCTTTTCCGGCGGTTTTATTTTTTTTGAACTCCTCTACTTTGGCACTAAACCATTCTTCCCATTGTTGAGGAGGGGCTTGAGTACCGGATAGTTTTTTAATAAGAGCAGTGGAGTTTGTATTGTTTTGAGAAAAAGAATTTCCCATTAAGAACACAAGGGCAGTAGCAATAAAAAGTAGTTTTTTGGTCATATGGGTTGAATTAACCCTTAAATGTAGTGAAAAAAATGTAAAATATACTTTATAGCTATTAAAAATGCCTTCTAAGTTTTTAAAACTTAGTTGTTGATGAGTAAGGTTTTTATAGCGAGTACTAAAGACTGAGCATATCCTTTATTTTAACAGCTTGTCTACGTGATATTTCTACTTCTTTTCCGTCTTTTAGCTTCACCATTAAACCTCCATTGAACCAGGTTTCTACACTAGCAATCCATTTGAGGTTAATAATATGCTTACGACTGGCCCTAAAAAATTGGCGATCGTTTAGGCGACCTTCTAAGTTATTTAAACTTCGCAAAATTAAAGGTTTAAAATTTTCAAAATACACTCTTACATAATTGCCTTCCGATTCAAATAGGCGTATATCGGCCAGACGCACGAACCAACATTTTTCACCATCTTTTACAAATATTAATTCGTCTTCGTCTAAAGGCCCGTTATTATCTCCCTTCGACACATGTTCTTTTTCGGCCAGTTTTTTAAGAGTTTCGGCCAAGCGTAAAGGCTGAACAGGTTTTAATAAATAGTCGAATGCATTTAATTCGAATGCTTTGATGGCGTGCTCGTCATAAGCTGTAACAAAAACAACATCGGGCAGGGCCGAAATTTCTTCCACTAATTCTAAGCCCGATTTTCCGGGCATGTTGATGTCTAAAAAAACAACATCAGGCTTTAACTGATCTATTTTTTCTTTGGCTTCGGTGGCATTAGCGCACTCTGCTATTACTTCAATCTCTTTGTGATTGGCCAACAAACTTTTTAGTTCGTTACGTGCTAAGCGTTCATCATCTACAATAATTGCTTTCATATGGTTTTATTTTTTTAATGGAATTTGAATAGTGGTTTTAACTAATTTTGAATTGGGGATCTCCTCAATTTTTATCTCTGCTTTTTTTCCGTACATCAATTGAAGGCGTTGTAAAGAATTATTAAATCCTAATCCTGTTATTGATTTTTCGGTATTTAATTTGCCGGTGTTTGTTATGGTGATCAAAAGGGTAGAAGCGTTTAATTTTGTAGAAACAATTATCTTTCCGCCTTGCTCTAGTTTTGAAATACCATGCTTGATCGCATTTTCTACTTGCCCTTGTATAATTAATGGCGGCACCATCATGTGTTCTGTTTTTGGATCAATGGATAATTCAAAATTCAAACGCTCTTCATAACGGATCTTTTCCAAGTCGAGGTAATCCATCACCAAATTCATTTCTTCTTTAATCGAAATCTCTTTGCTTTTATTCATTAACAAAGAGTTACGCAAAATGTTTGATAATTGTGTTACTGCTTGTTTTGCTTTTACAGGGTCTTCATCTATAAGCGCGCGAATGCTGTTCATGCTATTGAACATAAAGTGAGGATTCAATTGCGCTTTTAAACTATTCAATTCACTTTCTTTTCCTGCGGCTTCTAATCGAAGATTATCAATTTCGGCACGTTTATAATTGGTAAAATAGTGATATCCAAAATAAATAATGTTCCAAACAAAAAATACAACCGAGAAGTTGATGATGCTTGAAAGAATATTGACGAAGGTAAGATCGTTGACATTTAAACTAAATACGGTAGAGGCAATGGCCAACACAAAAAAGATGAGCAAGGCCTTTATAAAACTACTTAGTAATATAAAAAGAATTTGATTGTATAATTTAAAATTAACGGCTTTTAAGCGATGGATCAAATAGCGATAGAAGTGTGTGATCAAGATCCCGGCGGGAATCATTATGATGTAGAGTAGATAGTCTTTAAATGTAGTATTACTAGTTAAACCAAAAAAGATAAGATTGATGAGTACGTATACAAGCCAACCACCGATCTGACTGATCCAATATGTTTTGATGTGTTTAGCCAATATACCGAAGGTAAGAATACCTTATAAAACAGGAAAGTATTTAATTATGAGTGGTAAATAGCCGGTAAGAGCAGAAAATATCCTCTATGGGATGTGCATGTATTTATGACTTTGTAAAGAGATCCGCCATTTGGTGTGTGTTTTTAGGTATTCTACTATCAAGGGGATAAGTTCTTCCGCTTTGCTCCACTCGGGTTGTAAATATAAAAGGCAATCGCTTGAAACATGTTTTGCCTGTTCTTCGGCCCAGGCAATATCGTGCTTATTGTAAACAATTACTTTTAATTCGTGGGCTAGTTTGTAATTTTCTTGTAAAGGCAACATCGTTTTTTTTGGAGATAAACAGACCCAATCCCAAATTCCCGAAAAAGGATAAGCGCCGGAGGTTTCAATAAATGTTTCTACACCTTGATGCTTTAATTCTTTGGTAATAAAATCTAAATTGTATATCAAAGGTTCGCCACCGGTAATAACCACCGAATCGGCTTTTTGATCCAGCACATTTTTGATCACGTTTTTTGTAACAACTAAAGGGTGTTGATTGGCGTTCCAACTTTCCTTTACATCGCACCAATGGCAACCAATATCGCAACCGCCAATGCGAATAAAATACGCAGGCTTTCCGGTATTAAAACCTTCGCCTTGGATGGTATAAAATTCTTCCATCACAGGTAGTTTTTCGCCACTCGTCACAAACGATTCATCCTCAATGCTTAAATTATGAAGCTTATAATTCAACAACAGCAAAATTACGAATTAATGCGTAATTTTACGATCATATTTACTATGAATATTGGAATTGTTTGCTACCCAACTTATGGAGGTAGCGGTGTAGTAGCTACGGAACTTGGAATTGCCCTCGCAAAAAAGGGGCATAAAGTTCATTTTATGAGTTACTCACAGCCATTTCGCCTAAATCAGTTCAGTGAAAATTTATTTTACCATGAAGTAAGTGTAAATGATTATCCATTGTTTGAGTACCAGCCTTACGAAAGTGTTTTGGCCAGTAAAATCGTTGATGTGGCTATTTATGAACGTTTGGATGTTTTGCATGTGCATTATGCAATTCCACATGCATCGGTAGCTTACATGGCGCAACAAATTTTGAAATCAAAAAAAATAAGTTTGCCTTACGTTACAACTTTGCATGGAACAGATATTACATTGGTTGGACGCGACCCTTCCTTTGAACCTGTCATTCGTTTTTCATTAAACATGAGCAATGCGATTACTTCAGTTTCGGAGAGTTTAATGAAGGATACATTAAAGACATTTAAGATTGATAATAAAATTGAAGTTATTCCTAACTTTATTAATATAGAGGATTATAAAGTTTCAACCGGGCAATGTTCTAAAAAACATTACGCACCACGTAATGAAAAGATAATGGTGCATGTGAGTAATTTTAGAAAAGTAAAACGTGTGGAAGATGTGATAGCTGTATTTAATAAAGTGCGCGCTAAATTAAAATGTAAACTAATTTTGGTAGGTGATGGCCCGGAGCGTTCGGCTATGGAAACATTGGCCCGTAAAAGCAAACACCATTCGGATATTATAAGTTTAGGAAGAATTCGAAGCCCTTTGGATGTGCTTTGCATTGGCGATCTGTTTTTGCTTCCCTCTGAAACCGAAAGTTTTGGTTTAGCAGCTTTAGAAGCAATGGCCATGAAAATGCCGGTAATAAGTACAAACGCCGGAGGTTTACCTGAAGTAAATATAAATGGCAAAACAGGATTTACAAGTAACGTTGGTGATGTTAATGAAATGGCAAGCAACGCTATTAAGCTTTTGAGCGACGATAAACTTCTGGAAAAATTCAGACAAAACGCATTTGCTCATGCCAAAAAATTTGATGTGAGTTTGGTATTACCTTTATACGAGAACTTGTATAAACGATTAGTAACTAAGAATAAAAAGAAGTAGGTCGTTTCTTTAATTAATTTATTATATTTTTTTTTGGGCGTGCCGGCGAGGCTCACTCAAAATATCACCATGTTCGCTCGCCGTTGGGCTTTCCACTTCAATCTTTTTGCGTGAAAACGCAAAAAGGATTTCCGTTACAATCCCTCACGCTGGCGGTAGAAAAATGCAACTGGTTTAAAAACTTTTCGAGTTATGAGCATATAAGTACTGAAAGCCTTAAAAAAATTACATAGCCGTTTGATTATTTGTAGAATATTTATGATGAGTGCGCTTGTAAAAACGAATAAAATTAACGATATTAGATTTATATTAAAGCAAATAAATGAGGCCTTGTAGTAGATATTTTGAACCAGTTGCTAGTTTTAACATCTTGTTGAACCTACGATGTATTGTAGGATTGCATTCAAAAAAGCGGAGCTATGTGAAATATCTAATATTACCAAAGGTAAGCAAAGCCACCCAAAATTGGGTGGCTTTGCTTACCTTTAGTCGGCGTATATACTAGTTATAGGT
>Ga0163149_10000654_pt1 | contig 45470 bp, 39 predicted proteins | sample OliLakLV19MP5G1_FD_148604 | JGI IMG/M metagenome (GOLD analysis project Ga0163149, IMG submission 148604) | Freshwater microbial mat bacterial communities from Lake Vanda, McMurdo Dry Valleys, Antarctica - Oligotrophic Lake LV.19.MP5.G1 | ecosystem: Environmental > Aquatic > Freshwater > Lake >...
TGGCGTAGGTTATTTGTTCCTCTGTGAAACGCTTTTTCATGGAATGGTCCTCCGTTTGGTTATGCTAACAGAGGGCTTAAGGCGAGTAAAATTCTAAAGCTCGGAATGGTCCGGTTTATTGGGAGAAGCTCAACGCCGAGCCTTATGAGAAGCCAAGGGACTCTTACGCGCCCTTGGTCTGGCAATGCCGCTACAGCGGCATTGAGGTGCCGGACGCGCTATGGCATTATTTCGAATTCGGCCAAGGCAAAAAATACAGCGATAACCAGGCGGAGCACATGGACGATGCCCTATATGCCGACTTCGATGCGTGGGTGGGACGCTTCGCGGAATTCGTGCGCGCGAAAGGAAAGGTCCTGCCCGGTAAGCATCGCGCTTATGGGCATGAGCCGCCCCGGCATTTTTGGGCGGACATACGGCTTTTCTGGCGTGACATGCGGATGCGGCTTGGATTTCCACGCCAAAACTCTTCTTCCCAAATTCAGCAAAAAGGGGGCCTTAATCGCGATGTCACGATATCGCCGAAAAAAGGCGAAGGGGAGAAGCTGAGAAAATGAACGACGCGCGAGCGCTCAAAATAAAATTGGATAGAAGCGTTCATTTTCTCAGAAAAAAACTGAAACGTCCGCCCGAGCTTGCGCTCTTCATGGGAACGGGTTTAGGAACGGCCGCTTCGTGGATGACGCAAGGCTCCGCGATCTGCTATGACAAAATACCGGGATTTCCCAGGCCCAGCGCTTTCGGCCAGGAAAACGCCGCGCGTTTCGGTTCGATCTCGGGCAAATACGCCGTCTCTTTCGAAGGACGGTTTCACGTTTACGAAGGGCACTCGTTTCACGAAATCGGATTCCCTGTCCGGGTCGCGCATGCGCTGGGAGCGAAAACGCTGATTGCGACTAATATCGCAGGTGGAATCAATCTTTCGTATCGATGCGGCGACCTCATCCTAATCGAGGATCACTTAAACTTGATGACCGGGAGCCCTCTGGCCGGCCCGCATGAGCCTTGGATGGGAGAACGCTTCGTCGACCTTTCCGAGCCCTACGACGGCTCTTTGCTCAAGCTGGCTCGAGCCGCCGCCGCGCGCGAAAAAATAGCCCTAAAGAGGGGGGGTTATGCGGCCGTTACGGGTCCACAACTGGAAACCCGCGCCGAATACCGGTATCTCAAGAAAATAGGCGCCGACCTTGTCGGCATGTCCACGGTTCCCGAAGTTCTCGTCGCAAGGCAATTGGGAATGAAGGTTCTTGCGATCAGCGTCGTTAGCGATGAATGCGACCCGGACAATTTGAAACCTATTAACGTTCCGAAAATATTGGATATTGCAAAAAAAGCTCAAGGGTCGCTCTCAAAAATACTGGGCAGGGTGATAAGTAATATTGGAAAATAAATCGCCTTCATCCGACCAGACAATCTCACCGCGATTCTGAAGTCGCTTTGATTTTTCTTTCTCGGGACGGATATATAATCGAAGGCGTCCGCTACGAGGATATTTATCTCGAAACCGCATTAGATTAATTTAATCTAAATCAAAGCCCCCTCTAATCTCACAATGCTAGGCTGAACACTACGAAATATCGCCGCATAAAAAAAGGAGGTTATTATGAGGGTTTCGAGGAATAGAAATTGCTTCGCAAAAATTAAGTCAGTTTTTAGCCTGCTCGTGCTGACGGGTGCGTTTACTCTCGTCTCGCTTCCGCTAAGCGCGGCTCACGCCGAAGATCAGAGCAGCTCCCGTCTTACACAGGTCGATCGCGCCACTGTCGATAAGATTGTTGGCGAATATTCGCCTCGTCCCCGCCTCGCCGCATTACAAATGATCTCCAAGTACGGAGTCCCCCAGGAGGCCTCGCCTCATACGCTCGTTTGGCATAACGCAGGTCCCTACAAGCGAATCATGGTTACGCGCATGGAAATTCCGCATGATTTTCCAAAGCCGCACATGGACTACCTCGAGCATACGGTCGAATACAATGTGCCGGCCGATAAAACCGACGATCTCGTCGCTTATGACGGCAGTGTCACCGTCAATCGAACCGCCGGTGAGTTGTCCGCCCGATGCGATCTGGAAGGCCATAATATTTTGACGCTCAATCTTGCCCACGACATCGTGACCGGCAAAAAAAATAGCCAGGAAGCCCGCAAAGCGTTCGGCGAGATCGTCGTCGAGGACATGATGGGCAAGCGTCCCGCTTACGTCGAATCGCTCCAGTTCAGTCCCTCGGACCATGCCGGACCTTTTCCGGATGAGCCGGTGATCCCGGGTTCTTCTAGGCGCGCGAAGTCCGGAGAAGCGGGCAACGATGCGGAAAAATTGGGCTTGCTCGGTGCCATCAACGAGAACGAGATTTTAGCCGCAGCCGAAGCCGGAAAGAAAAAGATAAAACCCGAAGTTCTCGAGTTTTCTAAGATGATGCATAAAGAACACGGCATGAACTTGGACCAAACATTGAAACTCGGACAGAAAATCGGCACGACGCCCCTTGAAACCGAGGCGGTCGAGAAACTACGCGTCAAGGGTGCAGAAGAACTGGCCATCCTCGTCCCGCTGGACGGTGACGAGTTCGGAACCGCTTATGCCGCGGCGATGGTCAAGGCGCACACCGAGGCACTCGGCATGCTCGACAATCAGCTCATGAAAGACGTGCAAAACGAAGAATTAAAAGCGCATTTGATGAAAACGCGAGAACACATTGCGAGGCATCTCGAAGAAGCATCGGGGCTGGATCAATAAAACTAACAGGAGAATTCAATGAAAAAAATAACAGGATCTATTTTGATGGCTTTGGCGTTGTTCACTTTCGGTCTGTCCGCCGAGGCTGGGGCCGCTTACGAAGCCACTTCGCAGGATGCAGGGAAAGCGGAAATGGTAACGATGTACCAGTGCCCCATGGATCAATGCACATCCAAAACGGCGGGCAAGTGCCCCATGTGCGGAATGAACATGGAAGAAAAGCAGATGACGGCGGGTGAGGCGCAGGAAGCTATGGATAAAACCAAGGATATGATGCGCAAGCGCTCCTAGTCTGGAGAAAAAAATAGACGGGGTGGCATTCGTGGTCGCGCCGTCTATTTTTTTGCAGTAGTTTGGCTCAGCGCCTTCAACGCATTCACGTCAATCTTTGCGGGTTGACTTTTTTTTATAATCCGGTAAAATAGGGGTAGGGGGTACATCCATGATAAACGACACGCAGAAGCACGAGGCGCTGATCCGACTGAAGAAGATCCAAGGCCAGGTTCGGGGCTTGGAAAGGATGGTCGAGGACAAGCGTTATTGTATCGATATATTAGACCAGATCGCCTCAGCCAAAAGCGCTTTGGATGGGCTCGGTCTTCTTCTTATGAGAACGCACATCGATTCCTGCGTCTCCTCCGCCATCAAAGCGGGTAAGAGCGGAAAAGTGATCGATGAGCTCATGGAATCGCTTGATAGATTCGTTAGATAAGCCTTCAAGGAGAATAAGGGTATGACAACTTCACACGGATCCTGCTGCGCGCACCCGTCATCCGTCCAGGATGCGTCTCCCAAAACCGTCAAAGATCCGGTTTGTGGAATGGATGTTTCTCTGCCGGCGGCTATTTCGTCGGAGTGGAAAGGTCAATCTCATGGTTTCTGCTCCACTCATTGCAAAACGAAGTTCGATACAGATCCATCAGGTTTCTTAAAAGGGGAGAGCCAAAAGCCTGTCACGACCGTTGTTCAAAGTAAGGCGCTTTACACTTGCCCCATGCATCCCGAAATCGTGCAGGAGGGCCCAGGCTCGTGCCCTAAATGCGGCATGGCTCTTGAGCCGATGGCCGTCAGCGCGGAAGAAGACGATCAGGAGCTTAAGGGTATGTCGCGGCGATTCCGGGCCGCTCTTATTTTGACTTCCCCGGTCTTTATTCTCACGATGTCGGAGATGATTCCGGGGGCCCGGCTTCAGAGTTTAATCCCGCATGGTTTTATAAATTGGTTTCAGTTCGTCCTGACAACGCCGGTGATCTTATGGGCGGGGTGGCCTTTTTTTCAGAGAGGCTGGCAATCGATCGTCAATAAAAGCCTGAACATGTTCACGCTGATATCCATCGGCACGGGCGTGGCCTATGTTTACAGCGTAATAGCCACTCTTATCCCCCAGATCTTTCCGGATGAGTTAAAAGGCCATTCCGGAGAGGTTTTGGTTTATTTCGAGGCGGCCGCCGTCATCACCGCCCTTGTTCTCTTGGGGCAGGTCCTGGAGCTTAAAGCGCGCGCTCAAACCGGAGGCGCCATTCGGTCACTTCTCAAGCTTGCCCCCAATAGCGCCCGCCGGATCGAGGGCGAAGCCGAAATGGACGTTCCTCTCGAGGAAGTCCGGGCCGGCGATAAACTGCGCATTCGTCCGGGTGAAAAAGTGCCTGTCGACGGTGTTGTTCTTGAAGGGCAAAGCTCCGTCGATGAATCCATGATCACCGGCGAATCGATTCCCGTCGAAAAAACAAAAGGTGAAAAGGTCACCGGCGGGACCGTGAACGGAACGGGCGGCCTTGTGATGCAAGCGCTCAAGGTGGGAAACGAAACGCTTCTGGCCCGGATCGTTCAGATGGTGAGCGAGGCGCAGAGAAGCCGCGCCCCGATTCAGCGTCTCGCCGACCAAGTGACGGCTTATTTTGTGCCGGTCGTCATTTTGGTGTCGATCGTCACTTTTTTTGTGTGGAACTTCTTCGGCCCCGAGCCGAGGCTTTCTTACGCGCTTGTAAATGCGGTGGCCGTTCTTATCATCGCCTGTCCTTGTGCGCTGGGCCTTGCCACGCCGATGTCCATCATGGTCGGCGTCGGAAGAGGCGCAAAGGCGGGCATTCTGATCAAAAACGCGGAAGCTCTTGAGATCTTCCAGAAAATCGACACGCTCATCGTCGACAAGACGGGGACTCTGACCGAAGGGAAACCGAGGCTTTTATCCGTATTTTCAGCCGAGAAAGGCCGGGAAGACGACGTCGTCCGCATCGCCGCTTCTTTGGAAAAGCCGAGCGAACACCCCCTCGCACAGGCGATCATCCAGGGAGCGAATGAAAAGAACATTAAGTTTTCAGACGCAAAGGATTTTCAATCGATAAGCGGCAAGGGGGTCAGCGGGCTTGTGGATGGACACGAGGCGCTCATCGGTAACGAGGTATTCCTCCAGGAAAAAGGAATAGCGGTAGAGTTTTTGAAAAATAAGGCCGAAGAGCTTCAGAAAGAGGGCCAAACCGTGATGTTTCTGGCTTCGAGCGGGAAGTTTCTGGGGATCGTCGGAGTCGCTGACGCGATCAAAGCCTCCACGCCCGAAGCCATCAAGGCGTTGCACGCCGAGAATATCCGCATCGTCATGGTGACGGGGGACAACGCGGTCACTGCACGGGCGGTTGCCGATCGCCTGGGGATTGATGAGGTAAAAGCAGGTGTTTTGCCGGATAAAAAGCGTGAAATCGTGCAGGCGCTTCAAGCGGAAGGCCGCCGGGTCGCCATGGCGGGCGACGGGGTCAACGACGCCCCGGCTTTGGCTCAGGCGGATGTCGGCATCGCGATGGGAACGGGAACGGACGTGGCCATGGAGAGCGCTGAAGTCACCCTCGTGAAAGGCGATTTGCGGGGAATCGCGAACGCGCGAAGACTAAGCCGCGCGACCATGCGCAATATTAAGCAAAACCTTTTCTTCGCGTTTTTTTACAATATACTGGGGGTGCCAGTGGCGGCGGGCCTGTTGTATCCATTTTTTGGAATTTTGCTCAGCCCGATGATCGCCAGCGCCGCCATGAGCCTGAGTTCAGTTTCTGTGGTTGGAAACGCGCTTCGTCTGCGCAATTTCAGATAGGCAGGGGAGGGTTTTATCAGGATGAGAACTTGCTTGATCGTGTTAGCCGGTGCGATGTTTGCCGCAGTTTCCGGATGCGCGTCATCATCGCGAAGCTTAAAAGAAGTCTCCACGCGGGTCGAGGGCGGAAGCGGATATAAGATCGACTTCTCCAAAGAAGGCGGCGACGCTCAAAACGCTCTACTTAATGAGCCTCTCACGGCCGAGCGTGCCGTCGAAATCGCCTTCCGCAATAATCCCGCGCTTAAAGCGAATCTTGAGGGTCTCGGAGTCTCATCCGCCGAGATCGCCCAGGCGCGTTTACCCCGAAACCCCGTCATCGAGGGCAACATTCTTTACCCTGAACACGGGGATGGCGAGATCACGGAAGTCACTATCGAACAGAATTTTCTCAGCCTTCTTCTTATTCCGATGCGAAGCCAAATCGCGGGCGTAAGTTACCGTCAGCTGGAATATCGCCTGAGCCAGGAAGTGATGGATTTCGCGTTGGAGGTCAAGAGGGCCTATTTCGTCGTTCTTGCCGCGGAGCAAAGGATGAAGCTGCGCCAAGCAGTGTTCGAGACCACCGAAGCGGCGGCGGAATTCGCCAAGCGCCAGCGTGAAGCGGGGAACGTGAACGAGTTATTTCTTCAAAATGAAATAGCCGCGTCGCTCGAATCCAAGCTCGCGAGGGCGCGCGCGGAGGCCGAACTCAATTTCGAAAGACAGCATCTAAGCGAGCTGCTCGGGTTTCCCGACCGGCGCCAGGATTTAAAGATTTCCGGGGAACTGCCTTATATACGGACCAGCGAACCCGCGCTTGACGACCTTAAGAAAGCGGCTCTTAAGGAGCGCCTTGATCTTTTGGCGGCAAGAAAAGAGGTTGAGATTCAGAGAAAAAATAGTTTTATGGGCCGTCTTGGAATCCTTGATGAGGTGGATGTCGGATACAAAAGCGAAAAGGAGCTCGATGGAGAAAGAGCTGGAGGGCCTCAAGTAAGAGTCGGGGTCCCACTCTTCGATTTGGGCCGTAATGCCGCCCTGGGCGCCGCGGGAAGACTTAAACAGAGCGAGTATGAGCTCGCGGCCATTGAGAATAAAATCCGATCAGAGGTAATTACCGCCCATGACCGGCTTTTTGCGGCTCGAAACAGTGTGGTGGAGTATAACGATTCAATCATCCCGGCGCGTGCAAAAATCGTTGAAGAAATGCAGAAGCATCAAAACTTCATGCTGGTCGGACTCTATGACCTGCTCGCGGCCAAGCGCGAGGAAATAAATGCCCGCGAAGAATATATCCAATCACTCAAAGAATATTGGACGTCCCGCGCCGAGCTCGAGCGAGCGACGGGGCGAATGCTTCCGGCAGGCGAAAGCATGAAGCCTAAAAATACCGCTGAGCCGAACAAGAACGAGCACGCGAACCATTAAGGAGAGGGCATGAAAAAGAGAGTTATCCTATCCATCGGCGTGCTCAGCGTCGTTTTTACCGCAATTTCCCCCACTCGCAGAGAAAATGCTTTTGCGGAGGATTTACCCTACACGCCTGTCGTTACGTTAAATGGATCGACGTTACCGTGGAAGATGGTCGACGGCGTCAAAGAGTTTCATCTTATACCGGAACAGGTGGAGTGGGAGGTGGCTCCCGGGATGAAGATCAGGGCTTGGGGTTATAACGGTCAAACGCCGGGGCCGACCATTGAGGCCGTTGAAGGCGATCGTGTACGCATACTCGTCACGAACAAACTTCCCGAGCCGACGGCCGTGCATTGGCACGGGCTTCTTCTGCCCAGCGGAATGGACGGCGTGCAGGGATTAAATCAGAAACCCATCATGCCCGGAGAGACATTCGCGTATGAATTCACTCTCAAGCAGCATGGCACGCAAATGTACCATTCTCACGGCGATGAAATGGTCCAGATGGGAATGGGGGCGATGGGATTCTTCATCATTCATCCGAAACATCGGGATAAAAAGATCGACCGCGATTACGCGATCTTCTTGAACGAGTGGTTCGTCGAGCCGGGCACTTCGAGGCCGGACCCCAACGTGATGACGGAGTTCAACCTTTTTACTTTTAATAGCAGGGCGTTTCCGGGCACAGCTCCGCTTCTTGCGAGGCCCGGCGAGAGAGTGCGCGTGCGCATCGGGCACGTCGCGCAAGGTTTCCATAATATTCACATGCACGGACACACTTTCAAAATCGTAGCAACTGACGGCGGGGATATTCCTGAATCGGCCCAGTGGCCAGAGACGACCGTGACCATCGGACCGGGGCAGACGCGGGACTACGAGTTTATCGCCATTCCTGGGGATTGGGCGCTTCATTGTCATTTGCGCCATCATCCCATGAACGCGATGGGACACGAGATTCCCAATGTCCTGGGGGTCAGCCAGAAAGGCCTGGAAGAAAAAATCCAAAAGCATCTTCCTGGCTACATGGCAATGGGCGAAACCGGCATGCATGAACACATGGAGCACGCGAAACACATGCAGGGCCCGGAAAATACGCTTCCCATGATGGCTGGTGACGGGCCATTCGGTGGCATCGGCATGGGCGGCATGTTTACCATGCTGAAAGTTCATGATGACATCCCGGATTTTAAAGACGCGGCGGATTATAACAAGCAGGTTCAGCTGCCCGGCGATTTCGGCTGGTACAAAAATCCTCCCGGTACGGTCGCTGGCCTTGCGCCCGGATACGAAAAGGTCGACGCGGCTAAAATGGAATATGTTTGCCCCATGCATTCCGAGGTCAGGCAAGACGCCCCCGGCAACTGCCCGAAGTGCGGGATGACCCTAAAGCCTCGATTGAAATCCAATGGTAAAGAAGATCAGTCCGTCATGCGGGCTGTCGCGCCTCCCCACAAACATTAACCCGGACTCTTTTTCTACCCTTTCCACGCCTTGCATTAAGGCGTATTAATCCCTCTCTAACCAAAATCTAATGTTTCCCGACTATACTGTTTCTAAGCTTTTTCGAGGCGGCCGGTCGTCCGCGTCGAACGATCAATCGAAAGGGGATTACGAGAATAGGACTCATGAAAACAATCAAATTGGTAACGTTCCATTCGGCCGTCAATCAGGGCACCATCATTCAGGCTTACGCGCTCCAGAAAACGATGGAGGAGATGGGTTTCGACGTCGAAATCGTAGACTACGAGCCTTCTTTTATGAGCAGGGACTATCTGAGGTTCGAGGGTGATTTGAAAACGTACGGAAAGAAGCTGTTGTAATACCTCATCTTCCGCTCGTTCGTGAAAAAGCATCTGAAATTGACCAAAAGAAAATACGGAAATGCGCAGGATTTCATCGACCGTCCCGTCGAGGGCGATTACGTGGTTTGCGGCAGTGATCAAATATGGAATCTGCAGATAACGAAGGGTTTAGACCCTGTCTATCTGCTCGATTTTCCGTCGACGGCCGGGAAAAAGATCGCTTACGCGGTCAGTATGGGCGAAACGGATGTGCCGGACGAGCTGAAGAAAGAATTCAGGGAAGCGGCGCTCAAGATCGACCGGCTGTCCGTAAGGGAGCGATTCACGCGTGATCAATTGGTTTCGTGCGGCTATTCGGAGACCATTTCTCTCGTACTCGATCCAACACTTTTGCCGGTCCAGTTTCCGGCGTTCGTCGCGGAGGAGGCTCCTGCCGAGCCCTATATCGCGATGTATTACGTCGCGGGCGACGAAGAGATCGGAAAAGCCGCTTTGAGGCTGAAAAAGATACTCCACCTGCCGATCGTCAACCTTTCGTCCTCCCGTTTCGAAGGCGCCGACAAGAACGAATTGTTTCTGGATCCCGGCAAGTGGTTGCAGAGGATCAGGGGGGCCGCCGTCGTGTGCACAAATTCTTTCCACGGGACCGCACTCTCCGTAAAATTCAACAGGCCTTTCTACGTGATCACGGCGCGCAAGCACGTGGGTTGGCCCGGTAATCGCATGAGCGAATTACTGTCTTCTTTGGAATTGGAACACCGGATACTGAATTCGAGCGACGAGGTTCCGGAAAGCAGGGAGGAAATTTTGGAAGGCGTCGATTATAAAAAGGCCATGGAGCTGCTGGGCGAGAGACAGATTCGGTCGCTCGATTTTTTACGGCGGTCCCTGGGCTCCGGCGAGACGCAAGAGTCCGAAACGAAAGAAGAGAAAACCCCCGAACCGTCTCGCGGCTCGGGGGTTTCTTCTTACAGGGGGTCTTTTTAGTTCGTGGCTTGAAGCTGGGTCCAAGGCATCTGGTTCATGACGTCCCACAGCGGTTTTCCGCCGTAGTACTGCGTGTAAGGATTCGTCGAGCCGTACTGGGTCGGATCCTCGCCGTAGAACGTGACGCATCCTGCCTTGTCGCGGACGACCACGCCGTAATCACGGATCGCGACGACCATCATCTTTATGAGCGGCGACCAGTTCGGGTTGATGACAACGTCCGGCGGGAATCGGAAGATCGTGCCCTCCGGGATGTTGTTCGCCCCCGTGGTGTGCCCGTCCGTCCTCGTCGCGGGATACACGTAGGTATTCTTCGGCAGCGGGATGGACATCGCCAGCACGTGCGGGATCACTCCCGCGGCCAGCTCGTCCAGCATGATCGTGCCGCCCACCATCGGAAGGCCGGTCGCAGTTGCTCCCCAATACTCCCTCCCGCCGGCGGCGTTCGTCACGATAGGCATGATGCCGTTCGAGGTGCTGTAATTCACGATCGCGCCACCCCAGCTGGCCTGCCACTGCCCATTTACTTTTTTCAGCTGCCAGAACTCGTACAGCGTGTCGGTGGCCGTGTCGAGAATCGTGATGTGCCCGTCGGTACCCGCCGCCGGTACCGCGCCCTCGGGGATCGGCACGCCCTTCGAAGTCAGCGTGTGAAGAGCCGTGAAGCTCAGCGTCACGCCGTTACGGATGATCGAAACGGGGACTTTCGCCGTTACCGTCGAGTCGACCGTGTAGACGCCGGTGCTGTACTTGCTCGTGTTGAACCAGGGCTGCGAGACTTTCGTTTCAGCCACGAGTTGCGTCACTAGATTCGCCGAGTTCGGATTCAGCGATTCGTTATCCGCCAGCGTGGTATTCCAGAAAGAATCGAGCCCGAAGATCGGAACGGGGACGAGCGTCTGCAGGAATGCCGTCTGGTCGTAGCCTGCGGCGCGCGTGATGTCCATGAGGACGGCGCGCGTCGCGTCCGGAGGGCATCCGGCACGCAGAAGTTCGCAGCCGAATTTCACGTTGAAGCTTTCGAGCTTCGTGGTGTTGCCTTGAAGCGCCCGACAGAGGTCGGCGGTCGACTTCAGATAATTCAGGAAGCCATTGAGCGTATACCCGGCGGTTCCGGTGACGGACGACAGGTACGCCGGATCCAGCGCATTCCCGGTCTGGCCGTACAAGCAGACGTAATTCGTCGCGTGTTCCGGATTCGTCTGAAGCGCAAGCGAAAGCGCCACATTCTTCGTATTGGTCGCGCGGAGCGCCTGGATCGCGGCGACGTACGCGGCCTGCGTATAATTCGGATCGGACGTGGCCGCGAAGAGCTTCACGCGGTCCGCCGTCATCGGCGAGCCGGTTTTGGGGACGTACGACTTGTAGAGTTGATTGAAGCTTTGGACCTGGTTCAGGTTCGCCTGCAGCGAGCGGTAAAGTGATGCCGTCGTCTGAAGGGAAGCAAGGAACTTCGTCTCGTCATAACCGGCGGCGCTCGTGATTCCGTAGAGCGTCTTGTAATCGTACGCCAGCGACGGTCCCGTCGGTTTGAACGAGGAGCCGTACAACAGGTTCATGTTCTGCGACTGCGCGGCGTTGGCCTGCAGAGCGAGCGCTAGACTTGCAGCTTGGAACACCGGCGCGTCCGCGATGGATGCGACCGTGGAGGACCAAGCCGTTGTGATTTTCTCCGCCATGGCGCTCAAGGCCGAAGACGCCGTGGACGTCGTCGATGGGGTGGCTGGTTGGTTGAGCGCCGTGGACGTAGAATCGTAACCGCTGAGCTGGGAGACTGAACCGATGACGGGCATCGTGTCGGGCGTGGGTTCCGTTAGAAGCGACGCGAAAGCGGTAAGAGGCAACTGACCGGATATTAAGACGACGATTTGGGCGAGCCTGAATCTCCGAGAGAGCAATATACGCATGGCGGAATCCTTCCGTAGAAGTGCATTATGTATGTAGGTATGTTGGATATGAACTTTACTGCGCGAGTGATCGGCTTCCGGCGGGCGAAGTGATTCCGATCTAAACGAAGCATACCTAAGATTATCTGAATAATTGGTTAGAATATAAATATGCTAAAAAAAGATTATTTATATATGTTTTTATTCGGCTAACAGAGCCTCGCATAAGGGGAATTTCTCGACCACACACTTCCAAAACGCTATAATAGAGCCCACGACCCACCCCACCATTACTCCGCGAAAGCGGAGGCCTCACCCCGGGCAAGGTTTACGTGCCCGGTAACAGAAAAAAAAGGAGAAATCCATGAAGAGAATGATCGCTGGAATTCTGTTCATCGCGAGCGCGATGGCGATTACCGGATGCGAGACGATGCGCGGCGCCGGCAAGGACATCGAAAAGGGCGGGGACGCGATTCAGGACGTCGCGGATTAAGCCCTAAGCAAAAGGGGAAGGGGCCGCGAAAAAGCGGCCCCTTCCCGCATTTACGTACGGAAACTCCGTTCCGGCGACAAGTCCATTTAGCCCCTCTTACCTGCAGACCCTCTAAGCCGCCTACGTTTTAGTACAGGTTTCATACCGGAAATGAATACGATCTAGTCGCCTTTATTGTCTGTTGTTTTTGATAACTATTGACTATACTTAGTTAGTTCCGCGGGGACTGCCACCCGTAAAAAATGGGGGGTTTCCTTTTTTGAGCGAACCGACGATCATTCAAGAAGAACTACTGGCATCGGGCGAGGTGATTCTATTTGCCGACGACGAAGAATCGGTCCGCAAGATGGCCGGTATCCTCCTCGAGCGCTTGAGGTACAGCTACGTCATGGTACGGGACGGCGTGGAGGCCGTGGAATCCTTCCGCATGAATCATTCCAAGGTGGCGGCGGTTGTGCTGGATCTCACCATGCCCAAGCTCACAGGCCGAGACTGTCTACGAAAGCTCCGCGAAATCGATCCTAACGCGAAGATTGTGGCGACGAGCGGTTACACACTGGACGGCACCGTGGAAGATCTGATCCGAGACGGCGCCGACGTGTTCATCCGGAAGCCCTACACGATAGAGGATCTCGCTCGCGCTTTGAAGCGGGTTCTCGTCGGGTGAAGCCCGAGGCCGATCCGCTTCTCCCGCTCGTCGAATCGCATCAACGCCGCCTTTACGGTTTCGCTCTGTGCCTAGCGGCCGGGAATGAAGACCAGGCTTACGAATGGGCCGCGGACGGTCTCGCCGAAGGGCTCCGGGAGAGCGAATCCGAGCGTGTTTGCGCTGCCGCTGCGAGGCGCATCGTCGCCGCGGCACGGTCGGCCGCTGCCTCGCCGTCGTTTCCCGCCTCTTCCGCTTCTCCTGCCCAAAACGCATCGCCGATGCTCCGCTTCGTGCGCTCCGCGCTTTACGTGCTTCCTTTCGAAGAGAGGGCGCTCGTGTTGCTGCGCGATCAGCTCAATCTTTCGTACCGGCGCATCGCGGCCATCGTCGGGGCGGGGGAGGAAGCCGTTCGGCGCAGGACGGTGTCGGCCCGCAGGGATCTTCGGGAAGGGATCGCCCGCGAGGTTCGACGTGCCTGAGGAGACGCTCTGCGAACGGACGTCGAAGCAGGCCCGGACGTTTCTCGCCGACCTTCTTTCCGACGCCGAATACCAAGTGGTGGCGCTGCACTCCGAGGGATGCGCGTCTTGCCGCGATTATCTGCGGTCGCTCGGCGACGTGACTAATCAGGTTTGGAGTCTCGGCCAAATCGACGTCCCGCCGGATTTCGCGCGTACGGTCCTTTTTCGAACGCGGCGCATCCCGGGAAAGCGGCGGCCGGTCGCGATCGCCACCGCAGTGCTCATTTGCTTATCGCTTGCCGCCGTTTCTTTTTTCGTTGCGAACCGGCCGGCTTCTCATGAAGCGTCCGCACCGGTGATGCGTGTTTCCCTGGCGGCGCACGAGCCGGAGGTTCTTTCCGAGGCCGCATTTCCGGCGGCGGTGGAAGAGCCGTCCGTGCCGCCGTCGGCGGTCGCGGAACCCGTGCCGGCCGTCCAGGCTCCGGTGCCGTCCGTGCCGTCTCCCGCCCCGCCCGCATCTTCCGTTCACGACCGCGAGATTCACTGGCACCTGGTACACTCCGAGGAGTGGCAGACGGCCGCCGCGGAACGCCGAGAGAAGCTCGCGCGTCTCCACGCGGATGCACTCGAGCTCACGGCGCTCGAGGAGGAAGTGCGTAGGCTCGAGTCGGCTCAAGAAGAAGGTGCCGGCCGTAAGGAAAAGACGCGTGCGTTGAACGAACGCGCCAAAGAGCTGAAAGAAGGCATCCGGACTCTGGAGGAGACTTCAAAGGAAGTTGTCCGCGCCCCCGATCTTCGAGCGTGGTTCTCCGGCGTGCTTTTCGACGCGGGGATCCGGTTCGAGTCGCCCACGCCCGGAATATTCAGCTTCCGCGCTACGGAAGAACGCGTCGCTCGCGTCACGGAAGCGACGCTTTCGACCGGAGTCTATGCGCCGTCGGACTTCGCGGCGTCGACCGCGTCGGCGACGGACGAGGAACGGAAGGTGATCGTGTACGCGGAGGCGTCTCCCGACGCCGGGCTCCACTGGCATCTGAAGGTCTCCGCCGCACGTAGAACCTCTTTCTCCGACGCTCTTCGCGAATATGGCGCTTCGGTGCTTTCGGAGTCGGGTGATTCGTTGATCTTTTTGATCTCGCGCGATTCCGTTCGCAAACTCGAGGCGCGCCTGAGGGGTCTGGGAATCGGGCTCGTGGACTTCGGGAGAGCCGAACCCAAGGGAACTGTCCTCGGGGACGTGCCCGTCACCGTGTCCGCTCATTTCACGAATTAAGGAGCCGGAAAATGTATCGAATTCTCGTGGTGGACGACGAAGTCATGATCCGCAAACTCCTGACGGATGCCCTATCCGGCGAAGGATATGAAACCGTGACGGTTCCGAGCCGCGAGGAAGCTATCGGGGTCTTGGCCCGGGAGAGATTCGATTTAGTCATTCTCGATGTCCGTTTGGGGGGCGAGTCCGGGCTTCCGGTCGTGCGCAAAATGCGCGAAAGCGGCTCGAGGGTTCCGGCCATCGTCTATACTGGTGCGCTCACCGCGGCGATCGAGACCGAGGCGCGTTCGGCCGGAGCCGACGAGGTCTTGAACAAAACGATCGGGATCATTCCGCTCCTCGAGCAGATTAAGCGCTTCCTTTCTTCGAGCGGCCGTACGCCCCAAGACACACTCCGCAAGAAGGACCGGCCGATCCTCGTCGTCGACGACGAGGAGAGCATCCGTAAAATGCTGAAAGCTTTCCTCGAGTCGAAAGGCTACGCCGCCGTCACCGTGGAGAGCGGGGAAAAAGCGCTGGAACTCGTCCGCGGCGGTCTGCGGCCGGCGGCAGTGCTCCTCGACATGCAGATGCCCGGAGGCATGGACGGCCTCGCGACCTTGAAGCAGCTCCTCGTCTTGGACCCGTCGCTGGGAGTCGTCGTGGCCACGGGCGCAAGCGCCAACGACAACGTGCGCGGCGCGCTCGAACTCGGCGCGTACGGATACGTCCTCAAGCCCTTCGACTTTCTTTACCTCGAACTCGTCGTCCTCTCGCGTCTTTTGATCGCCTAGACATGATCCGCAAGTGCCCGCTGAACGCCCAGGCGAGCCGCGTCTGAGACGTCATGCTTACCGAATTCCGTCTAGAAGCGGCGCGTAAAAGCTCGGACGAAGCGGTCGCCAGGCTCTTTCTCGCCGCCGCGGCCGTCGCGTCGGAGGATGTCGTGCGCTCGGAATCCGCCGCCGGAGCGGTGAGGCTGGTGGTTTATGCGAAAGACGCCTCCGCCTCCCGCCGCCTCCGCCGCGCCTTCGCGTGTGCCGGCGTTCCGGGATGGCGCCTCCGACAAAAAGCATTGCGTTCCCGTGACTGGTTCACCAAATGGCAGAGAGCCTTCCGGATAGCTCCTCTTGGATCGCGCTTCACGATCGTGCCGCTTTGGCGGAAAAAGCAGTTCAAAGGCCGGCGTCTGCCGGTGTACATCGACCCCAAAGGATGTTTCGGTTCCGGTACCCACGAGACGACACGGCTCGTCGTGCGCCTCATGGAGCGCCTCGAGGGACGTTTCCGGACGTTTCTCGACGCCGGGACGGGGACCGGAGTGCTCCTCGTCGTCGCCGACCGGCTGGGCGCCGAAAAAAGTTTGGGCATCGACGTCGACCCCCACGCTCTCCGCGCCGCCCGTGCGAATCTTAAGGAAAACGGGGTCCGCCGGGCTCGCCTCCTGAAAGCGGATTCGCGCGCCGCGCGTCTCGGCCGCTTCGATCTCGTCGCCGCGAACCTTCTTTCCCGCGACCTTGAAGATTCGCGCGATCGCCTTGCCGCCGCGCTGGCCCCCGGCGGGCATCTCATCGTCTCGGGCATCGAGCGTCCCAATTTCCGGCGTTTCCTGCGCGCGTTCAAGGACGCCCGTTTCAAGAAGGTCTGCGTCCTTGAGGGCCGCACGTGGGGAGCCGCGCTCTACCGCCGCCTCTAGGATTCGTGCTTTCTAAGTGATAAAATAATTTCATGAACCGGTCCGCAGCCTCTTTCGCCCTGATCGCTTTTTTTCTTTGGATCCTTCCGCTCGGAAGCTTCATCCGTCCCGCGGACGAGGAATCCGCGTGCGGCGGGAAGCGCGCGATGCATATGTGCGGTATGAAGACCGCCGGCACCTCCGTGAAGACGGGCGAGAAACCCGCGCGCGAGGGGATCGCCTTCTCGAATCCTTCGGCGCCCGAAAAGGGGCCGGGCGCTTCCGCCGCTTCGTCCGACATCGCGTTCTCCGAAGCGCGCCGCGTCGAAACCATCCTCTCCTCACGCTTTTCCGCGCGCGAAACCCTTCCGCCCCTTCAAGTTATTCGCTACACTCCTTCGCCCGTCCCCAAGACCTAAACTCCACCAGGCCAAACGACCGTACCGGAAGAAGCGCGCCGCTTCTTTTCGTCGTTATTTACACCAGGGGACTATTCCATGAAAAAAGTATTTCTCGTTCTATTCGCATTTCTCCTCGCCGCGCCGTTCGCCTGCGCGGCCGAGAAGCGTGCCGTCCTGCCCGAAGTCGTCGTGACGGCGGAGGGCCGATCGAAAGTATCTCCGGGAGTGGAAGCCGCCGGGGCGGACCTCCGGAAAATTCCGGGCGGCGTCCATCTGATCCGTGGAGAGGACGTAAAAACCGGACGCGCAAGCACTCCGCAGGATCTCTTGGGCTGGTCGCCAGGCCTGTTTGTCCAGCAGAGAGACACCGCGTCGCTCGAATCGCGCCTGTCGATCCGTGGCTCGGGACTTCAGCGCACGTTCCATCTGCGTGGCATCAATCTTCTCCAGGACGGCATTCCGCTGAACCAAGCGGACGGCGGTGGAGACGCGCAGCGGATCGACCCACTCGCGGTGGATTACACCGAAGTCTATCGTGGGGGAAACGCCCTGCGTTACGGCGGAACCACGCTCGGTGGCGCGATCAATTTCGTCTCGCCGACCGGTTACACTGCCGATGCGCTCCAAGCGCGGTTCGAATACGGAAGTTTCGGTCACGTCCGTTCGCAGGTGAGTTCGGGCCGCGTGCTCGGGCCGTTCGATTATTATTTCTCGGCGACCCAATTCGAACAAGACGGCTTCCGGAACCACACAGACCAGGACAATTTCGGTGTCTTCACGAACGCGGGATACCGTTTCACCGACAACGCCGAGACGCGGGCCTACCTGACCGTGATCGAAGCGAAGTCGAAGCTCGGAGGGGGTCTGACCAAGTCCCAGCTCTACGGGGACGCGACGCAGGCCAACGCGACGAGCCTCGCCCAAAACCGGAAACGGGATTTCGATTTCGTGCGGCTAGCCTCCAAAACGACGGTCGAGAACGACGCCCGGCGGATCGACCTGACCGGGTTTTGGTCGTCGTACGACGTTTTCCACCCAATCAGTCCCGTCATCTATCAGGACGACGACGATTTCGGCGGGGAGGCGCGCTACTCCGACGCATCCGAACGTTTCGGCCGTCCGAACGATTTCACAATCGGCCTCGGCGGCTCCGTCGGATACGTGGATGATGACCGTTATGTGAACGTGGGAGGGGAGCCGGGCACGCGCGCGGCGGAGTTCGAGAACGAGGCGACGAACATAAATTTGTACGCCGAGGACAGCTTCGAAGCCGTCGACCGACTCACGCTGGTCGCAAGCACGCAGCTCGTTTACTCCACGCGCGAAGTCGAAGACTTCTTCTTCGCCAACGGCGACGACTCGGGCCGCACGACGTACCGCGCGTTCAATCCGAAAGTCGGCGTCCTCTACGACTTGGCGGAGGACGCGCAGGCCTTCCTTAATTTCAACAAGAGCTTCGAGCCGCCGTCTTTTTCCGAGCTCGCCAACAGCGCCGGCGATTACGTTCCGAACAAGGCGCAGACGGCGGAAACGGTGGAGGCCGGAACCCGCGGAGCGCGCGGGCCGTTCGGATGGAACGCGACCTACTACCATTCGTGGCTCGACAACGAGCTTCTGACGATCAACACGCCCTCGGGGAACGTGCTCGGCACGATCAACGCGCCGTCGGAGACGATCCACCGCGGCGTCGAGCTCGGAGCGAACGTGGCGATCCGGAGCGACGTGGTCGTAAGAATTCTTTATAACTGGAGCGACTTTCGGTTTAGCGGCGATCCGGCGTTCGGGGACAACCAGCTGCCTGCGTTCCCCGAACACCTATTCAAGACGGAACTCACGTACGAGCACCCGTGCGGAATCTACTTCGGTCCCCATCTCGAGAGCACGTTTGAAGGCTACCCGGTCGACATGGCGAACACGTTCTTCGCCGATCCGTACACCATCATGGGTTTCAAGGCGGGTTACAAGGCCACAAAAGGACCAACCTTTTTCTTCGAGGCGAAGAATCTCCTCGACGAAACCTACGCGGCTTCCACCGGCATCGTGGCGAACGCAGGCGGCGCGGACCAGGCGCAGTTCAATCCCGGAAACGGGCAAAGCTTCTACGGAGGTGTCGAATGGAAATTTTGAAGAAAGCGGCCGGAACGCGCCTTTTTCCTTAGTTTTTTCTAATTTTCCTCTAACGGGCCTCTAATCGACCCTGCGCTAGAGTACAAGCATGAAGGCCGGGGTGTTTTCGTGGAGGAGCGATTTATGAACCGCATCGAACGGATTCGGGAGGAGATCGAGGAGCTGATGCAGCGCCTCGAGGACAACCTCCGTCAGGCTGGGGAAGAAAAGGACCGCACGGCCGCCGCTACCCTGGGCGCCGGAGACCGGTCGGAAACGCAAGGGGAAGAGTTCATCGCGCCCGAGGCGCCCAACACGCGCCAGACGCAGAGCGCCCCGAAATAAACCGCCCAACGCACGGAGGAGGAATAATGCGAACTTTCGTGATCGTCGGCACGATGCTTTTGGGTGCGCACGCCGCGCACGCTGAGCAGATCCTCGGTGAAGTGAGAGCCGTGGATTCGGAAGCGAATCGCCTGACGCTTTCGCGCGCCGAAACCGGACAGGAAGTGACCGTGAACGTAAAAGACGGGGGCTCTCTGGCCGATATCCAGCCCGGCACCCAGGTGATCGTAGACGCCGAAAAGGGATTTTTCGGAGGGTACACGGCCGACAGCGTCGCGGGAACGGGCCCGGTTGCAGGCTCGGATACGCAGGGGTCCGGAATCGCCTCGTAATTCTAACTGCCAGCTCGTGGCGTCGCCCCTAGGGCGACCAGCGGGCTGGCGGTTTCTCTTCCTCACACACAAAGCCCATCTCCGTGCTCCAAAAGGCCTAAAAAACCGCATTCCGCGCGTGCTCGCCCGCCGTGCTGCCTTGTGATACAATATCGTTTCGCGAAAAGCTGCGTGCCCGTAGCTCAATTGGATAGAGCGCTTCCCTCCGAAGGAAGAGGTTGCTGGTTCGACCCCTGCCGGGCACACGTTTTCATGCAGGCGTATCCCTCGTAATGGCGGGGGGATACGCCGAAACTTTTTCCTTGGTCACGGGTCCAGTTTCGGTTAAAATATCCGTTCGCGTCCAAGAGCCGTGGGATCGTTTTTCCCAGCGCTTTTTTCGCGCGCCGATAGCTCAGTTGGTAGAGCAGCTGACTCTTAATCAGCGGGTCGTAGGTTCAATCCCTACTCGGCGCACCAAATTTTTCGATTCAGCGCCTTCATTTCCGGGCGGATGGCGGAACTGGCAGACGCGCGAGCCTTAGGAGCTCGTGGGGTAACCCTTGGGGGTTCAAGTCCCTCTCCGCCCATGTTTAAAAGCTTTTTTTCGCGGGAGTAACTCAGTGGTAGAGTGCAACCTTGCCAAGGTTGAGGTCGAGGGTTCGAGTCCCTTCTCCCGCTCCACTTTAAACGATCGCGCAGAACGAGGCCTCGGGGTTTTCCCGAGTCCTCGTTCTTTTTAAGGAGCGCTCCCGGATGAAAATCGTAGAATTCCTGAACGAAAAAGCCGTGAACGCGAACTTGAAGGCCACGACCAAAGAAGGTGTGATCCGCGAGATGGTGGATATCTTGGCGAAGGCCGAAGGTATCCGGAACAAAGAAGAACTCGTGAAGGTGCTTCTAAATCGCGAAGCGCTCGGCTCCACCGGGATCGGCCAGGGTGTCGGCATCCCGCACGCAAAATCCGACGTCGTGAAGCGTCTCGTCGCCGCGTTCGGCATCTGCCATCAGGGCGTGGATTTCGACGCGCTCGACGGCGAACCCGTTTATCTCGTTTTTCTCCTCGTCGCTCCTGAAGATTCCGCGGGCCCGCACCTGAAGGGTCTTGCGCGTATCTCTCGCCTTCTGAAAGACAAGTATTTCCGCGAATCCCTCAAGCAGCTCACGGACGAGAAGACGATCGTCAAGCTGATCCGCGAAGAAGACGCGAAAAAGCCCTAAGTTCCGTTTCTCTTTTTAAAATCACGATTAAAAGGTCATAAAGCGAAGTATGGGTCTCTTCAAGTGGCTCTATCCCGGCATGCAGGTCAAGCGCTGGGTATTTCTGTGCTGCTTCGGCATCATCCTGTGTTCGATGGGTTTCGTTCTCACGATCACCGAGGTGCAGAAAACCAGCGGTAGCCTCGTCGTCCTCCTGGGCGCCGGGGTCGTCGCCGTTTCAATCCGGAAAATCATCAAATCGGTCGTCGCCGTTCTTCTCCCGCAGAGGGAAGGCGACCTCGTTAACATCATGTACCAGAAGCGCTATCTCGAGCGCGGGCCGCGCATCGTGGCGATCGGCGGCGGCTCGGGACTCGCGGTGCTTTTGCATGGATTGAAGGAATTCACGTCGAACATCACGGCGGTCGTGACGGTCGCGGACGACGGCGGCTCCTCGGGGCGTCTGCGCAGCCAGTTCAACATTCCGCCGCCCGGCGATATCCGGAACTGCCTGGTCGCGCTGGCGGATTCCGAGCCGATGATGAGCGATCTCTTCCAGTTCCGTTTTCAGGACGGCGGGGGGGAGTTCGAGGGCCATAACTTCGGAAATCTTTTTATCCTGGCGATGCTCAGGGTCACGGGAGATTTCGAGAAGGCGATCAAGGAGTCCGCGCGCATTCTTGCGATCCGGGGACGCGTGGTCCCTTCGACGCTCAAACGCGTTTCGCTCGTCGCGCAGCACACCGACGGCACGCGGACTGAGGGCGAGTCGAACATCGGGAAGGTGAAGAGTCCGATCGAGCGCCTATACCTCAAGCCGGACAACTGCGGAGCCACGGAGGACGCGCTCGAGGCCATCCGCGAGGCCGACGTCATCGTGATGGGGCCCGGGAGCCTTTTCACGAGCGTTCTACCGAACCTGCTCATCGAGGATCTTTCGCGCGCGCTCGCGCTCGCGCCGGCTCCCAAGGTTTACGTCTGCAACGTAATGACGCAGCCGCACGAAACGACCGGCCTGTCGGCGTTCGATCACGTGAACGCGATCGCCGAGCACACGCGTCCCGAGGTGCTCACACACGTGGTCGTGAACACGGGCACGATCCCGCAGAGCGTTCTCAAGAAATATGCGGGCACCGGCGCGGCTCCGGTCGTCGTTGACTCCGAACGCATCCGGAGCCTGGGTTACGAGGTCATCGAGGACAATATCGTGCATTCTTCGGACACGATCCGCCATGAACCGCGCCGCATCTCGAAAATCGTGATGGACGTCGTCGCCTCCTCGCGCAAGAAGCAGCAAGCCGACGTGCGGAAGAAAAAAAGGAAGGCCGCATATGCCGGCACACGTTAAGAGCCTCGTCCTGTGCGTACACGCCCACCAGCCGGTGGGAAATTTCGAACACGTCTTCGCTGAAGCCTTCGAGCGGTCCTACCGGCCGTTCTTCGAGGCGGTCGAGCGCCATCCGGGTATCCGCCTCACGTGCCATTTCTCGGGAAGCCTGATCGATTGGATCGAGCGCGAGCGGCCCGGATTCGCTCCGAAGATCGCGAAACTCGTCGCGGAGGGCCGCGTGGAGGTCCTGGGCGGCGCGTATTACGAGCCGATCTACGGGGCGATCCCGCGGCGCGACCTGCTCGGGCAGATTGAGATGATGAACGCGAAGGTCGAGAAGCTCTTCGGCAAGCGCCCCGAGGGCGTCTGGCTCACGGAGCGCGTGTGGGACCCCGAGCTCGTGAAACCGCTCAAGAAAGCGGGCGTCCAGTACACCGTGCTCGACGACGCGCATTTGAAGAAAGCGCGCGTCCCGGCCCCCGTCACCGGCTATTACCGCACCAAGGACGGCTTCGATTCGCTCGACATCTTCGCTTCGATGCAGGAGCTCAGGTACCTCATGCCGTTCCGCGCTCCCGAGGAGACCCTCAACTTCGTGCGAGCGGTGAAGGCCAAGCCCCAGGACGTCCTCGTCTTCGCGGACGACTGCGAGAAGTTCGGAATGTGGCCCGGCACGCACGATCTCGTTTTCAAGCAGGACTGGCTCGACAAGCTCTTCGAGCTCCTCGAAAAGGACAAGCACATCGACACGTTTACGTTCTCCGAGTTCCGCAAGCGCTTCCCGTCCAAGAAGGACGTGAAGATCCCGCACGCTAGCTACAGCGAAATGATGGAGTGGTCCGGCGGCCGCTTCGACAATTTCTTCGACAAGTACCCGGAGAGCCGCTACATGCGCGACCGCATGTGGAGCGTCAGCGACGCGATCTCGCGCACGACCTGGAATAACGGTTCGGCGGGGAACCTCGTCGAGGCGCAGCGCGCGCTCTACAAGGCACAGTGCAACTGCACTTACTGGCACGGCGTCTTCGGCGGTCTCTACCTGCACCACCTTCGCTCGGCGGTGTTCGAAAACCTGATCCGCGCCGACGGCCTCGTCGCCGACCGCCAGGGCGAGCGCCCCGGAGACATCCGCACGGAGAAGCTCGAGTCGGGCGAACGCTGGCGCGTGCGCCAGCAGGACGTCGTCTCGTTCTTTAATCCGGCGTACGGCGGAGCGCTCGAGGAGTTCGACTACGTTCCGAAGGGCGTGAATCTCATGTGCAACTTGCAGCGGCGGCCCGAGTCCTATCACGCGGTCCTGACGAACAAGGGCGGCGAGTCGGACCCGGCGCTCTCGGCCATTCACGCCCTTCTGGGCGTGAAGGAAAAGAACCTCGAGCAGTGCCTGCAGTACGATCCGCACCGCCGACTCTCTTTCATCGACCATTTTTTCGAATCGGAGCTCGGGCAGAAGGAGTTCTCCCGTTCCGAATGGCCCGAGCGCGGCGATTTCGTCGGCACGCCGTACAAGGCGCGCGCGCTAAGCGAACGCGGCGTGAAGAAGCTGCGCCTCGAGCGCGGAGGCAGCGTCGAGACCGGCGGCCGCAAAGTGCCGATTCTCTTAAGGAAGACGGTAGCTCCTTCAGGCCACGCCTCGACGCTCGTCTCTTACCGGATCGAGAACCGTTCGCGCGGCCCGGCGGCGTTCACGTTCGGGATCGAGTTCAATTTTTCGATTGGGGAAGAGGAAGCCCGCCGCGGGCTTACCGAGAAGAACGTGACCAAGCGGACGTTCCGGGACGCGTGGCGCGGGATCAAGATCGAGCTCCGCACGAGCGCGGAGTCGACGCTTTTGGCGGCTCCGGTCGAGACGGTATCGGAATCGGAGTGCGGGCTCGAACGAACGTACCAGGGGCTGGCGGTTCTCGTCCAACGGCCGTTCCGCCTCGCGGCGGGCGAAGCCGCCGAGTTCTCGGCCGAGCTCGCAGTCGTGTGAGGTCGGAGACACCTTGGACCGATTCCTTAAGAAAAAAATCCAGATCAAGAACCCGATGGGGCTGCACGCGCGGCCTGCGTCGATCTTTGTGCGCATCGCTAACAAATTCGAATCGGAAGTGGTCGTGAAAAAGGACGACGAGGCCGTGAACGGAAAATCCATCATGGGACTTTTGACGCTCGCCGCCAACCAGGGCAGCGTGATAGAGATCGAGGTCAGCGGACCCGACGCCGAGGAGGCCATGAAAGAGCTCGAGGAATTCCTGATCTCCGATGAGGAACCCAAGCAGGAGCGCCAGAAATGAAGGCGCTCCGTGGCATCGCTGCCTCTCCAGGCGTCGCGATCGGGAAAGTCTATCTCCTCGACCACGAGGACCATCAATCCATTCCCAAGAAGTCGATCAAGGAATCCCAGATCCCCAAGGAGATCACGCGCTTCCAAGAGGCGCTGACCCAGACGCGCGCGGAAATCCTCAACATCCGCGACAAAATTTCGAAGGAGATCGGCCAGGAGCACGCCGACATCTTCAACGCCCATCTCATGGTCATCGAGGACCGCGCGCTCATCGAAGAGGTCATGGAGCGCATCAAGAAGGAGCGCGTCACCGCCGAGTTCGTCTTCTCAACGGTCCTCAAACGCTATGTGCAGTCGTTCCTCAAGATCGACGACGAGTACCTGCGCGAACGCGTCTCGGACATCAACGACGTCGGTCGCCGCATCATCCGGAACCTGATCGGCACCCACCGCCGCTCGCTCGCCGAGATCCAGGACAAAGTCATCATCATCGCCTACGACATTTCGCCCAGCGACACGGCCGTGATGAACCGCAAAAACGTGATCGGTTTCGCGACCGACATCGGCGGTCGCACCTCGCACACCGCGATCATGGCCAAATCCCTCGAGATCCCGGCGGTCGTCGGCCTCGAATCCGTCACGCACCAGGTGAAGGACGGGGACACGGTGATCGTGGACGGCAAGGAAGGGGTTGTGATCGTGAACCCCTCACCGTCCGAGATTCAGAAATACAAGAACGAACAGATCCGGTACCAGGAATTCAGCCGGGGTTTAAAGAAATTCCGCGACCTTCCTTGCATCACGACCGACGGGCGCCGCATCGAGCTTGCCGCCAACATCGAGCTTCCGGAGGAGACGACCTCCGTCATCGCCCACGGCGCCGACGGCATCGGCCTCTACCGCACCGAGTTCCTTTATATGAACCGGCAGGACCTTCCGGACGAAGAGGAGCAGTACCAGGCGTATAAGCGGGTCGTCGTGGACATGGCACCGAAGCCCGTCATTATCCGTACCTTCGACCTAGGCGGCGACAAGTTCCTTTCGCACCTCGAGATGCCTCACGAGATGAACCCGTTCCTGGGGTGGCGCGCGATCCGCTTCTGCCTCGCGAGCCCGGAGATCTTCAAGTACCAGCTGCGCGCGATCCTGCGCGCGTCGGCGCACGGCAAGCTCCGGATGATGTACCCCATGATCTCGGGGGTGCAGGAGCTGAAGCAAGCCAACAAATTGCTCGAGGAAGCGAAAAACGAGCTCCGCGCGAAGAAGATCTACTTCAACGAGAAGATCGAGGTGGGCGCCATGATCGAGATTCCTTCGGCGGCGATCACCTGCGACATCCTGGCGCAAGAGGTCGACTTCTTCTCGATCGGCACGAACGACCTCATCCAGTACGCCCTCGCGGTCGACCGAATCAACGAGAAGATCGCTTACCTTTACGAGCCGGCGCACCCCGCAGTGCTCCGTCTCCTCAAGAACGTGGTCGACACCGGCCACGAGAAGAAAATCTGGGTCGGTATCTGCGGCGAGATGGCCGGCGATCCGATGCTCACGCCCGTCCTCGTGGGTCTCGGCCTCGACGAAATCTCGACTTCTCCGGTCATGCTTCCCGAGATCAAAAAGATCATCCGATCCATGAGCTACGCCGAGGCGCAGGAGATCACGCGTTACGTCATGACTCTGCGCACCGGCGCGGAAGTGGTGAACTACCTGAAGATGAAGTACCAGCAGATCCTTCGCAATTCCCTGATCAAGAAGTAACCGTTTTTCCCTAAAACAACGAACCGCCTAACACAGGAGCGACCATGAAAGCCGTGATCCTCGCGGCCGGGTACGCCACCCGGCTCTACCCTCTCACTCAAAACATGCCGAAGTGCCTTCTCGAAGTCGGGGGTCGCACGATCCTCGACTCGATCGCCGAAAAGCTGAACGCGGTGCCCGAGATCAACGAAATCTTGATCGTCACGAACGGGAAGTTCCACGGCGTGCTGTCTGATTGGGCGCAGAAATCAAAGTCGCGTGCGCCGATCCGCGTGATCAACGACCACACGACCTCGAACGACACGCGCCTAGGCGCGATCGGGGACCTCGGTCTTGTGATCCACGAGACGAAGCTCGACGACGACTTCGTCATGATGGCATCCGACAACCTATTCGACCAAGACCTCTCGAAATTCGTCTCTTTCGCGAAAAAGAACGGCGAGGCGGTCTCGATCGCCGTTTACGACATCGGCGACCCGATGCAGGCGTCGAAGAAGTTCGGTGTGGTCGAACGCGCGGCGGACGGCCGGGTCACCGGAATGGAAGAGAAGCCGGAGAAGCCCAAATCGCCTTTCATCGGCATGGGCGTCTACTACTTCCCGAAGTCGTCGGTGAAGCTCGTTCAGAAGTATCTTTCGAGCGACGGCGCCCAGGACGCGCCCGGTTTTTACGTCCGGTGGCTGTTCGACCAGGGCACCCCGATTTTCAGTTTTCAGTTTACGGGCCTGTGGTATGATATCGGCGATTTGAAAGCGCTCGAAGAGGCAAATAAGCTCTTTCACGCCAAAAGCTAAGGAATAAAACGGAATGAAGACAAAGAACGAGAGCCATCTTTTCACCTCGGAAAGCGTGACCGAAGGCCATCCCGACAAGGTCGCCGACCAGATTTCCGACGCGGTCCTAGACGCGATCCTGGCGAAAGACCCCACGGGCCGCGTGGCCTGTGAGACGCTGGTGACGACGGGGCTTGCGTTCGTGGCGGGGGAGATCACGACCTCCTGCTACGTTGACATTCCGAAGATCGTCCGGAGCACGATCAAGAAGATCGGCTACGACAGCCACGCGGCGGGTTTCGATTACAACACCTGCTCGGTGCTCACGGCGATTCAGGGTCAGTCGCCCGACATCGCGATGGGCGTGGACACCGGCGGCGCCGGTGACCAGGGCATGATGTTCGGCTACGCGACGAACGAGACTGCCGAATTCATGCCGATGCCGATCTCGCTCGCGCACAAGCTGACGCGCCGCATCTCGGAGCTCCGCAAGAACAAGACGCTCCCGTACCTCCGCCCGGACGGCAAATCGCAGGTGACGGTCGAATACCGTGACGGCAAGCCGGTGCGGGTCGACGCGGTCGTCGTCTCGGTGCATCACGACAAGATGGCGAAGATGAAGCAGATCCAAGCGGACATGAAAAAGCACGTCATCGAGCGCGTGATCCCCGCGAAGTACCTCGATAAAAAAACGCGTTTTTTCATCAACCCGACAGGTCGCTTCGAAGTGGGCGGCCCGCAGGCCGACACGGGCCTCACCGGCCGCAAGATCATCGCCGACACCTACGGCGGCGTTGGTCTTCACGGTGGCGGCGCATTCTCGGGCAAGGATCCGACGAAGGTCGATCGCTCCGCCTGCTACATGGCGCGCTATCTCGCCAAGAACGTGGTCGCCGCGGGCCTCGCCGAGCGCTGCGAGATTCAGCTCGCGTACGCCATCGGCGTCGCCGAGCCCGTTTCGATCATGGTGAACACCTTCGAAACCGGCAAGCTGCCGAACGACCGCATCCGTCTCTTAATCGAGAAGAACTTCGACCTCACGCCGCACGGCATCATCCGCGACCTCAAGCTCCGCCGCCCGATCTACAGCGCGACCGCCGCGTACGGCCACTTCGGCCGCGACGAGGAAGGTTTTACCTGGGAAGAGATCGACCGCGTGCCGCAGCTCAAGAAAGGAATTTAAATGATCAAGCCCGACGTCAAGAACCCAAAACTCGCCGCGCGCGGCAAGGCCCGCATTGAATGGGCCGGCACGCAGATGCCGGTGCTTGATCGCATCGGCAAGCGCTTCGCGAAGGAAAAGCCGTTGAAGGGGCTTCGCCTCTCGGCGTGCCTGCACGTCACCACCGAGACCGCGAACCTGATGATCGCGCTCAAGGCCGGCGGCGCGAATCTCGTTCTCGTCGCTTCGAACCCGCTCTCCACCCAGGACGACGTCGCGGCGTCGCTCGTGAAGGATTACGGGATCACGACGCTCGCGGTGCGGGGCGAGGACACGAAGCGCTACTACAAGCACATCTACGCGGCGCTCGACCACCGTCCGCACATCACGATGGACGACGGCGCCGACATCGTCTCGGCGATCCACAAGGACCCGGCGAAGTACAAACGCGACATCATCGGCGGAACCGAGGAGACGACGACCGGCGTGATCCGCCTGCGCTCGCTCGAGGCCCAGCGGAAGCTGCTTTTCCCGATCGTCGCGGTCAACGACGCCAACACCAAGCATTTCTTCGACAACCGCTACGGCACGGGCCAATCGACGCTGGACGGGATCGTCCGCGCGACGAACATCCTCCTCGCCGGCTCCACGATCGTCGTCTGCGGCTACGGCTGGTGCGGACGCGGCATCGCGTCGCGCGCCCAGGGGATGGGCGCGAAGGTCATCGTGACTGAGGTCGATCCGCTCAAGGCTCTCGAGGCCGTGATGGACGGCTACCAGGTGATGCCGATGGAAGAGGCCGTGAAGCACGGCGACGTCTACGTGACGGTCACCGGTAACACGAGCGTCATCCGGAAGGAGCACTTCGTCCGCATGAAAGACCGCGCGATCGTCTGTAACTCCGGCCACTTCGACGTCGAACTCGACTTGGAAGCGCTCCGGAAGACGGCCTCCAAGCAGCGCGAGGTCCGCGACAACGTGCGCGAGTTCCTCATGCCCAGCAAGAAACGCATTTACGTGCTGGCCGACGGCCGTCTCGTGAACCTGGGCTGCGCCGAGGGACACCCGGCGACGGTCATGGACATGAGCTTCGCGAACCAAGCGCTTTCCGCCGAGTGGATGGCCGTGCACCATGAATCGCTCGAGAAGAAGGTGTACCGCGTTCCTGAGGAGATCGATGCCGAGATCGCGCGCCTTAAGCTCGCGAGCATGCAGGTGTCCATCGACACGCTCTCGAAGGAGCAGGTGAAGTACCTCGCGGCCTGGGAGGGCGGCACTTAAGTTCGCAAGACGAAAAAAAGCCCGTCCGCTTGAAAAAAAGCGGACGGGCTTTTTTTATTCGAGAGGGTTTTAAGCGGCCTTGCGGATCAGATACAGGCCCGCCGCGGCGAAGAGGAAATTCGCAAGCCACGCAGCCACAAAGGCGGGGAGGTGTCCGCCTTTGCCGATGGCCAGGCAGACCGAATTCACGGCGTAGTAGAGCATCACGACGACGAGCCCCGTCCCAATACCCACGAAGGCCCCCGCGCGCTCCGTGCGCATCGCCAGCGGCGCACCGATCAGCATCACGACGAACGAGACGAACGGGAAAGCGATCTTGTTGTGGAAGTCCACCCAGAGCCGCTTCTGGGCCCGCCGGTTGTTCCCTCTAAAATTCTCGATGTAGGACTTAAGCTGGCCCGCGCTCATGAAATCCACCTGCGAGGAGCCGCGCAGGAAATCGATCGGCTTCTCCTCGAGGTCGAGCTCAAGCCGTTTATCGAGCTGAGGCTCGCCGACAAGGTCGCCCTTGGCGTTCAGCGCGTAACGGATCGTGTCGTGGAAGACCCATTTTTCGTCCTCGTAAACAGCTTTTTTGGCGGTCAGCTTCGACTGGAGCGAATGGTCCTCGCCGTCCTGCAGGATCACGACGTCGTGGAGCGTTCCCGTCTGGACGACGAACTCGCGCGCGAACACCATACGTCCGCCCGGCGCGTAGAGCGTTACGTTCTTGATCGAGCGGTCGGCGAGGTTTTTGCGTCCCTTTTCGATGACGCCTTCCTTGATCGAGGTGGACGTGACGGAAGTTTTTGGCATGGCTGTCTCGCCGAGGAGGAACATTGCGAAGCTGATGAGGAGACCCGTGAAGAGATAAGGAAGCAGGATCTGGAAGGAGCTTACGCCGCTGGCGCGGAGCGCCGTGATCTCGTTGTGCTTCGAGAGATTCCCGAGTTTGTAGAGCACCGCCACGAGAACCGCCACGGGCACGATCTGCCACAGAAGCGTGGGCAGGAGATACAGGTAGTACGTGAGCACGACCGCTGGCTGGATGCCCGCTTTCAAGAATTCGTCCAGCTTGTCGAACGTGTCGATGACGACGAAGAGGATCGTAAAAAGGGTCATGCAGTAAACGAACGGACCCACGAACCCGCGCACGAGGTAACGGTCGAGGATTCTCACGTCAGTTCCTCGCCATCCGCGCGAAAAGGAATGCGCCGGCCCCGCCAACGAGGAAGTTCGCGAACTGGAGCGAAATGAAGGGCGGCGCGATGCCTTTCTGCGCGAGCGCCTTTCCCCCGATGAGGAGGGTCCAATAGGCGGTCATGAGGACGAGCGCGATGCCGAAATTGATCGATTTCTCGGTGCGCCGGGTGGTAATGCCGAGAGGAATCCCCAGGAGGACGAACGCGATGCTCGAGAGCGCCAGCGCGAGCTTGTTGTGGATCTCCGCCGCGAGCGGGTAAGTCGCCTCGATGCCATCCTCTCCGAGGCGTTTGATCTCGTCCTTCAGCTCATTGACGGTCATGTCTTTGGGTTTCTTGCCGAGGTCTTCGACGTCGCGCGCGGTGGCGATGTTGAGCGGGAGGTCGTAGCTCTTGAAGGTGAGCTTGTAGAGTTTGGACGGATCGCGCGCGTCCGGCTCGTCGCTCGTGCCGTGCGAGAGGGAGAGGATGAGGAGGTTCTTCTCTGGCACGGAGATGATCTCGCCCCGCTCGGCGATGATCGTCCGCGTGGGCCCACCTTCCTGCGGCTGGTAGATCCGGATTCCCTTAAGCTTGGTCTTGTCGATCTCGTAGACGAAGATGATGAAATTCTTGAACTTCTTTACGAACGTGCCCTCTTCGAGCGCGGCGGCCGGGCTTTCGATGCCGATCTGCGCAAAGAGCCGGCGGTAGGCGTAATGCGCCGTGGACGCCACGCGGTCCGAGAGGAGGTACGAGAACGCGGAGAGGACGAGAACCGCGGCGAGGATCGGCAGGCTCGCGCGGAAAATGCTCACACCGCTCGCCCGGACCGCGGTGATTTCGTTGTCGTGCGAGAGCTTTCCGAAGGTGAAAAGCGTCGCCATCAGCACCGACATGGGAATCACGAAGGTGAGGAGGAAAGGTGTTGTGTAGAGGAAGAGTTTGCCGACCAAAAGCGGATCGACGTCGCGGTTGAAGACGAGATCCGCCATCTTCACGAGCCCGCGGCCCGCCAGGAAAACCATGAGAAGGAGAAGCAGGCACGCGGCAAAGGTGCGCCCGAATTCTTTTAAGAAATGGTCGCGGAGGATCCTCATGCGAGCGCCCTCGCGCACGCGGCGACCGCCACCGAGGTGGCTCCCGCCCGTTTCAACTCGCGCGCGCATTCGGAAGCGGTGAGCCCGGTCGTCAGAACGTCGTCCACGAGAAGGATTTCGAGCCCTTCGAACGCGCCCCGCGCGCGGAAGCGGCCTTCGACATTGCGGAAGCGCTCGCTCCGCGGTAGTGCCGATTGCGCCGACGGGGAAGCGGTGCGGCGGAGTCCTTCCGAAAGGTCCCGGACGCCGAGCGCGAGCGAAAGCCGGCGTGCCAGGAGAGCCGATTGGTTGAAGCCGCGTTTACGGCGCTTGGCCGGGTCGAGCGGAACGGCCACGACCGCGTCGAAGCGGCGTCCGGGCGGCAGCGCCGAGACGAGGCCCGCGGCAAGGAAGCCGGCTAGCCGCGCGCGACCTTCGAATTTGTAGGCGTGGAGGATCCGGCGCACCGCACCTTCGTAAACGTAGGGGACGAACGCGGCGTCAAAAAGAAGCGGCGCAGCGGCGCAGTCTCCGCAGCCTTCTTCGGGCGCCACTGGCCGCGCACAACCGCGCAGCACGGGTCCGAAAGCCGGCGTGCGGACGCCGCGCAAGCCTGGCAGACGCCGTCGGAATCGGGCGTGAGCGGACGACCGCAGGGTTCGCAGGAGAGGGGAAAGATGAGGCTCGTGAGCGCTTCGAACGCACGGCTCCAGGGCATCGGGCTATGATAACATGAAGGGAATGAAACCCCGCACCCCCATTTTTGAGAACCTGACGGAGACGCTGCGGCTTCTCCGTAGCGCCTACCGGCATTGGAAACCGCCGATCGTAGGGCAGTTCGCGCAAGGGCCGAACGCCCCGTTCAAGGCGCTCGCGTCGACCCTTCTCAGCCTGCGCACGAAGGACAAAGTCACCGAAGCGGCGAGCGAGCGCTTGTTCAAGCTTGCCGAAACACCCGAAGAGACCTTAAAACTCACCGCGGAGACGATCGAAAAGACGATTTACCCGGTCGGTTTCTACCGGACGAAGTCGAAAAATCTCCTCGAGATTTGCCGCATTCTCATGGAGCGGCACGGCGGCCGGGTGCCCGACGACCTGGACGTTCTTTTGACGTTGCCCGGAGTGGGGAGAAAGACCGCCAATCTCGTCCTCACCGCGGGTTTCGGCAAACACGGCATCTGCGTGGACACGCACGTTCACCGCATTTCCAACCGGTGGGGCATGGTTCGTACGAAAACACCCGACGCAACCGAAGAAGTCCTTCGCCGGATCCTGCCCAAGCGGTACTGGATCGAATTCAACGAGCTTCTCGTGGCCTACGGGCAGAACCTCTGTGTGCCTGTTTCCCCGTTTTGTAGCCGCTGCCCTATTCGTAAGTGGTGTCCTCGTAAGGGAGTTACGAGAAGTCGTTAACAAACCTTATCAAAAATTATTAATAATTGATATGGTTAAACTGATGAGGTATCCTTTATAGGGGACAAAAAAGAGGGGCGTACTTGACGAAAAAAACAACCGTTTTCCTGCTGTCGGGGCTTTTCGCGATGGCTTCCGTCGTTGCGCAAGCCGCGGAAGGGGACGAACTTCCCGTCGTGGTCAAGGGAGGCGAACTCAGCGCCAAAGCGAAAGAACAGCTCTCCCGCAATCTCATGTCCACGGACGAATTTCAGCGGCTACCCTTAATCGACCCGATGACCGGTAAGCTGCGTCCGGTGCTCACCAAACAATTCGAAGCCATTCTTCCCCAGACGTCCGGCGACGGACGTCCTTTTCATTATATCCCTGTGTGCGCGACGATCGACGAGTTCGAAGAGATCGCCAAAGGCGAACTCACGCCGAAAGCCATGAAGGAGCTCGTCCGGCGCTCGCCCGACGCCGCCGTCGCGCTTGTCGCGAAATCCGGTGTCGCCGACAGGAAATTCCTTCCCGTGCTCGTGCAGGTCAGGGCGGGTGATGAGGTGACCGGCCTAGCGGTGTTCAACAAAAACGGCACCGTCGCCAACGCGCTCGCTTCCGATCCGGGCAGCGTCAGTGGCGGCGCCATCGTCGGGACGCCACTTTTGCGGCTCACGGAAGCCGACGCTCCGCAAATCGACCCCATGCGTTCCAATCTGACGGCCGCCTCCGAAGGCCGCTTCGGATCCCTGAACGAGTTCGGTGTCCCGGTCACGCGCTACCGCATCGTCAAGGGCGAGATCGCGGTCCGTTCGCTCGCGCCTTTTCCCGGCGAAGCGCCGATCCTCTTGAAGCCTGGGTCCGATACGATCGCTTTCGTCCGGACGGGAAACGGCGGTCTTGACGTCGAAAAGGAAGCGAACCCGTCTCTCAACGTGCACGGCTTGACGGGTGGTTACCGCACTGCGGTCGCCGTTCTCGAAGGCAGCGTGATTCTCCACGCCGACACGTTCATCGGAGCGGTCGTGCTGAGCGCGGCCGGAAACAACTTCTTCGGCCAAACCGCCGGGGGCAAGAACGTGTTCGTGAGCGATCTTGAGCTGAACGACCGCGACGAAAATTCCGAGAGCCTCTTCGAAGACGCGGCCGATCACATGGAAGACGGCGTCGACGAAGATTTGGACGCGGAAGAGCCCGACAAGGAAGCTATCGAGGTCGGGCAGCCGACGGACGATTCGGCCGACTCGGACGAAGACGACGAGTGATTCCGCCCGGCCGATGATCCGGCTTGTTGTTCGGGTCGAAATGATAGCGGCTCTGGCCGCCCTGCTCCTGCCTCCTATCCTTTTTGGCGGCCTGGGTCCGGGGCCCACCTTCCTTATCCAAGGACTCGCGGCGCTCTGCGCGTTCCTCTTCATTGTCCGTTGGGCTCTCGGCGCCCGTCCGGGACGCTTCTCCCTGCGGCATCCGGCGGTACTCGTTCCGCTGTGCTTTCTCCCGTTCCTCGTGTATTCCTTCTCGCAATCCTTTTTACGCGGTGCGGTGTTCGGCGGAATTCCGGGTTCGGTCGCGCCGTTCGCGACGTTCGACCACGCGGTGCAGTTCGCCGCGTACATGGCCTTGTACGTCTCCTTTTTTTCCTTCCTCGAAAACCGGGAGCGCCTGCGGCTGGTGATGTTCCTCCTGGCGCTCGAAATCACGTTGCTGGCTTCGACCGGCTTCTATCACTCCCAAGGGACACAGAAGGAGCAGGCAATCTTCGGGTTTCTGGTCATGCCGCGATCGACGCATTACTCCTCTTTCCTCAACCCGAATCATTTCGGCGCCTTCCTCAGCGCTTCCCAACCGCTTTTTGCGGCGTCGGTTGCGTATTTCGTCCGGACGCGCCTGCGGGAGAAGCCGGGAATCGACGCCGTCGAAAAATTCTTTTTCGTCCTTCTCGTTCCGCTCGTGGCTCTCTGTTCAATTGGGGCCGACGCACGCATGGCGCTCTTTTGGCAGTTCGGCCTTCTCGCGGCGTTCGTCGCGGCGACCTTCCTGCGCCCGGCGTGGATCGCCTTGTCGGCGGTCTCGGCTGCCGCCGCCGCCGCCTGGTTTATGGCACGCGTCCCGTCCCTCGCTCTCGAGAGGCTTTCGGCGGATCTGGCGTCGCGACTCGAGATCACGCGCGATACACTCCCGATCCTTCGCGATTTCTCTCAAGGTACGGGCTTGGGAACCTCGAGGTACATTCTCGCGTTCTATCAGAAGACGACGCCGGAGAATTGGAGCATCTCGCACCCGTACAACCACTATTTGCAGCTTCTCGCCGAATGCGGACCGTTCGGCACCGCGCTTTTCGTAGTGCCCGTTCTTTGCTTTCTCGGTTGGGGACTCCACCGTTCGCAGGCAAGCCCCTCGCGGTGGGACAAGTTGTTCGGCTTGGGGGCGTTCGTGTCGCTCGCAGGCTACGCAATGCCGGCGTTCTTCGACAATTATCTGACGACTCCCGCGTTTGCCATCCTTTACGTCTTCCTCGCAGCGGTGCTGGCGCGGGCGGCCCATGGTTCGTTCGATCCCGCACGGCGTCCCGCCGTTCCTTGGCGCCCCCCGCGCCGCGCGCTTCCCGCCGCGCTCCTGGCGGGCGCTGCGTGCGTGAGCGTGCTCATGTACCTGGCGGGGGATTACCAAGCTCGCAAGGCTGCGATCGCCGGATCAAAAGATGCTTTGCGGCTCGAACGGGCGACGCGACTGCGGCCGTCGAACTCAATCGCCTGGACGGAGCTGGGCCACTGGCATTACAATGAGGCGTCAAAGGCGAGAGGCAAAGGCCTCGAATACCGCGCGGCCGGGGAGCGGTCCGCGGCGGCGTATCGCAAGGCTGTCCAGGCCGCGCCCACGTGGCCGAGGCCCTGGATCGGACTCGCGCGTTCGGAGCTCCTTTTGGGAAAGAGGCGCTCTGGGTCCCGACATTTGGCGTTCGGTGTGAGCCTGAGCCCCTATCATCGCGACCGGATACTTTACTTGATCCACGTGCATTTGAAGCTCGCGCGCGCGGAGCGATCCAAAAAACAACGGCAACACTACTTAGGCGTAGCTGAAAAATTCGCTCGCATGGGCATGCGGCTTTACCGGCCGCTTTCGCCGGCGGACTGCTTTTACGTGCTCAACAACGCGCCGCATCAACTGACTGAGAAGCAACGCCGCCGCGTAGCCGCCTTTCTCAGTCCCATCTACCGCCGGGCATTGCCGGTCGAACCTTCTTGACATTGACATTTTTGTATAGTATTGTTAAGGATAACTTATAAATATACATTTATGTTAACTAACCACCAGCTAAACGGTGTTCAGAAAGCCGTCCGCCCGCGTTTTCGGAGGCGGTACGCCCTTTTTTTCCTCTCCGGACTCCTCTGGCCCTCCGATGCGTTCGCCGTCCGCCGGTTCGAAGACCTGACCGGCGTGAGCCAGGCGTTCACGCGTGGGTACGATTACCGCGCCTACTCCGAGGCCAGCAGCGACGAGGGCTCCTACGAGCTTCTCGTGCCCGACGCCAAAAAGAAGGAGGCGATCGAGAAGGCGCTAGAGGAAGAGGAGCGGCAGCTCGACACGTGGCGTTACCGGCGTTCCATACAGGCTTCCTCCACCTACGTCTCGAATCTGAACCATACGCGAAACGATCCTAAAGACGACGTGATCCACAACCTCGCTCCGACGGTCGGGATGTCGCGGCGCACGGAGCACACCTACGTCGATCTCTTCTATAAAGCGTCCTACACGACGTACGTCGAGACCGAGAAACTGAACGCGCTCACGCACCAGCAGGGAACGACCGTCGGTTATCGCTTCGGCCGCCTGCGCCTCAATTTCACGAACGTGCTAAGCCCGAGCACGGCCTACGACACCGCCGAGAGAACTGAGCTCGAGAACACGGCCACCACCGGCGCCGGCCGCACGCGCATCCAGGCCATCAACGACGTCTTCACGGCCTCGGCCGACCTCAAGGTGTCGGATAAGACGTCCACGTCTTTCACGTACGCCCGCGATTACTTCCTTCTGCCGGTCCGAAACAACTCCCTCACCGCCAACGGCTTCAGTACCGTTTCTCACCGGCTCACGCCACGCGTATCGTACCGCCTGACCCCGAAGACGTCCGTGTTCGGCGAGTACACTTTCAACCGCGCGGATTTCTTCGAAGGCGGTCTGTTCGGTTCGGACGAGCATTCGGGTCGGCTCGGCATGGCGGGGCGGATCAACGACCGCACTTACGTGACGTTCGCGACGGGCCTGAGGCTTCGCGACTACAAAGATGAAAACCTGGACCCCGAGGACGGTCTCACATGGACCGCCTCCATCAGCCGGAAGCTGACCGAGAAGCTCGCGGTGAGCGTCTCCACCACGAAGGGTCAGTCCGAAAACTTCGACACGGCGCTCCGCGACACGCTTCAGGAGAACACGTTCTTCACCGGCGTCGACTTCACGTTCAAGCTGAGTGCGAAAACTTCACTCGCTCTCGGCGGAAGTATGGGCTTCGTATCGAGCGACGGGTTGATCACGCAGATCGATCCCGACAATCCGACCCTCACGTTCACGCGTGAGCCGGGAACGCAGCTTTACGACTGGTACGTTTCGTGGGCGTGGTCCCCGCGCCGCTGGATTTCCACCCTTCTTGCCTACCAGTACAAGAATCAGAACGGCAGCTTCAAGGGCGACGAGTACCAAGAGCACCGGATGGTGGGGTCCCTCAATGCGTCCTTCTAAACGCTTCCGCTGGAACGTGTTGCGCGCGGCCGCGCTCGCGGCCCTTGTTTTGTCGAGTCCTCCGGGTTACGCGGCGGATTCCACGGTGCCGCAGGGAGAGAGTCAGCAGGCGGTGGCGCCTGAACCGCCCTACAACGGCACGTTGACGGGCTACGCCGGCACGGACATCGATCTCATTCACGCCGGAGACAAGCTGCGCGTCGAAGTCTTTCGCGAGCCCGATCTCACGGGGCTTTTTCTAGTGGATTCCATGGGCAAGATCAATTACCCGTTGCTCGGCGAAATCTACGTCGAGGGCTTGTCGCTCGAAGAGCTGAAGGCTTTCCTCACCGAGAATCTCGGCACCGATTACATCGTGAATCCGCAGATCCAGATCACCTTCGAGGAAAGCCCTAACAAGTCCGTGGCGATCCTCGGGCAGGTCACCCGGCCGGGAAACTACATCCTCACGTCGCAGACGACGCTCGTTCAGATGGTTTCGCGCGTCGGGGGTTTCGAGCAGGAAGCGGCGACCGACAACGTGAAGATCGTCCGCACCGACAAGGTCGGCCGCAAGACGACCGATATCGTGAACGTCACCGCCATCATGTCCGGCGACGCCCAGGACGTCCGGCTCGAGCCAGGCGATCTTATCTACGTCGACCGGGTGAAGCTTAAAAAAGAAGAAGAGGAGGCTGACGACATCGTCACGATCCTCGGGCAGGTGAACCGTCCGGGAAATTACGCTTTGACCGAGGAACTCGGCCTGATCCGTTTGGTCGCGCAGGCGGGCGGGTTCACGGGCGTCGCCGCCAAGAACAACGTCCGCCTGATCCGGAAATCCGGCGGCAGTGGCGAGAAGACGCGGACGGTGAACGCCGGCCGTATTCTCTCGGGCCAGGGGGAGGACGTCCCGCTCGAAAAAGACGACCTCGTCGTGGTTCAGGAATCTTTCTTCTAAAAAAAGGACTCGATGCAAGGCTTCGAAAAGGATCCTCTCAACGATCAACAGGACGGCGGAGACGCCTCCGAGCACCTGCGAACGATCCTGGCCAATATTTGGCTGATCCTCGCGGTGACTGCGCTTTTTTGTCTGGCGTCCGTCGTCTACCACTCCCGGCTTCCGAACATGTACACCGCAGGCGCGCAAATCCTCGTGGAAAAGGTCGACGTGCCGAAGTCGTCCCAGGAAATGATGATGCCCTCGTTCCGCGGCGAGGAAGATTATTACGGAACTCAGCTTGCGATCCTCACCGGACGCAAGGTCGCCGCGATCGTGGCGAAGGAACTGGAGCCGATCCCTCCGTACGCCATCACCGCGCGCCGCCTTCCCAAGACGCGCATCATCGCCCTTTCGGTGACCCAGCGCGATCCCGAATGGGCGGCGAAGATCGCCAACAAATTCGCCGAAGTCTACGTCCGCGAGGGAAACCGTGAGCAGCTTTTTATCGGCGAGCAGATCCTGAAGCTCATTCCCGAGGAGGATATGGATTCCAAGGATGTTGAGCTGATCCAGCAGGCCGGCTCGATGGAGCAGGTGAAACAGTTCAACAAGAAGGAATATGCCGAGTCGCTGTCGGCGATCACGAACGATCCGGTTATTCAAAGGCTGCGCAACGAGAAGCTCGAGATCCAATCCCGGATCAGCGAGATGTCCCAGCGTTACAAGCCGAATCATCCGAATGTTCGCGACTTGCAGGAGCGCCTGCAGTACGTGGAAAACGAACTCAAGGAACGCACGCGCCGGATCTTGAGCAACATCCGCGCCACGCTCGGTGGCGAAAGCCGAATCAGCAACGTGAAGATACTGGAAGAGGCTTATCCTCCGGGGATCCCGTCCTCGCCGAATCGTCCGCGGGGGATCCTGATACACACGATCATGGGCCTCATGGCGGGTGTGGCCCTCGTGATCGGATTCGAGCGCATGAACCAGAAGATCCGAAGCGACCGCGATTTCAAAAACGTCCCGCTCCCGTTCTTGGGAAACATCCCTCTTCTTGAGGGGTTCTCGAAGATGAAGAAAAAATCGATCGAATTGAAGCGGAAGGCCGTGTCGCTCGTGGACGCACTGAAGACGGACCCGATTCTTTCCGACGCGATCGCGAGCGTGCGCACACACATCCTTTTTTCGATGCCCTACGAGAAGTCTCGCCGAATCATGCTGACGAGTTGCATCCCCGACGAAGGAAAGACCACGGTGTCGGTGCTCCTGTCCCTTTCCCTTACGACGCTCGGCCGAAAAATTCTCCTGATCGACGCGGACATGAGGCGCCCTTTCGCGCACAATTACGTGGGAACGCGGAACGAGAAGGGCTTGAGCGACTACCTGATCGGACAAGCGACCATGGAGGAGATCGTCCGGGACATCGAAGGCAGCACGCTCAAGATGATCTCGGCCGGCAACCAGACGCCGAACCCTTCCGAGCTCGTGGCTTCCGACCGTTTCAAGCAGCTTCTGGAATACGCGGAGCAGCATTTCGACCGCGTCGTAATCGATGTGCCGCCGGTTCTCTTTATCCCGGACGGGCTCATCATCGCCAAGCACGTCCATAGCGGCGTGCTCGTGTGTGGCTCGGGGATGGTGCATAAGAAGACCGTACAGCAGGTGAAGGAAAAATTCGATTCGATCGGCCATTCGTTCATCGGAATCGTCGTGAACAAGGTCGACTACGCGGCCACGGGCGGCCGGTACAAATACTACCAAAGCTACAAGAGTTATTACGCGAAAGCGGGAAAGAAAGCCGAAGTCGCATGAAGAAAGCGCTCATTACGGGCATCACCGGGCAGGACGGGTCGTACCTGGCGGAGTTCTTGCTCGACAAAGGATATAAAGTTTACGGCGTGATCCGCCGCTCGAGCTCCATCAACACCGCGCGCATCGACTCCATCTATGAGGAGCCCTGGGTGGTGGGTAAACGCCTGAATCTCGTCTACGGCGACATGACCGACGCGAGTTCGATCAACCGGATCCTGAGAACCGTCCGGCCTGACGAGATCTACAACCTGGCCGCTCAAAGCCACGTGAAGGTGAGTTTCGAGATTCCAGACTATACGGCCGACGTCACGGCGCTGGGGACGCTGCGTGTGCTCGAGGCCATCGTCGACTCGGGAATCAAGACCCGATTCTATCAGGCGTCGTCGAGCGAGCTTTACGGCCGCGCCGAAAAGACCCCGCAGACGGAGACCACGCCGTTCCAGCCGGTGAGCCCGTACGCGGTGGCCAAGCTCTTCGCTTACTGGACGACAGTAAATTACCGCGAAAGCCACGGCATATTCGCCTGTAACGGCATCCTCTTCAACCACGAGTCGCCGCGCCGCGGCGAGATGTTCGTGACGCGCAAGGTGACACGCGCGGTCGCCCGCATCAAGCGAGGCTTGCAGGACCGCCTCGTGCTCGGCAACTTGGACGCGAAGCGCGACTGGGGATACGCGAAGGACTACGTCGAGGCGATGTGGCTCATGCTGCAACAGAAGAAGGCCGACGATTTCGTGATCGCCACTGGCGAGGCGCACACCGTGAAGGAATTCGTCCAAGAGGCCTTCGATTACGCGAAGCTCGACTGGAAGAGGTACGTGCGGATCGATAAGCGCTATTTCAGGCCCATCGAAGTGAACGTGCTGAAAGGCGACTACTCGAAGGCGCGGCGCACGCTCGGCTGGAAACCGAAGACCACGTTCAAGCAATTGGTACGTCTCATGGTGGACGCCGATCTCGAGTCGCTCGACCGAAAGGCGCACACTTAGAAAACAGGTCCGAAAGCTCCTTTTTTTTGGCCGGCTGGGCTTAATTGCACATTGTTTTTATTAGTATTATTAATTATTTTATAGAGACTCAGAGAAAATGATCCCATCCGTTCCTCCGCCCATGGTCTCGACCCTCTTCCTCTTCATGCGGTTCATGAGGCGGTCCGGCGTGAGTATGGGCACGATGCTCTACTCGGTCGCGTTGCTGACGCTCTCGACCCTTTTCGAGGGTGCGAGTCTGGGTCTGGTGATTCCGCTCCTCGACGCCCTCTTCAAGAAAGGAGACTATTCGCTCGCCAAGCACATACCGGTCCTGGGCGAGTTCCTGGGCAGTCTTCCGAGCGTGCGGTTCCGCGTGGTCCTGATGGTGCTTTTGGCGAGCATCCTGGCCGCGACGGTGATGAAGCATCTTTTCATGTTCGCGAGCGAGATCCTCCTGTCGCGTCTCAATCGTCACGCGGAGCACGAGCTCCGCAGCCGGCTCTTTGAACGGTACCTGAGTTTCGGGAAACGGTACGTGGATTCGCGCAAGATTGGCGAACTCTGCGAATGGGCCGGCCAGCAGGTGATCATCGCCTGCGAAGTTTTCCATTTGACCCATAGCGTCCTCATGAACCTGCTGCTCGCGGCCGTGTATCTGGGAATGATGATCTTCGTATCCTGGAAGATGACGCTCTGCGCGATGGCGATCCTTCCTCCGATGTACCTGCTTGTGCGCTGGATCTCGCGGCGGATTATCGCGTCATCGGGAAGGAAGCTCGAACTTGATCAACGCATGAGCTCCTCGTTGCTGGACGCACTCACAAACCTTTCGTTGATTCAGTCGTCGGTTAACGAGGCCGAGGAGCTGCGCCGATTCCGGAAGGTGAGCCAATCCAGCCGAGCGGCGGTACACAGCATCACGAAGAAGATTTTTTTCGCCCCCCATGCACAAGACGTGGTGGTGAGTCTCGGGACGGCTCTCCTGGTGGCCGCCAGCAGTTTTTTCTATCTGAAGGAAGGAGCAGGCGAAGAGGTGGCGTTTTTTGTGGCGTTCTTCATCGCCCTGCGCCGATTCTCGGGCGCGATAATGGGCGCCGGTTCGAGCTTCGTAGCGTCGACGCGTTCGTCGGCGGCGATGCGACGCGTACTGGAGATCTTCGACGACGCGGGTAAGTCGTTCGTCCGCGGAGGAAACGTGAAATTCGAAGCGCTGCGCGAGGGCATCGAGTTCAAGAACGTGGTTTTCTCTTACGGATCGGCGCCGGTGTTGCGAGGCCTGAACGCGCGGTTCCCCAAGGGCAAGATGACCGCGGTCGTAGGCGCGACGGGCGCCGGTAAGACCACACTCACCAGCCTTCTCCTACGGTTCTACGACCCCGATGCCGGTGCGATCCTGGTGGACGGCCGACCCATCGCCGACTACGACCTGGCTTCGCTCCGCCTTCGCTTCGCGGCCGTGGACCAGCAGGCGTCCGTGTTGAACGCGACGATCCGCGAAAACATCACGTACGGCCTTCGTGCGCAGGCGCCTCAGGAGGCGGTCGATCGCGCTGCCGAGAGCGCGGCGATCCTGCCGTTCATCCTTTCGCTTCCCGAGGGCTATGAGACCGTCGTTGGGGACCGCGGGGTGAGACTTTCGGGCGGCGAGCGCCAGCGGATTGCGATCGCCCGCGCGATCCTGAAGGACCCCGACGTGTTCATTTTCGATGAGGCCACGAGCTCGCTCGACAACGAGACCGAGCGCGCCGTGCAGAAATCGCTCGAAGAGCTGCGTAGCGGACGGACGCTGATCGTGATCGCGCACCGGCTTTCAACAGTGCGCAGCGCCGACCATATCGTCGTGATGGACGCCGGACGCGTCGTCGAAGAAGGCCGCTTCGACGAGCTGATCGCGCGAAACGGCGTGTTCCGGAAGCATTGGGAATTGACGGCCTCCTGATATGTGCGGCATCGCGGCTTTTTTCGCGTACCATTACGCGGCCCCCGGGGTTGACCGGGAGGATTTGGGCGCAGTGTCCGAAGCAATGGCGCGCCGCGGACCGGACGGGCGCGGCGAATGGGTTTCCGGGGACGGCCGCGCGGCGCTCGCGCACCGTAGGCTCTCGATCATCGACCTGTCCGAGTCCGGGGCTCAGCCGATGGCGTCGGCAGACGGCTCGTTGGTGGTTTCCTTCAACGGCGAGATTTACAATTGGCGCGCGATCCGGGCGCGCTTGGAAGCCTCGGGCCGGCGGTTCCGGACGCAGTCGGACACTGAGGTCCTCCTTCACCTCTACGAAGAAAATGGCGACGCGATGGTCGGAGAGTTGAGAGGGATGTTCGCGTTCGCGCTCTGGGACGGCCGTCGACGCAGGTTGCTCTTGGCGCGGGACCCCTACGGTATCAAGCCGCTTTATTACGCGGACGACGGATGGACGCTCCGCGCGGCGTCGCAGGTGAAGGCACTCCTTCGGTCGCGTTCGGTGTCGAAGGCGACCGAACCGGCCGGGGACGCGGGGTTCCTGCTTCTAGGGAGCGTGCCCGAGCCCTTCACGCCATTCCGGGAGATCCGTCAGGTGCCCGCCGGCGCGACGGTCGCCGTTGAGTCGTGCGGCCCCAGCGAACCGTCGCGGTATTTTTCCGTGGCGGGCGTTCTGGCGGAATCCGAACGGAGGCCCGCTGACGCGGAGGCCGCGGCCGAAGCGGTGAGGGACTCGCTGCGGCATCATTTCGTGGCTGACGTTCCGGTGGGCGTGTTCCTTTCCGCCGGAATTGATTCGTCGACCCTCGCCGTGCTCGCGGTCGAACAGGGGATGAAAGCCGAAGCGTTGACGCTTGGGTTTGAGGAATTTGTCGGCACGCCGCTTGACGAAGCACCGGAAGCATCACGCACCGCGGCGGCGCTCGGTCTCAAACATCGCGTGCGGATGGTGGCGCGCGCCGAATTCGAAGCGGAGATCGGACGTTTCTTCGGAGCGATGGACCAGCCTTCGATCGACGGCCTCAACGTCTATTTCGTGAGTAAGGCCGCCGCGGAATCGGGATGGAAGGCCGCGCTGACGGGCCTAGGCGCCGACGAGTTGTGGGGCGGGTACCCGTCGTTTTCGGACGTGCCGCGCTGGGGCGCGGTTCCCGCGAGGCCGCGTTTTCTGGGCCGCGCCGCACAAGCCGCCGGACTGTCTCCCAAGGCCGCGGGGCTTCTCGGGATGCCCGGCGGATACGCCGGGGCTTATTGGCTGCGCCGCGGGCTCTTCATGCCCTGGGAGCTTGAAGCGCTCATGGGCCGCGCCGCCGCCCGTCAGGGTTTGGAGCGGCTCGGGCTCGAAGCGCGGCTACGCGCTTCGCTCGTGGACGGTCCAGCGAGCCCGCACGGCCGTGTCGCCGCACTCGAATCATGCTGGTACATGAGGAATCAACTTTTCCGCGATGCCGATTGGGCGGGGATGGCGCACTCGCTCGAAATCCGTACGCCGTTCGCGGACGCCGCGCTTTTGAAGGCGGCGGGCCCGCACGCCATGCGGCTGGGCCGTTCCGGAAAGGCGTGGCTCGCGGCGATGCCACGGACGCCGCGCGCCGTCGGAACGCGTCCGAGGCCGAAGACGGGTTTCACGGTGCCGCTCGCGGGCTGGCTCGAAAAGGGGTCCGCGCAGGAATGGAGAAAAAAGCCCCTCTTGGCCTCCGGACGCTGCCATTGGTCGAGACGCTGGGCGTATTCGGTGCTCGGACGCTGGAAGGAGGCTGCGTGAACATCCTTTTTCTCGCGACGGAAGCGTACGGCGCTCCCGGCGGCATCGCGCAGGCCAACCGTGACCTGGCCGCCGCGCTTGCGGCGGCCCCCGGCGTGGACGGGGTCACCGTGCTCGTGCGGAGCGGATCGGCCGGCGGCGTGCCTCCAAGCGGGGTTGCGCAGCGCGCGCCGAGATCCAGCCGCGCCGCTTACGCGCTGGCCGCTCTGCGTGAGGCACGCCGCCGGCCGTCGCTCGTCCTTTGCGGTCACGCGAACATGGCTACTCTGGGGAGCTGGGCCGCCGCGCGCGCCGGTGTTCCGCTTTGGACACACACGCAC
>Ga0163149_10000658_pt1 | contig 45358 bp, 37 predicted proteins | sample OliLakLV19MP5G1_FD_148604 | JGI IMG/M metagenome (GOLD analysis project Ga0163149, IMG submission 148604) | Freshwater microbial mat bacterial communities from Lake Vanda, McMurdo Dry Valleys, Antarctica - Oligotrophic Lake LV.19.MP5.G1 | ecosystem: Environmental > Aquatic > Freshwater > Lake >...
TGTTGCCTGTGGCGTTATCCATCAGGTGTTCGTCAGTTATCAGCATTGCCCTTTTAGGGGCTTTGCTTAAATGAAAAAGCCCCACCATTTCGGCAGGGCTTTTTCCTAACTGAAAGAACGAACAAAGGTTATGCAGCATCTACAATGTTCAGCACGTTGTATGAGCCATTTTTAAGGGAATACTGGATACCGTTTACTTCCTGGAAGAACTCAATCAGCATCAAGTAAAACTTCGTACCTCCACCGGCTGGAACACCGGCAGGGGTAAGAGTTACAGGTGTGTTGGTTCCATCAATCGGCAAATTGGTTATAGGACTGTATTCAATTGCACTGATTTGGGTGGAAAAATCAACGTCTGCAAAAGCAGATTTCAAACTAATGTGAGTTGCTCCTAATGGAAATGACAAATCATTTATAGGAATGAAAGATGGAAAGTTGATTGCACCGGTTCCACCATTTACTGTGTATGGTGCATATAAAACGCTTCCCAATGCAGCATGGTCATTAAAATCAAAATCTTTGAGTAACGCCAGGGCAGCAGGATCTGCAATTCCAATTGCTACAGTACGTTCACCTCTTGGTGAAACAGTATCATAGTTTTTGATTACGGTCATGATTTGAGTTAAACGACTGGTAACACGATTGTCAGCAGCGTTCATCATCAAATTCCGCACAGAACTGCGAAGAACTTTTCCGGCAGTAGCAGCATTGCCAAATTCAGAACCGTTTTCACGGGTACGCTGAAAATTTGGATCATTTGCGATACGGTCAGCAGATACACCGCCTTTGGTTTTTACCAAATGCCCGTCTTGTGTTTTGTAGAAGGTCAGTTCATCTAAAGTGCCTTCTATTTTTAGGATACCTTTTAATCTTGCCATTGTCTAATTTTTTTATGAGTTAATAAATCCGTTTCTTTTTTAGCTGTTTTAACAGCATTTGAAAACAAAAATAGAATGAGTATTTACGCTATGCAAAAGTTGAAAGTCATCCGTTCCGTTTATTCCACATTATTCCAACAAACACACTTTTACCACCCATGAAAATGATTTATATTTGCAATGTCACTTTCATATCAGAGGTATATCATCGATATGGATAGCGTATTAAGAAGTATAATTGAAATAATGAATAGACTGTGTATTTATCCTAAAGACATTCAGGTAATCACAGGCAGAAGCGACAGGTATGGCAGAAATCTTATTAAGAAGATTAAGGACCACTTCAGTAAACAACAACACCAGGTTGTTACGGTTGATGAGTTCTGCCAGTACATGGGCTTGCAACAAGAAGTTGTTGCAAAGCAATTAAGATAGGTTGAGAACCTTATCTTCGCTAAAGCTGTGGTAGGGTAAAACACACTCTAAGGTCAACAACATTTTTTCTCTTGTTAATTGTGCAGTTGCACTTCTTTTACTCGCTTCTGTTGCCTATTTGTTGCCCCATCTTCGTAAACCCTTGATAGTAAAGGGAACTGTACTTATTGTATCGGAAAGTAATTATTCTTCCTTTATTTTTGCTGCCACCCTTACACATTTCTTTGCTTCATTAGCCCAAGCGGCAACGGGATATACTCCACAATGCCAACGGTAAGGCTTTGGGAAAAATGTTTCCCGTACAAATTTATGACTCGCCAATGAGCAAAGGGATTGCGGCATTTATGAATTTTTTGCTTATGAAATGATTGGTATTGCAAGAAGCTGCATAATTGATCAAACTGATTTTACCCTGTCAATATCAGGAAATGTATATGCCTTTGATTCTACCACAATTGATCTTTGCCTGAACGTTTTTTGGTGGGCAAGTTTCAGAAAGGCAAAAGGGGCTATAAAGATTCACACTTTATATGATATAAAAAACTTTTATCCCTGCTTTTGTGCATATAACTGAAGGGAATGTTCATGATGTAAACGCATTAGATGTTTTGACCTACGAAGCAGGAGGCTTCTACATTATGGACAAAGCCTATGTAGATTTCAAACGGTTATTTGTTATCCATCTATCAAGAGCATATTATGTTACAAGAGCAAAAGATAATTTTAACTTCAGGCGAATCAGTTTTGTAAAAACAGATAAAACAGATGGAATTATCTGTGACCAGACAGTAAAACTCACTGGAATTAAATCTTCAGTAAACTATCCTGAAATTTTAAGAAGAATCAAATATTTTGATCAGGAGCAACAAAGAACATTTGTATTCCCAACGAATAATTTTGCTTAGCCTGCTATCGAAATTGCGCTGTTGTATAAGTACAGGTGGAAAGTGGAATTATTTTTTAAGTGGATAAAACAGCACCTGAAAATAAAATCGTTTTGGGGTACATCCATGAATGCAGTAAAAACCCAGGTTTATATAGCAATAGCTACTTATACCTTGGTTGCAATAATTAAGAGTAAGCTCAAGATAAATAGGTCAGCCTATGAAATGTTGCAGATAATGAGTGCTTCACTTTTTGACAAAACACATCTGAATGATCTGCTACAAAGCATTATCTCTAAGAATGTCAAAGAACAAAAATAGGAACAATTAAAAATTGAACTAATTTAACGGGACACTAATGAAAATAGATAGTAAAGCAGAAATGAAAGATAAAGTTTTTGTCACTAAAGCTAATAAGGGAATAATTGACGCAACGTCCGGCAAGGACCGCGACGTTGCTGAGAAGCAGATATTAGTATTCACTTCATCAATTGCCAGTTGCCTGAGTAATACGCTTTATCAAGTTTGAAGATTTTGACTGTATCATTTATTGCTCTGAAATGGTCCCTTAAATCCCGGTAGAGATAAAAGGTCAACCAGTATCCGTATTCATATTTCTGTTGCAGGCTTTTTGGTTTCTTATAAAAGTTATACCAATCCGTACTGATACCGTGTTTTTCTGCAATAGCAATAACCAGGGCAGCCTTTTGCCATATATTGTTTGTTATATTTTTAAACCGTTCCTCTGCCTTTACCTGAGTCATCGCTTCACTTGAAAAAAGTGGTTGTATATCATCCAATCCTAACTGTTTCAATGACACACTGTCTTCAAATTTTTTATCTCCATCCAGGTCATAATACATCTTATCAATAAAGCCATTGTTATCGCTATCTACATATTTAATGACAGCAAATTTTTCTACCCCTTGCTGCATTCTGCCTTTGCCTTTCCAACGGTCGTATAACCCGCCATATCCCTGAAATGAATAAGCCGTCTGATCTATGCGCCATGCTCCCCATTCGGCACCGTACAAATGAATCCTTCCATCAAAACCACCGATGTATAATTTTCCTTTACCCGAAAAATCAGTATCAAATTCTCCACGATCACCTATTACATCTGCCTGCGGATTATTATCGATACCGCCGTTACCTGAACCTGTTATAAAAAGGTCTTTGGGCTCGTAATACTCTACCCGTTCCCAGCGATTGCAATCATCGTCTTCATCAAACACGAGGCTGCAATAGTTCCAGTTGCCTTTTTTAAAAGTAAGTTTCCAGGCACTGTCCCGGTCCGGATATATCAGTTCATCCAATTTTCTCCACCGGTTATCATAAAATAAAAAATCACTTTGCCTGCCTAGCCCTTTTAGGCTTTTAAACTTGTGTTGCTGGTTGTTATAATCAAACCCTTTACCTTTCAATAAAAGGCTCATATCAAAATCAAATTCGTTACCTGACGAATTATCATTGTCCAAATCCCAAGTGATGCCAACGTAATCGATCATGCCGTTAAAATGTGCATCGTAAGCAGTATCTATATTTTTGAAAAGCGGCTTAGAATTATCTTTGGGCCTGAAATCTGGTGTGTTTACAAAACGTATTGCCATTTCAGAAAATCCGTCATAGTCAGTATCATAAAAAAGAAACGGATTTTCCCAGCTATACCGCAGGTCATCAATCCGGAAAGAAGATGCATGCATTTTTATGAATGTAGTATTTCCATGATAGTCTTCATAAAAATTTGCATGCCCATTATGTTCCCACGCCAACATAGAAATAGAGTTCCAATCAATGTAATGCATAATTTGGTCTTTATCTGTATCCATTACATACATAATTTCCGATGCCCAGTCGAAATAATTCCTGTGGTTTGCGCTGCCGTTATTTACTATCACCTGTATATCAGCTATCCCGTCTCCATCTTCATCGCACCAATCAATTGAAAAATCTTCAGGGCCTGCAAAAATGCCATCCATATTCCGGTCTATTAATAAACAATCACTATCGGCATCTCCTTCGACATCTGTCCATTTCATATCATCATCATCATCTATCCAAACTACAGGGATGTTATTTTTTATAAAATAATATAAAAGGTCAGGGTCATCATCTTTATCCAAATCAACCATTTTACTCTTACTTTTATTAAGAGGCTGAGGCATCTTCCAGGGAAGTAATAGAGTATTTGAATTCCATGAGTTTGAAGTATCGGTTTGTGCATATGTACTACAAACAGGAATTATAACAAACCCTGCAAACAAAAAGAAATGTGTAACCACTATTATTTTAAATCGTTTCAAAACAAAATTGAATACTGAAGAAAAAATAGTTGTAACTATTACATGGATTATTTAAAAAACAGAGCCTTATTCTTTTGCTAACGAAAAGTTCTCCACAATGAATAATTTAGAACATAGATTAAATACAAATCGTTAGTGCAGTAATACCTGGGAAATAATAAAAATTACAGCATGACATATTTGTTTTTAGTATCCGGTATTTTGTGGCTTTAAATTGGGATTAATTTGTAATTCTGTTAACGGTATAGGAAATAAATAATCTCTTGATGATGTAAAGTTTGGCTGGGGTTCAAGAGAGTTAGTGCCTTTAAATACAATATCACCTAATTGCCTTCTTTTTATATCATACCAGCGTTTCCATTCAAAAGAAAGTTCTAATCTTCTTTCCTCTAAAATTAAATCAATAAGCTGATCTTTTGTTAAGGCACCCAATGTACTATTTGCCGGAAACCCGGTAAAATTACCAGGCCAGTTTCTTGCCCTAGCCCTGATAAGATTGATATAGTCTATGGCTTCTTGTGTTGGGCCTGTTGTTTCTGTTTTTGCTTCTGCGGCAATTAATAATATTTCGGCATAACGCATATCAGGATAATTATGGTCTGTGAATCTTCCATCATTATTAGCATTTCCCGGAAACCTTCTCCATTTAGCTATATGAGGTCTTTTTTCATTAGGGAAAGCGGTATAATTAATCATAACACCAGCAGCATTTAATGTACTATCGTTGAAACTTACTTTTCGTCGGTAATCTCTAGCATCCCAAGTTGTAAAAACAGCTAACGATGGCACTACTACTCCAAAACCATTTTGTGGTACATTACGGATACCAGTCATTGGCGCTACCAAATCATCATTTTGTGAACCTACAAATAATAACCCTTTAAAATCAACAGTAAAAATAGGCTCCCTAATATTGTCTGCTAATTCGGCCCGGAATAAATCCTGATAATTTGCTTCCAACTCGTAATTATATGTTGCTTTATTATCAATTACCCATTTAGCTTCTGTATATGCTTTTGCAAAATCTGTAGTAGTTAAATATACAGATGCTAAATATGCTGCGGCTGTTGCTTTTGTAGGTCTTGATCTAACATCTGATACGTAGGTAACTGGTAACCACTGTTTTGCAAATTCTAAATCTTTTATAATATTTTTATAAATATCTACCTCTTTGGTTTTTCCAATTGATTTAACTAACTCAGGGTCAGATATAAAAAAATCTATGTAAGGGATATCTCCAAAACATCTTACTAAATGATAATAACTTAAGGCTCTAACAAACCTCGCCTCTGCAATCAGAGGGTTTATGTCGTTATCTGTCAACCCCAGCGATTTAGCTCCAGCCTCCGCTGAATTTACAGCTGAAATTACCTGGTACCAAGCTGGCCAGGATGCAGCCACCATAGCATTGTTGGCATCCATATTAAAGTCGTTTACCTGAATTCTTGCTGCAACTGTACCCCTGTTACCTATATCACACATATCGCTACGCAACATTAATGCATTTACAAATTGTCGACCATACAACGGTTCAGAAGCTAATATTCCATATGCACCAAATACAGCAGCCTCAACATCTTTTTTTGTTTTAAAAAAACTTTGTGGCGCAAGCAATCCAATAGGATTTTCTTCTAAAGTTTTTTTGCACCCAGACACATAAAAAAGGGTAACTATCATCAATATATATAAAAATGTCTTTTTCATTTTTTTGAATTTTGAAAGTTAAAAGATGATGTTTATCCCTGCAGTATACGATTTTGCATTGGGATAGCTTGCATAATCTGCCCCTGCATTTAAATTCGAGTTTCTGTAATTCACTTCTGGGTCATATCCCCTGTATTTTGTAGACGTAAAAACATTTTGGGCACTAACATAAAGCCGCACTTTTTGTAACTTTATTCTTTTCAGAACCTCATCAGTGAAACTATAGCCGATGGCAATATTTTTAAACCGAACATAACTTCCGTCAAAAATAAAACGACTAGAAACTCTTTGAGGCCTGCCTGCAAAAGCTCTTGGAATGTTTGTGTTGGTATTTGTAGTTGTCCATCTATTTAAACCTTCGGTAGTTATATTATTAATACCTGATAAAGTTTCCAACTCTAATAGCGTATAACTGAGCACATCATTGCCTTGCGAACCTTGAATAAAACAATTCAAATCGAAATTACGATAGGTAAATTCATTATTAAAACCCCAGATAAAATTGGGATTAGGATTACCAATAATCGTTCTATCATCATTATTTAAAATACCGTCTGGTTGAAAAAGCGGAACCCCGTTTACATCTTTTTTTCCACTTATATCTCTGAATTTTTCACCTCCTGCTGCTTGCTCAAATCCACCACCAGGTGTAAAAGGTCCACCTGCCTGATAAACGCCATCATATATCCAGCCAAAAAAACTACCCACAGGCTGACCCACCCTTAATATCTGGGCAGAACCTCCTACACCTACCATGTGACCAGGGGCAAATGCATATATAATGTCTGCACCACTAGGTAGTTCAAGTACTTTATTCCTGTTAAATGAAATGTTGAAGTCGGTATTCCATCCAAAATCGCCAGTTAAATTCTTTGAGCTGATTGCAAATTCAAAACCCTTATTTTCAATTTTACCAATGTTTTTAATTTGGGTTGTATAACCAGAATATTGTGGTAAAGGAGCATTAAATAATAAATCTGACGTAATTGAATTATAATAATCGGCTGTAATTGTTATTCTATTTTTGAAAAGTCCAATATCAACCCCTATGTTTTGTTGTGTTGTAGTTTCCCATTTTAATTCTTCATTAGCAATTGTTGTTGGCCTAACTGCATTTACGGATGCGCCGTTTACAAATGTGTAAACAGATGAGAAACGGGCAAGTGTCTGATAAGGGCTTATTGCCTGATTACCGGTTAGCCCATAACCTAACCTCCATTTGAAGTTGCTGATGGCATTAATTTTTTGCATAAATTTTTCTTTATGCATGTTCCAGGCTAATGCTGCTGAAGGAAAAAAAGCCCACTTATTATTTTTACTAAAATTTGAAGATCCGTCGTATCTCGCATTTATTGTTAGTAAATATTTATCGTTTATATTATAATTTACCCTGGTGTAGAAAGACGCTAATTGCGATTCGGCAAAAGCAGAACTGCCAGGCAATGCAACCGCACCTCCACCTAAATTCCAAAACGAAACCGAATTAGATAAAAAAGACTGACTTCTTACACTAAAATCTTCTGATTTAAATTTTTGATAGGAAAATCCCCCCACTGCGGAAACCTTATGATTGTTGGAAAAAGTATTTGAGTAAGTCAGGTAATTTTCGTTGATATAACTCTTTCTCAACTGCTGGCTCAAAGTTCCCTGGCCTCCCACATTTCTACCTGCATTTAAGGTAGTGGGTGTAAATTGGCCAGTACGTTCATTGTTTGTAAATTCACCAAAAGTAGTTTTGAATTTTAAATTTTTAACCAGATTAACATCTGCATAAAAATTATATTGAAAAAGGTTGCCTTTGACTTCGTTCTGTAATTCGTTAACTACAGCTACAGGGTTATCATGAGGGTCACCTACAACTGCTAACGAGTATGTACCATCTGGCCTTAAGACCGGCTGGTCAGGTCCAAATTTAAATGCACCGGCAACTACACCTGTACTATTTCCACCACCAGTCTCTTCTTGTGTTCTTACACCATCATTTTTTGATGATCCTACAAGTAAATTCATCCCTATTTTTAACCCTTTTGTAATAGTAAAATCTACATTACTAGTAACGTTAAATCGTTTAAATGCCGAGTTTGTAATGATACCCTGCTGGTCGTATAAAGCACCGGATACATAATAATGAATAGCATCCGTGCCACCCGAAAAAGAAAGTTGAGTATTTTTAATATTTCCTCTGGTAAAAATGAGGTTTTGCCAATCTGTATTAGCGTTACCTGCCGAATAAGCAGGGTTTATTTCCTTAATATAGTCAGTAAACTGAGCCCCGTTTAATAAGGGAAGCCGGTTTATTTCCTTTTGAATAGAGTAAGAGGTATTAAACTCAACTTTGGGTTTACCTGACTTCCCTTTTTTGGTAGTAACTAATATCACACCGTTAGCGCCTCTTGAACCATAAATAGCAGTAGCGGACGCATCTTTCAAAATTTCCATTGACTCTATATCTTCAGGCGGCGGTAAATTAGCGCCAACAAATCCATCTACAACAAAAATAGGGTCGCTGCTTGCATTGATGGAAGTACCACCCCGAATTCTTATTTTGAAACTTCCTCCAGGATTACCATTGTTGGACTGCACTAATACACCTGCGGCTCGACCTTGCAAAGCCTGGACCACATTAGCCGCAGGATAAGCAGTTAAATCCTTGCTTTTTACAGATGAAACAGAACCGGTTAAATCACTTTTTCTCACTCCTCCATAACCAATCACTAATATTTCTTCTCCTTTATTATCTTTTCGTTTAAGTTTAATATTCAACACAGTTTGTTCCGAAACTTTCATTTCAATATTGTCGAAACCTACATAAGAAAAAATGAGCGTTCCTCCATTTTCCGGTACTTGTATTGAGAAGGTTCCATCAATTGCTGTAGATACCCCTTTGTTGGTTGTCTTTACTAAAACAGAAACATTTTCGAGGGGATTGCCTTCCTCATCTACCACTTTACCTTTTACTATAAAAGGGGGCGGCGGTGCAGGGATATTAACGGGTACCTCGGCTGCTTTTAATTTCTTTTTTATTATTACGGTTTTCTCGACAATAGAAAAGGTTAAAGAAGAATTCTCTAAACATTTTTTTAATGCATCCTCAAGCCTGGCGTTTCTAATTGCAAGAGTTACCTTTCCTTCATTCATTAACAACTCAACGGAGTATAAAAAATAATAACCAGTTTGCTTTTTAATCTCTTTAAAAACTTTTTTTAAAGAAGAGTTTTGCATTTCTAAAGATACATTCTGAGAATGCCCTTCTTCTGCAAGCACCTGAAAGGAAAAAAGGAAAATGAAAATTGCTGTAAGTTTCATAATTACAAGCATTTGGGTAAAATTTCGACTCAGTCGAAATTTGGCAAGTGTAAAATCCATAACTTTAATTTGATTTGGTTAAACAATAAACAGTCCGCCATGATTGTATTAGCTGATTAATCCAAATTTGGCCGGAAGTGTAGCAAGCGCTTCCGGTTTTTTTTTGAATCTATCAATAGTTTTTTACAGGAAATCGGATATAAAAATTATTGAGGAAGTACAACCACTTTCCTTCCTTCTATATTAAATTTTACTTCCCCGGTTAGTTCAAGCATGTTCAAAACTTTCATAACATTTACATTTTTGGGAATACTACCATCAAAATGCGTTGATATATTTCCTTTATATTCTACTTCTATATCATACCACCTTGCAATCTGGCGCATCACATATTTTATATCAGCACCATCAAAGTGAAAGACACCTTCTTTCCAGGCAATTACTTCCTCTAAATCTGCATTATTAATAACTGTTGCCCGTCCCACTCCCGATTGTAACTGTTGCCCTGGTTTTATCCGGGTAATTCCTGTTGCATGATGTACCTGCACACTTCCTTCAAAGAGTGTAGTACTCAAATTTGATTCATCCTCATACGCATTTATATTAAATTGGGTACCTAATACCTCTACAGTTTCCGGTTCTCTATTTGCAACATGAACAGTAACTTTAAAAGGATGTTTTGCATTTTTTTCTACCTCAAAGTAAGCTTCGCCAGAAACCTCCACCTCACGGTTTAATCCCTGAAAAACTACAGGAAATCGTAAAGAAGATGCCGAATTAAGCCAAACTTTTGTTCCATCGGCCAATGTTAACTGATATTGCCCGCCCCGGGAGGTTGATACTGTATTGTATAATACTTCAGTAACAGGACTGCCCGATGAATTATAAACTAACTGCCCATCGCTCAATTTTATTACTTTAGTATTTCCCTGGTTTATGATAGACCTGTTCGAAGAATCATCTAACGGTACAGATGTGCCATCTGCCAGCAACAACATAGCTTTGTTTCCGCCTGGTACAAGCTCTTTGTTGTGGCTTGCTGTTGCAACTATTTCTTTATTGTTTGTCGATAAAGAGCTTGATTTTTTTGAAAATTGATAAACACCAAACATAAGGATGGGCAATATTATAGCTGCTGCCCATTTAAATTTATACCATTTTGATAGCTTTTTAACAGGAGCCTGGGGTATATTTTCCTTGTTAAGTTGCTGGAGGAGGTAATGCATTTTTTCATCCCACTCAGCCTTAGGAAGGGATAGAGGCGATTTTGCAGATTGAACCCAAAGTACCTTTAATTCAGATAAAAGGGTGTCATTTGTAGTATATGTATGCAATAACGACAAAAACTCCAGATAGTCATCAGGGGTTATTGAATTATCCAGATACTGCTGAAAAAGTGCATTCAGCCGAATTTCATTATGTCTCATACCGCTAGTTTATTTCACAATCGCTGTATATAAGACGAAAAAAAAGGGGAGGTGTACTAATTAACTTAAAAAAAAATCTGTGATAAAAATACAAGTATTAGCAGTTCAACGTTTAGTGAGATGTATTTACGGATAAATTCAACCGATGAACAAAGATGATTACGAACTGTATTTTTTGTAAGGTTTAATTTTAGAGCTATTTCTTCATTGGTAAGTGCCTGGTGATAGTGCAGATGATAAACTTTTTGTCTTTGGGGTGATAAATTAGCAATTGCCTGGCCAACTATTGCTTCAGTATTTTTTAATAATAAGTTATTGTCTGCATTTTCAACAGATTTTGGTTCTTGCATTAAATTCCAAACCTCTTGCTGAATTACAGGGTTCTTTTTAAGAGATCTCAAAAAATCTATGGCCTTATTGTGGGCTACCCGGAAAAGAAATTTGTCAAAATTTTCGATTTGCGTAATCGTTTGTCTTCCATGCCATATCTTCAAAAAAACATCCAATACAATCTCTTCGGCAGTTTCTGCTGATTTAGTAATTTTAAATAAATAGGTATAAAGTTGATTCCGGTATCGCTCAAAAAGCGATTTGAATGCCAACTCGTTACCCTGGCTAATTTCTTTAAGCAGTTGCAGTTCTTCGTATGATTTGTTTTTATTCACTTAAATAAGTTGGCTCATGCAGTTGTAATTATAAACAACTAAAAATATCATGTAAGTGTTATTTACAAAAAATTGTATGGATAAATGAAAACTAAGTACTTCATAACTATTGCATTAAAAGTAACACTTTTTTTCAAAAATAATGAGCTAAACCTTGGTTTTAATTCAAACCGGTTAAATCAAATTATTTGAAGCTTTTTGTTCAAAAACTTCAACAAAATATTACGCTGCTTGTGTGAATAAATATTTAGCCTATCTCATTTAAATACTTTTTCATAAACATAAAATATGAGCCTACTGAACCACTTATGTGTAAACAATTTTCCGCTCACCTAAAATACAGCTTTATTTGGTTGCCAAATTGCATAGTTAACAGGCATTGCTGTATTAGCCATATAAGTAAGCAAAGGATTTTGATTGGAAGTAAAAGTCATACAGGCCCCATCAGTAATAAAAACATTTTTACAATGATGTAACTGATTCGATTTTTTTAATAAACAGGTTTGGGGATCATTACCCATTTATATTATTGATTTTTAGCTGTTCTTGGCTAAAGTGTCAGAAAATTATTTCTGAAACTATGATGTAAAAATTAGAAACAAATGCCGGTTTTATTTTTTTCATTTTTCTCTTTCAATTAATTTTTAATATCCCGAAATTACTTTTTCTTTTCCTGGTTTTATTCTGGCAAATTCATTCTTAAAAATATCATCTGCATATACAAGTTAATTAATTGTACGCTGCTTACCGGGATGGGTTCTTCATCAACTCATAACACAATTGAGGGCTTGTTTTTTCAATGCCTGTCAATAAAAAAATAACTTTTCCTGCATCTGATGGATCAATGGCATAATAATAATCTCGATCGACCCCTTCGGGTTTAGCAGTTAGGCAAAGCCGGTTAAAAAGCCATGTCCAACTTCCTTTTTTGTAGAAAGAGTTGTTGCGCTCTGGTGCAGATATCAACCATTCATATTCTTTCCAGTTTTTTTTAAGTAGCGGGTTTTGATTTTGAATTGAAACTATTTTTAGTTTGCCACCAGCATTGTTACTAAAGCTATTTCTAATTTTTTCCATAGTCCAGCCATTATGTTGCTCCCATGCGGTATATGGCTTATCCGCATGACTGTCGTTCCAACAATTGTCAACTGAAATGACCGTTACAAACTTTCTTTTATTATTATCGGCACGACTAATTGCTTCTCCAATTACCTGTAAAGGACCTGATGCCACAATGAATAAAGGATTTGCCGAATCTGAAAAATTGATTTGGACTTTTAATGCTTCGTATGCAATTTCGGGGGCATCTACAGCACATAGGAAACGGGTATTCTTAAACCCAAACATTTTACCACCCATTACTGCACTAATTTTCATCTGTCGGTACGGGCTTACCCCGTCAAAACCGGGATGCTCGTGGTTACTCCCCCACACATGATCGCTGTAAATGTAAAGGGCTAATTTATTTTGTAAGCCTTTTGATGCAATGATGGCTAGCGATAATGGAGTTCCCCCCCAATCGTCATGGTCGTGTTCATTTCCATCGGCGCTTATAACAATGCGCCCCTGGCCTTGCCAAAGCGGTATTGGTTCTGTCGGGTTTGGAAATACAGTTGTTTGCGTATAAACCTGTAAACACAGGCACAAAAAACTTGATAATAAAAAATATTTACTTTTTTGAAATAACATAGTTACCTGTTTTAATTGTAAAATATAAAAGTTGCTCCGTATTTTTTACCTCCAGAAGTTTTGAGTGATCTTTTGCCGATCTTATCTCCCAGTTACCTTCCTCAATATCCGTGATCAATACTTTCATTTCTTTACTTCCCGTAATATTCAATGTAAAGTGACCATTAATGATATTACCAGCTTTACTGAATAAAACAACCCGGTCACTGATAATGACACCTACAAATTTTTCTGTTTCAATTTTCTTTGGTAAAAAAATAGATGATGGAACCATTTTGTCATCCATTACTTTCATTACATTCAAAAATAAATCATTTGCAGAAGGAATTTTTGGTGAGAGCTGTATACGCCAGGTAGCACTGTCAGCGGAATTGTCTATGGCTTTAGGCCATTGCGGAAAGTTTTTTCCAAATACTTCGTATTGATTGGTGGCACCGCCAATTTTAGATATGGTGAAATTATTCTTATCAGGAAGCAAGGTCGTATTGATCATCTTTCCACTATACCCTTTGCCTGATCTTGCAATAACTGTAGTATTATTATTTACAACTGGTTCTTCAACACTGTGCAATAGCCAGTATTTTTTAAACGCTGTGTTGGCAGTAATAACATTATCAAATACAATTAATGCCGCAGGTATTTTGCTGTTTTTGAAATTTAAGAATACAAAAGAACGGGTGAAGCTTTTTACTTTCGATGAATATGCCGGCGCCAGGTTGCCTTTAAGATACGAGAATTCCGGACGGGTGGAATCGGGGCCAAATGCATGTGCCAGCACCTCACCTGTATTATATTCATTCCCCGAAAAATCAGACAGATTTGTTGTTTCACGGTTATTGTTTGGCAACCGCTGCCCACCATCATTGATCACTTCTTTATCCCCCCATATAAATTTTTCATTAGGGTCATAAATCAACATCGTATTATGAGCAATACTGCGCTGATAATAATTTCTAAAATGTTCGCTTCCATAACCACCATTTTTACCCTGGTAAACACCCGATTGAACAGTGAGCGGGCCTTTATAATATAATTGAAAACTTCCTGCATCCAAATGCTGGTGATTGACAAAGTTGTAAACGCCTACTTTCATTTCTGCAACAACAGCAGGCGATTTTAATCCATCCTCCCAACCCGTTCTGGCAATCATTGCACCGAAGGGCTCTTTAAAATACCTGGTAAAAGGAAGCATTGGCGGGCTTTTGTGCCCTGCTATTTGCGTATCGTAAAATAAAAAATCAAAAAGGTAATCACCTCCTTTCCCAAGGTTATCTTCTTTCATTGCTTCATTCACCAAAACGGTATCTTTAAAGTAACTTCCGGCCAATGCGTTTATGGTACCACCATTTACCCAGTACTTTCCAAATTTTGTAAAAAGTTCTGTAAAGTCATCGCCATTCCTCATTAGTTGCCCATCCGGCCTTCTGCCATATATAAAATAGTAAGGAGCTTTACGCTGATCGCTTCCAAAAATTTCAGGGTAACCCATTTTGTCAAAAATAAATGTTGTAACCATATCCCAATAAAACCGGTAAGGCCCGTAACTGCTTCCCTGGTGGTGATAGGCAGCAGGATAGAAAAATTTTCGTGAGGGCACAAACTCAGCCATGATCCTACCTGCCGCCAACCGGTATATTTCAGGCTTTTCATTATATGTTGCCACACCGCATGAAAGCATATCCCTCGCCAACTGTGCTTCAGCCCCATGACCTGTAATAGAACCCTGCTTTAATTTTGGCCATTCAATTTCCAAATGTGTTGCCAGCGTTTCCATTTGTCCGATGAGGATTTGCTTTTCTGCTGCTGTTATCAGCGCATAGCACCAGTCATACACAATTGCCCCCGTAACAATTGCACGGCCTATTTCCCTGCAAACATCATCTTTATGCATATCAATTTTAAGCGTAGCATAATAATGAAGCAAATAATCTACAGTTTGCCTCCCCTGCTCCTGATCATTTGAAAAAAGATATAATAAAGCCTTTGCCTCAATGGCATTGCGAATATTAATATCATTATTACCTGCCTTGTTTGCATCTAACTTTAAATATCCATTTGTAATAAATGCAGCAGCACCTTTAATTTTTCCCCAACAGTTTTTTAATACAATGCTATTGTTTTTTTCTTTTAATAAAGGAATATCTTTTCTTGTTAAGTATAGCCGTGGATGCTCCGCTGGCGGAACAGGTATTGTTAATCCTTTACCCTCTCTTTCCGTAATAGGTGGGTATTGAATGGAGATAATTTTGTTGGTATCAGAATAAAATTGTCTTTCAACTATATGTTGCGCATGAAGTGCTGTGATAAAAAACATGACCAGGATATTGCAAGCGATTTTCTTCATTTTACTATCATTTTAATTTCTTTACTTATACCTCTTTTACCAAATTGTTTCATTAAAAATATTAATCATCGATATCAGCAATCTCACTATTATTTATTAGACCAAGCATAGCTGACTTATTTATCAATTTCTTTTAGCAATCAGAACCGATTTAAAACGGATTGCCCTTGCACCATCCAGGCATATTGCAGCTTAGGCAGGTTGCCCCTCAATCTATTTTCCTGGCGGTACATTAACCTTGTATACACCTCCACCATATTGTTATTATAATGGGAAGCATCAAAAAATTCAATAGACTTTTACTGCCAATAATTACCAGAAACGGATATCCTGTCTGCGGTAAATATTTTACCTGCTGCCGACTTTTTTGACTTTTCATCTTCAATATTTTTCAGGCTCTCACCTTCCGTTACATAGCTTGTTCAATCACCTGTCTTTCCCCTGATATTATAATCACAAACAATGGCTGGGCAATCCGCATAAATTCTGAAATTATTTTTTAAATGTAGCGTTCCAAGGTCAGCAATTACTTCAGCCGCCAGGTATTCATAACCAGCGTTTGTTGCAGGCGCATTATAAAAGCGGAAACTACCATTTACAGTTTTTGCATTTATACCCGGGAAGCAGACCTCTGATTTCCCGGGAACTCCGGTTCCGCTGATGAGTTGATTCTTTATTTTATTAAACAGATTGAAATGCTGCAAGGCTCCTTTATTCCAAAGAAAGGTTCTTTTCAATTTACTGTTCTCTAACACAAACGTATCATTTTTTAATTCCGCTTTGCATTGCGATAACTGTGCTGCTGCTTGATTTTTTAACAGCGATATAGAAAAAAACGCAAGCGTAAGATATATTGTCGTAATTCCAAATTTCATTACAATGACTTTAATAAGGATAAACTTACCGGCACCTGGATATTTACATCATCGCTTTCATCTTCGATGTAATAATATTTAATGGCTGATTTTTGCGCAGCTTTAATCACCGCAGCGATATTGATTTGTCCTGAGCCTAATGCCACATCATTGCGTACCGGTGTACCGCCTGAAAAATCACCAACCACCCCTTTACGTAAATCTTTTACATGCATCAGTTTAAAGCGGGTTGGGTATTTTTTTAATAACTCCACCGGATCTTTTCCAGGATGAAAAGCCCATAAAATATCCAGCTCAAAACTTACATAATCCTGATTGGTTTTGGTAACGATATAATCAAAATAAGTTCCATTTTTATAAGGTTGAAACTCATAGCCATGATTGTGATAACAGAAGGTAAGGCCAAACTCCTCTTTTAATATTTTACCGGCGGTATTAAAATCATTGATTGCTTTGTCGGCAATCTCAATGGTGAATGGAACTTTGTCGTGAGGGATCCAGGCCACTCTTACAAACGATGCGCCCAATACCTTTGCATTTTCGCCAACTTTCCCTGTATTATTAATTAAATCAGGATAACTAACACCAAACGATGTGCAGCGCATTCCTCTTTCATCCAATGATTGTTTTATTTCAACCGCTGTTTTTCCAAACAGGTTGGAGAACTCGACATTTGTTATACCCATTGCTTTAACGCTGTCGAGAGTAGCAGCCAGGTTTTTTGAAAAACTGTTACGGAAAGTATAAGAAACAACACCCGGAATTTCTTTCAGGAGTTTACCGTTACGTGTGTCTGCTATGTATTTGATTTCTTTTATTTTGATGTTTTTATAAAACACTTTATTACCATGATCTTGAAGCAGGATTCTTCCTGTTGCATTTAAACCAAAGCCCGTAATATCCTTATACTTACTGCCGGCCAACAAAGATTTAAATGTTTCACTTCCTCTTTCATAACTAACTATCATCACTCCATTAAGCCAATGTTCTACATGGTTGCCATTGGATACAATTCTTGCCGTGTTCCATTCGCCAATTTCTTTTGCCGGCTTACTGCTGATGGCAGGAATTAAATCATACAATGATGAGATGGTGCGGTTGCCATTCTTTCCTAATTTAGCATCCGGATGTTTTGCATCATCCAGTAGCTGGTACTCAAGGCCGAAAGCTGAAGGCGGATTGGCTGGTGTTGGTTGTTTTACATCCACAAAATATTTAATACCGCTGTTGGCGCCTTCCGTTAATTTAAAATCTACACTCAATTCAAAATTTTCAAACTCCTTCAGGGTAACAATATCACCTCCATTGGTAGATTCTGCGCCGCCGGATGGCTCAACCATTAACAGTCCGCTCTCAATTTTCCAACCTTTTGCAGGAAAGCTGTTGATAAAGGCGCCTTTCCAGCCGGTGGTTGTTTTTCCATCAAACAATAATTTCCATCCTGCTACCTTTTCTTTTTTTGTTAATTGATTATCCTGCGCATGCGCACTCACTATTAATAACATGCATACTATCGTTAAAGCAAACCCAGCCAGTTTGAGATATTTCATAGTATTTTTTTTAACTATTGTTAATGATTTTAGGTAATGGCTAAGCGGCAGTATTTGTTTTTCTTTTGCATAGCAAAATTTTATTGTATTGTTACCGTTGCTCCCTGCAGCAATATTGTTTTCCTAATCGATTCTTTACCAGGCTGGCCCCCGCCAACAACGATTTCATATTCGCCTGCCTCTACTACTTCTTTGCTGTCATTATTAATAATTGAAAAGTCCTGGTGACTCAATGTAAACCGAATCGTTTTCGTCTCTCCTTTCTTCAATGCTATTCGTTTAAAGCCTTTCAATGAACTGATAGGTACCGGAACGGAAGCAGCTTTATGCCTGATATATAATTGCACTACTTCTTCTCCATTCAATTTACCGGTATTGCTTACGTCAACAGAAATAGTTACTTTTTCGCTGGTGGTATATTTGTCTTTTACCTGTAGTTTGGAATAAGCAAATGTTGTATAGCTTAATCCGTAACCAAAACCATATAAAGGATTGCCTTTAAAATAACGATAGGTTCTCCCCTTCATATCATAGTTGTCAAAAGCAGGAAGATCGTTTTCAGAAGTATAAAAAGTTACGGGAAGTTTACCGCCGGGATTATAATCACCCACCAATACATCTGCAATTGCAGCGCCTGCCTCTTGTCCGCCATACCATGTTTCAAGAATGGCGGGGACATTTTCTTTTTCCCAATTAATGGCTACTGCACTGCCATTCACCAATACAAGAACTACCGGTTTGCCTAAAGCAACAATCTCTTTAATCAATGATTGCTGTATGGCGGGCAGTTCCAGCTTTGTTCTGTCGCCGCCATCAAAACCATCAATTTTTATTTTCATTTCCTCCCCTTCAATTCTTGGTGAAAGTCCCATACAGAGTACCACTGCATCGGCCTGTCTGGCTATGTTTATAGCGGTGGTTTTATAGTCTATATCAGGTATTTGCCAATTCAGTTTTACTATCGGGCTGGTGCCATAGCTTGAAAATTGAATGTAAATTTTATAGGTTTGATCTTTTATTAAATTTACTGCTGCGTATTTATGTTCGGCACCATGCTCTGAATTAAATCTAAAAATTTGTTTGCCATTTACTGATAAGCTGTATTGATTATTACCATACATATCCAATACAAAATTTCCTGTAGCAGGGGCTTTTAAAAATCCTGACCATGAAGTACTGAAATTACCTTCATCTATTGCTGGTGACGGAGAATTATCAATCCAGTCAAAATTAATTTGTTGATCAACCCTGTTTATAATAGCAACACCATTAAAATCTTTATTATTAAAATATAAAGCCTGTAAGCCTTTTTTTGTAGCTGCTGAATCCCTAAATAAGTAATCTGCCGGTATAATCTCTACTATAGGTAAACCATCAGCATGTGCTGACCCTCTGGCAAATAATATTTTTGTTTGTGGTAATTTTTTCTGAAGCCCTTCTAACGGAGTAACCACATGTGAAGGATATCCATGATAGTTCGCAAGCATTACTTCTTCATCATTCGCATTGGGCCCAATAACGGCAATTGTTTTCAACGTTTTTTTAAGTGGCAATACATTGTTTTCATTCTTCAGCAATACAATTGATTTCTGTGCTGCGTGTAATGACAGTTTTTTATAAGCTTCGCTTTCTACTACGCTGTAAGGAATTTTTGTATAGGGCTGATTGGCGGCATTATCAAAAAATCCCAATTTAAACCTTGCCGTAAATAATCGTTTGATGGCAATATCCAATTCCGCCTCGGTTACTAAGTTTTTTTTTATGGCTATATCAAGTGCATTGAACACATCGCCACATTCTAAATCAACCCCGGATTTAATGGCCAATGCTGCTGCTTCTTCGGGAGTTGGAACCACTTCATGATCTCCCTTCACATAAAAATCATTTACAGCACCGCAATCGGTTACAATGAATCCTTTAAAACCCCATTGATTCCGCAACAAATCAGTGAGTAAAAAATCGCTGCCACAACAAGGCTTACCCTTGAAACGATTGTAGGCACACATCAGTGAATACACATTTGCTTCCTGCACACAGCGTTTGAATGCAGGCGTATATGTTTCATAAAAATCCCTGTCGCTCACCTCTGCATTAAAACGGTGCCTCGATTGTTCGGGGCCACTGTGTACGACAAAATGTTTGATGGTTGCAATTGTTTTAAAATACTTTGGATTGTCACCCTGCAAACCCCTTATAAAAGAAGCGGCAATTTTTCCGGTTAAGTAGGGATCTTCACCATAGGTTTCCATTCCCCTGCCCCAACGGGGATCCCGGAAAATATTAATATTGGGTGTCCAGAAATTAAGTCCCTGGTAGATCCCACGTTGTTCTCTTTTTGAAAAATACTCATATTTGGCTCTTGCTTCGTTGGATATCGCATCTGCCACTTTTTTAATTAGGGCAGTATCCCAGGTAGCGGCTAAACCTATAGCCTGCGGAAACACGGTAGCCTTACCTGCCCTGGCCACACCATGCAAACATTCATTCCACCAGTTATAAGAAGGAATATTTACATCGTTTCTTTTTATTCCGGTTCCCCTGTACTGCAGTAATTTTATTTTTTCTGCAAGCGTTAATTTGCTCACCAAATCATTTACCCGTTGCTCGGTTGATAACAATTCATTGAGATATGCCTGCTTATTTTGCGCAATTGATGTAAGCGAAGAGCTTACAAGTAAGAGGCAAAGAAAAAAAAGCCTTGATTGATTGTACATTTTCATTTCTTTTAAAAACAATAATTATTTTTTTGATTGAAGCGATACTACCAATGCATCATTCGCATTAATAGTTAGTGATTTTTCGGAAACATAATTTCCATAGATAGCTTTTACTATTTTCCAACCATCCTTTACTGACGGAATCATTGTAATATCCTCTGTACTGTAATTTATCAGTACAACTACTTTTTCATTATTATTGATTGAATGTTCTGTTACCCCGATAAAAGAATTGTTTTGTGTAATTACTCTTTCTTTGATTAAAGGTCCAGCTATCTCTTTATAAATATTTGCATATGCTGGCTGGCCTTTATCAAAAGCCCCGGTTAGCGTAGTTAAATTTGACTCAATGGGAAAAGTGAGCAGGTAAATAAAACCTTTACCATAAGCAGATCTTAAAAATACTGGATTACCATCTGGTTCTTTTGCCAATACCGTATTTTTCAACGGATCAATCACATACTTTCTTTCTGCGGTAGTTTCAAAATTTAGGCTATCGCCCAATAGCTTTGAAATAAATAAAAGGTTTCCCCGGCGTTTGAAATTAACAGAAAGCCCAATCCCCAAAGGCTCCGTGAAAGTAGGCAAGTAGACATCATCTAAGGAAATATATAAAGTGGCGCCTGCTTTTATTTTTTCCAATAATTTAAACCAGTAATCTTTATAAAAAGGATCAATGCCCTTTAGAGAAGGAAGCATATAAAGCGGAGCATCCTTTAATTCCTGTCCTGCTTTTTGAAACTGAAAATCAAAACCCGCCTGTTTTGCCAACACAAAACTGCTGTATGCAATGGCCCAGTTATCCTGGCCTTCCGTTAAAATACAAACCGCTTCTGTTTTGCGGGCCGGTAATGTTTTAAAAGGAAGCTTATCAATAAAATTGCTGAATGCTTTTATTTGAAGCATTACAGGCTTGGGTGTACGATCTTCTTTTATTAATCCCAACTCCGCTTCTACAGAAGCATAATTATAAGGAGGATAATTGAAACTTAACTGGTCGTAAGCACACCACCAGAACGTACCCATGCAATCATGTGCCCAATTAGAAAATAAAGCTGTTCTTGCAAAAGCAACTTTTTCTTTTTCACCGCCGGTCATAGGGCCCATAACACCCGTCTCTTCCGTTAATGCTGGCTTGCCTCCGATGTCACCATACATTCTTGTTTCGGCAGCGGCATGCAAAATCGTACGCATGGTATTGATGGCATCCTGACTGGTATATTTCGTCCATAATGAATATGGATGTGTAGTTAAAACATCTGTTACGGCAGCCTGGTCGATAATGCGCCATACAGCATCATTTTCTGCTTGCAGGCTATGCATACCTGAAATAAGGGGCCGGGTATTATCTTCGGCACGTATGGCACCGGAAAGAATAGACGACCACACATAAGCCTGGTAGTGGTTATCCAACTTTTGCATCACGTTGCATTCATTGCCAAAATCCCATGCTATTATGGAAGGTTTATTTTTAAACCGTTTTACAAAGGCGGACACAAATTTCTGTTGCCATCCTAAACATTCCGGATTGGTCATGATATCTCTGCCTTCAAGTGCTGGTGGTACATATAACTGTCCGCTCATCCAGCCGGTTATTAAGCCGACCACTAATTTTAAATGGTATTTCTCTGCAAGGTTGGCGAGCACTTCAAAATGCTGCATTTGCTCTTCACTCATTCCATCGCTACCGGGTCCGCTCAATGGTAAGGGCAACTCGTCTTTAAATGCGATGTATTTTTTCGCACCTTCTCCTGAATACACCTGGTAGATTGGCTGGAAATCGGGCCATAGCGGAAATACCCGAAGCACTTTTATACCATTTTCTGAAAGCTGTTTAAAATCCTGTTCAATAATATCCGGCTTCCAATCTCGCCACATGTGGGTGCCGGCATGGGATGACCAGTAATTGACGCCTACGGCGAATGAGCCAGGGGTTGTAAGCAGGGGATTTTCTTGTGCAGCAATTTGACTCTGGGTTGCTAAAACGCCGATAAAAACGAAAAGTAACTGGTATCTAAAGTTGAAAGACACTGATTTATAAGACCTGTAAAATGGATTTAATCTGTTAAGTAGCTGTTTATTTTTCATTTTATAGCAATCATTATAATTTTTATAGACTCTAATTGGCAATCCAATAATTGGTTAACCAAATGTAGTATATTTTACTTTATCATTTGCTTATGAATTTCTTTAATGAAAATTATTCTTATTTAACTGCTGCTTTTAATAAAATCTTTTTGTAAGCATTGCCAACATATGATATTCATCCTACGCTGCAATACCCGATAAAAGCATTGCGGGAATGTTTGCGAAAACTGGCATGCAGTGATCATTTTTCATCAGCTAAGACCCACTTTATTTTCAGCTACAAATTGGTCAAACGACCCTGGCTTTCTTTTAAATATATTTTGATACAATCTGTTGTTGTTGGTTCTTTCTGAAAGCGGGGTAAATAATGAAGCATAATCATAACCAAAATCAAAGCGTTTGGCATTTTTTGGCGCCATTTAGTAAGATAAAAGTTGACAAGGTTTTGGGAGACGTAGTTAATTTCCCTGTTTAATCCGTTGCTTAATTTAGCAGCCATTTCTTCAAATGACAGTTGCTCATTATTCTACCCACAACTGCATTGCTTTTTATATACCTGGTGTTCTATACATTTTAAAACAATAGTGGGTATATCTATTTATTGTCTGGTGCTTACTAATTTTTCAGGATGGCTGCTAAGATTACTGCCACAACCGCTACATACTGCAGAACTGTGTTTTATTGTTTCATCTACCTTGCTGCAGCACCCTAGGGTTGTGCCTTCATGGCCGGGTTGTCCACCTGCTTTCCTATCACTTGGCTTCCGTAAACTTTGGTTTTTTCTGGGGCGGTTTTGGTATTGCGATGGAAGTATATGGCTATTGTTGCTATTCTTTTTATTTTTTGAAAGAACATTTTCTGCTTCAAGGGTTTTTGCCCTTGCTTCTAATTGCTCTATTTTTTGCAGTAATGTTTGTATGATTGCCTGAATATCCAACATGAAATATTGAACTGTATAGTTGAGCTGCTAATATGCTACAACCTAATGCCAAAGGCTATTGTATTCCACAAAGCCGAAATGTTATTCACAAAAAAACACTCAAAAAGACGTTTTTTCAAACAGTGCCAAATGCAGACGATACAGTAAAAAAAATAAAAAACAAAAGCATAGAATCAAGGGACATTAGGTAGCTTTAGGACTGAATCGGTACAAAAATTTGTATCGAAAAAAATAATTTTGGCAGATTTATTGCTCAAAGCCAGTTTTAAATAATGAAATTGCACTAACATGGAGATACTAAAGGCATTTGAGAATATAGAAACCATCAAGATTGAAAATCCAGTCGATAAGATCATAAAACAACTCAGGAATTTAATATCATCCGGCCAGCTTAAGCCAGGTGACCGTTTGCCGGCCGAGCGAATTTTGGCAGAGCGTTTTGGGGTAGGGCGTGGGTATATCAGGGAGGCAATTATGAAACTCGAATTTTATGGCCTTTTAAAAACCTCTCCCCAAAGTGGTACGTACGTATCCGGATTTAGCCTTAAAATAATAGACAGTATTTTCACCGATATCATCAATTTTAATAAAGGCGATTTTGCTTCTATGATTGAAGCAAGGTATTATTTGGAGATTAATGCCGCAGCACTTGCAGCAGAGCGGCGCACCGATGAAGATATCCATTTCATGAAAGATGCCCTGGCAGAATATGATGCAAAAGCAAAAAATGGGTTGTCAGTGGTGCAGGAAGACATGCTCTTTCATATCAAACTGGCTTCGGCTACAAAAAATACTGTAATTGAGTCCATGTTACTCATCATAATCCCTGATTTAATTAAAGTAATTGTAGAGAACAATATATGTGATACCGACAGAACCAAAACCTCCATTCCTGAACACCATAGCATTTTAGACGCTATCGTAGCATCTAACCCCAAGGCCGCCGAAAAAGCAATGAAAGAGCATTTGCAAAAAATAATGGACAGTAGAAACACTTTCCTGGTAAAATAATACTAAAACTGAATACATCAGGTAGATAGATATAACGCATAAACGCCTTTAATACGGCCGCTTTTGTTTTGGTACAATCGTGACTCTTTACATGGGCCGGAATCCCCTTTTTTTACTACGAGAGCGACTACTTTTTCACTTAATAGCAGTTCCAACAAAAATTATTTTTGAATAATAGGGAATTTTTTTAATAGCTTTATATTGGTTAACCAATTATTGGATAGCCAATTTGATCGTTCAAACTTCCGTATTTAATACTCAGGCGTATTTAATTAGATTGAAACTATTGTTATTGAAAATCCGGTCGATAAAATTATCAGGTAGATAAGGTCACTTATTTCAGTGGTCAGTTAAAGCCGGGGGATCGTTTGCCGGTGGAGCGGATTTTAGCGGAGCGATTTGGTGTTGGCCCGGGGTTATATTCGGGAAGCTATTTTAAAATTGGAGTTTTATGGATTCCTGAAAACCTCTCCACAAAGCGGTAATTGTGTTGCTGGTTTCAGCATTAAAATACTGGACAGCGTTTTTGCAGATATCATCACTTTTAATAAAGAGGATTTTGTGTAGATAATCGAAGCACGTTATTACGTGGAAATAAACGCTGCCAAATTAGGTGCTCTCAGAAGAACAAAAGACGGTATTGATCAACTGAAAGAAGCCCTTCATGAGTATGACACAAAATTTAAAAACGGACAGTCTGTAGTGGAGGAAGACATACTTTTTCATATTAAAATTGCCGCCGCAACAAAAAATTCTGTCATTGAATCAATGATATTGATACTCGTTAAGGATTTTATAAAGGTCATCCACCTCGTTGACGGTACGGATAGTAAAATTAGAAATTATGCAATTGAAGAACATCATAAAATATTGGATGCCATCATCATCAAGGATGAGGCTGCTGCTGGTGAAGCGATGCAACTACACCTGAAAGAGATGATGGAAATGCGTTTTACAATTTTGCAATCAAAATAATTAATCAGCGATTTGAAAGTGTACAATCAAAGTAAATTTAAAACAAATCAGCATATTCATATTGCTGCTAAAAAACCAATGATACCATTCGTAAAAATAAAAAATGCAGGGTTAGTTTTTCAAAGGCTGAAAATTTCGGCCATATTGTTGTTCCTATTGGCTTTGGTTATTGCTTTTAAAATGGAGCCCACTCTACAACTCATCATCATCAGCAACCCGTTGGCCGTTGACAGAACCAATGAAGTGATTACGATAAAAAGAAAGGTATTCGAAAAAAAAGCTAACCAACTTTTTCCGCTGGTTAAAAAAGCCAACACAACTTACACTACTCAAACCCTGGATCTGAATAATGATGGCCGCTGGGATGAGCTGTTGATTGAAGTAAACCTGGCAGCAAAATCAACCGATACGTTACAGGTTAGCTGGGTTAAAAAGAATGAACTGCCCTTGTTTAAAAAGAGAACAAATGTACAATTGAGTGAGCGGTCCTACAATGCCATTGCATCCACGGAAATGAACCAGGCCATTCGTTTCAGGGGCTTTATCCAAAATATTGCAAAGCCATTTTACCAGATGGAAGGGCCCGGTATTGAAAATGATAAAGTAGCATTCCGGTCCTTCTTTGATTACCGGAACGGAAAAGATATTTATGGAAAAATAGTGGATACGCCTGTTCTGGAAAAAGTAGGGGTGGGGGCAAGCTGGCACCAGATGCAATATTGGGGCAAAGATATTTTACGGGTAGGCAATTCGTTGGGGGCCGGTGCGCTGGCAGTTAAAGAAGGAGAAAAGATATATCCATTGGCTGATGCTGACACTTCGTTCTTTAATGTAGTATTTGAAGGTGCGCTAAAGGCTGCATTTAAGCTCGACTTCAAAAATTGGGATGCAGGTAATTTGAAAAAGAATGGAAGTGAAACCGTGTCTGTTTCAAAGGGCACTTTTTATTATCAAAATAATATTGATTTGGTATTGAGCCAGCCGCAAAATTTAATATCGGGCTTTGCCAATTTTGGAAAATTTGAGGTAATACATAAAAAACACAATGCCCGTTTTAGCAGCATTGCTACTTACGGTAAACAAGCCGATGGTACAGACAGCAACCTTGGATTAGCCATCATGTTTACTACTGATGAATATGTTGAACATGCAACTACAGATAGCTCTTCGTCTATTTCCTATACTTCTTATGTGTCATTAAAACCTTCACCTAAAAAGACACTTTACTTTTTTGCCTGCTGGGAAAAAACAGATAAGCGTTTTGCAACAGCGCACGGGTTTGCAGAATACCTGCAGCAAACAGCGGATTTTTTAGCAAAACCGATCAAAATAAAAATTATTAATAAAAAATAAGCCATGGAAAGAAGAAATTTTGCAGGACTCTTATTATCACTAACTGCTGGCACAGTGTTTTCACCGCTGCTGGTTAAAAGTAATTCATCAGGTGCAACTATATTTAGACCGGATATATTGTTTGAAGATAAAGGCCTGCCAGGTAATCTTCCTGAAAATATAAAACAGTTGATCCGCAACGTACAGAAGCAGGACTATAAATCTGTAAATACAGATTGGGATGGAACCATTCAAATAGAAGGACTGTTGCGGTTTGCAAAAAGGGGGTATAAAGAGGGCCTCGACTATGCCAGCAAATGGTTTAACTATCATGTTCAAAATGATAATAAACTAACCGATGAGGAATATTACAAACAATATGATGGGCCGCATGCAAGAATATTAAGGGATGGCCCCCTCGCTTTTGTGATCTACTCTGCCAACCTTGGCGTATCGTTCCCGGTACATGAATTATACAAATTAAATAACAGCAAAATTGCCAAACAGGTTTGCATGGATGTTGCCGATGCCATCCTGCATTATGCCGGGCGTGACCGCTTTGGAATGCTGGCGCATGATGATTTTAATTATACAGCTTTTGCCATTCCTGATACTGCTTATTGGGCTACCCGTGCCAATGCTATTGCCGCATCACTAAGTACGAACAAAGGTGTTGCGGATATTTACTGGAAACAATCCATTTATCAATTAGACCAGGGAATCAAATATTTTTTTGATAACGAAAAAAAACTGGTGCGTACCGGCCTGTTCAAAGGAGAGCCTGCTAAAACTTATTGGTGCCGGTCCCAGGGATGGCTGATTTGGGCAATCGCCGGTCTGCTTCGGTATTTACCAGTTACACATCCATACTTCAAAAAAGCTGCGGCAACCATGAAATTAATTGCAGATGGTGCGGTAAAATATCAAACCAATAGTGGTGCATTTCATGTGTTGGTGGATGATCCATCTACTCCCGAAGAGGTTACAGGAATGGCCATGGTGTTGTCTGCTGTAAAGGAAGGAATGCGTAAAAATTGGATACCGAAAGCGTACAATGATTTCTGCAACAAAGGTTGGCAATTCATTCAACAATCTGTAGATGAAGAAGGTAATCTGCATAACGTTTATACCGGTTGGGCCGTACCTGCAGAGGACAAAAAAGTAAATGATATGGACAGAAATTTCCGTGGTTTTGCTGTAGGTATAATTATAGTAGCTGCAGATGAAATGACAAGATGATAACTTAAAATAAAGAGGATGCCAATAACTATTCTGTCTATATCACAAACGGAAGCTTCAGCAATCATTGAAACGGTCATCCGGAAAGCAATGCATGACGGGGGAGGTCCGGTAGCGGTTGCTGTAGTTAACTATGCAGGAAGGTTGATTGCATTTGCTGCGATGGACCATGTAATGCCGGCCAGCATTAAACTGGCACAAAGCAAAGCTTATTCTGCAGTGGTTGGAAATAGAGACACCATTCACTGGGCAGCTTTCAAAAAAAACGTCGATACAGTTGACTTTGATATGCGCAACTGGACCGATAAAAACTTTACCGGGTTTACCGGTGGCATCATCATTACATACGATGACCAACTAATAGGCGGTATTGGGGTAAGTGGCAGAAAAGGTAAGCGGGATGAAGGCGACATTTTAATGCATGATAATGAACTGGCAGAATATGGAAGGTCGATGCTTCAACTACAAAATACAGGTGAGCCAACCAGTCATAAAAAGATGAATATGGATAATTAATTGGTCAGATATTAAATGACAACAGCAAATTTTAAATAAGAACCAAAGATTAATATGAAACAATTACCCGGCACTGATATTATGCTTTCGCCCATTACGTATGGAGCTTTTGCAATTGGCGGATGGTTTTGGGGCGGGGCCGATGAAGGCGAAGCAATCAAAGCAATTGAAACAGCCATCGATAACGGGGTAACCACCATTGATACCGCACCAGTCTATGGTATGGGGCATAGCGAAAATGTGGTGGGCAATACCATCAAAGGCAAACGGGATAAAGTGCAGTTGTTAACCAAATTCGGCATGCGATGGGATACCTTATCAGGCGATTTTGCTTTCGATACAAATGACAATGACGGCACGCCAGTTAAGGTGTATAAATTTAATGGTAAGCAAAGTGTAATTGAAGAGTGCGAACGAAGCTTACAAAGATTGCAGACCGATTATATTGATTTATACCAGATGCACTGGCCCGACAGCACAACTCCCATTGAAGAAACAATGGAAGCATTGCAAATATTGAAAGACCAGGGAAAAATAAGGGCTGCCGGTGTATGCAATTGCCCGGTTGATTTACTAAAAAAAGCCCTCTCCGTTTTTCCATTATCTACCAACCAGGTTGGCTATAGTATGGTAAATCGTTCTATCGAAATTGACATGGTTCCTTACTGTTTGGAGAATGGACTCGGCATATTACCGCATACCGCTTTGCAAAAGGGATTGCTCACCGGTAAAATAAAACCTGGACATCACTTTGGCGAAGGAGATCACCGGGCAGGTAATGCTTTTTTTAAGGAACCGCTTCATTCCGCTGTAATGACCATGTTGGAGAAAATCAATTTTATTGCCGTTGAACGTGGAATCAGTTTGGCACAGTTGGCTATCAACTGGACGATGCAACAGCCTGCCGTCACTTCTGTATTAGTGGGAGCAAGAAATGCGGAGCAGATGTTGGATAATGTAAAGGCAACAACTTTTTTACTTACAACTGAAGAACTAAATAGGATTAAGGATGCACTGTCAAAAATGGCATTGAAAACAACCGCATGAAAAAATCACTCACTTTTATTTGGTACGTTTTATCGGCGATAGCCTTTTTTGCTGCAGCCATTCTTTTTGTTTTGGGCATTAATAAAGCAGGCGGTCTTGCTCTTGGCAGCGGCCTGTTATTGATGGCAACTACTTTTTTGGGCAATAAGGCAACGGCTAAATATGCCTATACCATTTTCATCCTGGCGGCAGTTACGTTTGCCATTACCTTCCCGGAATATTTTACCAGCATTGGTAATTTTCAATTAAAAAAGTTGATCGTTCCGTTGCTGCAAATCATTATGCTGGGCGTGGGTTGTACCCTTAGCTGGACCGATCTCACAGGGGCATTAAAAATGCCGAAGGCGGTATTCATAGGTGTAGTTTGCCAGTTCACCATAATGCCTTTCGTAGGATTGGGTATCGCTACACTTTTTGCTTTTCCACCTGAAATAGCTGCCGGAGTTGTTTTGGTAGGTTGTATGCCGGGCGGCTTGGCGAGTAATGTCATAGCCTTTTTGGCAAGAGCGAATGTAGCATTGTCGGTAACACTTACAGCGGTTTCAACCCTTCTTGCACCCTTGTTATCACCATTTTTAATGCAGCAGTTGGGAGGACAGTTTGTTCCCGTCGATTTTTTTGCAATGCTGGCGGATATTCTAAAAATGGTGATCGTGCCTGTTTTTTTAGGGGTATTGTTAAACTATTTTCTAAAAAGTAAAACAGTCATGATCAATAAGGTGATGCCGGTGGTTTCAATGGCTGGCATCGTGTTCATCATTGTAATTATTACTGCGGCAGGCAGGGATAGCCTTTTGTCAATTGGTATTGCATTGGTATTTGCAATGTTTCTGCATATGGTGGTTGGTCTATCGTTGGGTTATTTTACTGCTCGTTTACTTGGATTATCCAAGTTAAATGCCCGAACCGTTGGCATCGAAGTAGGGATGCAGAATGGTGGTCTTGCATCAGGCATTGCAGTGCAAATGGGGAAGATAGCGACCGTTGGACTGGCCGCGGCAGTAAATGGCCCCATCATGAATACTTTCTTTTCATTAATTGCTACCTGGTGGGGAAGTAAACCTGTTGAAGAAGAAACAAAAGAAAAATCTTTCCGTTAATTTTTATAATCCTGTAGAATGAAACTATCAATAATTATTTATACAGCAGATTTTAGTGTGCGGGAAAAAACAGCCTTCGAAATTGAATTCATGGATGATGATCTGGCTTTTTTATCTAGCAAAAAAGGTCAGTTTAAGAATTTGCTGAAAGCTACAAGGGTTACTGTGGAGAATTATTTAAACAGAAGCAAGTTTGATATACACGAACTGGTGCGACCTCGCAAACAGCGCAGGCATTGACCAAACATGCCTTCGCCTCTTTTCTAATTTCACCTGTAAAAGACAATGATAGCATAAAGATTTTTACCATCTCAGATAAATCCGAAAGCGCACATGCAACGCTAGAAATTATGTTGATTGATTTTGATGAAAAAATTCTGAAGCAGGATAGAAGGCAAGTTGCATTAGCCGAAAATAGCAGCTTGGAAGTGTATGGTCTAAAGGAGACCGACTGGGTAAATGAAACTACCAGAAAAAATGTGGTTTTAAGCATGAGGTTATTGGTGAATGGTGTAGCCGTTAACAGCAATAAATATTATTTTGAAAAGCCTAAATTTCTCAACCTGCCAAAAGTGAAGATTGGCATAAAGCAAATCAGTGAAAATGAAATTGAACTAACCACAGGTAAATTGGCAAGAAGTATTTGGTTGTTGCTTCCAGGTACAATCAATGCTTTCAGCGATAATTATTTTGATTTGTTACCGGGAACGAAGAGAATAGTACAAGTGAAATCAAATGATTTAAAAAAGCTTATTCGGTAAATACAGGTTAAGAGTTTAACTGACACTTATTAAATTAAAGATCAGGCCTGGTGTCTTTAAGGATAAGTTATTAAACTTAAAAATTACATTTCTGAAAATACTCCACGGAGAAATTATGAAAAAGAAATTTATAATACATGTTTTCTAATACCATAAAATAAAATGACTATTAGCAAAATATTATTTTAATTAATAAAAACCTAAAAATGAACAAATCGAATATCTTACTGATTTTTACTCTTCTGTGTGTAAGTGCAATTTCGTTGGCACAGCAACAGGCATCAAAGCCACATTTAACAGATGAAAAGAGTATTTCGGCTTTTTTAGCTGCCGCAGCAGAAACTGGAATCGGTACTATCCTGATTAGCGCCAGCGAATTTCCGATTGAAAATACTGGTTTCTACAGGCACAAAGGATGGCTGGCCATTAATCCGACCAAGTTGAAATCAGCTACGACCCAACTCAAATTTAAATTTCGGAAAGGTAAATACGACCTGATTTTCAGTGGTGTGGGCGAATACGATGGCGAATCTGCGTACGTACTTTCAGTCAATGGCAAACAGGCAATGAACTTCAAAGTTCGGCTAAGTAAATTCTCTTACGAAGAAGGAGTAGATTTCTCGTGCCTGATTGAAAACATTCAGTTAAAACCTGGCGATATGCTTAAAGTTACAGCAACTGTTGGTACCGATGGCGCCGAATTCAGCCGTGCCCGTTGGGGAGGAATCATTCTGGTTAAGGCCGGGAAAGGAAAACAATTGATGAATAAATTAAAAAATAATGGAACCACCGAAACCCTAAAAAAATAAGTTTATGTATGTCGCCAGATATTTTTTAGCAGTTTTCTTTTTACCATTTTTTGGAATTTCAATTTATGGTCAAGGGACTTGGGACGAATTGCCCAAAGTTGAAATCTACCAGTTATGGGAGCTGGAAGTTGAAAACAATAAAATCTACACCGATCCCCTGCGCAATGTAACGTTAAGTGTAAAGATGACTTCAGGTGATGGACGGGTTTTCAATCATTCAGGATTTTATGATGGGAACAATAAATGGAAAATACGCTTCAGCCCCGATGAATATGGCGAATGGGCTTATGAATATTGGTTTACCGACGATGGGAAGAAAACCTCGGGTGAATTTGGTTGCATTGCTTCTGATAAGCCGGGAAGGGTGCAAAAAAATGCCTTCAACCCATTTTGGCTTGGTCAGGGGAGACAGCCAAAAACCCTGTTCAAGAGTTTTCAAGCAGGCGATCGTTTTTTTGCCACCAACTGGGACGAACCCGAAAAACTGAACGATGGTAATGCACGGACACTCTTCCTCGATTGGGCCATAAAAAACGGGTACAACATGCTTAGTATTGCCAGTTGTTTTACCAACCGCAACGATTCTGGGCGTGGGAGGGGATGGGATACCCCAAAAATGTGGCCTGTCGATCCGGCAGAATACCGCAAAGCCGAAGTTATTATGGATGAATTGAAAAATCGGGGAATCGCTGTTTTTCCCTTTGCCGGCATTTTCGGGCAACATGGAGAATGGCCGGTAAACTGGGACGATCAACAGTTTTATATCCGTTATTTCCTGGCACGTTTTGGGCATTACCCCAACCTTATTTTAAACATTGCCGGGCCTGAACCTTTCTGGGCCGAAAAAGGGTACAAAAATGCTATGCTTACCAACGACATCAAACGTATCGGTAATCTTATCGACACTGTTGATGTTCACGGCCACATTCTCACAGTGCATAACGAAACCCGCGCAAGCCAGTTTGGCTGCCCTTTTATAGATGAATCCTGGTGCGACATGGCAACCATTCAGGGGCCTAAACCATTCAAGTCTGAAGAGCTTTTCTCAGGAATGGCTATGAACCATCGCCCCACAAAAATTAGTTATGCAAATGAAACCCTGTGGACCGGTAATATTTACCATCCTGCTCATTCAAACGACCGGATCAGGAAAAATACTTTTACCATCCTTTTTTCTGGAAGCATTCTGAATTTTGCCGACAACAAGGGTATTTCTTCAACCGGATTTTCAGGCACCATGAATTTGAAGGATGTAAATCAGGACAGACATGATATTGTAAGCGATGTTCACAAATGGTTTGCAACAATTCCTTTTCACCAGATGAAAACCAGGCAGGATTTGGTAAAACAAGGCTATTGCCTCGCAAACGAGGGCGTAGAATATTACATTTACCTGGACACATTGGGTAAGGTGGAAGTATATCTCGATTATCCTTATCTGTTTCAATCAGAATGGATCAATGCAAAAAAACATGCTGATATACGGAAAGGCATAATTGTGAAGCCACCAACCAATTTGCAACACACCACATTTGCAACACCTTCCGATGGCGACGACTGGATACTGCATATTTATGCATTACGTCCAACTGTGGTGGCAACAGGTAACTTCCCCGATTTGGCTGTCGATCAGCAAGGCAATATTCATTTGGTTTACAATCGTTCGGGATTAAAGTATATGAAATACGATGGGGCCAAAAACGAATGGTCAAAAGAGACGGAAGTTGGTTGCCAATGTATCAATGCTGTACGCTCCGACCCGGATGTGGTGGTCGATTCAAAAGGAAACCCACATGTTTATTGCGGAAACGAATATGCCTGGTTCGATGGTAAAAAATGGATTAAGGTTAATCCCAAAGGTTCACGTGATTCGGAACTGGCCATTAACAACAACGATCATCTGTTTCTGGCAAGCAGGGGAGGAAACCACAACGGGCACATCGGCATGGAAACCCGATCGGGGAAAATCAATTGGACGGTTCTGCCCGATCCCGATGAAAATGGGAAAAGCATCAACAACCATGTGTATAACGATATTTTCGTTGATGGTAACAACACCTTGCACCTTGTTCAGCGCCACGGACCGGTGAAAGAGGTAACCTATCGCCGTTCGGCTGACGGAGGATTTACCTGGCCAATTGAAGAAGCTGTGAGCGACGACCGTTCAGAGTCTCCCCACATTGTGGTAAGTAAAACAGGCAAAGTGTTTGTCTCAACAGGTGAAGGATACGTTTTTGAACGCACAGGTAACGGAAAATGGAAAGAGCTTGGACGAAAAGTTGAGGCTCAGGCCCGTGAGCAACCGGAATTTGGAATTGACAGCGAAGATAACCTTTATCTCACATCGTTTGGCGGGCTATACAATACCTCTTACAAAGGAGCCTGGATGGGTGAAAAAAAGATCTTCCCCCTTTCAAATCACGCAACAATTGGATTTGTGGAAACTGCTGGATTCAGTGATTTTGCATTTGTCGTATGGGAAGAAGGCAGTGGGCATGCTGATGAAGGATTGAGCGAAGATGCTTCTATTGTGGTTGGAATACTTTTTCCCGATGGAAGAATTATAGGGTTAGGAAATATGATATTTCTTCAGGAAAAAAAGTGAAGGTAAATTATGGGAAATCGAAATATAATATATAATCATCTCAGGGAACAAAGATTTATTGGCAGAAACCAAACACTAAACTGTAAATCTTTCATTACATCAGGGCTGCGAAACTGGTAGATATTCGTTAGTGTGTGAGTACACAAGCCGTTGAAAAATTTTTAATTAAAGTAGGGGAAGGCCCTGGTAAAATATATGTAGTATAAGATTTACCCGGTTTAATAAAATAGAATATCAATCGTTATTTTACGCTTCAAAAATTATAAAAATGCTCAAAGCCTCTACCATATTTTTTCTGTTTAATTTTTTTTTCATTTCAAATCTTCTTGCACAAACAGGCATTGTAAAAGACAACCTTACCCTGCAAAGCAACATTCTGAATATGGAACGCAGGTATGCCATTTACCTGCCACCCGGTTATGAAACATCTGAGAGAAGTTATCCGGTATTGTATTTATTGCACGGCTCCGGAGATGACCAAAGCGGATGGGTTCAGTTTGGGGAAGTGGCAAGCATTGCAGATAAAACTATAAAAGAAGCAAAGGCCACTGATATGATTATTGTAATGCCCGATGCTAATACCGGGCAAAGGGGATATTTCAATAGTGTAGATGGAAAATTCAGGTACGAAGATTTTTCTTTGAGGAGTTGATTCCTTTTATCGAAAAAAACTACCGGGTGCGATCCGAAAAAAGATTCCGTGCCATTGCAGGTTTATCGATGGGCGGCGGTGGCACATTAATATATGCCTTACACAAGCCTGAAGTATTCGCCGCTGCCTGTCCGCTTAGTACGGGCAATGGTTTGCAGGATATTGACTCTACTAAAAAGATGTACAAAAAAATGAACCCAACAATTAGTGACGAAAATATTGAAGCCTGGTGCCAAAAATACAATGGCTTTGAATTGGTCAATAACGTGGCTGCAGAAAAAGCAAAGGCAGTGCGTTGGTATATAGATTGTGGGGATGATGATGTACGCAGCGAAAACAATTCAAAACTGCATATCGCCATGAATACAAAAGGAATACCGCACGAGTTTAGGGTAAGGGATGGTGGACATACCTGGGCTTACTGGCGCAGTGCATTACCGGAAGTACTGGCCTTTGTCACCCAAAGTTTTCATCAATTGTAATGCACTAATTATTTACCACCTTACAAAAAATAACAAGTGCAAAAAACATAAGCTAGCAGGAAAAAGCCACCGAACTGTAATCGTTGTTGGTCAACATGGAAAGAAAAATGAAATAATATGATTTACAATAAATTTTTGCCAAAAACAAATATGAAAAATAGAATACTGCTCTGCTCACTGATACTGGCTTTTATATCCAGCTTTACTGCACAGGCACAAACGGAACGCTTACTAAAAATTATTGTTTCTCCCAATCATGATGACTGGACTTACAAAATTGGAGAAACCGCAAAGTTTGATGTAATCGTTTTTAAAAACAATGTGCCATTAAAAAATGTACAAATTTATTTTGAAACCGGGCTGGAAAGAATGGCGCCTGTTAAAAGAGATTCCATGGTACTGGCTAACGGTAAGACTATCATTGACGGGGGCACTTTAAAGCAACCTGGTTTCTTACGCTGTACGGTAACCAGTATGCTGGAAGGTGTAATGTATCGTGGATTGGCCACTGCTGGTTTTGACCCCTATGCCATTCAGCCTTATGCAACAATGCCCGCCGATTTTCTGCAATTTTGGGAGAGCGGCAAAACAGAATTATCTAAAATACCCATGGATGCAAAGATGATTTTGTTGCCGGAGCGTTGTACAGAATATACCAACGTATATCATGTAAACTTGCGGGGCTATGGTCGTAATTCAAGGTTATACGGTATCCTTTGTGTTCCTAAAAAGGAAGGAAAGTATCCTGCGTTGTTAAGGGTGCCGGGTGCAGGTGTCCGTCCTTATAATGGCGATGCAGGCACTGCTGATAAGGGTATCATCACGTTGGAAATTGGCATTCATGGTATTCCTGTTACACTCGATCCACAGGTATATACCAGTTTAGCCGAAGGCGCTTTAAGCGGTTATCAAAATTTTAATTTGGATGATAAAGACCGGTTTTATTACAAACGGGTTTATTTGAATTGTATCAGGGCCAATGATTTTTTAACCAGTTTGCCGCAGTATGACGGTAGCAATTTGGGCGTGATTGGTGGCAGCCAGGGCGGTGCATTGTCTATTGTAACTGCAGCCTTGGATAACCGGGTAAAATATCTCTCTGCCATGTATCCGGCTTTAAGCGATCTGACGGCCACTTTAAAAGGCCGCACAGGTGGATGGCCCAATTACTTTGATAAATGGGGTTTTGATTTTAATAACAAGCCCGATAAGATTGCAACACTGGGTTATTATGATGTGGTAAACTTTGCAAAGCAGCTAAAAGTACCCGGTATTTACAGTTGGGGTTTTAATGATGAAACCTGTCCTCCCTCCTCAACATTTGCTGCTTACAACGTTATCAGTGCACCCAAACAATTAAACATAGTACAGGAGACCGGACATTGGGGCTATCCTGAACAAAATGAAAAAATGAGTAGCTGGATGGTGGAACAGTTGAAGAAGTAGTAATGTAAGCGGTGGTTATTGCTTGTCAATGACTAATACAAGAATGTGTTGCAGACCTTACTGATAGTATTTGAGTAACATATAAAAAGCCCGACTTTTTGCAGGTAATCAAAAATAAGCAAGTGTACTTTTTTGTAACCGGGAATCCAATGCTTTTATTTACAGGCTTTATCATAAAGTATTCAACAGCCTATCATTTGGCAGCATTTTATCTGACTGCTGGTAAAACTTTGAATGCCAGTTGAACTGGTGCGGCATAAAATTTAGCCTGCTCAATTAAATAATTCCTGAAACCCGTTTCAGTTGTAAAAAAAGTTTCACTCTTTTCCCAGCCGGCATAGAACCTATATGTAAATGGAAGTTTTTTGTTTACATCAGCCGACACATAATATGTATTCTGCACATCAGTTCCTTTATTCGGTGTTTGTCCTGTTGTATAAACAGCAGTTGGCGGAAGCATAATACTCATTCCCAACTGATCCTTATTTTCTGATTGCAGATCGTACGTGTAAATCAATGCTGTTGTTTTATTGTGCAGTTCTTTTACCTCCTTACTGTGAAGATTTACAATACCTGTTACTATTTTTGTTTTAGCAGGAGCATTTTTTACTGTAACCTTGCTTTGATAAAAATATTGCCCACCCCATATGCTGATTTCTTCTGTTACAGTTACTGCTGAAATTCCATCAAGTGCTTTCCACTCAGGATAAGTTAAAAGAATAATAGCACGAACAGGGCCATCAGAAATTTTGGAATAAATAACCCTGCCCATATTTACAGCCCCAAGCCGCACCAGTGAATCCTTTCCGTTAACAGGAACAATCATTGCCAGTGAACCAGCTCCGAGGGATTTCCCAACTTTTAAAATATCCATTCCCCAGGCAGACAGTTCATGATAATTATCGGCAGGATTAACACCTACTTCATCTATCATCATTTTTGAAGTTGTTTTACCCCATATATCTTTTCCGTTGCGTATATCAAAATAAATCCTGAATCCTACTTTATCATTTTCCCATGCCGGGCCTTCGGTAAGAAAGGGCGGCAACTTTACAACATTAAAATCTGCACCCAACTGACCAGCAGGAATTGAATCTTTTAATAAATCAGATCCAAACGTATCATCTGCATTTTTACGCATATGTCGGGCATGCGCCCTGACAACTGATTTTACAGTTGCAGGTGAATTACTGATCGAAATCTGCAAAGAAACTTTCTCCAATGGTTTAAAGTTTTGTAAAAAAACAATCTCATCCCATTTGCCATCACCGTTCAAATCATCATGCTGCAAAACGTATGGTCTGTTATTATTATCCTTTACAATCACATACTTTGATGCTGGTATTAAACCGGTATTCTTTTCTAACAGCTTTCTTGAAATAACAACCAGTTCATCATTACGATGTGCATTTAAATGATTAACCATAACAAATTGCATGATCTTTTGCGCATGAACAACCGATGCAATTATAACTGCAAAAAAGACAAACACTATTTTCTTACTGCTCATAATCATTAATTTATTTGATATTAGTTATTCTTAACGGGCCATCGTTATAAATTTAGTTGCCCCCCCCCAATTTAATGAACTCAACTATGTTTTTAAAGAAGCAGGATGCAATGCAGTGCACAAATAAATACGCTCAAACTACTTATTACTAATGGTAATATAAAAACAATATTATAGGCGCTGTATCTCCAGTTATATTTATACAACCGATAGAAATGATAAGTTAAGAAACTGCACAAAACAATTGATAAATTTTGAATAGCAGCATTTAAAAAGCATAATTCCATTTGAAATTAATTGTAATGGAATTATGCTTTTTCGTTACTAAATCAAACTATAACATTGCTTATATCTACCAAAAAATAGTATATAAAGCTGCCAGCACACCACATACAATCAAGGCTCCTGCTGCAAAAGAAGGATTCATTTTAAACATGCTCCTATCAACTTCAAGCCCATTTAGCTTAACGCCTTTTCTATTTTCGTACACACTAATAAGTGCCATTCCAATGATACAAATAACAAATACAAACCCCATCCTATCTAAGAAAGGAATTTCATAAATACCCTCTGCATTGGCTTTTGCAAAGCCGAATTGTTCTAAGAAAGAAAGGTTCATGAATGCTGGTAAAAACTTAAAGAATAAAGAAAAAGCAAAGCCCCCTACTGTTGCAAACAGGGCTGCATTAGAAGTTGTTTTTTTCCAAAAGAAACCCAGGATGAACATTGCGAAAATACCTGGGCTTACAAAGCCGGTGTATTCCTGTATGTATTGAAAGCCACCTTTTTTATCGATGCCCATCAACGGGGCGATGATTACTGCCAGCAACATGGCAACTACTACGGTGATCTTTCCCACCTGCACCATCTTCTTCTCATCTGCACCGGGTTTTAATCTTTTCTTGTAAACATCCAAAGTAAATATGGTAGCAATGCTGTTGGCTTTTCCGGCAAGCGATGCTACGATGGCGGCAGTTAATGCGGCAAAAGCAAGGCCCTTTAGTCCCGCAGGTAAAAGGTTCAATAGCACCGGGTATGCCTTGTCTGGATTCAGTTCTCCGTTTTGAAGCATTTCTGTTTGAAAATCGCCTTGCTGGTGTAATACATATGCAGCAATACCTGGCAACACTACAATCACCGGCATGAGCAACTTTAGAAAAGCTGCAAATAAAATTCCACTCCTGGCTGTTTTTAAATCTGCGCCAAGTGCCCGCTGCGTTATGTATTGATTACATCCCCAATAGTTGAGGTTCACAATCCACATGCCTCCAAAGAGCACAGTAAGGCCTGGCAAATCCATGTAACTGGGATTTTCCTGTTTTAATATCATGTGAAAATGATCATTGGCCTGCTGCGTCATTATTTTAAATCCGTCGGCAACGCCTGCGCCGCCAAACTTATCTGATACCATACTCAATGCCAGGTAGGTTGTTACCAAACCTCCCAGTATTAAAAAGAAAACCTGTATTACATCGGTGTACCCGATTACTTTCATACCACCCAACGTAATGAAAATAGCAAACACAGCCAGCACATACATACACAAGGTTGTATTGATACCAGAGATGCTGTTGATGGCCAATGCGCCCAGGTAAAGTATAGAGGTAAGATTTACAACCACGTAAAGCAACAGCCAGAAAACCGCCATAATCATGGCTACCGTACCGTTGTACCGCTGGTGCAAAAACTGTGGCATGGTGTAAATCTTATTTTTGAGATACACGGGTATAAAAAATATAGCTACTATTATAAGTGTAGCTGCTGCCATCCACTCATAAGTGGCTATGGCAAGCCCCATTTTAAAACCACTCCCACTCATGCCTATAAACTGCTCTGCAGAAATATTGGATGCAATGAGGGATGCACCGATAGCCCACCAGGTTAAAGAGCCTTCTGCCAAAAAATAATCATGCGATGCCGAAACAGTTGCCTTTTTTTTGCGGCGATACACCCAATAGCCATAACCGGCAACAACAATAAAATAAAAAAGAAAAACCAGGTAATCATAAGTTTGTAAACTATTCATAAGCAAGTATTATAAGTAGCTAATCGTTAAATAAATCTGTTAATGATGTTCTCCATGTATTCCTGTTTGCCGCTGATTACAGCAGGCTCGCCGTTTTGAATAGCATAAGCCTTTAAATCTTCCAGCGATAGTTTTCCTTCTTCAAATGCTTTTCCTTTACCACTGTCGTAGGAAGCATAACGTTCTGTTCTTATCTTTTTATAATCTGATTTTTGTAAAATACTTTCAGCAGTTATCAATGCTCTTGCAAATGCATCCATCCCGCCAATGTGTGCATAAAACAAATCTGAAGGGTCGGTAGAGTTTCTCCTGATTTTTGCATCGAAGTTGATGCCACCGCCTTTGAACCCACCTGCCTCTATAATAATCAGCATGGCTTCTGTAAGTTCATTTAAGTCAGTAGGAAACTGATCGGTATCCCAGCCATTTTGATAATCGCCACGATTGGCATCCATACTGCCCAGCAAACCTGCATCGGCAGCCACTTGTAGCTCATGTGTAAATGTATGACCGGCAAGCGTTGCATGGTTTACTTCTATGTTTAAACTAAAATCATTGAGCAAATCATACTGGTGTAAAAAACCAATCACTGTTTCGCAATCATAATCATACTGATGCTTGCTTGGCTCGCATGGTTTTGGTTCTATAAAGAATTTTCCCTTAAAGCCATTTTTTCTTCCATAGTCTTTTGCTGTGTGTAAAAACTTTGCCAAATGTTCTTTCTCCCGCTTCATGTTTGTGTTGAGCAGGCTCATATAACCTTCACGCCCCCCCCAGAAAACATAATTCTCACCACCCAATGCAATCGTTGCATCCAATGCCGCTTTCACCTGAGCAGCACCATGTGCCAGCACATGAAAGTCTGGATTGGTACTGGCACCATTCATATATCGTCTGTTAGAAAATAAATTAGCAGTACCCCATAATAATTTTACGCCGCTGTCTTTTTGTTTGTCAGATAAATATGCTGTTAAAGCCTGTAACCTTTTATCATTATCTTTTATATCATTGGTATAGCCCACCACATCCACATCATGAAAACAATAATAAGGCAAACCAAGTTTGGTAATAAATTCAAATGCTGCATCGGCTTTGTCTTTGGCTCTTTCAATAGCACCGGCTTTTTCGTTCCAGGCAAACAAATGAGTAGGCTCCCCAAAAGGATCGGCACCGCTACCGCAGAAGCTATGCCAGTAAGCGCCCGCAAATCGCAGGTATTCTTTCATGGGCTTGCCTGCCACCACTTTATTTTCGTCGTACCAGCGAAAAGCCAATGGGTTATCACTTTGCAAACCTTCGTATTTAATTTGAGGAATACCCGTAAAGTATTCTTTGTTTCCTGTAACTACTGACATGGTTTAGAATTTTGTCCTTGCCCATACACGCTGGTTTTTGTTGAATGGAAAAGGTTGTTAAGATGTATGATTTGTATATTGTTGATTATTGTTTAAATGGTTGTTTTTAAAAACTAATTAATCATCCTTCAGATTTTGAAGCAGACATTTTTTCCATCGATGATATAGTTCATCGTAGGCTTTACTCTGTGTTGGTTGAATCAATGCAAGCGGTTTAGTATTTATAAATGCCTCCTTAGCAGAATTATAATAACCTACACCAATACCAGCGCCTTTGGCAGCACCTACACTTCCATCACAATCATGTAATTCAACCGGCACGCTGGTTGCATTTACAAAGCTTTCTGTAAACACATTGCTTAAAAACATATTGGCTTTACCTGCCCGGATCACAGATGGATTCATGCCATTTTCACGCATAATATCTAACCCATACCTGAATGCAAAAGCAATTCCTTCCTGCGCTGCCCTGAACAAATGTGCCGGTTGATGTTTATTAAAATCGATAAAATGAATATGGCCCTGCACCTGCTTATTTTCAAGCATACGTTCTGCTCCATTACCAAATGGCAACATCACTAAACCATTACTTCCCCGATCAACTGAATGAGCTGCTGTATTCATTTCAGTATAGTTATAGCGGCTACCAGTAACCTCTTTTATCCAACGGTTTAAAATACCCGTACCATTGATGCAAAGTAACACACCAATGCGTTTTTGCTGATCTGAAAAATTTACATGAGCAAAGCTATTTATACGTGACCTGGCATCAAAAGTAAGTTCGTTGCTCACGCCATAAATTACGCCGGAAGTACCAGCAGTAGCAGCTACTTCACCCGGCTCAAGCACATTTAATGACAGCGCATTATTGGGTTGATCGCCGGCTTTGTAAGTAACGGGTGTGCCTGCTTTTAAATGCAAAGTTGATGCAACGGCTGCTGATACTTCTCCATGGTTTGCAAATACTTTTTTTATTACCGGAATTACCGAAGTATCAAAACCAAAATAATTAAATATATCTTTAGAAAGTTGCTCCTCCTTAAAGTCCCAAAATATGCCTTCGCTTAAAGACGAAACACTGGTAGTAATCTGCCCGGTTAGTTGCATGGCAATGAAATCGCCGGGAAGCATGATCTTATCTATTTTTTCGAAAATGGCTGGTTCATTTTGTTTTACCCAGGCAAGTTTTGCAGCAGTAAAATTCCCCGGTGAATTTAGCAGGTGCTGCAACGACTTTGCATGGCCAATTGAGTTGAAGGCAGCAGTACCTAACTCAACCGCACGGCTATCGCACCAGATGATACTATCACGCAATACCTCCTGATTTTTATCTACGCAAACAAGGCCATGCATCTGGTATGCTATACCAATGGCAATAATACTTTCAGGATTATATAAATTTAAAGCGTGCGATTTTAATATGGCCTGTTGGGTATGTTGCCACCACATTGCCGGGTCCTGTTCTGCCCATCCTGTTTGTAATGAAGTAATACCCGATTCGTTATCCGGATATTGCACTGAAGCTAAACATTGTTGAGAATCTGCATCTACAACCGACACCTTTATTGATGAGGTTCCTATATCAATACCCAGTAAAAACATATCGCAATTTTAAAATGGTTAGTGCAATCTTTTTACAGGATAAAGGTTCATTTTTTTAAAAGTGTACACAACTGCTATTTAAAAAATAAAATATGCTATCTTATCAGTTTTAGCTATTTTTATCAACAATAATTGATAAGATAACAGTTAAAATATCTTTTTAAGATGAAAACGCTTATCCAAAAAATTCACCTTGAAGAACACCATTCTTTTGCGTACCACAATTACATTACACCACAATTTGAAACCAACTGGCACAAGCATGAAGAATGTGAACTGATTATGATAACAGAGGGGCATGGCACTGTAATGATGGGCGACTTTATAGGAGGTTATAAAAGCGGAGACATTTATTTTATGGCGGGCAATCTGCCGCATTGGTTTAAAAAACAACAGCACAAAATGACAGGTGCCGCGGTAGTTATTCATTTTAAACCAACCATTTTTGGTGAAGATTTTTTACAACTACCCGAACTGAAAAACATTAAACATTTACTTAAAAGAAATGATGGTATTCAGTTGCAAAAAAAATTAAAGAAAGAGGTGGCTGGCTTGATAACGGGAATTGACAAACTTACCGGTTACCAAAGAATTATACATTTATTGCTTTGCCTGCAAAAAATGAGCAGCAGCACATCATTTAATATTCTTACGCAAAATTTCATGGCTTCAAACAGCAATATAAATCCGTCTATTGAAAAGATTATTGAATTTTCTTTCAAGCGATATTTAACACCCATCACCTTACAACAGGTGGCAGATGTGGCCGCCATGAGTATTCCTACTTTTTGCCGTTTTTTTAAAAAGAATATCAAAAAAACATATTTCGACTTTATACAGGATCTCCGTATCAGCCATGCCTGCAAACTACTATCCAGTACAAATAAGCCTGTTTTGGAAATTTGCTATGAAAGTGGCTATAATAGCTGGGCGCACTTCAGCAAGCAGTTTAAACACATTAAAGAAATGACACCAACGCATTATCGCAGAATGATGCTCGAAATTGGGTGATTTATTTTAATTCATAGTTCATTGTTCATAGAAATGTAGTCTCTGTTAGTGTATTTTCTAAACTGGCATTTTGA
>Ga0163149_10000660_pt1 | contig 45289 bp, 40 predicted proteins | sample OliLakLV19MP5G1_FD_148604 | JGI IMG/M metagenome (GOLD analysis project Ga0163149, IMG submission 148604) | Freshwater microbial mat bacterial communities from Lake Vanda, McMurdo Dry Valleys, Antarctica - Oligotrophic Lake LV.19.MP5.G1 | ecosystem: Environmental > Aquatic > Freshwater > Lake >...
TGCGCGGGAACACAAGTTACGCTAACAGCAAGCAATGCTACAACATATACATGGACGCCAAGTGCAACCTTAAATACACCAAATGGCCCAAGCGTAATTGCAAATCCAACTGTAACAACAGTGTATAGTATTATAGGCGGAAGCGTTGGTTGTAATAGCCAATCACAAAACGCAACGGCGAGTGTTGTTCCAAATCCAACGGTTACCGTATTACCAAACCCTGCCGTAATTTGTTTGAATCAAGCAATAAATCTTACAGCAAGTGGAGCTACTAATTATACATGGACACCTAACATTGCATTAACAACTACAAACGTTGCAAACACAACAGCAAACCCAACAGTAACAACAACGTATTCGGTTATTGGTGAAGCGTTAACCTGCACACATGTAGCAAATATTACGGTGAGTGTTTTACCACTTCCTACAATCACAATTGTACCAAGTAGTCCAACATTGTGTATGAATAATTTTAACGGCTCACCAAACACTGTTTCGTTAACAGCAAATGGTGCTGCAAGTTATACGTGGGGACCAATTATGGGTTTAACCACAAACACACTTAACGGATCAATGATCATTGGAACTTCTAATGGCGCAGCAATTGTAACAGGAACGGTTATAGGAGCCAACGGAACATGTACAAATATTGGTACGTTCACATTGAACGCTATTCCAAATCCAACCATTTCAACAACAAGTGGAAGTATGTGTGTGGGAACAAGTGTGAACTTAACAGCGAGCAATGCTACAACGTATACATGGACGCCAAGCGCAACATTAAATACACCAAATGGACCAAGTGTAATTGCCAGTCCTGCTGTAACAACAGTATATAGTATTATAGGCGGAAGCGTTGGATGTAATAGTCAAACACAAAATGCAACAGCAAGTGTGGTTGCAAATCCAACAGTAAGTATTGCGCCAACAACGCCAACTATTTGTTTTGGCAACTCGATCAACTTAACTGCTAACGGTGCTAATAATTATACATGGAGCCCGAACATAGCTATTACGTCAACAGTAGGAAATGTTGTAACGGTTAATCCAACGGTAACAACAGTATATACAATAATTGGAGAAGCGGCAACGTGCACAAACACCGCTGCGCAAACAGTAACAGTTGTACCACTTCCAATTATTACTATTGCCTTGAATAGTCCAACCATGTGTATGAATAATTACAACGGTTCTGTGAATCAAATCACAGTAACTGCAAGTGGTGGTACATCTTATAACTGGACTGGATTTAACGGAGTAGCTGCAAGCAGCAACGTAGGTTCTCCAATTGTTGTTACAGCTATACTAAATATTCCGCTTGGAACAGGAACAGTAATAGGAGCGGTAGGTAATTGTACAAACGGTGCAACATTTAGTGTTATTGCAGCACCTAATCCTATCATTTCAGTTCCATCAGTTAGTGTTTGTCAAGGAAAGAGTGTAATGCTAACTGCAAGTGGCGCTCAAACATATCAATGGTCACCACCAACAAATTTAAATTCGGTAGTTGGAACAACAGTAATGGCTAATCCAAATAACACTGCCGTTTACAGTGTGATCGGTTCTAGTATTAATTGTCAAGGCCCTACAGAAACTACAACAGTAACCGTTGTAGCAAATCCTGTGATCGTAATTGCTCCGGTAACACCAACTATTTGTGCGGGAAGCGCAATTGGCTTAACGGCATTTGGCGCTAATAATTATACTTGGAGCCCTGCGGTAAATATTAATACACTTAATGGAAACTTTGTAATTGTTACACCAACTGTAACAATGAATTATATTGTAGTTGGAGAAGCTGCAACATGTACATCCGTAGCAGTTCGCGAAGTATCAGTGATCCCATTACCGGATCTTCAAGCAATATCTGATAAAACAGTGATCTGTATAGGAGATAAGGTTACTATTAACGCTAACGGCGCACTTAATTATACGTGGACACCAACATTTGGATTAAGTAGCGGCACAAGTAATTTTGTAGTAGCAAGCCCAACCGTTTCTACGCTTTATACATTGATAGGAACGAACGGGGTTTGTACAAAAACGATCACTTACGGAATTACTGTAATGACTCGCCCTATTTTGAACTTGATGACCACCAACAAAAAAATATGTAAAGGTGGAAGTGCAATGATCATTGTATCAGGTTGCCAAGGTTATTTATGGCATCCAACTTCTGACTCAACAATACTTGCAAGTAATACTACAACCAACACTACAAGTATGGTTGTTACACCAACCGCTAATATGAACTATACCATTACCGGATTTAATTCTTCAGGGGCATCGGCGTGTCCTTTCTCTAAAGAAATATTAGTTGAGGTTGTTCCTACAATTACACCGGGTGTGAGTTTTAGCGCTACAATTTGTGAAGGTAATTCAACAAAGTTACAGGCAGAAGGAAGCAACACGTATCAGTGGACGCCGTTTGACGGATTAAGTAATCCAAATATATCTCAACCGTACGCCAACCCTAAGTCAACAACTATTTATACGGTTCGTGTATCTGATGGAGGCTTCTGCGGCGAAACTGCAACGGTGTTGGTTAAAGTAACTCCTCAACCAACGGTTGATGCCGGACCAGATATGATCCTCAATTCAGATGAACCAATGTTCTTGAACGCTAAGGGTACCGGCACATTAACGTGGGTATTTGGAGATAATATTATTTGCCACGTTTGTCCTAACTCACAAGTAACTGCTACCAGAAGCGGTGTATACCATGTTCAAACAACAAACGAATTTGGCTGTACCGCTATTGATGATGTGTGGATAGAAATAACAAATGATTACCCGATTTTCGTTCCAAATTCATTTACACCAAACTACGATGGGCTCAATGATGTGTTCTTAGTTTATGGAGAAGGCATTATTAAATTTGAGATGAGTATCTACAACAGATGGAATCAAAAAATATTCAATTCAAACGATCAAAAGGCAGGATGGGATGGAGAATTCAAAGGAGAGCTTGTGAAGAATGATTCGTATTTGTACATTATAAATTACACAACTTACGATAACAAGAAGCGCCAAAAAATTGGTTATGTTGTGATACTGAAGGAAGACTATTAATTGAAATAAACCCTTTTAATAGTAAACCCTGCTTTATAGCAGGGTTTTTTGTTTTTGTGGAGACAAAGAGATATTCTTATATTTGGTAATAATGATAAGGCCCCTGAAAATATTTTCACTCGTATTATTTGCAGTTACAGCTTTTAATGCTTTTCGTTCTATCCCGGGCGCAGCATTAGGGTTTAATTTACACTAAAAAACATCTGCCGCTTTTTTAATCCTTTTTTACTTTTTTCGGTAGATTTTTATCGCACTATTTTTAAACAAACTCAATATATAACAAGGCTTACAGAGTTTTTGAGGGACGACTATTTAGAAGTTATAAGCAAAAAGCAAACGAATTACTCGAAGAGAAAAACTTGCTTATCGCCACTCAAAAACATTTGGTAGAAGAAAAGAACAAAGAGATAACCGACAGCATCAATTATGCTAAACGTTTACAAAAAGTAATTTTGGCTTCCGATAAAACAATGCGATCTGTATTTGAGCAAAGTTTTATTTTGTATAAACCAAAGGACATTGTTAGTGGCGATTTTTATTGGATATTGCACACCGAAGATAAAACCATTCAAAAAAATACGTTTGCCTTTGCCGCTGCCGACTGCACAGGACATGGGGTTCCGGGGGCCTTTATGAGTATGCTCAACAGTACTTTACTTAATCAAACAGCGTATAACACGGATATTCATACCCCAGCCGATGCGCTTAATTTTTTAAATCAAGAGCTTCCAAAAAATTTACGTTCGCCCGATGATATCGAAAATATTCAAGATGGAATGGACATTGCATTTTGTTTGGTAGATGTAAATAAAAAGATCTTAAAGTACGCAGGCGCAAATAATCCCTGTTGGATCATAAGAGATAACGCATTGATAGAGCTGAAACCAACAAAGCAAGCCATCACCGCGTCTAATGAATACGACAAGAAAAAATTCGGAGATGAAGTATTCACATTAAAAAAGGACGACTGTGTTTATATTTTCACAGATGGGTACGCCGACCAGTTTGGTGGACCTAAAAAAAAACAAGTATAAAACACTAAGTCATCTTTTGCTTTCGATCAATACAGAATCATTTGATAAGCAAAAGGAAATTCTAGAACAACAGTTTATGGACTGGAAAGGCGAGCTAGAACAGGTTGATGATATTTTATTAATGGGGATCAAGATCACCTAAGCATAATTCAGCGCACTCTCAAAAGTTTCCTCATTGCTTTGCATCACCAAAAGTTCCCACCCTTGAGGATATGGCGCTTCCAACAAACTTCCTTTTAAAAGATAAGGGTACATTTCGGCGTAGGTTTGTATTTGATTAGCACTTACTCTGCGGTAAATATGCGAACGGTGTAATTTTTCGGTATGCGATAAGCCGGCCGCTGCCATTAGTTCAACGGCTGCTTTTATAGTTTCTGCTTGGTAATTAGATACACGAACTTTTTTGTCGTTTACATCAAGTCCTTTGTATAGTTTTGGATTTTGAGTTGCAACACCGGTAGGGCAAGTATTTGTATTGCATTCTAAAGCTTGAATGCATCCCAATGATAACATCATGGCACGAGCGCCATTACACATATCGGCACCCAATGAAATATTCTTCACAAGATCAAAACCCGTATGAACTTTGCCCGAAGCAATGATCTTAATATGTTTTTTAATTGCAAATCCATTAAGCGTATCGTATACAAAGGCCAAAGCATCGCGCAAAGGCATACCCACTGAATTGCTAAATTCTAAAGGAGCAGCACCGGTTCCACCTTCGCCACCATCTACAGTTATAAAATCGGCAAACACATTTTGTTTTACCATAGCTTTGCAAATGCTAATGAATTGACTTTTTTGACCAATACATAATTTAAATCCAATGGGTTTGCCATCACTTAGCTCACGTAATCTTTTTATAAAACCAACAAGCTCTAAGGGGCTTCCAAATGCTGTATGATACGGAGGAGATAAAACATCTTTTCCTTTTTCAACCAAGCGGATCTTTGCAATTTCATCAGTTACTTTTGAAGCCGGTAAAATCCCACCATGTCCTGGTTTTGCACCCTGACTCAATTTTATTTCCACCATTTTTACATTTGGTAATTTTGATCGCTCTGCAAATGCATCGTAATTAAAAGTACTATCCGAATTTCGGCACCCAAAATATCCTGTACCAATTTGCCAAATTACATCGCCTCCCGGTTCTAAATGGTAAGGACTCAAACCTCCTTCGCCTGTATTATGTGCAAAGCCACCAATTTTTGCTCCACCATTTAATGCCATAATAGCGTTTTTGCTTAGGCTACCGTAACTCATGGCGCTAATATTAAAAATGCTTGCGTTATATTTTTGTTTACAGTCTGGCCCACCAACCATCACTTTAGGATGATGATCTACTTTGCCATGCGGAAGAGGGGCAATAGAATGATTTAACCACTCGTATCCTGTTTCATAAACATTTAATTGAGTTCCAAATGGCGTTGTATCATTTACCTTTTTTGAACGTTGATAAATTACATTTCTACTTAAGCGATTATAGGGAGCACCATCGGTATCACTTTCAATAAAATATTGATACACTTTTGGGCGCATCCACTCGGCCCACCAACGCATACGGCCAATCACCGGAAAATTATGTTTAATAGAATGTTTAGTTTGGCTAAGATCCATTACACCTAAAACAATGATGGGTATAACTGCAACAAAAGAAAATAGTACCCAATACCAAAAATACCCAAGCACCGCAATGCCGACGCAAATTAGAAGCGATTTAGAAAGGAATTTCCCCATGCGATTTGCGTGATTAGTATATAAATATAGAGATCAGATTATGAATTTACAACATAATTTTCCCCTTACTATATTGGATACCTAAAAGAAGGCCAAATCAGTATAATTTCTTATTTTTGTAGGCTCTTTCCTGGCCCCGTAGTTCAATGCCCGCCCGGCTGACTGGCATAAGAATTTACGAATGGGAAAAACGGCCTCATAGTTCAATGGATAGAACGAGCGTTTCCTAAACGCTAAATCCAGGTTCGATTCCTGGTGAGGCTACAAACGTTCTATGCTTATGTTATTCAAAGTGAAAAAGGCGAGTGTTACTATAAAGGGCATTGCGAAAACCTGAGTGAAAGAATAAAAGAACATAACGCTGGTTATACAAGATCTATAAAAAAGAAGACTCCATATAAGTTGGTGTATTTTTGAAGAATTTACTTTAAGAGTGAAGCGGGCAAAAAAGAGAAATATTTCAAATCAGCAGCAGTAAGAAGGTATTTGAAAGGCATATTGGAAAGCCGGACGGACGGGGATAAAACGAGTGTTTCCTAAACGCTAAATCACAGTTCCATGCCCGAATGAGCATTCGTTCATGCGGGGATTCTGGGCGAGGCTACTAAACTTAATAATAAGGGTTATTTCATAAAATTTTGAGGCGATGGAGAATAAAACAAATTGGCTGAAAAGAAATGAAAAAAGAATCGCTCATATTTCAATAATAACTATTTTTTTAGGATTGATACGTTGTATTTCTGAGTGCTATAGACTTGAGTATATCCTTCAGGATAAATTGACTATCGCTATTATAAAACCTTTTATAATAGGAACTTTAGTATCAGCAATTGGTGTTTTTCTAATGGTAATGTTTTATTTCTTTTCAAAATAGAAATTCGCTTTAGGAATTATAACAATTCTACTAATGCTTTTTGTGAAATATTTTTACATGATTAACTAGTCGTCCCTCAAAAACTCTGTAAGCCTTGTTATTATTGAGTTTGTTTAAAAATAGTGCGATAAAAATCTCCCGAAAAAAGTAAAAAAGGATTCAAAAAGCGTCAGATGTTTTTTAGTGTAAATTAAACCGCAATGCTGCGCCCGGGATAGAACGAAAAGCCTTGTTTAGGGCTTTGCTTAATGTTTGCGCAACGAGTAGGCTTCGCTTTTTCTGCGCAGACCCCGCAGTGCGACAAACATAGCAAAGGACAAACAAGCTTGAAGTGATAGCCCGATTAGGCGCCCAAATAATAAAAAATACTTTTTGAGGTTCGACTAACAAGAAGGTGATTTTTATCCCTAAAGCATTGTGGCAAAATTTCGTTGAATATTTCTTGGTGACCTTTGGTTTTGGCGATTTTGACTTATTGATCCTAGAATTGTTTTTTAGGCCTTATCACTTTTAATAAAGCTTTTTAGAACCTATTGCCTCTCTTACTTTTTTCCTTTAATCCTCTATGATGAGAACCACCGGATTTATTTCCACAACCTTGTTTTGAACTTCCTCCTTGCAGTATTTCTGTTTACTGTAGTATTGACCCAAAAAACCAACACTCTTAACTGACAAGCAATAGTGTAACTTATTTATAAAATTTTATAACATTTTATTAAGGTAGTATACCAACCTTTGTTATATGAAAAACTACATTGTAACACTTCTTAATAGGATCGACGCTAAAAGGAACAGGATATTAATTTTAGTATTAGTAATTTTGCTAGTTCAAAAAGGAATTGGACAATCGTCAGCAATTAAGTATGGCGTTAGCATATCAAGATCCTCAAGTGGTAATGGCTTCGGACCGTTTTATAATCCGGGCGCAATTGTTAAGGTACGAAATAACCAGTTTGAACTTGCTGCAAATATTCAACAAAGAAACACAAGATTTTCGGGCGCTCAATTTACACATGAATATATTTATTTTGGAGGCGATGAAGCTGTTGAAGAAAAAACACAACTTTTTGTTTTTTATAATATGAAATTGATAACAAATGCGAGTTTAAATAGAAGAAACGCTTATATGGAAAGAAGAAATTCTCCGGAAAGCAAAGTGAATTTTGATAACTTGAGATTCACTACAATGGAAGCTTATATAGGTTTCGGGTTGAAGTTGAAGTTAACCGAACACTTAAAACTGGCTAGCCTTATTGGCATTGGAGCATGGAGTACATTATCGGGAGAAAGCAACCTCCTATGTAGAGATTACAAAAGCATGAGTTTAACTTTAAAAATCGGCGTTAGTTACTTGATTCGATAATGAATAAATGAAACCTGAGCTTCTCCATTTGAAGTTACAATATAAGGGTACTTAGGAAAGGTTCTTGTAATAGGTTTGTTTTAAAAGTGGCTCAATAAATAACACATAAACTATTATTGTAAAAATTTATGTATTACGGAAATACCTTTTTTAAACCTTGATTTACATGAGTAGCAATTCTCCAACGCAGTTGAAAACTGAATATTGCGACTAAAGCTGCCGGTGCCATCACCCTGGTTACAACTTAATATAATTATTCTGTTCTGAAAGAATTCAAAAATACAATGAATTTTATTCCAAATCCCCGAAGAAGCACTTTGATATGGAGGCGGTCAGAATTATAGTATTAAATTCAAAATCACCAGGCGTATTGAGGCCGCACGATCACCTATGGCAAATTATGTTAAAGCTGTGAGTGCTTATGTATTGAAACATGAACAAATCGGATGCAAGAAAACTACGTCATTACGGAAATAAAACGGCAGAGTGTACTTTGTTGACTTCTTAGATTTTTTAAACCTAATGTCATTTCGAGTAAAAAGATTTCCTCGGCCACTTATCCAGAAGCCCTTCCACTCCCTGCCTAACCGACAGGCAGGCTCAAGGTGCCAGCAGTTTTCTGTTCGAGTAATTTTGCCCGCCTCTTACAAATCCCGATAGCTATCGGGAGTATCGAGAACTGACTAGTGAAGTTTATTTTTTTGATTTTCTGCTGCCAGGCTAGCGCCCAAATAAAAAATACACACCTACCACCTTTAACCTATTTCTGGAGTATACTTCTTTTTTAAAACATGTGATATGTATAAACATTACCCACATCCATACAACAATTCCACTTTTTATTATCATCAAATTTGTAAGGTGAGCAATTATTGATCACCTCTAAAAACAAAGTATATGGCAACTCAAGGAATGAATTTATTTATCGTTGACGATAATAAATTATTGGTAGCAGATCTTCGTAATTATCTTCAAAACAGATTTGGGGTTAGTTTGAATATAACAACATTTAATGACGGCGAAAGTTGTTTAAAAAAAGTGGATAAAGAAACTCAAATTGTTATCCTCGATTATTTTATGGAAGGCAAAAATGGTTTAGATACACTTAAATGCATTAAAGAAATTAACCCGGAAACTGAGGTTATAATGCTTTCTTATAATGAAGATGTTGCATTAGCTATTGAATCGTTTCGTAGTGGAGCAAAAGACTATGTTATAAAAGGCCAGGGTGCATGGAGAAAGATAACAAAACTTGTTAATTTAATTATTACCGAACCAATTATGTTAATTGTAAGAGAATTTGGCGTTTCAAAATTTATGGCCATATTCCTTTTAACCTTTGTAACCCTAGGAACAGTGGTGCTCATAACGTTGCACATGATGAAGTAAGCACGGTTTATTTGATAAGCGCTCACTGTTAGGTACTTAGCGTTTTTTTTATTCTTTTTACTGAATCTAAAAGTGTGATTTATATAACAGTTAGCAATTTTAATATAACCCAAACAAGGCTTAATACTGCTATCTTTATATATAATGAATTTTAACAAACAGTTGAAAGATGTATTGTGTTATTTATTAATACTCATTTAAAAAATCAATAATTTAAATGCAAAACAACAATGATACAAAGGAGTTAGAAAAATTTAAATCACACATTGTTGTTGAGATTCTGGAATATTTACCAAGCGCCCTTGAAAAGTTTAAAATGCTCTCTACAGTTATAAAAAGTGGTTACGAAAATTAAATTAATTAAACGTTTAAAATAAATTTGAAACTCTACATTAAATATATGGTTAGCATTCGCTGCAAAATGGTAGTGAAAGAAGTTCTAAAAAACCTTGGACTACATTTTGTTGTAGTTGATTTGGGGGAAGTAGATATTATGGAAGATCTTTCTGAAAAAGGATTAAAGGAATTAGATACCGCATTGAAAATATCGGGACTCGAATTAATGGACAATAAGAAAGCGGTATTAATTGAGAAGATTAAGAACGTGATTATCGATATGGTTCATTATTCTGATGAAGTGCCTAAAGTAAATTATTCGGATTTTATTAGCGAAAAATTACAGCACGATTATACATACCTCTCTAATATTTTTTCGGAAGTGAAGGGAATTACCATACAACAGTTTATTATTGTTCATAAAATTGAACGCATAAAGGAATTAATCATTTACGACGAACTTACTATTTCGGAAATTGCCTGGAAAATGAATTACAGTAGTGTAGCACATTTGTCAAATCAATTTAAAAAAATTACCGGCCTTTCGCCTTCTCATTTTAAAGCATTAAAGGATAAAAAGAGAAGCCCTATTGAAGAAATCGGAAATTCAATAATGTAAACTCGATGTCAACAAAAACCACACAAAAAGAAGATTTCGACCAACTTGTTGAATATGAAAAGAAAGGAATCCTTTCCTCGCAAATTATTGAGTCATCAGATCTGGCCATAAAAGTAAAAACACTTGAGGGAATCATTACGTCCTGGAATCGCGGTTCAGAAAAAATTTATGGGTATAAAGACACGGAGATAATTGGTAAGCATGTTAATATTCTTACCCCACTTAATGAACAGAATAGTCGTCACGAGTTATCAAGGCGGATAAGTGAAGGGCACGTTATCCCTCGTCACATAACTAAAGGCATAAGAAAGGATGGCGTGGTTATTGATCTTTCAATTCATCTCTCACCTGTTAAAGATGAAAAAGGAAAAGTAATCGGTATTGCAACTATTGATAAGGATATAACAGAATTAGCGGCGGCGAATAAAGAACTTGATTTTCAAAATCAAGAAAAAGGAAAGCGCGCCGATGAGTTGGATATTGCTAATAAAGAATTGATATTTCAAAACGAGGAGAAAGAAAAGCGAGCAGCAGAATTAGGTATTGCTAACAAAGAATTAGCTTTTCAAAACGATGAAAAAGAAAAACGGGCAAATGAATTAATCGCCGCGAACATAGAACTTGCTTTTCAAGACAAAGAAAAGGGTAAAAGGGCAGACGAGTTATTTATTGCCAATAGGGAACTTCTATTTCAAAATGAGGAAAAAGGAAAACGGGCTGATGAATTAGTTGTTGCGAATAAAGAACTCGATTTTCAAAATAGAGAGAAGGGTAAAAGGGCAGATGAATTAGATATTGCAAACAAAGAGCTTTTGTTTCAAAATCAGGAGAAAGGAAAACGGGCTGATGAATTAGATATTGCGAACAAAGAATTAATTTTTCAAAACGAAGAAAAAGAAAAACGTGCTGCTGAATTAGTTTTAGCCGACATTGAGCTTGATTTTCAAAAGGAAGAAAAACATAAGCGTGAAATTGAAAACAGAGAGCTTGAGGCATTCAGTAATTCCCAAAAGCTAGCCTCGCAATATGCAAGAAGTTTAATTGAAGCATCTGCTGATCCTTTATTTACAATAAGTCCGTTAGGAAAAATTACAGACATGAATCAGGCCACAGCAAGGGTAAGAGGACTATCGCGTGAGCAATTAATTAATTCTGATTTTTTCGAGTGTTTTACTGAACCCGATAAAGCCCGAGCAGTTTACGAACAGGTATTTGCAAAGGGCTTTGTTGTAGATTACCCGCTCACCATAAAAGATCATAAGTTTACAGATGTGTTATTTAATGGATCTGTTTATAAAGATGATAGAGGAAATGTAGTTGGCGCAGTTTTAGTAGCAAGAGATATTACCGATCAAAAAAGAAATGAAAAAGAATTAACTGAAGCAAAAGTATTTGCTGAGTTGGCAGCAGGCATTGCTGAGGAAGCAAAAGGCAAGGCTGAGAGCGCAAAGCGAATTGCGGAAGATGCCACCCGAATTGCAGAAGAGGCAGTAAAAGCAAAGCAGCAATTTTTGTCGAACATGAGCCATGAAATTCGCACACCTATGAACGCTATTATTGGTTTTACTAAAGTTGTTTTAAAAACAGAATTAACCGAAAAACAAAAAGAATATTTATCAGCCATAAAAGTTAGTGGCGATGCTTTAATTGTATTAATTAATGATATTTTGGATCTTGCAAAAGTAGATGCAGGAAAAATGATTTTTGAGCATACTCCATTTAAAATGGCATCTTCTATTTCGGCCATGCTGCATTTGTTTGAAACAAAAATTCAGGAAAAGAATTTGGAATTGATTTCGGAATACGATAAAAATATTCCTGAAGTATTAGTGGGAGATGCCGTTCGTTTACATCAGATAATATTAAACTTAGTAAGTAACGCCGTTAAATTTACCAATGAAGGGGAAATAATTGTAAGTGTTAAACTTCTAAAGGAAGATGCTAATCAAGTCACTATTGAATTTTCGATTTCAGATACCGGAATAGGAATTGCCGAAAATAAGATAGATCGAGTTTTTGAAGATTTTCAACAAGCAACCAGCGACACTTCGAGGTTGTATGGTGGCACAGGCTTAGGGCTTGCTATTGTTAAACAATTGGTAGAACCTCAAGGAGGAACCATTAGTGTTAAAAGTAAAATTAACGAAGGCACCACCTTTAGTTTTATATTACCATTTCAAAAAACAAAAGCAGAAGCACAAACAGAAAAAGCAACGGCTGAAATTATAACGGAGATAAAAGACATTAAAGTATTAGTAGTTGAAGACATAGCTCTTAATCAACTTTTAATGAAAACACTATTAGATGATTTTGGATTTGAGCGCGATATTGCAAACAATGGTAAAATCGCTATTGAACTATTAGAGGCAAAGTCATACGATATAATTTTAATGGATCTACAAATGCCGGTAATGAACGGTTTTGAAGCCACAGAATACATCAGAAACAAAATGAATTCTAAAATACCTATTATTGCTTTAACAGCCGATGTAACTACGGTTGATTTGGAAAAATGTAAAGCTGTGGGCATGAACGATTATATAGCTAAGCCGGTAGATGAACGCATATTATACAGCAAAATAGTAGAGCTCGTAAAAAAACCAATTCCTGCCTTAGGAAGTAAAACCGTAGAAAAAGCAACGCCAGAAAAAATAACACAAGGAAAATTAAAATACATTAATCTTGACCAATTAAATAAACGAACAAAGTCTAATCCCATTTTAATGATGGAAATGATTTCATTATACTTGGAACAAACACCGCCTCTTATTAAAGAAATGAAGAATGGGCTCCTCAACAAAAATTTGGATTCAGTGCACGCTGCAGCGCATAAAATGATTCCTTCTTTCTCGATCATGGGAATGAACTTGGATTTCGAAGAAGTGGCAAAAAAAATACAGCAATATGCTAAAATGCAGCATCGTTCGGAGGAAATACACGCTATGGTTGCGAAGCTGGAGCTAGTGTGTATACAGGCGTGCGCAGAATTAGAAGAAGAATTTAAAATGATTAAAAACAATTCAAATGGATAATATAACAAATAAAATAAAACTTTTTTTGGTTGATGATGATGCCGTATTTTTAAAATCATCAGAGATTGAATTCTTAAATAGCGCCGATTTTTTAATAGAAACATACGCTACCGGCGAACTATGTATAGAGAATCTAGACCACAATCCAGATGTAATTATTTTAGACTACCATTTAGATGGTATCAATAAAGGCGCAATGAATGGCTTGCAAACATTAGATAAGATTAAAGCCTATAATACAGATATTCCTGTTATAATGTTATCTTCTCAAGATAAAATTGATGTTGCTATTAATTGCATGCATCACCAAGCAACTGATTATGTAGTAAAAAGCGAAACTGCTTTTATACGTATACAAAAAATCATTACTAATATTTTTAGTTATAAGAAAATGGAGAAGCAATTAAGTTGGTACATGGATCGCATGTAATTCGTTACGCTCTTAACTCGCACTCTTACATAACTTCAATTTTACATTTTTTTAGAATTCTTTTGCTGATTGGTTTTTTCTTTTCAGTGATTTCTAATTTACAAAAGCGACCTTTAAAATAGTCTGATTCTAAATCTATCATCATTTAATAGATAATCATGTTCTAATAACATGGTGCAAAATAGGGATAGACTTATGCGAAGTAATTAGTTAAAGGCAATTTGGAATAAAATCATTTTCCTAGTTTAATGACGTATATTATTACCAATGGCTTCAGTACCATGTGCCGCAGGCAAGTCTCACAAAATTAGGCAGTGATACTCAACAGCTCAAATGTGAGAGTAATATAACTTTTTATTCAAGTTGTGTAACACCAATCCTAAGCTAAATGCCTCTCTTTGACGTGTGATAATTCAATCACACATAAACAAGATGAAAATGAAAACAAATAAATTATGGCTTCCAATACTCGCCGCACTTCTAATGGCAGTACTTTTTAATGCCTGTAAAAAAGATAAGTATGTTGCACTAGGTGGGAAATGCCCTGTTGTAGAATCAACCAACCCAATAAACGGTGAGATAAACGTGCAACGTAACAAAATCATTACTGTAACATTTAATGAAAAGATGGATCCTGCTACGATTAACCTAACCTCCTTTTCACTATTACAAGGCTCTATTAAGGTGTTAGGCACATTAACTTATGACGGAACGGGGGTTACTATGAGCTTTGCCCCGACTACCACACTAGCTCCCAACGAACTTTTTACAGGGCGCTTAACTACAGCCGCTAAAGATCCATTAGGAAATGCGTTGCAAACGGATTATATATGGTCTTTCCAAACAGGAAGCACGTTAGATACCATTCGTCCATTTGTAATTTCTACCGACCCTATAAATACAGCCACTAACGTTGTGCTTAATAAAATAATTTCAGCAAATTTTAGCGAGCAAATGAATCCTGCAACTATTTCTGGTTCGAGTTTTAAGATTAATCAAGGTTCAACTGCAATTGCAGGTGTAATAACTTACACAGGAACAAATGCTTATTTTACACCGTCTTCTAATTTGTTACCTGGCTCCATTTATATGGCTACTATAACAACAGCAGCAAAAGATTTGGCTGGAAATTCAATGCTAGCAAATTATACTTGGAGTTTTAGTACAAGTACAAGTACAACTGCCATATCTCCATCAGTTATTGCAACCGATCCAACAAACAATCAAACTGGAGTGGCCCTTAATAAAATAATTACCGCAACGTTTAGCACTCAGATGGATCCATTAACTATAACGGGATCAACTTTTAAAATAGATCAAGGCACAACCCCAATAACAGGAAGTGTATCTTATAGTGGTTTAATTGCAACGTTTGCACCTTCAGCTTTGCTTATTTCAGGATCAATTTATAATGCAACAATTACAACAGGCGCTAAGGATCTTATGGGTAATCCAATTAATTTGGATTATGTATGGACCTTCAGTACGGTAAGTACCGTTACCGTTCCTGTGTTACCATTTGTTGATCTTAAAACGGTAGCTCGTTTCGGAATTATTGCAGGTGTTGGCGTAAGCAATAACGCAGGATTTAGTGTGATTAATAATATGGATGTTGGAATCAGTCCGGGAGTTCGCTCTTCGGTTACAGGATTTCCTCCAGCAACAATAGTAAATGGAGCCATTTATGCATCAGACGATATATTGCCTCCAGGAACTGCAGCCATGTTAACACAAGCTAAAGCAGATTTAACAGCAGCGTATCTTTTTGCAGAAGCAGCTACCTCACCTGCACCTGTAACAGTTGCCGGTGATATGGGTGGGTCAACACTTACTCCGGGAATTTATAAATCGGCCTCTACACTTTTAATACAAGCCGGTGATTTAACTCTCGACGCACAAGGTGATCCAAATGCATTTTGGGTTTTCCAAATCCCATCGGCCTTTACAACAGTAGGAGGAGCAGGTGGTAATGTGATTTTATCCGGAGGCGCACAAGCCAAAAATGTTTTTTGGCAAGTGGGTAGCTCTGCAACTATTGGAGATTTTACTTCCTTCAAAGGAAATATTCTAGCCTTAACCTCAGTAACCATGAACTCTGGTGCCGTTGCAACAGGCCGAATGCTTTGTATAAACGGTGCAGTAGTATTAACAAGTACAAACATTATTAATAAGCCATAAATTTATGAAAACAATAATTAAATTAAAAAGTGGTTTACGCAAGGCGTCACCATTTAATACCATCATCAAAACTCTTATAACAAGTGCTTTGATTTTTACAGGAATTCAAACACAAGCTCAGGCTCAAACAGATTCCATTATTTCACAACCTTCATGGTGGTTTGGTGCGGTGGCTGGGGCAAACTTTAATTTCTATAATGGAAGCACACAAAAATTAAACGCCGATTTAACCGTTCCAACACCTTTTCATACTGGAAATGGCATCGGTCTTTTTCTTGGTCCGTTGGTAGAATATTATCAAGCAAAATCAAGATGGGGTTTTATGTTTCAAGCGGGATATGATAATAGAATGGGAAAATTCAAACAGATTTTAACTCCTTGTAACTGCCCAGCAGATTTATCAACCAAGCTTAGCTACATCACTGTAGAACCAAGTTTACGTTTTGCCCCATTTAAATCTGATTTTTATTTGTATGCAGGGCCTCGTTTTGCATATAACATAAACAAATCATTTACTTACCAACAACAAATAAATCCGGCTTATCCTGAACAAATAGAAAACCCGGAAGTTAAAGGTGATTTAAGTGATGTAAATACAATGATTATATCTGCGCAAGTGGGATTAGGTTATGATATTCATTTATCACCGAAAACCAAGCAATCACAAGTTGTGCTTTCACCTTTTGTTTCGTTTCAACCTTATTTTGGTCAATCTCCGCGAAGCATTGAATCGTGGAATATAACTACAGTAAGAGCGGGCGCAGCAATTAAATTCGGTCGCGGTCAAAAATATACCGCTCCTCTTGAGTTTAAAAAAGAAGTGGTTGTTATACCTACTCCCGAAGCAGAGTTTTCAATTAATTCTCCAAAAAATATACCTGTAAATCGCAGGGTAAGAGAAACATTTCCAGTACGTAATTATGTATTTTTTGATCTAGGCTCAACGGAGATACCTTCACGTTATGTTTTACTTGAAAAAAATCAAGTTGCAAAATTTAAAGAAGATCAATTGGAAGTATTTAAACCAAAAAATCTTAGTGGTAGAGCAGCTAGACAAATGGCAGTATACTACAATGTTTTAAACATTCTTGGTGATCGCATGAATAAAAAACCAACAATAACAATTAAATTGGTTGGATCATCTAAACAAGGTGATGAAGATGGCAAAGCAATGGCAGAATCTATAAAAAAATATCTAGTAAATACATTTGGTATCGAGGGGTCGCGCATTGCAACAGAAGGCAATAGCAAGCCAGCCAATCCATCCGGAGTACAAGGCGGAACAAGCGACTTAGATTTAATTGAAGAAGGAAACAGAAGAGTTACCATTGAAACTGCTTCACCAACATTGTTGATGCAATTTCAAAGTGGACCTGATGCTCCTTTATTACCCGTAGAAGTTGTTGATGTGCAAGAAGCACCGCTTGACAGTTATGTAACATTTAATGTAAATGGAGCTAAAGAAAAATATTCTTCATGGACCGTAGAAGCCAAAGATAAAAATGGCAAAATTCAAACTTTTGGACCGTATACTGGAGAAAAAGTGAGTATTCCCGGAAAAACAATTTTGGGTGATAAGACTAAAGGGCAATACGAAATGACGATGATTGGTTTAACGAAAGATGGTAAAACAGAAAAGAAAACTGAAACAGTTCAAATGGCACTTTGGACACCACCTGTAAATGAGCAAGGCGAACGATACAGTGTTTTGTACAATTATGACGAATCGAAAGTTACTCCTCTTCACGAAAAATATTTAACAGATGTTGTTACTCCTAAAATTCCGAAAGGCGCAACAGTTATTGTTCACGGCTATACAGATATCCTAGGCGAAGCAGATTATAATACAAAATTATCCACAACCAGAGCTAATGATGTTAAAGATATTTTAACAGCAAGCTTATTAAAATCCGGAAGAAAAGACGTAACCTTTGAGGTTTACGGTTTTGGAGAAGATGAAAAGCTTGCTCGATTTGAAAACAAATATCCTGAACAACGTTTTTATAATCGTGGAGTTGTGATAGATATAATTCCTAAAAAATAAATTTACCTTCCTATCAATAAAAATGCTGCCTATAAAAGGTGGCATTTTTCATTTTTTATAGGTTCTTAAAACTGTGATTTATATAAAACCTCTCTAGCTATTTGTAACAGTTATGCCTATGAAGAAATGCATCTTTACCAGAAGTTATACTTGGAAATTAGAAGCTAACGAGGTTCATTTTATCAAAGTATGAAACTGATTTATTAAATAAAATCGCTTTCCCAGTAAAAAAACAAAAAAATTAATCTTATAAATAATTTTAATGGAAGAAACTAAAATATACAATCTAGATTATCTAAAAAGTCATTCGCCTAATAATCCGAAATTTGTGTCCGAAATGATCGAAATGTTTTTGGAACATACACCACCCTATCTTGCAAAAATGAAAAACTGTTTAATTTCTTCAGACTGGGCTGGTTTACAAGGTAACATTCATAAAATAAGACCCTCGATTGATCTAATGGGGATGCCAAAGGATATAGGTGTAACCGCCAAACAAATGGAAGAATACTGCAAAGAACAAATTCATTTGGAGTTAGTACCGGAAATGTTTTTAAAGCTCGAAAAAGTTCTTGAAGGCGCCTTTAAGGAATTAGCAGAAGAATTAAAATGAAAGCAGAAACTAAAAATTTGTCCATTTTCAGTGTTATCGTAGTTATATTGATTGTGATTACTATATTTTCCTTAAGAAATATAAATCACTTTGTTGACGATACGAAGTGGATGACTCATTCACGTGATGTGTCAATGGTATTGTCCAACAATCTTTCGGATATGCAAGCTGTTGAAACAGGTTCACGCGGGTTTCTCATCACTGGAAAAGCAAGTTATTTACTCCCATTTCATTTAGCATCACCACAATTGAAAAGAAACATAATTCAATTGAGAATACTTTCAAAGGATAATCCAATTCAACTATTAAGAACAGATACGCTGGAACGGCTTTCCTTACTTCAGCTGTTCTTTTCAAAGGAAGTTATAGACTTCAGAAAACATTATGGACTTGAATCGGCAGTGAATTTAGTAAATAAGGATGATGGCAGAAAAACAATGGATGCTATAAGGAGTATTACTACCAGAATGCAGAACACCGAAAAAATTTTGTTAGAAGAGAGAACAAAAATTACAAAAGAGAGTTTGTTAAGTACTAAATTCTTTGTTTTTTTCGGAGGTCTTTTTTCAATCATTGTTTTTGTTTTTTTGATGATATTCATAAAACGGGCTTTGAAATTAGAAAGAGAGCTCAAAAAATCAAAAGAACACGCAGAGAAATTAGTTGGTTTCAAGGATGATTTTTTGGCAAGCATGAGTCACGAAATACGGACACCGCTTAACGGAATTATTGGATTCACCAAAATCCTCTTGCGTAATGAAATAATTAACAAACAAAAACCACATTTAGATGCTATTAAAACTTCAAGCGATATATTGTTGGTTCTTATAAATGATATTTTAGATCTAGCAAAGATCGAAGCAGGTAAAATGATTATTGAATCAACAGAACTTAAATTGAGAGATTTAGTGAATAATATTCTCGGAACTTTTGAGTTGCGTTTCGATGAAAAGGATTTAAAAATTATTAGAAAATATGATGATCGGATTCCAGTCATCTTACTTGGTGATCCTGTTCGTATTAATCAAATACTCCTAAATCTATTAAGTAATTCAGTGAAATTTACAGGTGATGGGGGACAAATTGGAGTAAATATTCGTTTATTGAATCAAGATAGCGAAAGTGCCAATATCGAATTTATTGTTTCTGATAATGGAATTGGAATTCCTGAAGATAAACTGAAAACCATATTTGAATCGTTTACTCAAAGCAGCAATGACATAGCTCGCAAGTACGGAGGCACAGGATTAGGCTTAACCATAGTTAAACGCTTAACCGATTTGATGGGCGGGACAATTTCTGTTAATAGTCAATTAAAAGTTGGGAGTTCATTTACTGTATTATTGCCTTTAAAGAAAACAGACGCTATTGTAATTCCTAAAGAAGTTGAAACAAAAATACATGACTATGATGTCAAAAGTCAGGGAAAACTGAAAATATTATTGGTAGAAGATATTCCAATTAATCAGTTTTTAGCACAAACAATTCTGCACGATTTTGGTTTTGAATCAGATATAGCAGAAAATGGAAAAATGGCGATAGAACTATTAGAGAAAAATGATTACGACATTGTTTTAATGGATTTAATGATGCCTGAAATGAATGGCTTTGAGGCCACGAAACATATCCGTAATACTATGCTACCACCAAAATCAACTATTCCCATTATTGCACTAACAGCAGATGTAACAAAAGCTGATGTAGACAGATGTGAAGAAGCTGGGATGAACGAATATGTTTCGAAACCGATCAATGAAAATGAATTACTTAAAAAAATAATGCACCAAGTTAAAAAGCACAAAAAATTATTATGAAAACATACAATCTCGACTATTTAAAAACGCATTCACCAAACAACCCAAAATTTGTTATGGACATAGTCAATATGTTTTTAAGTCAAACCCCTCAATATCTTGCCGAAATGAAAAAATGTTTAGCAGATACTAACTGGGTTGGATTACACGGCAATGCGCACAAAATAAGACCTTCCATTGATTTAATTGGGATGTCAAAAAACATTACAGCTGATGTTAAACAGATTGAAGAATATTGTAAAGAACTGAAAAATTTGGATTTAATACCAAGTCTTTTTAACAATGTAGAGTTGGCTTTTTTAGAAGTATATAAAGAGTTGGAAGAAGAATTAACACACGCTAATTTGTAAATCATGAATCCTTTTCTAATATTTTTAGTGGACGATGACCCTATTTTTCTGAAAGTTTTGGAAACACAATTTACTGAAAGAGCACATCATATAATTAAAACTTTTTCTACAGGGGAAGAGTGCTTAAGAAATTTGTCCAAAAAACCAGACCTTATTTTTTTAGATTATTATCTCCATCCAGAAGATCCTTCGCTCAATGGATTGATCATTCTTGATAAAATAAAAGCAGCTGATCCAGAAATCCAAGTCATCATGTTATCATCACAGGATCAAATTGAAGTGGCCGTAAATTGCATGAAGCACGAAGCGTTTGATTACATCATAAAAAGTGAAGCAACTTTTATGCGAGCGCAAAAGGCGATAACTGTTCTTTTTAACCAAAGAAAATTAGAGAAGGAAGTTGTATTCTACAGAACATCTGCTGCAACACTTGAAAAAATGGTTGTAGAACGCACAAGAGAAGTTGTTGAACAAAGACTTTTAATAGAAGATAAACATAAAGAAATTACAGATAGCATTAATTACGCCGTACATATTCAAAAAAGTTTATTGCCAAGCGAATCATTCTTGAGCGAAAACCTTAAGGATTATTTTGTGTTTTACGAACCAAAGGATGTTGTGAGTGGCGACTTTTATTGGGCGAATAGATTGAGTAATGGGAATATTGCTCTATTAACGGGGGATAGCACAGGGCACGGGGTGCCAGGTGCTATTATGAGTATTTTAAATATTTCGTGCATTGAAAAAGCGATTGAGGCAGAAAAATTAATTGAACCTTATGAAATATTAAATCATACAAGAACAAAAATAATTGAAACATTAAGGAGAGACGGAAGTGCTGATGGCGGCAAAGACGGAATGGACTGTAGTTTAATTAGTTTTGATTTCAAAAATAGCACCTTAACGTATGCTGCTGCCAACAATCCAATATGGATAGTTAGATCTTTAGATGAAGAACATAACAAAAAGGAAATATTAGAATTTGCCCCAAACAGTATGCCGATTGGCAAACATGATAATGATAACACGCAATTTAGCCAACATACAATTCATCTAAAAAAAGGCGATGTGGTGTATGGAATAACAGACGGAATGGCGGATCAATTTGGTGGCCCAAAAGGAAAAAAGTTTATGAAGAAACGATTGAAGGAATTACTAATGGCTATATCGCATTTAGCTATGCCAATTCAAAGGGACAGGCTAAGTAATACATTTAATAATTGGAAGGCGGATTTAGAACAAGTAGACGACGTAACCATTGTAGGAGTAAGAATTTAAATAATATATAACTAATAAAAAAAACCATGAAAAACGAGAAAAAAACAAAAGTATTCCTTGTAGATGATGATGCTATATTTTTAAAAGTGCTAGAAACGCAATTTAAAGAACGGACTAATTATGATGTAAAAGTATTTTCAACAGGCGAAGAATGTTTGAGAAACTTATATCAAAAACCAGATATCATTTTCTTAGATTATTATCTTAATCCGGAAAACGCGAAACAAACTGGGTTAAAAATTCTTGATACAATTAAGATTGTAGATCCTAAGATTCATGTTGTCATGCTTTCTTCGCAAGATAGCATAGAACTTGCTATCAACTGCATGAAGCATGAAGCATTTGACTATATAGTAAAAAGTGAGGCTGTATTTATGCGGGCTCAAAAAGCAATTCATCATATCTTTGATAGACAAGAAATGGAAAAAGAATTAAATTTTTCAAAAACGGCCTCAATTATTTTGGCGGTTTTAGTTCCCACCATTATACTCGTTGCTATTTATATGCAAATTCATTATCCGGGAATTATGTAGTAACTATCTAATCTGTAATTAAATTATTATCATGAAAAAAACAGTTCTAATTCTATTTTTTAGTTTAAGCTTGATTTCGATCAAGGCTCAAAACGCAGAAGATTTCGATGAAAAATTCGATAAGGCAAAAAAATCAGTAACAAGTGGAAATTGTGACGAAGCATTATTACTTTATCTTCAATTAAATCAAATGGACACCGGTAATGCGAATATCAATTATTTGATTGGGTATTGTTATATAAATGGGCGAAAGGGAAGAGCAAAAGCCATACCCTATCTTGAAAAGGGCAAGCTGTCAATAACTTCTGATTACAAGGATGGTTCTTCTAAAGAGAGAAACGCGCCAATTTTGACCTATATTCTCTTAGGAGATATTTATCACACGCATTCTAAATTTGACTTAGCAATTCAATCTTATGAAAGGTACAAACATGAATTATTCTTAAATAAAAAGAAGAATGATGTAAATTATAAATATGCTGAGCGACAAATTGAAATGTGTTTAACCGCCAAAGAATTGGTTGCAAATCCGGTAAAAGTAAGAATTGAAAATATGGGTAAAGGATTAAACTCCCCTTATGCGGACTATTCACCAGTTTTAACAGCCGATCAAAGCATCATGATTTTTACTACCCGTAGACCAGAGAGTACTGGAGATTTAACAGATTCTAGTAAATATTTTGAGGATATTTTTATTTCGTATCGTCAGGATTCCACTTGGTCAATTGCCCAATCAATCGGAAAACCAATTAATACCGATGGTAATGAGGCATCTGTAGGGATATCCCCTGATGGACAAGAAATCTTGATTTACAAAGATGATAATGGCGATGGAAATATTTATTCTACAACGTTGAACGGAGATACATGGTCAACCCCAATTAAGTTAAATGAAAATATTAATAGTAAATACTGGGAGCCAAGTGCGTTTATTTCGGCAGATGGGCACACTATTTATTTCGTCAGTGATCGTCCTGGTGGTTTTGGCGGCAGAGATATTTACACCAGCGAAAAAAGTGACAACGGGGACTGGGGGAAAGCAAAAAATATGGGGAGTATTATTAATACGAAATACGACGAAGAAGCACCTTTCATTCATCCAGATGGAGTAACACTCTTTTTTAGTTCAAACGGGCATAAAACAATGGGAGGTTTTGATATTTTTTATTCCTCCCTAGCATACAATGGAACAAAATGGTTAAAGCCTGTAAATGTAGGATACCCTGTTAATTCACCGGAGGATGATGTTTTTTATGTTGTATCACCCGACAAAACAAAAGCCTATTATTCATCTTTTAAAGAAGGTGGTTATGGTGAAAAAGATAATTTTATGATCACTTTCCTTGATCAGAAACAAGCGCCGTTAACTGTTCTAAAAGGGGTTGTAAAAGAAGCCAATGGCAGTATACCTCAAGAAATTTTAATCACCGTTACTGATAATGAAACCGGAAACATAGTTGGTGTTTATAAAACCAATAGTAAAACGGGCCAATACCTATTTGTATTAACTCCAGGAAAGAACTACAATATTTCTTACGAAGCAGAAGGATTTTTATTTTATTCGGAGAATAGAGATATTGCTTTAAAAACAAATTATTATGAAATTTTCAAAGCAATTCAATTACCACCCATTATTATTGGATCAAAAATTACATTGAATAATATTTTCTTTGATTTCGACAAAGCAACATTAAGGAAAACATCAACTGTTGAGCTGAAAAATATTTTGAAACTGATGAATAAGTATCCAAAAATCAGCATTGAAATTGCGGCCTATACAGATTCTAAAGGAACGGCTGAATATAATTTGAATCTTTCGAAAGAGAGAGCCCAAGCAGTCGTAGATTATTTGATTATAAATAAAATTCCAAAGGAAAGAATGGCAGCAAAAGGGCACGGAGAGTCTTATCCAGATGCGCTCAATCAAAATGCAGATGGCAGTGACAATCCAGTTGGTCGTCAACTAAACCGCAGGGCAGAGCTAAAAATTATTAGTATAAACTGATGTAAGTTTAAAGTGTGAATTATGTAAGTTTTAGATTTTAAGGCATAACATCTTATTTTGTACATTCCTCATCTTTGTATGCTCGAATTAACGAGCACCTAAACTTATATTATGAAAAGAAAATTACTTTTAATACTAACTTCAATTACTTTATTGACGTTACCAATTTCAAATTTTGCACAAGCGCCAACTTTGGGAGTTGTTGCCAGTTATGTTTTATTTACCTCAAACGGTGCAGTAACAAATAGTGGACTCTCACAACTTACTGGTAATGTAGGTTCAAACAGTGGTTCAAGTACAGGTTTTGGAAACGTTAATGGAGTTATGAATAACAACAATGGCCCAACCGGCCTAGCTGCTGCAGCTTTGTTAAGTGCTTATAATCAGTTAAACACCACCATTGCAGGATTTTTCCCTGCCCCACTTTTAGGAAATGGTGCAACACTTACCGCAGGCACCTATTCCATTTCGGCACCAGCAACATTAAATTCGAGCTTAACACTGGATGGGCAAAATAATGCCAACGCGGTATTTATTATTCAGATCGGCGGTTCGTTTTCTGCAAACGCAGGTTCGCAAATAATTTTAGTTAACAGCGCTAAAGCATGTAATGTGTTTTGGAAAGTTGATGGATTAGTAAGTTTGGCTTCAGGTGCAAAAATGAAGGGAACTATAATTGCGAATAATGCGGCCATCAATTTAAGCACAGGAGCTACACTTGAAGGAAGAGCACTTTCTACTACCGGCGCAATTACAACAAATGGTGTTTTAGCATATACACCTATTGGCTGTGGTAGCCCAATACTTAATGGGCCAGCTGCCCCAACACTTGGATCTACGGTTTGTTATGCTTTATTTTCTGCTAACGGTGCACTTACAAATACCGGAAACACATTTGCAACAGGAGATGTTGGAACTAATGTAGGCTTAACTACAGGTTATAATGCTTCAAATATTACAGGAACAATTCATCCTATTCCGGATGGATCAACCGGCGCATGTGCCACTGATCTATTAAATGTTTATACTTATTTGAACACGTTACCATATGATATTGAATTATTATATCCTGCTCAATTTGGTAAAAGTTTAGTTCTTACGCCACATACCTATGTGATGAATGGCGCCACAACATTTATTGATACACTTTTTTTAAATGGTGGCGGAAATACTAATGCAGTTTTTGTTATTCAAGCAAATGGTGCATTTTCAACAGGAACTTATGCAAACGTTGTATTAACAAATGGCACTCAGGCAAAAAATGTATTTTGGAAAGTTGAAGGGGCGGTGAGCATAAATAATTTCTCAAACTTTAAAGGAACCATCATTGCGAACAATGGCGCCATCAGTTTAAATAAAGGAATGAAACTTATAGGAAGAGCACTTACAACAAATGGTGTTTTCACTACCGATTCCATAAATGTAACAACCACCGCTGGTTGTGTTGCATCGGGTATTAGCTCACGATTTCAAGATACAAAGGAAGCTATTTTTCTTTATCCTAGCCCTTTTTCAACATTTGTTACGGTTGAAATAGATAATGCTTCACAAATAGACCCAAATTACTTAACTATTTATAATACGTTGGGAAACTTAGTTAGGAGTATTACCATCACAAATAAATTAACCACGCTTCAAACAGATCTTCCTCCCGGAATGTATTTTTATAAAGTTATGGATCAAACAAAGATCATTAAATCTGGGAAATTAATTTCTCAATAATAAAACCATTACGTTTCTCTTATAATCAACATTATAAGATGATAGTTAAAAGCGGTTAATGTAAAGGCTCTCTGTTCTATAACGATGAAGATCGTTATTAAGAATAGGGGGTTTTTATTTTTAATTAATAGTGTGAAAGATGTAATTCAAGCAAATAACAGTGTAACACTCTGCGCTTTTTAATGGCCTACTTTTACCTCATGAAAATTAAACTATTCAGCACATTAATGGCAATCATTTTATTTATGATTCCAAATACAAGTTTCGCCCAAGCGCCTAACTTAGGTACAGCGGCTAATTTTGTTGTCTTTTCTTCTGTAGGAGCAGTAACAAACTCAGGCACTGGATTTCTAACAAAACTAACCGGTCATGTTGGCGCTAACAGTGGCGCTATTACAGGCTTTGGAAATGTTGATGGCAATATGTACGCGGGAGGACCAGCCAGTGCGCTTTGTGCAACCGACTTGCTTAATGCGTATAATCAATTAAACGCTTTAGTTCCAACTTTTTTTGTAGCGCCTTTGCTTGGAAACTCGCAGATTCTTGTGCCGGGAACATATTCTATTTCAAGCCCTGCAGTATTAAATCTAGATCTTACTTTAGATGGGCTCGGAAATCCAAACTCCGTATTCGTTATTTTGATTCAAGGATCTTTTTCTACCAACGCTAATTCGAAAATTAAATTAACTAATGGAACAAAAGCATGCAATGTTTTTTGGAAAGTTGAAGGAGCAATAAATATGGCAACCGGAACTACAATGAGAGGAACTGTTATTGCAAACAATGCAGCAATAAACATGAGTGTTGGCGATACTCTTGAAGGCAGAGTACTTTCTACTAACGGCGCTATTACAATTAGTCAAATTCTTGGCTATACACCAATCGGTTGCGGAAGTCCAATATTAAATGGCCCAATTGCACCGTCACTTGCTTCCACTGCATGTTATGGTTTATTTTCTACCAATGGTGCGGTAACAAATGTAGGTGTAACAACCGTTACAGGGGATATTGGTAGTAATAACGGAGCCGCTGTTGGTTATAATCCAGTATTTGTAACAGGTCTTATTCATCCAATTCCGGATGCTTCTACTGGGCAATGTGCCATCGATCTACTAAATGTTTACACTTATCTTAATACTTTACCCAACGACATTTTATTACTTTACCCTGCGCAATTTGGAAATAATTTGGTTTTAACCCCGCATACTTATCTTATGAATGGTGCCGTAACATTAACTGATTCGCTTTATTTAAACGCACAAGGAAATGCTAATGCAGTTTTTGTAATACAAGTAAACGGCGCTTTTTCTACCAGTGGCTTAACAAAAATTATTCTTCTTAATGGAGCACAATCAAAAAATGTGTACTGGAAAATTGACGGCGCGGTAAACATAAGCGGCAACTCGATCTTCAGAGGTACAATTATTTGCAACAATGCAGCTATTAGTTTAAATACCGGAGTTATATTGGATGGTAGAGCACTAACTACAACCGGCGCTTTGAGCACTGTAGCAAATACAGTTACAATTCCCTCTTCCATAAATTTTATTTCGCAACCTGCAAACCAAACAGTATGTGCAGGAAATTCGATAAGCTTTACGATGTCAGCCGCGGGCCCTGGTCTAACTTACCAATGGAGAAAAGGGTTGGTTAATTTAACTAACTCCGGAAATATTTCTGGAGTAACAACTGCAACATTAGTAATTAATCCGGTAAATATTTCCGATACGTCTTCATTTTACAATGTGGTTATTAGTGGGCTATGCTCGCCAAATGAAAGATCTATAAATGTAACATTGAAACTTAATAATTTAGTAGTTATTTCACAGCCCACCAATCAAGTTGCTTGCCCTGGAAACTCCATTAATTTTTCAATTGTTGCAACAGGCCCGGGACTTACTTACCAATGGAGAAAAGGAAACACAAATTTAATTAATGCAGGAAATATTTCAGGAGCAAATTCCGCAACACTTACAATTAACCCTGCCGGCACTCTGGATGCGGCAAATAATTATAATTTAGTTGTTGCAGGACTTTGCGCGCCAAATTATACTTCCTCAAACGTTTCGCTAACATTCAATAATCCAATTATTAGTGCTGAACCCGCCAATCAATCTGTTTGTATTGGTAGTACGGCAAGTTTTTCTGCCCTGGCATCAGGCCCAGGAATTACTTACCAATGGAGAAAGGGAAACACGAATTTAATTAATGCGGGAAATATTTCAGGGGCAAATTCTGCAACACTTACAATTAATCCTGCAGGCATTTTAGATGTAGCAAATAATTATAATTTAATAGTGATGGGCGTTTGTAATCCGAATGATACTTCTATTAATGTTTCATTAGCACTAAATAATCCCAACATTATTAGCGAACCAAGCAATCAGTCGCCTTGTTTAGGAAATTCGGTTAGTTTTTCTGCTGTTGCATCAGGCCCTGGGCTTTCTTACCAATGGAGAAAAGGAAATGCAAATTTAATTAACGGCGGAAATATTTCAGGGGCAAATTCTGCAACACTTATAATTAATCCGGCTGGCATATTAGATGTTGCAAGCAATTACAATTTGATCGTTACAGGATCATGTGCTCCTAACGATACTTCTATTCATGTTTCTTTGATCCTTAACAATCCAAACATTATTACTGAGCCAACTAACCAAACAATTTGCGAAGGAAAAATAATTACTTTTTCAGTATCAGCTTCCGGAACAGCGCTTACTTATAAATGGAGAAAAGGTTCATCCAATTTAATTAATGGAGGAAATATATCAGGGGCAACATCTGCAACGCTTACAATTAATCCTGCTAGTTTATCAGATGCAGCTTCTAATTATAATGTTATTATAACAGGATCTTGTTCGCCTAACGACACTTCCGTTTTTGTTTCGCTTTTAGTAAATCCAACTCCAGTTGTTGTTACCAATAGTGATTTTACAGTTTGTGCAGGCAGCTCCATAAGTTTAACCACGCCAACAATTGCGGCTGGGGTTTATAATTGGACCGGTCCAAATGCGTATGTTTCTTTTGCTGCCAATTCAATAATTCTTAATTCAACTTCAGCAAATGCCGGCATATATTCATTAGTTGTTTCTAGTAATTCTTGTTCTGCCGCAGTTTCAACAGTTGTAGTTGGCGTTAATAATTGTTCGGATACTGATTTCTTTATTCCTGAAGGCTTCTCGCCTAATGGTGATGGTATAAACGATCTGTTTGTGATCAGAGGAATTCAATATTATCCGGAAAATGTATTTGTGATCTATAATCGTTGGGGAGATAAAGTACTAGAAGCAAACCCTTATCAAAATACATGGGACGGAAAAGCAACACTAGGAATCCGAATTGGAGGAGATGAATTGCCGGTAGGAACGTACTTTTATGTGCTCGACTTGCATGATGGCTCTAAAGTTTATAAAGGAACCATTTACTTAAATAGATAATAAAATATTACAACATTGAAACCAATATTGTAGCGAATAAAAATTAAGCAAAAATGAAGACACTTAAAAAAATAGTATTAATTGGCATTTTAATAATGGTTAGTTTAACCACGAATGCACAACAAGACGCGATGTACACGCATTATATGTATAACACATTAATGGTTAATCCCGGTTACGCCGGAAGCAGAGATGCATTAACGATTACTGCGCTTCATCGTTCGCAATGGGTAAATTTTAAAGGCGCGCCTATTGTTCAGTCAGTAACGCTTCATGCCCCATTGAGGGATCAACATCTAGGCCTCGGCTTATCGGTGTTAAATGATAAAATTGGCTCAACTAATAAAACTTCTGTTTTTGGAGATTTTGCATATCGCATGAATCTTACTAAAAAATCGAAGTTGGCTTTCGGCATAAGCGCTGGAGCAAATGTTTATCAAGCAAATCTTAGCGCGCTTCAATTAGATCAACCTATTGATCCTGTTTTTCAAACTAACATTAATAACAAAATTACTCCGAATTTTGGTTTTGGTGTTTATTATTCAAAAGAGCGTTTTTATGCTGGCCTTTCGGTTCCGTATTTATTGCAAAATAATTATTCAGCAATAAAACAAGCAAACGGAAGTACACTTATTGGAACAGAACAAAGACATTATTTTTTTATTGCGGGCGCCGTTCTTAATCTTACAAACGATATCGCGTTTAAACCCACAACTTTTATTAAAGCAACGCCGGCCGCTCCAATTCAAGCCGACCTAACCGCTTCCTTTATAATCATGAAAAAAGTATTGGTTGGCGTAATGATGCGAACAGGAGATGCTTATGGCGGCTTGATCGGTTTGAATGCAACGGAACAACTTTATTTTGGTTACTCTTTTGATTGGTCAAATGGTTTAAAAACCGGAAAGTACAATCAAGGAAGTCATGAAATAGTTTTAAGATACGACTTCTTAGTTTTCGATAAGAGACAAATTCATTCTCCACGATATTTTTAATTTCTGTAAAACATAAAATCATGAAAAAACTTTTTATTGCGATCATTCTATTTTTGGGAGTATGTTATAACAGTACTGCTCAAAAAAAATCTAACAAAGAATTACAAGGTGATAAATATGCATTTGTATATTCTTTTGATAAAGCTATTGAGGCTTATACGCATTCGAAAAAACTAACTATAGGTGGTCAACGTATGTTGGCTATGAGTTACCATAACATCAATTTGAACAATCAATCGGAAAGTATTTATGCAAAACTCATTAAGTCAGATACGACTATATTAGCCATTGATTACTATAACTATTCAATGGTTTTAAGAGCAAACGGAAAATATGCAGATGCCAATAAAGAGATGGATAAATTTAAGGAGTTAAAACCTTTTGATTTACGCTTAAAGAGTCATGCCTCCAATAATAACGGATTAACTAATTTATTAATCGACGACGGCAAGTACCAAATTGAACACCTGAATTTAAATACAGATGCTGAGGATTTTGGCACATCGTATTATAAAGATAAAATTATATTTTCATCAAGTAGAACAAAGACAAAAACTAATGAGAAAAATTACAACTGGAACGGAAAACCGTTTTTAGATATGTATATTTCCGAAATGGACGGAAACCAACTAATGCCACCAACTGTTTTTGATAAAAGCCTTAATAGTAAAATGCATGATGGTACTGCAAGCTTTAATAAGGAAGGTACATTTGTGGCATTTACCTGCAACGATCACATTGAAAAAAAGAAAGACAATGTAGTTGGATTGCAAATTTGTTTCAGTACTTATAAAGATGGAAAATGGTCGGCACATGAACAATTCCCTCTCAATAATCAAGCATATTCTGTAGGCCATCCCTTTTTAACCGCTGATGGAAATACAATGTATTTTACAAGTGATATGCCGGGCGGTTATGGCGGAGCAGATATTTATAAGATCAAAAAAGGTGAAGATGGAGTTTGGAATAAACAAGAAAACTTAGGTAACAAAATAAATACCGAAGGGCTTGAAATGTTTCCTTTTTTTGAAGAAAACAATGGGATATTACTTTTCACATCTGATGGGCATTTTGGCTTAGGAGGTTTAGATATATTTATGGTTGCTACGAATGGCTCCGCTTATGGTCGCGTTTATAATGCAGGAGTACCATTAAACACACAATATGATGATTTTGCTGTGATAGTAAATGGCACAACAAATAAAGGCTATTTTTCTTCCAACAGGTTCGGTGGAAGTGGAGATGATGATATTTATTCTGTTGATTTTTTAAAAGGCTTAAATGCCGGAAAGAAATTAATTGGCATTGCAAAAGATAAATACGGAAATGCTATATCAAAAACATTTATAAAATTATTTGACGGCAAAGGCAACCTAGTGGATACGTTAACCACAGGCGATGATGCAGCTTATAGTTTTTTAGTTGATTCAGATAAAAATTACAAATTGGTAGGCAGCAAAGAAAAATATAACGATGGCGATACTCTAGTCAATACTTCAGGAAAAGAATTTATAATAAAAGCTGATGTTACTCTTCGCGTTCCCATCAAAAAAGAAGAAATTATTGCTCAACAAATAGTTATTGGCGCCGATTTAGGTAAAATATTAGAATTGAATTCCATCTATTTTGATTTAAATAAGTTCAAAATTCGTCCGGATGCTGAAATTGAATTGGATAAAATTGTTAAAATTATGAATGAGTATCCTACAATGGTTGTTGAATTAGGGTCTCACACCGACTGTAGAAATACAAAAAAATACAATCAAAAATTATCAGAAAAACGCGCAAAATCATCAGCGGAGTATATCAAGCAAAAAATTTATAAACCAGGAAGAGTTTACGGCAGAGGTTATGGCGAAACGAAGTTAATAAACGGATGTGCTTGCGAAGGTAAAGTTGTTTCAAAATGCTCTGATGATGAACATCAAAAAAACAGACGCACCGAATTTATTATTGTGCAAAAGTAATTTTACAGACCTTACTTTTTAAAAGAGGGCGCTTTCAAACAAGCGCTCTCTTCTATATTGCTTCCAATGCCAGTATTTGATCTAACTCCTATTGCAAAAACGGAACCCGTGAATTATATAACTCTGCCTCTCTTGCATGTAACACCAAACCTCTTAATCTTTGCCACCTTAGCAGAGTGAAAATAATTTCACAATTAATATAAATAAAATGAAAAAAAAATTACTTCATATCGCAACAGTTGCAGCTTTATTATCCTTTCCGATGGTAAACTCAGCACAAGCTCCAACTTTAGGAGCAGCAGCCAATTTTGTGTTGTTCACAGGAGTTGGTGCCGTAACTCAAACAGGTATATCTCATCTAACCGGTAACGTAGGATCCAATAGTGGTTCAAGTACAGGTTTTGGAAATGTAGATGGCGTTATGAACGATCAAAATGGCGCAAGCGCACTTGCTTCTACAAATTTGATAACGGCGTACAATCAATTAAATACTACAATAGCCACAATTTTTCCGGCCCCGGCTTTTGGCAATGCAACGCTTACTGCTGGTGTATATTCTGTTTCTGCCGCAGCTACGTTAAATTCTAGCTTAACGCTTGATGGACAAAACAATGCAAACGCTGTGTTTATTTTTCAGATAGGTGGTTCATTCTCCACTGGTGCAGGCTCTCAGATCGTTTTAATAAACGGAGCTAAAGCATGTAATGTGTTTTGGAAAATTGATGGTTTAGTAAGTATGGCAGCAGGAACAAAAATGAGAGGAACTGTGATTGCTAATAATGCAGGTATTGTAATTGGAGCCGGCTGTACACTTGAAGGAAGGGCTCTTTCTACAAATGGTGCTATAGGCGTTACAAGTTTATTTGCGTACACTCCAATTGGATGCGGTAGTCCTTTTTTAACAGGACCAGCTTCTCCTACACTTGCTTCAACCGCATGTTATGCTTTATTTACGTCTAACGGACCAGCGACTAATGTTGGAAACACGAAGCTTGTTGGTGATGTTGGAACAAACGTAGGATTAACTACGGGCTATAATCCATTATTGGTAACAGGAATGATCCATCCTATTCCTGACGGTTCTACAGGTGCTTGCGCAGCTGATTTACTTAACGTTTACACGTATTTAAATACATTACCTTATGACATTGAATTACTTTACCCTGCTCAATTTGGAAAAAGTTTAGTTCTTACGCCTCACTCTTACGTAATGAATAGCGCAGTAACATTTATTGATACTTTATTTTTAAATGGTCAGGGCAACGCAAATGCCGTATTTGTTATTAAAGTAAATGGCGCATTTAATACTGGTACTTATGCAAATGTTGTTTTAACAAATGGTACACAAGCAAAAAACGTATTTTGGAAAATTGACGGCGCTTTAAATATAAATAACTTTTCAAACTTTAAAGGAACCATGATCGTTAATAATGGTGCTATCAACTTAAATAAGGGAATGTCACTTATTGGAAGAGCATTGAGCACTAACGGCGCTTTAAGCACTGATTCTGTAAAAGTAAATATTCCTGGTTTGTCTTTAATGGCAAGTTCAAGCGCTACAACATTATGCTCTGGTAAAAACGCAACGCTTTCAGCAAGCGGCGCTAATAATTATACATGGAATCCGGGTGGAACAGGAAGTGTTATTGTAGTTACACCAACAACTAATACAACATATACACTTACAGGGTCTCAAGCAACGTGTATCGGAGGAACTTCAACCATCTCTATCGTTGTAAATCAAAGTCCTACCGTAACAACAGTAACAAATTTTAGCGTATTATGTACCGGACATGTTGCAGTTTTAACCGCAACAGGAGCTACTACGTATACATGGAATACAAATGCGGTAACTTCAAATATTACCATTAGTCCAACCGTAACAACTACATATACCGTTATTGGTACTTCTGGAAGCTGCAGTAGTACAAGCACAATTACGCAAGTAGTTAGCCCTTGTACAGGTATTGATCAAAATAATGGGATCGCTACTGAAATTGTGATTTATCCTAATCCAAATAACGGACAATTCACCATTCAGTTCAACAGTATTTCTGAAAACACAAGTGTGGAAATTTACAACTCAATTGGCCAGTTAGTTTCAAAAGAGAGAGTTACCAGCACATCCTTGTCAATAGATCTTCATGATTTAGCCACCGGGATTTATCAAATAAGAATTTTGGAAAACAATTCTATGATTAAGCAGGCAAAAGTCATCATTCACTAATAGTTCTTTAATTGCATTTCAAATAAAGGTCTTTTCTGCTTAGAAAAGACCTTTATTATTTAGCTAAAACTCTCACAATGTGTGAATGATGTAAGTTATCTACTAATTAATGTAATACAAACGGATGAATAGATACGCACCTTTGTGATAAGAAATTTAATAATTATAAATAGAGAACTATGAAAAATTTAACTGAGATCAAAGGAAACTGGAATGAAACAAAAGGCAAGCTAAAACAAAAGTTTGCTATGCTAACAGATAATGATATGTTGTTAGTAGAAGGAAAACAAGACGAGATGATTGGAAGACTTCAAGCTAAACTTGGTAAAACAAAAGAGGAGATTCACAAAATTATTTCTGAACTATAAATTTAAATAAAACAAAAATCATTAATATTAAAAGGGAAATCATGAAAAAAACAACTTTAATAGTATCAGCCATCACATGTATCAGTATGCAACTTTTAACAAGCTGCAGTACTCCTGCTGAAAAGGTAGAATCAGCTGTAAACGAAGTAACAGAAGCACAGAAAAGTCTAGAAAAAGCTAACGAAGCTTATTTAGTTGAAATTGATCAATACAAAAAAGAAGCCGCTGAAAAAACTGCGGCGAATGATCAAAGTTTAACCGAATTTAAAGTAAGGATTGAAAATGAAAAAAAGGAAGCCAAAGAAGAGTATAACAAAAAAATTGAGGCCTTAGAGAAAAAGAATAGCGATATGAAAAAATCAATAGCCGATTACAAAGCCGACGGTAAAGAAAATTGGGAGAAATTCAAAACAGAGTTTAGTCGTGATATGGACGAACTTGGTAGTGCTTTTAAAGATTTTACAGTTAAAAACAAGAAATAAGGACTCAAAAATTTTATAAATGAAAAAGATAATTCTAATAGGTGTTCTTATTGCTTCGCAATACAACACAATACGTGCTCAGGAAACCGACTCTCGCGATAACTTGGCGGTTGGTTTAAAAGCTGGAGCTAATTATTCCAATGTATATGACGAACAAGGAGATGCATTTGTAGCCGATCCAAAATTTGGTTTAGCTGCTGGCGCATTCATTGCTATACCTATTGGTAAATATCTTGGTCTTCAACCGGAAATATTATTGTCGCAAAAGGGATTTCAGGCCTCTGGTAGTATTTTAGGCAGTAATTATAACCTTAAGCGCACAACAACTTATGTTGATGTTCCTTTATTGTTTGCCTTTAAACCAATCGAGTTTTTTACTTTATTGGCTGGCCCACAATACTCCTATTTAATCAACCAAAAAGATGTTTATTCGAGCGGCACCACAAGTATTGAGCAGCAAAAAGATTTTGCAAATGAAAATCTTAGAAGGAATATCTTTTGTTTTACAGGCGGAGCAGATATTACGATCAAGCACATTGTAATCGGAGCAAGGGCCGGATGGGATATTCAAAATAATAATGGCGACGGCACGTCAGCAAATCCACGTTACAAAAATATGTGGTATCAAGCTACTTTTGGTTATAGATTTTACAGCAGAAATTAATTTGTATATACCTTATTTAGCAATAAAACTTAAAACTATGAAAACTAAAATATCAATTGTATTAATACTTATGGGGTTAATCATCATCCCTTCAATTCAAAGTTGTAAAAAGTATGCGGAAGGGCCCAGCGTTAGTTTGAGAACAAGAACTGAAAGAGTTTCTAACTCATGGAAAGTAGAGAACTATAAAGTAAATGGAACGGATTTTACTTCACTGGTGTCGAGCTACAACGAAACATATTCGAAAGATGGCGCTTACTCATACTCATGGGGAATACTTAACGGTACCGGTAAATGGGCCTTTCAAAATAAAGACACAGAAATTAAATTGAACGGAACAGACGGGCAGGCTTCACGTACCTTATTTATTTTAAAATTAGAAGAAAAATCGTTTTGGTATTACTATATGGATGGAAATAACAAAAATGAACTACACTTAATTCCAAATTAATAGTACTTTTTAAAAAATAAACCATGAAAAAAAATGCAACAATTTTACTCCTATTAATTTTCGGATTGAATTTATCAGCACAAGAACCAGCAACTCAATCTTCAACTGAAAAATATGGTAGCACAATAAATGCAGCTGTAGGTATAGGTTACTATGGATATATTGGCAGAACAGCGCCGGTTCTTCATATAAACTATGAGCTTGATGTGGCTAAACGATTCACATTAGCCCCATTTCTTACCTATTACTCTTATCAAAGAGACTATTATTGGGGAAATCCTAAATATGAATATAGAAATTATTACTACCGCCAAACAACTTTACTAGCAGGCGTTAAGGGAACTTATTATTTTGACGACCTACTTAAGGCTAGTCCAAAATGGGATTTTTATTTAGCAGGTTCATTAGGATTTGCATTCCGCAAAACAACCTGGGAAAACGGATATTATGGTGATACGTATGTTAACCATGGTTCAAGCGGATTGTATTTAGACGCGCATATTGGAACGGAATATCATCTAAATAGAAATTTAGGATTAACACTCGATTTATCCACTGGTATATCAACCTTTGGTTTAGCAGTTCACTTATAAACATTATGAAAATGAAACAAGATCCAAAAAAAAACAAAAGAAAAATCAATAAAAGCCCATCAACAAAGGCTGATAAAACAGGTAGCGATAAAGACGCTGATAAAACAGGCACTGATAAAAATGCCGACACCACTGAATCGGATGAAATGAAACAAGATGAAAATAAATTTGATAAACCGAAACGAGAAACTGATCCAGACAGAACAGGAATTGACAAAGAGGCTGATAAAACAAAAAAAGAAAATATAAAAAAGTAATCACTAATATTTAAACTAAAAACAAAATGGGAAATTTATTGTATGTAGTAGCAGTTATTCTAATTATAATTTGGGGAATAGGATTCCTTGGATATAATGCTGGAGGGATCATTCATGTGCTTCTTGTAATCGCACTGATTTCTGTAATTCTAAGAGTAATCCAGGGCAGAAAGCCCCTTTAAAAAATAAACTAACAATTAAAAAACAAAAAACATGAGCACAGGAAAAGTATTATTAGGCGTATTGGCAGGCGTTGCCGCAGGAGCATTATTGGGAGTATTATTTGCCCCAGACAAAGGTTCTGAAACCAGAAGAAAGATCTCTAAAAAAGGCAAAGATACAGTCGACGATCTTGAAGAGAAATTCAATGATTTATTAACTAACCTAACTGAAAAATTTGAAGCAGCTAAAGAAGAGGCTACAGATCTTTACGAAAAGGGAAAGCATAAAGTTGATGATTTAAAGAAGGACATTAAAACTCAAATGAGTTAATAAAATAATAAAACCACATTAAGACAAATCCAATTTTATGGAAAATAAACTGAATTGCATTGTCCCTTTGCTCGAAAGAACAGAAGAGTATGGAAGAACAAGTTTGGAATTAATTAAACTCAAAGCAGTCGATAAAGCAGCAGAAGTTGTTTCATCGTTTTTTTCAAGCGGCATCATGTTTCTTGTTTTAATGATGGTTTTATTTGTTGCAACTATTGGAGTCTCTTTATGGCTGGGAGAATTGCTAGGAAAACTGTACTACGGTTTTTTTTGTATGGCAGCTTTTTATGCTATTACATGGGTAGTTTTATTCCTATTTATGCGAAACACGATTAAAAGAAGTATTAGTAATTCTGTTATTTCAAAACTACTAACATAGCATCTGATGATAAAAATAACATCTGTTACGGAATTAAAAGAATCTATTTATTTGCTCGAAATAAAGCAAGCACATGAGGCTTTACTGCTGAAAGAGCAGTTTAAACAAACTGTTGAGAATTTAAGACCTATTAATTTAATTAAAGACAAACTCAGCGACATTATTTCATCACCAAATTTAAAGCACGATGTTATAAACGGTGTATTGGGTCTTGCCGCTGGCTATCTGTCAAAAAAAATAGTTGTTGGATCAACACATAATCCACTAAAGAAGTTATTAGGCGCGGTCTTACAAATGGGTGTTACAAGTCTTGTTTCTAAAAATGCCGATGGAATAAAATCAAATGTGGCTTCAATTCTAAGTTCGGTATTTAATAAGCAACACTCAACTTCAAATGAAAGAGACTCTTAAGTTACCATTTTACGCTAAACTGTCGTTGATGTCTGTGGGCATTTTAACGGCTACATTTATGCTTGATATAGCTCAGCATATAATCGTACCCATTATTTACTCTATTATTCTTGCGGTAGTTTTAAGTCCCGTTGTTCAATTTCTTATCAAGAAGAAAATGAGTAGGGCTTTTGCGATCTCAACAACACTGCTAGTACTTACATTAATACTTTTCTCTTTTGTGGGTCTTTTGTCTACACAATTAAACGAATTCACGGAAGCTCTTCCTAAATTAACGGAAACATTTTATGAACTCATAAAAAGTTTTATAGCTTGGACCTCAGGCAGCTTTGATATAAGTTCAAAAAATATTTATGGTTACATAGAAGATACAAAAACTCAAATTATTTCCGGGAGCCGATCATCGATAGCAGTAACTCTTTCTTCGGTAAGCAATGCTTTAGTTATAATTGTTTTGATACCGGTATACGTGTTTATGATTTTGTATTATCAACCATTGTTGTTAAGTTTTATTAGAAGGCTATTTTCAGAAAATGAGCAGAAACAAGTAAATGAAGTTTTGAGTTCAACAAAAACAATCCTTCAAAAATATTTAGTGGCATTGCTTATTGAAGCCGGAATTATTGCTGCACTCAACTCAATTGGATTGTATGTAATTGGAATTAAATATGCAGTTGTGCTTGGTATAATTGGTGCTATTTTGAATGTTATTCCATACCTCGGTGGAATTATAGCCATGGCGTTGTACATGATTGTTGCTTTGGTAACTAAAGATTCTTACAGTTATATGCTTTACGTACTAATACTTTATTCTTTCATTCAACTTATCGATAATAATTTAATAGTGCCTAAGTTGGTGGGGTCTAAAGTGAAGATTAATGCATTGGTATCTATTATTGCCGTTATCGCAGGAGGTGCACTGTGGGGCATAGCTGGTATGTTTATTTCACTTCCACTAACAGCTATTGCAAAACTTATTTTTGATCGCATAGAGCCTTTAAAACCTTGGGGTTTTTTGCTCGGCGACACCATGCCAACAATTAGCATTTTTAGAATCAAATAAATTTATACTAAAATAAAAATCATGAAACCAAACATCGGAATATCAGAAAAACACCTTAGTTCAATTACTGAATTATTATCAACGGTTCTAGCTAACCAAGTAAGCCTCTATACAAAAACCAGAAAGTTCCATTGGAATGTGTCGGGAGAAAGTTTTATGGAACTTCATAAATTATTCGAAGGTCAATACAAACAATTAGAAGAATACATTGATGAAGTTGCTGAACGCATTAGCAAATTAGGCGGCAAAACTGTTGGCACAATGGCAGAATTTGTAAAATTATCGTCAATAAAAGAACACCCGGGTAAGTTTCCAAAATCAAAGGAAATGCTTCAAGAGCTTTTAGGAGATCATGAACTTCTTATAACGCAAATTCGTAAATATATTGATGATTGTTCCGAAAAATATAAAGATGCCGGAACCACCGATCTTTTAACAGGATTAATGGTGGATCATGAAACCATTGCTTGGACATTAAGAAGGTACATGAGTTAATTGCTAGGTAATTGTAATTCTGAATGCCAAAAATTAAGGCTCATGCAAGCCATACAACAGCAAATAAAGAATATCCAAAGGGTGTTTTAATCGAATCATTTGTTAAATTCTTTACTGAAGTTACCCTTATAACAAAGTTTACGGGCAAATTCTTTCGGCAAGTATTTCTACCGCCCTATGAGTTTAACGAATTGGTTAAGCAATGCTATATTATTGGTTGCAAATCGTTGCCATTAGTTGGCATTACCGGATTTATTATGGGGCTAGTGCTTACCATTCAATCCCGTCCAACGCTTGCTGAATTTGGTGCTGAATCATGGTTGCCAGCCATGGTTGCAGTTTCACTCATCAGAGAAATTGGCCCGGTAATAACCGCATTAATTTGCGCAGGAAAAGTAGGTTCAGGCATTGGTGCCGAATTAGCATCTATGAAAGTTACCGAACAAATAGATGCGATGGAAGTATCGGGAATAAATCCATTTAAATACCTTGTGATAACAAGAATCGTAGCCACTACACTTATGGTTCCGATCTTAGTTCTTTTTTCTGATGCTATTGCGTTAGGGGGTTCTTTTTTAGCTGTGAATATTGAAGGGGATGTGAGTTTTCAGTTATTCTTCGCACAAGTATTTGAAAAGCTCGATTTTATGGATGTTCTTCCATCGATTCTGAAAACATTCTTTTTCGGTTTTGTAATCGGTTTAATCGGCTGCTTTAAGGGTTATTACTCCAATAAAGGAACTGAGGGTGTAGGAATTTCAGCAAACTCTTCAGTTGTTATTAGCTCATTGCTCGTATTTATAATTGACATGATCGCTGTTCAAATTACAAGTTTGTTAATATGATATAGGCGTTAATGAAAAATGTAATAGACATACAACACTTAAAAAAATCATTCGGAAAAAACGAGGTATTAAAGGATATTAAACTCACTTTAGCAAAAGGTGAGAATCTTGTAGTAATGGGCAAGTCGGGTAGCGGTAAATCTGTTCTTATTAAATGTTTAGTTGGTCTTATTGAAGCAGATGATGGGATCATTAATATACTTGATAAGAATATTTCAGAATTACCGGATAACGAATTAAATGAACTAAGAAAGAAAATTGGTTTTTTATTTCAAAGTGCGGCCCTTTATGACTCTATGAGCATTAGAGAAAATCTAGAATTTCCGCTGAGAGGATTGTGCAATTTAACTCGCCAAGAAATTGATGCTAAAGTTCTGGAAGCGTTGAAAAATGTTGGCTTACTTGAAGTAATAGATAAAGCTCCTTCTGAACTATCTGGTGGGATGAAAAAACGTGCCGGCCTAGCAAGAACACTTATTTTGAATCCAGAGATCATGTTTTACGATGAACCTACTACAGGCTTAGATCCTATTACCTCCAAGGAGATCAGCAATCTCATACTTGAAATGCAGAAAAAATTCAACACCTCTTCTATTATTATCACACATGATATTCAGTGCGCAAAAATAACATCTAATCGCATCATCATCATACACGAAGGTCTCTTTGTTGCTGAAGGAACGTTTAAAGAGTTAGAACAATCAGAAGATAAATGGGTGCGTTCTTTTTTTAAATAATTAAAATTTACTTATAATACAAACTCTCATGAAAAAGCAAAACGGTAATAAAATTAAATTAGGAATATTTGTTTCAATTGGACTTCTTCTTTTTATAGTAGCAATCTATTTTATTGGAAAGAAGCAGCAATTGTTTAATTCAACTATTAAGTTAAGCGCTCTTTTTAAGGATATAAGCGGCTTACAAGTAGGCAACAATGTGCGCTTCTCCGGTATTAATGTGGGTACAGTAGAAAACATAGTTATTGTTACAGATACGACGGTGATGATCGATATGATCATCGACAAAAAAACTAAAAAATTTATAAAGAAAAACGCCAAAGCCGTTATCGGTACAGATGGCCTCATGGGAAACAAAATAGTACTCATTCTTCCGGGCACAGGTGCTGAAAAAGAGATTGAAGACAATGATTTTGTTACTTCAGTTAAACCTATCAGCATGGATGATATTTTACTCAAGTTAAAAATAACAGGCGACAATGCCGCCAACATCACCGAAGATCTTTCTGTAATTACACAAAATATAAGGTCAGGAAAAGGCACTATTGGTAAATTATTTATGGATACTGTTTTCGCGGAAAATATTGATCAAACCATTATAAACATCAAGCAAGGCGCAGGTGGCTTTAAACAAAATATGAATGCTGCTAGTAACAACATCCTGTTGCGAGGTTTTTTTAAAAAGAAAAAAGATAAAAATAAGTGAGTTACCTGTTCACGCATGTGAATAATGTAACTTTTATGTAAGATCACATAACACTTTCCCTTTTAAAAATACTCACCTTTACCATATCACATTATAACTAACTAGCATGATACCTTCATCCCCAATACCTAACCTATGGAACGAGCAAAAGAAATTGCTCTTGACGAAGTTTAGGATCTTAACAGATCAAGATCTACGTTTTGAAGAAGGAAAAAAGGAAGAGATGTTATACAAATTACAACTAAAACTTGGCCTTTCTAAGGAGGAAATAACCATTTTATTAAAAGCTCTTTAATTTAATTAAAAAAAAACCATGAAAAATTTAACTCATTCAATTATTGCCTGTATTACTGCAAGTATCATACTTTCATCGTGTGGTCAAAAATTATCACTAACTAAACGTCATTATAGAAATGGATATCATGTTAGCCATACTAAAAAAATGAATTCTGTTGATCAAAAAACAAATGATCATTCTATAGTTAAACACTCTGAGGCAGTTTTGAAAGAAAAAGTTTCTAACCCTACTCAAACTGTTTTACTGGGTGCGGATCTTTCTAAGAATAATAGTCAAACAGAGAATATTAATACGCCCTTTGTAAAAACAAAAAGTTATGTAAGCCCTCCTGTTGTTACAAAAAACACTAATCCTAATTTTGCAAGCATTGCTAGAGAATTGATGCAACCTAAAAAGTTTTTAGATAATAGGTTAGAATTAAATAAAAAGAATACAGGTGTTAAGCACGATGGTGGCAGCGGAGGCGGTCATAGTCTTCTGTGGTTATTGATCGTTATACTTTTGATATTATGGCTGCTTGGTTTTGCTGGTGGCTATGTGTTTGGAGGTTTAATTCACATTATTGTAGTGGTGGCTGTTATTCTCTTTGTTTTATGGCTTTTAAGAATTGTTTAATCAATTCAAAAATGAAAAACTCGATCATCAAACCATTAAAACCGAAGGATAATTTAGATAAGAACCTTACTGAAGCTCATTTATGCTTAAGCAAGATTCCCGAAACACTAGATCAACGTTTGTTAATACGCCTGCAACTTGTGCAAATTACAAGTTGGGGTTAGTTATTAAAGGTTGTGTGTTTTATTTCGCACTTTAATAGTCGGTAAAACGGCGTATATTTGTTGAGCTTACAGCTTCTTGTAAGCTCAATTAAATTGTTCGACTTTTTATGAATCGGCTATCTCAATTTTCCATTGTTTGTTTAATAATAGCGATACTTCATTCTAATGCTATCCTTTCACAAAACAAAAACGAATCACTCGATGGTTTTTGGCAATCGCGTATTACCTACGAATGTTCCTGGGGATGGAAAGATGATGGCGGCAGCGTATTTTTAAGCAAACAGTTTGGCGATTCTTACAAAGGAATGGTATTTGGCGGTGATGTTGAGATCTCGCATTGGTACAACGATGAATACAATTTTGAGATCACAGGACAAAGTGAGTGTATTCGTAAAGGAAAATTAAAGAAAACTGAGTTTGCCGGAAGAATATATTTAAGTGGCGAATGGAATTTTTCAGGAGGGAACAACGCCATGTGGGGAACGGGCTTATGTTGCAACGGAAAGCTCGAAATTTACCGCGATATAACAAAGGATAAAGAAGTAAACACAACACGCCAGCCCCCAAAAGGAAAAAGTGTTGATACCGCAACAGTAATTCATTCTCATTTTAAATTAGAAGCCGGAAAGAAATTCATTTTAAAAAACGTTCTTTTCAAACTTAGCTCCGATGAACTTATGCCTGAGGCATTTTCAGAGATCGATCATTTGGCAAGTGTGATGAAGGAAAATACAAAAATGATAATTCAACTGGAAGGACATACTGATATGGATGGACCGCGTGGCATGAATAGAAAGCTTTCAAAAAAACGTGTTCAACAAGTAAAGCTTTACCTTATGAACAGAGGCGTGGATAAAGATCGGATCAAACTCAAATGGTTCGGTGAGAAAAAGCCGTTGGTAAAGAAAGGAACGGTAGAACGGAGAAAAGTAAACAGAAGAGTAGAGGTAAGAATTCTAAAAACCTGATCTGTTTTTGAAAGTTTAACACCTGGCATCGAAGTTTATTATTTACTACAATCTCAAAATGTCCGCATGAAAACAACAACATTATTATTTAGTCGCCCCTCAAAAATTCTGTAACCCTTGCCATCATTGTGTTTATTTAAAAATAGTCCTATAAAAATCTACCAAAAAAAGTAAAAAAGGATTAAAAAAGCGGCAGATATTTTTTAGTGCAAACTAAACCCTAATGCTGCGCCCGGGATAGAGCGAAAAGCC
>Ga0163149_10000661_pt1 | contig 45178 bp, 40 predicted proteins | sample OliLakLV19MP5G1_FD_148604 | JGI IMG/M metagenome (GOLD analysis project Ga0163149, IMG submission 148604) | Freshwater microbial mat bacterial communities from Lake Vanda, McMurdo Dry Valleys, Antarctica - Oligotrophic Lake LV.19.MP5.G1 | ecosystem: Environmental > Aquatic > Freshwater > Lake >...
ATTGAATGTATTTGCTAGTGATTTGTCAAATGGCATTTACACATACACACTTGTAGCGGATGGCAAAATTTTCGAAACAAAGAAAATGCTGAAGCAACAATAAAATAATTTTTAATTTAAAAAAGCAAAGGCTTGATATAATTTATCAAGCCTTTGCTTTTTTCTGTTAATTTTACAGCGTAATTTAGCCTCATGTATAAAAGCATAATCAAGCCAATTTTCTTCCTTTGGGAGCCTGAAAACATTCATCATCTTGTTTTCAAAGCGATTAAAATCCTTTGTTCTATCCCGGGAGTTCCATCCTTAATAAAAAGTATTTATTCGGTTAATGATAAACGATTAGAACGAAAGTTGTTCGGATTAACATTTCCTAACCCCGTTGGATTAGCAGCAGGATTTGATAAAGATGCGAAGTTGTATGATGAGTTGGGTTATTATGGATTTGGATTTATTGAGATTGGAACATTAACTCCCAAAGCACAATCGGGAAACGACAAACCCCGCATGTTTCGTTTGCCCGAAGATGAAGGATTAATAAACCGTATGGGATTTAACAATGGCGGAGCAGAAGCGGCAGTTGTAAGATTGAAAGCCAGAAAAACGAATATTATTATCGGTGGAAACATTGGAAAGAATAAATTAACACCAAATGAAGATGCGGTAAGTGATTATGAAAAATGTTTTGAAGCACTTTTCGATTATGTAGATTATTTTGTAGTGAATGTGAGTTCGCCCAATACTCCCGGATTACGAGCTTTGCAGGATAAAGAACCTTTGACAAAATTGTTGATGCGAGTGAAGGAATTAAATGCTCAAAAGAAAAATCCAAAAGCGATTCTTTTAAAAATTGCTCCAGACCTTACCAACGAACAACTGGATGATATAATTGTTATTGTAAAAGAAACCAAAATTGATGGAGTGATTGCAACAAATACAACCATTTCAAGAGAAGGTCTCCAAACTCCAGACTCCCAACTCCAGACTTATGGAGCGGGAGGATTAAGTGGAAAACCTTTAACAAAGCGTTCTGTAGAAGTTGTAAAATACTTAAGTGATAATTCAAACAAAGCATTTCCTATAATTGGAGTAGGAGGAATTCATACTGGAAAAGATGCAATTGAAATGTTAAAAGCAGGAGCAAGTTTGGTTCAAGTGTATACAGGTTTTATATACGAAGGGCCTGGAATAGCGAAAAAGATCTGCAAAGCATTGCTGGAAGACTGATGACGGATGCTTTGTGTAGAATTTAATTAATAAACTTTATGGCGCAAGAATATAAATTTGAGAGATTAGAAGTTTGGAAGTTGTCTTTAGAGCTTAGCGACCATGTTTATGATATAGCTGGTTTTTGCCTCCACACGAGTTGTATAATTTATCAAGTCAAATTAAAAGAGCAGGCACCTCGGTTTCATTAAACATTGCAGAAGGGTCAACAAGTTCTTCTGATGCTGAATTTGCTAGGTTTTTAAGAATTGCTATACGTTCTTATATTGAAGTTTACGCTTGCTACATAATCATAAAGAGAAGAAAATAGTTGAGTTCTTCTGAACCAATATGTGAACAATTCGAATTACTTGGAGCTAAATTATTTGCAAAACTTCAAGCATTACTAAAATCTATAAATTAAATTTGTTTGTTTATGTCAATTATTCAACAACAATCTAGCATCCGTCATCGGTCATCTGACATCCGTCTAGTAGAGTGTCCGCGAGACGCGATGCAAGGCATCCACGATTTTATTTCAACAGAAAAAAAAGTCGCATATATCAATTCCATTTTGAAATGTGGTTTTGATACCGTTGATTTTGGAAGTTTTGTTTCTCCCAAAGCCATTCCGCAAATGCGAGACACAGCTCAGGTTTTGGATCAATTAGAATTATCAAATACTAATTCAAAATTATTAGCCATTGTTGCAAATGTAAGAGGAGCAGAGGATGCAGTAGAGTTTGAAGAAATATCCTATTTAGGATTTCCATTTTCTATTTCCGAAACATTTCAGCAAAGAAATACTAATTCTTCTATTTCAGAATCAATTACTAGAGTTGAGGAGATACAAGATTTATGTGTAAGAAATAAAAAAGAGTTGGTTGTCTATATTTCAATGGCTTTCGGTAATCCTTACGGAGACGAGTGGAGCAGTGATGTTGCAATTAACTGGACAAAACGTTTGGCGCAAATGGGAATTAAAATCATCGCATTAAGTGATACTATTGGTGTTTCAAATCCTGAAAATATCAAAACACTGTTTTCAAAATTAATTCCTGAATTTCCCGGAGTAGAAATAGGAGCACATTTGCATACCACTCCAACTACTTGGGAAGAAAAAGTACAGGCTGCTTATGCTGCTGGCTGCAAACGATTTGATAGTGCCATAAAAGGCCATGGTGGTTGTCCGATGGCGACAGATAAATTAACAGGCAATATGCCAACTGAAAATCTACTTCAGTATTTCAAGAAGAACAATATTAAAACGGGCATTGATGAAAGTGCTTTTAATGCTGCGATGGAGTTGTCTGGAAGTACGTTTCCACTGTAAAGTATACTTCGACTCCGCTCAGTATGACGGCTCGAAAGGATTATTAGAACTGTCATCCCGTGCCACGACACGGGATCTGCCTATTGAAGAATAGAGACACTAATAAGCAGGGATTGCCACATCACCCGATACTCGGGGTGCCTTCCCGAAAGAATCGGGACAGGCGCAATGACGTTAATAATAATAATTTGAAATAAAATGCCACAAACAAAATTTCAAAAGCTCGTAAACAACTCCTTCCTATTCCGCATTTATTTGTTGAAGAGTTTGCCTATGGCGTATATAGCTGGAGTGCGTGTAAAAGAATTGTCCGACTCAAAAGCAATCACAACAGTGAAATTTGGTTGGTTAACACAAAATCCATTTCACTCCATATACTTTGCTTGTCAGGCTATGGCTGCCGAAATGAGCACAGGATTGTTAGTGATGAATTCGATTTATAATTCTACTCCAGCAGTTTCTATGTTAATCGTTCAAAACAAAGCAACTTATTTCAAAAAAGCCATCGGAAAAATTACTTTTACTTGCAATGACGGAAATCACATCACTGAATTGATTGCTAAAGTGAAACAAGGAGGAGAAGGCGTAACTACCGACTTAAAATCAATTGGTGTAGACGAACATGGAGATACGGTTGCTGAATTTATTTTCACCTGGTCGCTGAAGGCTAAAATCAAGTAGTTTTCAACAGGTCATTTTTGATTATTTAACAGATTATCAAGTAGTTTAATGATTATCTTTGTACGAATCTCTTAATTCAAAAAGAATGCAAAAAGTTAGTTTTAATAATAAGAACAGCGATTTTTTTAACACGCTTAAAGGAAAAGTAGATACTTACTTCAAATCCAACAATATCAAGGAAACTGGTAATTACAAATTATATGTAAAAACCGCTTTACTTTCTCTTTCACTCATTGCGTTATATACCATTCTTGTATTTTTCACCCCAAATGTGTGGATTTCATTAGGTCTATGTATTTTGTTGGGAATTAATCTTGCAGGAATAGGTTTTAACGTGATGCACGATGGAGCTCATGGTAGTTTTTCAACCAAAACATGGGTAAACGAATTGATGGGTTATTCCTTGAATGTAATGGGAGGAAGCGTTTATCTGTGGAAATACAAGCACAATGTAAATCACCATTCATTTACAAACATTGAAGGAATGGACGATGATATTGATATCAAACCCTGGATTCGTGTGCACGAAGATCAGAAGAAACATTGGTTTCACCGTTTTCAGCATGTTTATTGGGTTGTATTGTATGGGGTAACGTATCTGCTTTGGATTTTCTTCCAGGACTTTCAAAAATACTTTACTGGTAAAATCGGTGATTTGCCTTTCCGTAAAATGGATGCGAAAGAGCATGTTATTTTTTGGGTGAGCAAACTGATGTATATCGGAGCATTTATTGTTGTTCCAATATTTACTGTTGGTTGGTTGGAATTAATTATCGGTTATTCCGTTATCGCATTTGTATGCGGATTTGTAATTGCAGTGGTATTCCAATTGGCACACATTGTTGAAGATGCAGCATTTGAAATGCCAACATCCACAAATCATAAGATAGAAGCAGAGTGGGCGGTACACCAAATTCAAACCACAGCCAACTTCGCAACAAAAAGTAAAATCGTTTCTTGGTTCACCGGTGGATTAAACTTTCAGGTAGAACATCATTTGTTTCCTCGTATCAGTCATATTCATTATCCGAAGATTAGCGAATTAGTGCGTGAGACATGTGAACAGTTTGGAGTAACGTATTTGGAGTTCCCAACGGTATTGAGCGCTGTAAAATCACATGTGGTACATTTGAAGTACGTAGGGAGAAACTAAGTCAAAAGAGAAAAAAGTTATAAGTCAAAAGGAAGGAGCTCGATTGGGTTCCTTTTTTTATTCTCCTTCTTCAGGAATTTTATTTTTTATTACTTCTTTTGGAGCGTTTGGTGAAATGAAATCTTTTCTTAAAATGGAAAGAACAACTCTTCTGTTCTTTCCATTTGATTTTTCAAAAGCTAAATTTCCATTTTCGTCATTTTTTTCAAATGGCATTAAGTCAGAATAAGATTTTACAACTAATCTTTCTGGTTCAATTCCTAGTTTTATCAAATCACTTTTAATTTTTTCAGCGCGATTTTTAGCTAGTAATTGTGGCTTTACTTCATCTTTACTTGCATGACTGCCAATTTCACTTACGAACGTTGGATTATCCATTAATAATTGATAGAGTTCATTTATAGACATCGAATTCGTGTCTGCAACATATTTCTCAGAACTGTTTTTTTTAAATAAATAAGTTGGAAGATAAATCGTGCATCCGTAATTCGGCACAAGACAAAATTCAACACTTGTAGACTTATCGGAAGACGAAGTGATTTCCAACTTTACTTTATCAGAGCTATTAAAATATCCTCTTGGTGAAGTTGAGGTTTTTACATCCATACCAATTTGAGTTGTTACAACATATTGTGTATTCAAATTAACCTTGCTGCTGTCGAACAGATAATAACCTCTGGAATCTGTTTTTGTTTCAACACTACTTCCGTCACTACCTACAAGCTTTATTGTTGCAGAAGGGATAACTATCTTATATTTACAATCTTTTACTATTCCCGAAATGGTATTGTGCCTGTCTTTCATAGGAACATAATCCTTTCTTAAAACGCTCAAAACAACACGTCTGCTTTTTTCATTCGTTTCTTGTTCACTTTTTTTTATTATTTCTCCCGATTCGTTTCTAAATTCAATTGGGTATTTGTCGGAAAAGCCTTTCGATTTTAACTTTCCAGGTTCAACTCCTCTGTCGGAAAGTAATTTATATATTTTTTTAGCCCTGTCTTTTGATAGCTGCAGTTTATTGTCTTCATCAGCAGAGGCATGAGCCGAAATCTCAAACACCCAAGTGTGCTGAGCAATCAGCATTTGTGCAAAGCAATCCAAAACAGTATCCTGTGCGATTATTGCACCCCAGTGAATGGAAGAAAATTCGAGGCTATTCTTTTTAAAATAAAAATCAGGAAGAATTCGCATATCACACATTTGAGAAGAAAGACAGATGTCATGATTAATTTTAATTGAATCAGAGAAGTTGAATTTAAATTTTTCAACTGGATCAAAATATCCTTTCCCCGAATATTCGGCATAAGGACAAATGCCATACTGAATGGGGTTTCCTCTTCCGGTTGAATTCTCAACCTTTGTTGATAATATATAAGCTGTATTTCTCTGGAAACAATTAGTGAAAGAATAGTAACCTGATGAATCCGATTTGGCTTCAAAAGAACTTTTATCTCTCCCTATCACTTTAACTATAACACCGCCAATCGGTTCTTTCGTTGAACAATCAGTAACAATTCCCGATAAAGAAAACTCATTCTTCTGCCCAAAAGCAAAAAAATTAAGACCAATTAGGAATAAGAGTATTACTTTTTTCATCATTTAAATATACAAAAAAAGGAGCCCAATCGAGCTCCTTCTTTTTGACTTATGACTTTTTTCTCTTTTGATGAAGAGAGGCTTGCTCTCCATCGCGAGTAAAACCTCGCGACTTACTTAGTCAGCGTTAACTTGCTTACCAATTTGTTGTTTTTATTTTTAACAGAAATGAAATAGGTTCCTGCGTTCAATTCATTTACATCTAACTGAATAGTTTGTCCTTGCATTGGATTTTCAACAGAAGCTGTTTTTACTAATCGTCCTGTAACATCCGTCATTTCAATAGTTGTAGTTTCACTCATGTTGTAACCAAACGTGATGTTCACTTCAGAACTCGCAGGATTTGGGAAAATAGTTACACCGTTATTTTTATCAATAGCAGAAATACCTGTTGAGTTTGTAACAACTGCAACAACGGGAACACGTGGTGAACTTACACAATTGATGGGAGCACCTTCAATTTTCCAATCATAAAAATAATAGTAATAAGATGCACCTTGGTTAGAACCTGTTAAAGATACGAAACCCGCTAAAGTATAAGGATATGAAACTGCTGAAGCGCTTCTTTGCATTTTAGGGTTAGCACTTCCAAAACTAGTTGTGTTAACTGCTGCATCAGTTGTTAAATGATAATCAGTTCCGGGAGTTAATGCAAAATTCAAAGTGATAACAGTTGAATCAGCAGGCAAATTGATTGTTAAACTGTTGATAGTAGCAAGTGAAGCATCTTGCAAAAGAATACGTCTGATTCCTGCCAGATTGGTATAAACTTTCACCGTTTGAAGTGTGCAAGCGCCAAGTACATCAAAGTCTACAGACCCATTTGTAGTCGCACCTGTAGAATACAAACTTGTTCCAATATGATCAGGAGGCCCAACATCACCAAGTGCTCCGGGATATACATTGGTTTCATCTACATAATAAGTAGTGGTTGTGCTAATGATGGGTGTATTAAAACTACTGCCAAGTGCAAGCGATGAACCACCAGTAGAAGCCGCATACCAATTAATAGCTCCGGTAGTACCTGTAGCGGTTAAATTAAAAGATGCAGGTCCTAAGCCAGAAGCGCCAGTTCCAATTGGTGCAACCGGAGATGCTAAAACACTAACAGTTGTTGGAGGAGCATTCCAGTTTTGGCACAATCCTGTTGTTATTAAATTATATGTTCCTGAAACGGTTGGATTAATAGTTTGTGTACTTGCTGTAAAACCACTTGGGCCAGTCCAGCTATAAGCGCTAGCAGGAGTACTTGTTAAAGTTAACGCTCCACCGCAGTTGCTTGAGCCTGAAGTTGCAACGGAAGGAGTTTCATCCGGATTCATTGTAACAACAATTAATGGAGAAAGGTTTGTACAACCAGTTGCATTTGTAACTGTTACATAATAGTTTCCTGTTGCTGAAACGGAAATAGATGGAGTAGTAGCTCCGTTCGACCACAAGTAAGAAGTATAACCAGCAGGTGCGTTTAAGTTTACAGAACCTCCTGTACAAAATGCATGTGGACCTGGAATAACGTTATTTGTAATTGAACAACCGCCTTCTATAACAGTCACAAATTGTCCAGCACTCAAAGTTCCAAAAGTATTGGTTAAACCAGAAGGCCATTCAATAACTGCAGAAGCAATAGTAACATCAGAACCCAATCCAAAATGCAAATCGAATGAGTTTTCTGTACCATATGATTCTCCTGCTCTTACTTCACGCACTTGAGTTCCAAATGAACCAGTGATGATCACTTTTGCTCCAATAGCCCCGTCATTACTAGCGGTTCCTGTTAAATGAAAAGTAATAAAGTTATTTGAGTTTTTATCGTTCATCCACAATACATCGTCTGTTGTAGTTGGACTGTTATAAACATTTCCATAAGAAGCTACTAAATCAATAAACCCATCGTGATTCAAATCACCTGTTGCAAACGACAAGAATGAAGTCATTGCACCACCAAAAGCATTAGTTGCTTGTGTATACGTTCCATCGTGGTTGTTTTTGTACAAACGTAAACCCGGACCAGAAATTAAAATGTCTAACCAACCATCATTATCAAAATCTTCTACAAAAGATTCAATCGCATCAAATGAAGTAGAGAAACCAGAACCAGCTGTAATATCTGTAAATACACCAGAACCATTGTTTGAATAAATCTGGCTATTTTCTCCATGATTTGTTAATACAACATCTTGATCGCCATCGTTATCTAAATCTCCAAAGCTAGAAGTCCACGTTTGTTTAAAATTCCCTGGTAGCTCTAAACCTGTTGCTCCAGCATCTTCTGTAAATCCACCAGCTCCATTATTTCGGAATAAACGATCTCTTCTTCTTTCATCGTTATAACTTGTTGCACTTTGACGGCAATGAGCAATGTATAAATCCAAATCGCCATCGTTATCAATATCCAACCAAACACTTCCGTAGTTACCAGAATCGTATGGGTCGCCACCATAAGTCATTCCCGGATTAATTTCAGTATCAATCAAGGTAGTTGTTAGACTCATTGTACCCGAATTGTTTTTATAAATTTTCATGTAATCATTATCGTCACACACCGCTAAATCAACCCATCCGTCATTATCAATATCTCCGAACGTAATGTTCTGAACAAAGTAAGAACCGCTCAATACAGTTGTAGTGGTAGTAATTGTACTGCCAGACCAAAACAATTTCACCAAAGAAGTTGCCCCAGCTCCGGTTGCAACATCTTTCCAACCATTGTGATCAACATCTGCAACAGCCATTCCCCAAACGTTTCCCGCTCCAACATCTCCTAAATTATAATGCGTATAAGTTCCATTAATGTTTTGTAGTTGAACTACTAAATCGCTTGCTTGATCCATTTTAACAATGTCGTCAAGACCATCATTGTTTACATCTACAACAGTTATCGAGTTGCCACTGTGTGTAGCAGTAGGAACTAAACTATTCATATTCGTAAATGAGAATTGTGCGTTAGCTCCAATTGCTCCAATAAAACAAGTTGTAGCAAACAAGATTGATTTTTGAAATGTAGATTTTATCATGGTTGTCATTTTTATTAATTGAGGCTAATATATATTGTATGAAAATACATTATTTCTTTGATTTTTGCTAATAATCCATGCAAAATTTCTGCAAACAAAAAAAGGCACCCAATTGGATTCCTTTTTCACTTAATTACCTAATCACCTTTTATTCAACTCCCAACTTGGTCATTACATCCATACTCACACCAGTAGTAGAATATCCACCATCGTGGAATAAGTTCTGCATAGTTACCATTCTTGTTAAATCAGAGAACAGTGTAATACAATAGTTAGCACAATCTTCAGCACTAGCATTTCCTAATGGAGCAATAGCATTGGCATAATCATAGAAATCGCCAAAGCCTTTTATCCCTGTTCCTGCTGTAGTTTTCGTTGGAGACTGAGAAACAGTATTTATACGTACTTTTTTATCTAATCCATAATGATATCCAAAACTACGAGCAATAGATTCTAACATTGCTTTGATATCAGCCATATCTGTATAGAAAGGGTAGGTGCGCTGAGCAGCCATATAAGTCAATGCTACTACGCTTCCCCATTCGTTAATTGCATCCATTTTCTTCGCTACTGCTAACATTTTGTGAAGCGACATAGCAGAAACATCAATCCCTTTTGCAAAGTAATCGTAGTTTGATTCTGTATAAGGAATGTTTTTACGAATGTTCACACTCATACCTATAGAATGAAGAACGAAATCAATTTTTCCGCCTAAAATTTCTTGAGATTGTGTGAAAAGATTTGTCAACTCTTCAACGCTAGTTGCATCAGCAGGAATAATTTGCGAGTTTGTTTTCTCAGCCAATTTTTTAATTTCCCCCATTCGCATAGCGATTGGCGCATTAGTAAGTACAAATGTAGCACCTTGTTCATGTGCTTTTTCTGCTACTTTCCATGCAATTGAATTTTCATCCAATGCTCCTGTAATGATTCCTCGTTTTCCTTTTAATAAATTGTATGACATATTTTTGAATTAGATTTGTTGAATGTTCGAATTTATGGATGTTTGTTAAGGACAAATATAATAATTACTAAGAATAATTTTCATTAATTAATGTAAACATGTTCCCTCTCCATGTGGAAAGGGATAGGGTGAGGTTTTAATTTTTGAGAAGCTCTTTTGCATTGCTTATTGCTGCGGCAGTTGGTGTTCCTGTACTTAGCATTTTTGCCACTTCTTGAACTCTTTCTTCGTCTGTCAGTCTTTTGATATTACTGAATGTTTTATTGTTTTTGTCCTCTTTGTAAACAAACAAATGTGATTGTCCTTTACTAGCAATTTGGGGCAAGTGAGTGATTGTTACGACCTGCATTTTAGTTGCCATCTTATCCATGATGCTTCCCACTTTATCAGCCACATCACCGGAAACACCTGTGTCTATCTCATCAAAAATAATTGTTGGCAAGGCTGTTAGTTGCGCAATTAAGGATTTTATACTTAACATTAAACGTGATAACTCTCCTCCGGATGCTACTTTGTTTAATTCTTTGAAATCGCTGCCTTTGTTTGCGGAAAAAAGAAAGTTGACTTTGTCCAATCCGTCTTTTCCTAATGTATCAGATTCTAAGTGCTCTACTTTTAATTGTGCATTGGGCATAGATAAAGCAGAAAGGAGGGAAGCAATTTCTTTTTCAATTTTCGGAATTGATTTTTTTCTGTTTGCCGACATTTTTTTAGCAAGCACCATCAATGCTTTTTGTAACATATTAAGTTCTTTGTTTACTTTTTCTATCTCTGCTTCAAGCGAGCTAAAATCAAGAAGTTTATTGCTTAAATCATCTTTAATAACAATCAATTCTTCAATTGTTTTTACCTGATGTTTTAATTGCAATCGATAAACAGCATCTAATTTTTCTGTGAGTACTTCAATTCGTTTGGAATCATAAACAATATCTTGCTCCAATGCTTCCAACTCGTTGCTAATGTCTTTCAACTCAATGTAGGAGCTAGAAAGTCGAGTGCTTAAGTCATTGATTTCTGGTTTAAATTTCGCAATGGACGATAGAATGATTTTAATTTCACTCAAGGAAGAAAGCAAATTTTGTTCACCACCCGTTAAACCGTGAGCGGCTTTTGATAAAGTTGATTTAATATCTTCGGCATTGTTTAGTGCCTCTAACTCCTGTTCCATAGCCAATTGCTGGTCGGATTTTAGATTCACATCTTCCAATTCATTAAATTGAAATTGAAAATAATCCAAATCTTTTTTTGCTTGTGATTCTTTTTCTGTTAATTCTTTGAGTTGCTTTTCTAAGGTTTTGTATTTTTTAAATCCTTCAGCATATTCTTCTGTTGTTGAAGAATGATCAGCAAAGGCATCAACTACAGAAAGCTGAAACGCACTTCCATTCAAGGTTAGCGTTTGATGTTGTGAATGAATGTCAATTAAATATTCGGCTAATTCTTTAAGCTGATTAAGGGTTACGGGCGTATCATTTATGAATGCGCGGGATTTTCCTTCAGGATTGATTTCTCTTCGTATAGAAGTAGTAACATCGTAATCCAATTCATTTTCCAAAAAAAAATCTTTTAAGGAATAACCTTTGATGTTGAAAGTTGCTTCTACTACGCATTTTTTTGTTTTGTCTTGCAATGCTTGTGAATCAGCTCTGCTACCGGCAATTAACCCCAATGCTCCTAATAAAATAGATTTACCTGCACCTGTTTCACCTGTTATAATAGTTAAGCCATCAGTAAACTCTACTTCAAGTTTATCGATTAAGGCATAGTTTTGTACGGAAATGGTCTTAAGCATAGCGATGCTAAGTTAAAGTTTTTCGCTACAGATTTTTTTGAGAAAATTAAAAGAAATTAACAATTGAAAAGAGTTTGCAATAAGTCGGATTAGGTTAGGCTGGTAGAAGTGTAAATTTACTAAAATGATTGATGAGACGTCACACTGAGCGGAGTCGAAACAATTATTTGATGGGTGAAAAATACAAATTCTGATTAAATATCGAGATGAACGGTGTAATTAGAGCTTCGTAGAAAGTGCACTTCGACTCCGCTCAGTGTGACGATTCGGTTAAGAATTCGTTTATTGACAAGCAGCAATCTTTGTATACTTATTACTATTGGTAGGATCTATCTCGTTGAGAAGAGTAGTTACTTTTGCTTTTTCATCTGGGAAACCGCCACAGAAAACATTTACAATCTCATCTGCTTTAGCAATAAAAAATACTTGCAGACTAAACGAAAGTGGTTTTACCTGATGTACTTTTTTTAGTTCCATTAAGCTTTCAAGAATTGCTGCTCGTCCTGCGTCTTTATTGTCTGCCATCATATCCAAACCTTTGCGGTGAATATTGTACATCGCTTCACGCATACTTACAAATGTTGCATCCAACATATTATTGATTAGCCAATATCTGTTATTGTTACTATCAAATGCTTTCCAACCTTGGTATCCGGAGCTTTGTGCATTATTGACAACGGCTAATGCTTTTTGAAAATAAGGTGTTCCGTCATTCAATGCAAAAGAATCGTAATCCAATCCAATTACGTAGTAAGCATAAAAAGCCAGAATAGAAGTTAGGTTTCCTGAATAGGTGTTTTCTACAAATTCCAATGGTTGTGCTTCAGTGTATTTAAATACAATGTCGTTATCATTGAAATTTAAAAGTGCTGTATTGTAGGAGGTCTTAAAAACGGGTCTGCGGGCCTGAATCTGCAAGGTTCCTCTAAATTCGTCCGCGCCAATTCTTTCTGTTAGGTTTATCAATATACTACAATCTATTCGTTCTTCAATTCTAAACGTCTCATTTGTCCATTTACGCGTAAGCATGAATTCAAAAATGGCAGTTTGCATAGCCTCAAAAACACGCTTATCGGTTCCAGCAATTTGGTTTGACAATACCTGTACTTTGCAGTCGAGTTCCTGTGAAAATAGTGATGAAAAAGTTCCAACAAAAAACAGAAAAAGTATTAATTTACGCACTTATTTAGATTTAAAATTTTGAATCGTTTTTAAAATATCTTTCGCCACATCTTCCTTACTCTTTAACTCAAATTTAGTGATTTTATTGTTTTTATCAATGATAGTGATCTTATTTGTGTCGGTTTTAAATCCGGCACCTTTATCATTCAATGAATTCAATATAATTAAGTCTAAATTCTTCTTTTTTATTTTCTCTTTCGCATTCGCAACTTCATTTTCGGTTTCTAAGGCAAATCCAATCAACAATTGTTTTTTTGTTTTCAGTTTTCCTAATTCTGCTAATGTATCTTTTGTAGGAATTAAATCAATAGCCTTGGTGCCTGTTGATTTTTTAATTTTTTGATTCGCTGTTTTTGATGGTTTGTAATCAGCAACTGCAGCCGAAAGTATGGATACGTCTGCATTTTTAAATACTGTCACAGCCGCTTTAAATAATTCCTCTGCCGAAACAACATCAATGCGTATAATATTTTTGTTGATTGTTTTTAAACTATTCGGGCCACAAACTAAAGTGACTTCAGCACCTTGATTTGCCAATTCTTCAGCAATGGCAAATCCCATTTTTCCGGAAGAGTGATTTCCAATAAAACGAACGGGGTCAATCGCTTCGTAAGTGGGACCGGCAGTTACCAATGCTTTTTTGTTTGCAAATGGCAAATTCTTCGAAAGTTCTTTTTCTAAAAAAGCAATTATTTCTTCAGGTTCAGCCATTCTGCCTTCACCGAATAAACCGCTCGCCAATTCACCTGTTCCTGGATGAATGATTTTATTTCCAAAAGATTCAATGCGTTTTAAATTATCTTTTGTGCTTTTGTGTTTATACATATCCAAGTCCATGGCAGGCGCAACATATACAGGGCATTTTGCTGATAAATAAGTAGCGAGTAATAAATTATCACAAAGTCCATTTGCCATTTTAGCAAGGGTATTTGCTGATGCGGGTGCAATTATAAAAGCATCTGCCCATAAACCTAATTCCACATGGTTGTTCCATTCACCTTGTTTGTTTTTAGTGAAATCAATTAATACTGGATTTTTAGAAAGTGTGGAGAGTGTAAGAGGAGTAATGAATTCTACAGCAGAATCTGTCATAATTACTTTAACATTAGCCCCTGCTTTTATTAGTAAACGAACAAGAAATGCTGATTTGTATGCAGCAATACTGGCAGTTACACCAATCAATATATTTTTGTTTTTAAACATACTACTTCGTTTTAATTCGAGGTATTTGTTAATGTGTTTTAGCCAACTTGTTTGAGTTGTAAAATCAAACTTCGTAATACAAAGTATATCAAAAAAAGCAGTTCGCAATTATTACTAATTTCAAAAAAAATCGAAACAGGATAACGCGAACTGCTAAATGTATTTTAACGATTACTTATTTTCTACTATTGTAATAGGATTACGGTGATATATTTTGTCGTCAAAAAATTCTTGGATAGCAATCAAAGAAGGTTTTGGCAAACGCTCGTAATATTTAGAAATTTCAATTTGTTCACGGTTTTCAAAAATCTCTTCCAAGTTATCTGTGTTTGATGCAAACTCAGCTAATTTGTTAGTCAACTCTTCTTTCATTTCAGCGCTAATTTGGTTAGCACGCTTAGAGATGATGGCAATACTTTCGTAGATATTACCGGTTTTACCATCCAAACTTCTTAAATCACGAGTGGTAGTTGTTAAATCTGCAGTTGTTTTTTTGTAGTCCATTTGATAATTGATTTATGATTATGATTTGTTGTACTTTTCTAAATTCTTTAATGCACTTGAATAAACCATTTCAGCTTGTTTCAAATATTCGCTTTTAGGGAAATTATCTAAAAACTTAATGTAGTGGTCTGCTGCTGCCTTAAAACGTTCTTGCTTCTTACCTTCAATACTGTTTAATGCTAATAAATAGTAAGAACGGATAATTAAATAATTCAATTCTTCAGTGTTTTTTGAACCTGGGAAATCTTTCAAATGATTTCCAAATGCAACCACAGAAGCTTTGTAATCGCTCATATTGTAATACAACATAGCACCTTCATAGGATTTGCGCTCCAATTTCCCTCTCAGTTTATCAAGAATATCGTTACACTCTTGAATGTGTTTACTCTGAGGATATTGATTTGTAAAACGCTGAAACTCTTTTATTGCAAGCTTTGTATCAATCTGATCCAAACTATACTCAGGTGAATTTAAATAAAAACAATAAGCATTCATGTAAGCGCATTCTTCTGCATGTTTGCTAGTAGGGAAATTTCTTACAAAGCTTCTGAATTGATAACCTGCAACAATATAATCACCTAGGTTATAGCTGCAATAAGCGTAGTAATAATGAACTTCTTCGCCTCTTGTTGTTCCTCTGTAAACACCCATCAATTCTTCAAATAACGTCAAAGCTCGTGTGTATTCTTCTTTGTCAAAATACTTTACAGCTGCAGTATACTTTGCATCCATATCGCTGCTTTTCACAAGCTTATTGAACTTTCCAATAGTTGGGTCAAAACGCTTCTTTTTTGTGCTATTTGACGAATCGTAAACACGCTCCTTGTTGGTGCAAGAAGTCAAGGCCAAAGCGGAAACCAGTAAAAATATGATATAAAATTGTTTGTTGCGCATAAAAGGACTGCCCGCCCGAACGTTCTTTTTCGGAACGGGCTGACAAATATAAGATTTTCGGATGAAATAACTGCAATAAATCGGATAAATTCAGCTAACCAAATTTGTTAATTAAAATCCCTTTGAAAATAGGGCGTAAACCACTAATTTCGCTTCTCTAAATTTTTTAAAACTATACAATAACGACAATATGAAGGATTTATTTGAAAAGATAAAAGCGAACCGCGGACCGATTGGAATGCATGCAAAAGAGTCGCACGGGTATTTTACATTTCCTAAATTAGAAGGGGATATTAAGCCAAGAATGATTTTTCGCGGAAAAGAGCGTTTAAACTGGAGTTTGAACAATTATTTAGGATTGGCAAACCACCCAGAAGTGCGTAAAGCCGATTCAGACGCAGCTACAGCATACGGATTTGCAATGCCAATGGGCGCTCGAATGATGAGTGGAAACTCAAATTTGCATGAACAATTAGAGGCTGAATTATCAGCTTTTGTGTATAAAGAATCTACTATCCTTTGTAATTTCGGTTACCAGGCAATGGTTTCTGCTATCGATTGTTTAGTTGATCGTCACGATGTTATTGTTTACGATGCTGAATCACATGCTTGTATTTTGGACGGAGTTCGTTTGCACATGGGAAAACGTTATGTTTTTAAACACAACGATATCGAAGATTTCGAAAAGCAAATGGTAAGAGCTACCAAATTAGCAGAAGCTCAAAATGGCTCTATTCTAGTGATTACAGAAGGTGTGTTCGGAATGAGTGGACGTCAAGGGAAATTGAAAGAGATTGTAGATTTGAAAAGTAAATACAAATTTCGATTATTTGTTGATGATGCACACGGTTGTGGAACAATGGGTAAAACTGGCGGTGGAACAGGGCAGGAGCAGGGTTGTCAGGATGGAATCGATATATATTTCGGAACATTCGCGAAATCATTTGCTTTAATTGGTGGTTTTATTTCCAGCGAAGAACAAATTGTAGAATATTTACGTTACAACATGCGTTCACAAATATTTGCAAAAGCATTGCCTTTGCCTTTAGTGGCTGGTGCTTTGAAGCGACTGGAATTGATGAGAAATCATCCTGAATACAAAGATAAATTGTGGGAAATTACTCACGCTTTACAAAATGGATTGAAGAAAGCAGGATTTGAAATTGGATTAACAAATTCACCCGTAACACCTGTATTTATGAATGGTTCCATTCCGGAAGCAACAAACTTGATATTGGATTTGCGTGAAAATTTCAACATCTTCTGCTCCATGGTTGTTTATCCTGTTGTTCCAAAAGGTGTAATCATTCTTCGCTTAATCCCTACAGCAGTACATTCTATGGAAGATGTAAATTATACCATTGAAGCATTTTCTAAAATTGTGGGGAAATTAAAATCCGGACAATACATGTCGGATAAAATTGCTGTACACTAAAAAAGTATTCACTTATCCAAATAAAATAAACAAATGACTAAAAAAATAGCACTGTTGTTTTTCATTTTTACACTTAGCTTAACAGGTTTTGCACAAGCTAAAAAGAAAAGTCCTATTGACGGAAGAATTTACGCCATTACTTTAACTGAAGAAGGCGAAAAGAAGAAAAAGGCAGAACCAATTAAGGACGATATGACTTTTGTTGCAGTTGGTAAGTTTAAGTCGAACTACATGACCCAAGCTCAGTTTCCGCAAACAGATTATGAATATGAAGTAGACTCAACAACAAGTCCTGTTTCTATAAAGTTTACTGTTGAATCAAAAAATACAGATGATGGACGTTTTTCTTGGGAGGGAATAATTGAAGGTGATAATGTTACCGGAACGGCTATCATTCGTAAAAAAGGAAAAATCATTCATTCTTATGCATTTACAGGAACTCATAAAAACAAAAAGAAAGTGAAACCAGCTCCGAAAACTGTAACACCTGCCGTTGCTCCTGATTCTACTAAAACAGCAGAATAGTTCTCGGCTTCGCTCGAACTGACAAATGTATCCAAATAAAAAAGCCTCTCGAAAATTCGAGAGGCTTTTTTATTAAAGCAAAATATATTAAGCTTTTTTTACGTTTACCGCATTTAAACCTTTTTTGCCTTCAGCAACATCAAACGTTACTGTGTCATTTTCTTTGATTTTGTCTTCCAAACCTGTTGCATGAACAAAAATTTCTTGACCTGAATCGTCTTTAATAAAACCAAAACCTTTTGCTTCGTTAAAGAATTTTACTGTACCTGTTTTCATTGTAATGTAATTTGATTGTTTTTAATTAGTCAGCAAATATAAATCATAATTACATAAAAGTCAATTTTTTTCAATTTATATCGCTTTTAAAAGTCAAAACATCGATAATTTAACCTCGCTAAGCGAAACTTGTTAGCTTAGAAAACTAATCTCTTTGCCCGAAAATAGAGCTTCCTACGCGAATCATAGTGCTTCCGTTTTCAATGGCCAGCCCATAGTCGGAGCTCATGCCCATACTCAAAATTTCAAGTTTCAAGTTAAAGGTCTCAAGTTGACGGTATTTCTCGTAAAAGTGCTGTAATAATTGGAATTCAGAGCTAATTTGAGTCTTGTTTTCGGTATTTGTGGCCATTCCCATAAAACCTACAATTTTTATGTTTTTTAGTACTTTCAGTTCCGTTGAAGCGATTAATTCTTCAGCTTCTTGAAAGTCCAAACCAAATTTCGTTTCCTCTTTTGCTATATAAATCTGCAACAAACAATTGATGATTCTATTGTTTTTTTCTGCTTGTTTGTTGATTTCTTGAAGCAACTTCAAACTATCTACCGAATGGATCAAAGAAACAAAAGGAGCGATGTATTTCACTTTATTGCTTTGTAAGTGTCCAATCAAATGCCATTGAATATCTTTGGGCAACACTTCATATTTATCCACCAACTCTTGTACTTTGTTCTCACCAAAGATCTTGTGACCTGCATTGTAGACTTCTTGAAGTTTTTCAATAGGTTGAGTTTTGGTAACAACAATAAGGGTTACTTCTTTAGGAAGTAACGATTTGATGCGATGAAGATTTTCTTTGATAGACATTTAACTAATCAGATTCGTAAATTCGTTTTGATTCGCTATCCGTAACCTATTCACTCAAACTATAAATCACCAAACCACTTCTCATCTTAGGCTCCACCCAGGTCGTTTTCGGAGGCATAATATTATTTGTATCTGCAATGTGTTTCAATTGCTCCATTTCTACTGGATACAATCCAAACGCCAGTTTGAAATTCCATTTGTCCACTTGGTGCTTCAATTCTTTCATTCCTTTTATTCCAGATACAAAACCAATGCGTTTGTCGGTTTTTAAATCGTGTACATTTAGAATAGGAGAGAGGATGTGTTCTGTTAATATGGATGCATCCAGACTTCCAACAGGTTCTTCGTTGTGAATGATTTCTTTTTTTGCATCCAGTGAATACCATTTTCCTTCCAAATACATACTGAAATTATGCTTTTTAGAAGGTTTGTATAATTCTTCCTTTTCTTCAATAATAAATTTTTCAGAAAGCTTTTTAATAAAATCTTCTGCAGATAAATTATTAATATCTCTCACCACACGATTAAAATCAAAAATCTTTAATTGAGTTTCAGGAAAGAAAACACCTAAATAATAATTGTAAGGTTCTTTTCCAGTAAAACTTGGATTCTTTTCTCTACGTGATTTGCCAAGCAGTCCAGAGGAAGCCGAACGATGATGGCCATCAGCAATATATACTGCGGGAATTTTTGCAAAACGTTCTTGAATGGTTGCAACAGTATTTAAATCGTTCACCAACCACAATTTATGTCGCACTCTATCAGTAGTTGTGAAATCGTAAACAGGCTCTGTTTGTATTGATTTTGCTGTTAATTCATCAATTACTGAATCGTTGGGATAACTAAACAAAACTGGTTCTGCATTAAAATCACACACTTCTAAATAGTGCATTAATTTTTCTTCTCTATCCGTTAATGTTTGTTCGTGTATTTTTATAACTCCGTTAAAGTAATCGTCAATGCTGCTGCAACCAATGATTCCTGTATAAATATTCCCATCTTTTAATTGCTGATAGATATAGTAATTTGGTTTTTCATCACTCACAAAAACTTCTTCTGCTACAAATTTTAAATATTTTGCTTTTGCTTTTTGCAATCGTTCAAGTGAGCCGGGTTTTGATCTTCTACCATCACTGAAATCCGGACTAATCACATGCAGAAACGAGAAAGGATTACTTGCTAGTTTATCGTGCAATTCGGCTGTGTTATAGCCGTCAACGGATCTAGAAGCAACTAAATGCACCTTATCTTTTGCGGGTCGAATGCCTTTGAATGGAATAATATTCGCCATGTTACTTATTAACTTGGAAAGTTTTGTCCCCGTTTTTGAAAAATTTCACAATCTGATTTGCTGCTGCTAATCCTGCATTGATGTTTGCTTCAGACGTTTCCGCTCCTTGCTTTTTAGGAGTGCAGTAATAGCGATTTTCAAATTGCAATAAATCTTGGTGGCAATCTGGCATAATGTCGGAGATGTATTTAAAATCAGGACGAGCAATAAATACTTGTTTTAATTCCGCTTCGTTGATCACTTCTTTTCTAGCTGTATTAATAACTGTAGCACCTAAAGGCATTTTTGAAAGCAATTCTAAATTGATTGAATTCTTTGTTTTTTCCGTTGCCGGGATGTTCAATGAAATATAGTGACAAGTACTATATAATTCTTCAACAGAATTAACGCCTAGTATACCGTCTTTTTCAATTACTTCTTTAGGTACAAATGGATCAAACGCGTATACAATCATTTCAAAACCTTTCGCAATGCGTGCTACATTCTTGCCCACATTTCCATAAGCATGAATTCCTATCTTCTTTCCTTTTAATTCAGTTCCTGAAACACCTTTAAAATTCCCCCTTGCCATAAACACTAGCATCCCGAAGGTTAACTCCGCAACAGCATTTGAGTTTTGTCCAGGTGTATTCATTGCTACAATTCCTTTTTCAGTTGCGGCAACCAAATCAATATTGTCATAACCGGCTCCGGCACGAACAATCAGTTTTAAATTTTTTCCTGCTTCAATTACTTGTCTGGTGGCTTTATCACTGCGAATAATCAAGGCATCTACATCAGCAACAGCTTTTATCAAGTCGTTCGCATCTGTATAATTTTCTAAGAGAACAGTTTCAAATCCTGCCTCCGAAGTTATTTTTTTTATTCCTTCAATGGCAGCTTTGGCAAATGCCTTTTCGGTTGCAACTAATATTTTGGTCATAAGAAGATTTTAAATTTAGTGTAAAAATAAGTTTTTATCGTTTAAGTGCTACATGAAATTTCAAGTCGTATCCCAACCTCAATTCTTTATTAGTAAAGTGGCTTGTATCAACTGAAATTTCTGTTGAATAAAGCATTCCGCTGGGCGGAAGAGGACTTAGTAATATTAAGGTATCATTTGTGATCGTTTTATTCAAATCTAATAAATAACTTATTCGCTCATCATTTGCTTTTGAATAAGTTGACGCAGTAACATATTGTGTGATGATTGAGAACACAAGTAATACAATTCCTAGAGACAAGATAATAGTCGTGAAATTTTTCTTATTCCAATAACTAAGTGAGTCTTTGCAACCTGCATAAAAGAATAGAATAGAGAAATAGATGGCTGACATGAATGAAACAAATAACCAAATGCGTGGAGGCCCTGTTTCCACCATCACAAAGGCAACTAAAAAGAAAAAAACAAATAGTGCAAGAATAAAAACTCCACTTAGTTTAAAGAAAAATGATTTGAAGCTTTGATTAAAAATTCCCTTTGTATGTTCTTTTAGTTCATCACCCAACCATAAAAACGGAAAACCGAATAGAATGATGTAAGGCAGTTTTGAAGGAAGATAAAAAATGCCAAATTTCACAAACGATTTTGCTGTAATAAAAAATGAATACCAGAATTGGTGCTCCGGAAAAAGCCCATCACGCATGTAGTTGCCTGGAGCAATTAGAAATATTAAAAAAGAAGTAGCAAACAAAGTATAAATCAGAAGTAGTCGTTTGTTTGAGGTGATAAAAGCATTTACGTCTTGTGCTTCCTTATACTTAATTAGAAGAAAAACGGTGAAGAATACTCCGTAAATTACTGAATAAACTTCTGAAGCACCGCCAATATATATAAAACAGAAAGCGGCTGCAATAGTTGAAAACACAAGGCGATTGGTGTTTGTTAAAAAGACACATGCCCAAACAAAAGCAATGATGCTCCACAAATAGGAGCTAAGTCCGCAAAACCAAAACCAGGATTCACCAATATCCACACTTAAAAAAAACAGTAGTGCAGTAAAAGTTCCTGAAATAAGTAGGCGCTGAGATTTAGTAACAGATAATTCCAGTCTATTTCCGATGTTACTCGTCAAGAAATACAATCCAATAAATAGAAGCAAAGCAGAGGCAAAGGGTATAAAACTATAGTACACATGGTTTACATCAAACCAATAGTAAAAAATATCCATTGCAAATGTTGCGGCAAAACGTCCACACCATTCCATGTACTGAGAACTAACGCCAGTAATGATTCCGTGATTTCTTACATCCCAAATAAAATAATAGTCATCTGTTGCTAAACGATTGAAATAGCAAAGCATTAGCAACAAACAAACGAAGAGCCCTAAAACAAGAAAGAGTAGTGTTTGAAAACGTTTGCTCATGAAGTAAAAATAAACAAAAAAGGTCTCACATTTCTGTGAAACCTTTTCTGTCGTAGCATTAAATAATTAATTTATTAATTAAAATTGTTTTCTTCCGATATCTCCTCTCCATTTGGAGAGGGCGGGAGAGGCACTATTTTACTGATTCAACAATTGCTTTAAAAGCATCCGGGTTGTTCATAGCTAAATCAGCTAAAACTTTACGGTTCAAATCAATGTTTTTAGCGTGTACTTTACCCATAAATACGGAGTAAGACATTCCGTAAGGACGAACACCAGCGTTAATACGTTGGATCCAGATTCCACGGAAAGTACGTTTCTTTTGTTTTCTATCACGGTATGCGTAAGTTAAACCTTTTTCTAAAACGTTTTTAGCAATTGTAAGAACATTTTTTCTTGCTCCCCAATACCCTTTTGTTTGTGCTAATACTTTTTTTCTTCTGGCTCTTGAAGCCACCGAGTTTACCGATCTAGGCATGTTGTTTTGTTTTTTGGTTGCAGCGCTCTTATAAAAGAAACTTTTTGCTGATTACCTGGTTTATTACTAATTGAACTGTGTTTTCTTTTTTAACAAGTATTCGTTTTTGCTTTTTCTCGACTACGCTCGAAATGACGCAATCAAAGCAATTACTACTTACCGATCGTTAACATTGCTTTTACGCGTGGCAAATCTGTAACATCCACTAAAGTTGTACCTGTTAAAGCACGTTTAGCTTTTGTTGTCTTCTTTGTCAAGATATGGCTCTTAAAAGCATGTTTTCTTTTCACTTTCCCTGTTCCAGTTAACGAAAATCTTTTTTTCGCTCCTGAATGCGTTTTCATTTTTGGCATTGTACTGATTTTTATTTATTGTTTATTTTTTTCTAAAATTTATTTCTTCTTTTACTTTTTTATTGCCTACTTTAATTCGTCTTCTTAACTCACTTGTTCTCGACTCCGCTCGAACTGACAGGAGTTTAATTGCCGACTGCCAACTGCCTTTATTGTCTACTTCTTTTTAGGTGCAATCACCATAATCATTTTTTTTCCTTCTAAAACTGGCATTTGCTCTGGCTTTCCGTACTCATCCAATTCATTTACAAAGCGGAGTAATAAAATTTCTCCATGTTCTTTAAATAAAATTGAACGACCTTTAAAAAATACAAACGCTTTTACTTTTGAACCTTCTTGTAAAAACTTAATGGCGTGATTTTTCTTAAAATTAAAATCGTGCTCATCTGTTTGTGGACCGAAGCGAATTTCTTTAATAACTGTTTTAGCAGCTTTCGCTTTTAGTTCCTTTTGTTTTTTCTTTTGATCGTATAAAAACTTTTTATAATCCACTACCTTACAAACCGGTGGAACTGCAGTAGGAGATATCTCCACCAAGTCCAATCCTGCTTCTTTAGCGATTGCCAAGGCTTTATCAATTGGATAAATACCTGGTTCAACTCCATCAAAAACTACACGTACTTCTTTCGCTCTAATACGTTCGTTTATGGCGTGAAGTTCTTCTCTTCTTCTTTGTCCGCCTCTTCCAAAACGTCTATCAACGTTTGCTGCAGGAGCTGTTCCTGTAGAAGATGTTCCGGGTTTTACAAATTTTCCTGGTGCAGGCTTATTAAATTTATTACCTGAATTGTTGTTAAATGGAGCTGCTATAGCTTGTTCCTCCTAAATTTGTTAATACTCTATTTATTAAATCTGTTTTCAATTTCTTTATTGATAATCTCCGCAAACTCTTCAAGGCTAAAGGTTCCAATGTCACCATCTCCTTGTTTTCGCACTGCTACTTTGTTGTCAGCCTCTTCCTTTTCCCCTACAATCAACATGTAAGGGACTTTTTGCAATTCTGTATCTCGTATTTTCTTCCCTATTTTTTCGTTCCTGTCGTCTACGAGCCCGCGAATATCGTAATTATTTAACAATTCTAAAACTTTTTTTGCGTAATCGTTGTATTTTTCACTGATTGGAAGTACTGCAACTTGGTCGGGAGTCAACCACAATGGGAACTTTCCAGCACAATGCTCTATCAAAACGGCTATAAAACGCTCTAAAGAGCCAAAAGGAGCACGGTGAATCATAACCGGACGGTGTTTCATGTTATCACTGCCTGTGTATTCAAGCTCAAAACGCTCCGGAAGGTTATAATCTACTTGGATTGTACCTAATTGCCATTTACGTCCGATCGCATCTTTTACCATAAAATCGAGTTTCGGGCCATAAAATGCCGCTTCACCTAATTCTACAACCGTTTTTAAACCTTTTTCAGCAGCCGATTCAATAATGGCTGCTTCTGCCAATGCCCAATTTTCATCTGAACCTATGTATTTGGTTTTATTTTCAGGGTCACGAAGCGAAATTTGTGCTGTATAATCTTTAAAATCCAATGCATTGAACACGTACAATACCAAATCAATTACTTTACAAAATTCTTCTTTCACTTGGTCGGGGCGACAAAATAAATGTGCATCATCTTGTGTAAACCCACGAACACGAGTTAAACCATGCAATTCGCCTGCTTGCTCATAACGATAAACAGTACCAAATTCAGCAAAACGAAGTGGTAAATCTTTGTAAGAGCGAGGTGATGTTTTATAAATTTCGCAGTGATGCGGACAGTTCATCGGTTTTAAGAAAAACTCTTCTCCTTCATGGGGAGTGCGGATGGGCTGAAATGAATCTGCTCCGTATTTTTCATAGTGACCGGATGTAATGTATAGCTTTTTATTACCAATGTGCGGAGTTGCAACTGGTAAATAACCGCTTTTTAATTGTTGCTTTTGTAAAAATTGAATCAAGCGTTCACGCAGTGCAGCACCTTTTGGAAGCCACAATGGCAAGCCCATTCCAACATTTTCTGAAAAGGCAAAAAGTTCCAATTCTTTTCCTAATTTACGATGGTCGCGTTTTTTTGCTTCTTCTAAAAGCACCAAATATTCTGTTAAATCTTTTTGCTTAGGAAATGTAATTGCATAAACACGAGTTAACATTTTGTTTTTTTCATCGCCTCTCCAATACGCTCCTGCAACGTTCATCAGCTTTACCGCTTTAATGAAACTAGTGTTTGGAATGTGTGGGCCGCGACATAAATCTGTAAAATTTCCTTGCTGATAAAACGTGATTTGTCCATCAACTAAACCTTCTAAAAGATCGAGTTTGTATTCATCGTTTTTTTCTGTAAAGTATTTTATGGCATCTGCTTTTGAAACTTCAGTGCGTTTGAATTCGCTTCCCAATCGAGCCAATTCAAGCATTTTGTCTTCTATTTTTTTGAAATCTTCTTGTGAAATTGTTTTTCCACCTAAGTCGATATCATAATAGAATCCACTATCGATTGGCGGACCGATTCCGAATTTTGTTCCGGGATACAGTGCTTCCAATGCTTCTGCCATCAAGTGAGCAGAAGAATGCCACAATGTTGATTTTCCTTCTTCATCGTTCATGGTTAGCAAAACCAGTTTCGAGTCCTCGTTTATTGGCCGGGACGAATCCCAAACTTCACCGTTAACTTTGGCTGCTAAAACATTTCTCGCTAAACCTTCAGAGATTGATAACGCAACTTGGTGCGCAGTAGTTCCTTTTTCGTATTCACGAACAGAACCATCGGGTAGTGTAATTTTAATCATTTTTTTTAGTTTGCCAAACATCCAAACAAACGGACGCAGGAATTAATAAGGGCACAAATATAATTGATTAAACGAGAAAATTATTAAAAATTTCAAATTACGGACATTCGTTAGAAATTGGAGCGGAATCAATTCCCTCTTTGAAAAGAGGGAAAGGGAGATTGATGCGAATCTTCGTAAGAAGAAAATGAATCTTCCAGGACTATATTATTCTTCACATCATGATAGATTACATCCCGCGAAAATGCGGGACTCGCAATGACGTTTCGAAAGGCATATAACTTCCAAAAGAAATGCTGTGATTATTTCGTTTTAAAACCAATCAACATCACAATACAAGCTTTATGGTCGACATCGGTATTGCTTGGAGGAACTTCATAAACGATGGTGTACGTTGCATCAGTTATTGGTTCGTAGGTCCAAGTTGGTGTTTCTGAATCCATCTTTTGTTCGGCTACTACCACTTTAGGATTTGCTTTGTCATAAATACGAATCAACACATATTCTTCATATGTAGAAGTGCAGAAAATTAATTTGTATTTCTGTTTTTTGAAAGCAACAAATTCAATGGGAATATTCTTATTGATTTGATCAAATGAAAATTCATTCATTAAAAAACCATCATATTTATAGGGTTTTTTAATACTTACTTTGTTTTCTTCAATAATTTGAGAAATTTTGTACTGAGAAAAGGCGGAAGAAGAAAATCCTAGAAATAAAAAAAGCAGGAGTAGTTTTAAAGAGCAAGTGAGTCGGTTGATCATTATTATTTGTAGTTGTTGCCCTGAGCTGCATACCTGTCGGGAGGCAGGCAGTCGAAGGGCGGGAAATTATTCTGCTAATTCTTCTTTGCCAGCATAGCCAATTAAAAGGATAACACAACCTGTTTTTACTTTGCCATCTATACTTTTAGGAACTTCGTACTCGATATAGTAGTTGCCAGGTTTCGGTGGTTGAAACGACCAAAAATTATTATCTACACCTTGACCGTTATCGTATACTTTGGTTCTTCCTTTTTTTACTTTATTGCTCTTGTCGTAAATGTTCATTTTAACAGCCTCTTCAAATCCAGATGAACAAAATATTAACCGGTATTTCATTCCGCGAAAAGCAGTGAAAACAACTTCTTGTTTTTTTGCTTTATCGTCAAATGTAAATTCAGTTACAACATACGCATCGTATTTATAGGGTTTTGGGACATTCGGCTTGCAGCTTTTCATAATCTGCTTAGCTTTGCATTGCCCAAAACTATTATGGTTAGTACACAATAGCGCACTAACCATAATCAGTAATATAAAAATGAATTTATTTTTTCTCATGAAAATTATTTGTATCCAACCATAAAAATCATACAACCAGTTATTTTTTGGTTAGTGCTATCAGCAGGAACGTCATAATCAACATACATTTTACGAGCACGAGGAACATCGAAAATTAATTCTTTGTCTTCTGGCTTAGCATCTTTATTTGAAAAAATTGCTTCTCTCTTTTTTGCTTCTTTGTCTTTTGTATAAACGTTGATCTTAATTCCCTTAGGCATTCCTGACGTATTAAAAACCAAACGGTATTTTTCACCAATAAAAATTGGAACCTCAACTTCTAGCTGTTGTGTTTTTTTAGTGAAATTAATTTTCGTAAATTTTTGGCTATCGTATTTATATGGATCAAGTTTTTTCTTACAGCTAGTTGTTAGTGCTTTCTTATCGCAGTTATCTGCTGTTTGAATAGTGGTGAATCCAAAAACGAATACTAAACCAACTAAACTTATATAAAATGCTTTTTTCATATTATTGTTTTTTTATTTTTTTATCGGAATATGGAATACAACAGGCATTTGTAAAAAGGTAATTTTTTAGCGCCTGTCTATTTCATAATATTGCTTTTTATTTTTTAATACTTTTTTTAGAATTAACCATTAATGAATTTCACACGCAATGCCTCAATTTTAGTAGTCAACTGAGAAACTTCATCATCTGTAAGTGTTAATTCCTTTTCTGTATCTTCTTCTCCTTGAGGATTGTTTTTTACTGAAGGAAGAGCATCATAAATATCTTTAATAACAACTAAGTCTGCGATTAACCCTCCAATAGCTGGATCTTTTTTCTCCTCAGCTTTCAAAGCATTGATAATGCTTCCTAAGATAGTCATTTGCTCAGCTAATTTGTTGTTCAACGACTTATCTTTCCCTTTTTCGTATACTTTAGAGCCGATGTACATACTTTCAACCCAAGCACCAGAAAAAACGATTGAAGTAATTTGTTGTTGATCGTTTTCATCTAAATACATATCTGTTACCATTTGCAATTCAGCAATGATGTAAGCTAATGAATCTTCGTTGCTTAAGTTTTTCTCAAAACGCTTTGATAAGTTTCCTTGGTCAAAAACAGTTCCCATGCCTAAGTTATCAGCAAGCTGACGGCTAAGTTTCATATAAGTCATTGCTTCTTGATTTTGCTTATTTAAAACAGCATAAGATAAATCAGCACTGTAAACCCCTAAGTTAATAGCCTTAGATAAGTTTGAAGTGTATTTAGCTGGATCTTTTAAATCACTGGTAACACCGGCTTTGTATTTCAAGCCTGATTTTTTAAAAATGGATGCAATTTGCAATGGAGAAGGAAGCGAGTAAGTTACATCCTGTGTTTCTACTTCCACCACTACAGAATCTGTTGGAGTTGTAACGGTGTCTTCAGTTGCAGTATCGCTGCCGCAAGCTATCATAACCATACTAGCTGCAATGAATAGTGCGCCTTTTAATGCAAGTGATTTTTTCTTTAAAAGCATTTTTTTATTAATTATTGGTTAATACCTGTTTAGTTTAAATTTTTCGAAGGCTAAACTACAAAAAAATATCAATCTGCAAAAATCTTAATAAACATTAAGGTTTCTGTTATTTATTGAAGTGAGATTGTTTGTTGTTAATTATGCCTATCACTTTCCCTGTAAATGTTGTCCCTAAAAATGGAGTATTGGCTGATTTTGACTGAATGTGTTTCTTTTCGAAAACCCATTCTTTATTAGGGTTAAAGAGTGTTATGTTGGCTATTTCACCCTCCGCAACTTTAATCTCTTTCAGCTTTAATATTTTTCTGGGTCCCGAAGTGATTGTTTCAATAAGAGTTTCAAGTTTTATCTTTCCCTTATTTGAGTTTAGCAGTCCGAAAGCGCTTTCCAAGCCAATCATTCCGTTAGAAGCATAGTCAAATTCTACTTCTTTTGATTCTATGTCTTGAGGACGGTGATCGCAGCTTAAACAATCAATAGTCCCGTCTACAATTCCTTTTTTGAGTGCTTCAATGTCAGTTTTTGTCCTAAGTGGCGGATTTAGCTTGTAATTGCTATCAAAACCATTTAGCAAGCTATCTTCCAAAGCAATATTGTATATAGTTGCTGATGCGGTTACTTTTAATCCTTTTGCTTTTGCCTGCCGGATTAGCTCTACTGATTTGTGTGTGGAAACATTGGAGATGTGTATGGCTGCATTTGTATATTCTGCCAGAAAGATATTTCTGTCAACCATTAGCTCCTCTGCAAGTGCAGGTATTCCCTTTAAACCAAGCTGTGTAGAAACCACTCCTTCGTTCATTTTACCATCGTTGGAAATGGATTTTTCATCGCAATGTGTGATAATCAATCCATCAAAATTTTGTGCGTAGAGTAGGGCGCGTAGCAGTAAACCCGAATTTCCTATCGCCTTTTTATCGTCAGAAAAGGCAACGGCTCCTGCCATTTTCATATCATACATCTCTGAAATGTCTTGCCCTTCTTGCTTAAAAGATAAAGTACCAATTGGATATACATCCAATATTGAATCGGCTGTTTTATTTTTTATATAAAGTACTTCGGCTTTTGAATGTATGCTTGGGTTGGTAGAGGAAACAACTGCAACTCCTGTAAATCCTCCACTGGCAGCAGCTTTTATTCCACTTTCTATGTCTTCTTTGTGCTCAAAACCGGGGTCACAAAAACTCACCTGCATATCCAACCAACCTGTTGAAAGGTGTAAGTTTTCAGACTCTATCACTTTCACATTTTTTTCAGGAACAATTTTTGATTTAATGGATTTGATAGTTCCATTTTCAATTAATACATCCATCACTTTGCCGTTGTGTGCCGACTTAGAGTCAATAATGTGCGCTGATTTTATTAAAATGTTCATTTGTTCATCAGATTATTAGTTCATTGGTGTGCGATGCTTATTCTAAATGATTTTCATTCTGCCATTTTTTGTTTTTTTCTTGTGGAGAGGCTATGCTCTCCATCGCGAGTGAAACCTCGCGACCAACTGCCAACTGTAGTTATTTCATAAATCGGAGCAACAAAACCTCTACCGCTAAGAATAACAGTGCTAAAATAAGACAAAGTTTCCATAGTTTTTTGCCCTGTTCTAATTCCATTAGCGATTCGGTAATATTGGTTGTGTCCAGTTCCAAAACAGCCATATTCATTAAATTAGTTTCTGTTATTTTTTCTTTCAGTTCATCTATTTTATAACAAGTTAAATCGGATTCTGTTCTGTTGAAATTATAAGAAACACCGCCAATTAATTCGGTATTGGCAAGCAAGTCGTAATTGTTTGCTTCTTTTATTTGATTGTGAACCAGAATAACTGTTTTTGAATCCTGTAACTTATGCTCAGGAATGATATCGATTTTTTTTGCGACATTTTTAATGTGAAATACGTTTTCTCCGCTAATCACTTTGCCACTTTCAATTCCTTCATCTTTTCCAATAGTATAAAAAAGAGGTTGTGAAACCTGACTGTGCATTGCTATTTTATACAATGTGGGAACAAAAATGGCATGTTTTGTCAAGTTGCTAAAGCTTTCCGAAACACCAACTGCTGAGACATAAAGTTTGCCTTTCTCTACATCGTAAGCACTCAAAAACAAATCTCCGTTCTGGAGTTTTAGCAAATACTGTTCATTACTGCGAGTGGTTTTTGAAAGAACGAAATGTTCGCTCACTTTCGGTAAATCAAGGTTTGTAGCGCTAAATGTTTTTTTATCAAAAACATCTTTATAAACAATGTGTTCCAAGTTAATTTTATCAACCTTGCTGTTTACGGTATCCAAACGTTCATAATAATTTGCTCTTACGGAAATCAAAAACTCTTTATATGCATTCAATTCGATGTTATTGTGAGGGAAAATAATCACACTTCCGCCATTTGTCATAAAGCGTTTTAGCTCCTGTCCCAAGCCCGATGAAATACTTTTCAATTCATTTAATACAACCAACTTGTTTTTACTAAATGCTGAGTAATCCATTTTGTTTTCCGCAAGAGTTGTGTAAACAAATAATGAGTCGGAGCCAAATAATTTTGTAAGAGCTGAGGCGCTCGATTCAATTCCTACGCCTTCAATACATAACACAGGAATGTTTTGTTCTACTTCAAAATTGAAATAAAATTTATCATCAAATGTTACAGGATAATCGTTTAGTTCTATTCTACACTGTTGTATTCCTATTTCTTTCGATGCAAAAGAAAGTGTGATTTCTGTTTCACTATTCTTATCTACATTAAAGCTTGCAGGTGTTTTTTGGATGTTATTAATAAATAATTTAATAGAATTATTTTCCAATACTTTTTCAGAAACGTTTTTTATCCGAACATGCAGTTTTTCTATTTGATTGTATTGTCGAATAGGGCTTTCAAACCAGCAGGTATCAATGTACACATTACTTTTTTCAGCTGCAATAAGTGGAATAAACTTAAACTGAATAGAGGTGTCGTTTTTTAATTTATCTATATCTATTGTGCTTTTTTGAAAATCACTGATGATATATGAAACTTTATTTTTCTCTGTTTGCTGAAAAGCATCTATTTGGCGCAATACAATTTCGGAGAGCAACCTTGTACTCGGACTAATCTCTATATCATCTAGCAATTCTATGAATTCTTCTTTATTTACTAAGCGCTGATGTTTTCCTTCAAAATCGTTTGTTAAAAGCTGAAAACGGTCGGTAGGTTTATAAGCAGAAACAATTTCAAGAGCACGCTTTTTAGCTTCATCCAGCAAAGCACCATTCTTACTGATGGCTTCCATACTAAAAGAGTTATCAATAAAAATGCTGATGGTTTTATCTCCAATTGGTTTTTGATTGTTTTGTGCAGGAATAAAGGGTTGTGTAAAAGCTAAAACAAGGAACGTGATGGCTAGAATTCTTGCAGTAAGTACTAATAAATGTTTTAGTTTGGATTTAGCTTGAGTTTCTTGTTTTACTTCTTTCAAAAAGCGAACATTACTGAAGTAAACGGTTTTAAACTTTCGGAAGTTAAATAAATGGATGATGACTGGTATTGCTATTGCAGAAAGTGCAAATAAGAAAGCTGGATAGGTGAAGCTCATCAAAGGACAAATGTAATAAAAAAAATGATGTGACCCATTTAATTAAGTGTGAAATCTTTTATAGGTAGATTGAGTCTCTCAGCGAGCTTTGATGCAAGAACAACAATATCACCATGAGAATCGAGCTTTGTAATATGCACATATTCCGTTTTGGTGTTATTCCTAAAACGAAGGGAATAAGTCCGATCGCTTTTTTGTATTCTGCCATATTTATCATGAGAAGGCGTTGTAATGGCAATATGATTATACTTTGAGAGGGCATGCCATCCTCCCGTTTTAAATCCCCATGCGATTTGATATTTCCTAAACTGGTTAGCCGTTTCATTAAATTGAATTCCTTTTGAATAAAAAACACCCCATAACCCCGGAATGATGAGAATAAACGAAGCAAATGAGAAGGAAATTAAAAAAGCAAGGATTCCAAAAAGGAACAATGTCCAACCAAATATTTTTACACCCGAAGATTGACTTTTTAATTTAATTGTAACCATAGTGATTCTATATTTAAAACTTCTCGAATACTCCCAACCCAAACAAAGCAAAATCATATTTTACAGGATCTGAAATATCCAATTTTCTGAGATTTCCTGTTAGTTCTTCAACAGCCTTCCAATCGTTTTGCGTACGCTTTAACAATCCTAACTTTCGTGCAACGTTTCCCGAATGTACATCCAGCGGGCACATGAGGTGGGAGGGAAGCAATGTGGATTTCCAAATTCCAAAGTCAACGCCACGTTTATCGTTTCTTATCATCCAGCGTAAATACATGCACAAGCGTTTAGCAGAGGAGTTTTCAGCAGGATTAGAAACATGTTTTCCTGTACGATGAGGATAGTCAATTAAAAAAAACAGACTTCTGAAATTGGAAATGGCTTGCTGGCAATCGGGTTTTGAAAAGGCTTTTTCCAAACCTCCATGTTTCTTGTAAATGTTTTGTAAGGATTGAATAAAAAATATTGCGTCTGTCGAATTAAACGTGCGATGAACAAAACCATCAAAACGTTTCAAGTCTTTTGCTTTAGCCGACATCACAAAATCATGAGGATTATTCCCCATTATTTTCATCATCTTATTTGCATTGTTGATGATGGTGACTCTTTGTCCCCAAGCAATAGTAGCAGCCAGAAAGCCTGCAACTTCAATGTCTTCTTTTTTTGAAAATTGATGTGGAATGGAAATGGGATCACTGTCTATAAAATCAATACGATTGTATTTGTCGTATTTTTCTTCCAGAAAGTCTTTTAAGTCGGATGGGATTAATGTCATCTTATGCAAACTGAGTATTAGTCGTTCTCAATCTTCTGAACCAATCTCTTTAACGACTCATCAATTCTCTTAAAGAAGCGATATCGCTGCTTCTCAGCAACCCCACTAATTAGGTTTGATTTTTTAATTAAATTCTTTAGCCACAAATCGGTTTCGTTGCAAAATCCTGGGTTGGTAGTAAGCATTACATTAAAGGTGTGGTAAGAAATGTAAGCTCCTTTCATGTTTCCCATTTGTGCCATCACGCAGTTGTTTCCTATCATCACATCACTGTGGTAAAGCGCATAGTTGTTTTCGGAGGACGATGGTTTGTCATTGGAATCAAGCTTTACGTTCATTTCTGCCTCTTTGTTTATTCGAGCAAATAATAAATTTAACTCTTCGCATACTTTTAATGCATCTGCTTTAGAATGAAAAGCTCCCGCATCCCAATAAAACTCTACTTGCTTTAAAGTGCTGGTAACTGTATCATCCGACCAAACTTCAATGGAGTTCAGTTTCGAGTAGCAATCATATATATCCCGAGCAATTTTCAACAGATCGTTATCTACATGTACTGTGTCAAACTTTTTATCGTCAAAGCCGGGAGCATTTAAAATGGATTTATTCCAATAGAAAATTTTAAATGCGGTTAAATAGGAATGAGCAAAATGTTGAAAAACGGGAATGTCTTCTGCTGCATATATTATTGTTCGTTCGTTTTCCGGGAACTTGAGCATGTTTGCAAGGTCATTTCTCATGTTTTCGAGGTATTCACGAAAGGTATTCACGTGTGAACTCAACTGTTGATAGGAGAAACTAACGCTGTTGCTTGTAGTATTGGCACTAATAAATGCATCAAAAGAAAATTTAAAATGTTTACACAATAAGGCTATTTCCTCTATACTAAGTGCCGTTTCACCACGAATCCTTCTGTAAGCACTGTCGTTACTAATGCTAAGCAAATCAGCCAGCTCATCAACAAAAGAAATATTAGCAGGCAAAGCTGTTTTTATTTTTCGCATTAAGATAATTTGTGCGGATTCTTCCTCTTTTTTTGCCATAATAAATTGGTATTATTTAATAATAGTACTATTCAACATTTGCAATTTTTACTAAAAGTATGAAATCGATTTGCAAATATTGCAAATTGGAGCCGTTTTTTTTCCTTCCATATCCTTTTTTTGCGATTCATAGTCCTGAATGCTTTGTCTGTTGTGGAAGTCCGTTTCTTCAGCCCTTTTTCTTGGCCTAGATTTGCTTCAGAAATAAATCAAATACCCCTAAAAATGAAAAAAACGATACTAATACTAATTCAAGTTTTAATCTGCTCTTATATGATAGGACAAACAAAGGAACAATCTACATTTTTGAAAAACTCAACTTCAGTAAGTCAATCAAAACACGGAATTAAAAACCTTTCATTAAAAAGCTATTTAATGGCTCGTAAAGAATACAAAAAAAGTTCAACAGCAAGATATACTCCAAATTTCTCATTGGATTTATTAGACGGAAAAGGAATTCATCTTTTCAATATTTCCGAAATGGGACCAATTCCTTCCATGAGTATTGGCGCAAGAATAAAAGCAGGAATCACAATTACTATATAATCTCTAAACTCCTAAACAAATGAAAACAGAAATTCAAGTTATATCGAAAAAACAAGCCGTTCTAAAGTGCAGCCTTTTACTATTTATTTTATCGATTACCATTTGTGTAATTGAAAATATAAATCTGATACTGAGTAATCTCTTTTAAACACAAATAAAAATCTAACCCCTAACCCATAAAAAATGAAACTGAAATTAATAATGAAAGTGTTTTCAATGCTAATTATTCTTATGCCGATAAAGGTGTTTAGCCAGGATACATTGTTTCTGAGAAACGGTGAACAGCAAATTGGAAAAGTCTTTGAAATATCACCTAATGAAGTGAAATATAAAAAAAATGACACAACTGATGGTCCAACTTACATTGAACTAAAAACCAACATTTCAAAAATTAAATACAAAAATGGAGTTGTTGAAGAGTTTGAATATATAAAACCTTGGAATAAACCTGAAGAAAATAAAGAGTTCAAACCTGTTGCCCTAAAAAAGCATACGGAGATGAAACAAGTTGGATCCCGCTTTTGGTACGGTGACAAGGTATTAAATGAAAGTGAAATGCAGGACATTTTATTGGGAACCAATTATCCTCAAATAACAAATCACATTCAAACGTCAAAGAGGCAAAGAGGGTGGCAACACATTGGTTTTGCCGCAGTTCCATGTGGGCTAGCTTCTGTTTATTTTTTAAGCGAGAGTGCAGGAGGCTTGTTCAGCAATCAAAATGCAACAAAAGATCAACAATACGAAGACAATGCTAAGCTTTTTGCCTTACTCGGAATGGCTTGCATTACAACTTCTATAATACTTAAAGTTAAACGACATAAAAACAATACCGCTGCTTTAAAATTATACCAACAAAATTTCTAATTAATAAAATCTCCTAAACACCTAAAAACATGAAAACAACAACTCAAATCAAAAAAATGAATTCGACTGCGATGAATGCAGCGAAAATTTCCACAGAAAATTTGTTATTGTTCTTAAACTTAAATATGCTCGAGAAATACAGCAAAAAAACCTTTGATCTTTATTCATCTTTAACCGGAATAAAGAAATGGTCATTATTTTTTATGATGAGCTTGTTTTCGTTAGGGATGATGGCACAAGAAACTAAACTGGCAAAAACCACTGTAAAACCAAGTATCACTGTTTTAAATATAGATACTAAAGCTTTAAATCTGGATCCCAATCAAATGGGAAACATGGTGCGTATTGAGCTGGAAAAACTAGACACGTTTGAGGTGATGGATCGTTACGATGTTTCTTATATAGTAGAAAAAAACAAGTTAAACATAAACAATTGTTATGGAAAGATTTGCCTTTTGGAAGTTGGTTCAATTATCAATTCCGAAAAAATGTTTACAGGAAGCGTTGAATTAATTGGTGAAACGGTGATCGTCAGCTTTCGATTAATAGATGTAAAAACAGGTAAAATTGAGAAAGCACAGGTGGATGAGTATTTGAATTTGCCAAAAGAATTGCAGTCGATGGTAAAAATATCAGTTCGCAAAATGTTTAACAAAGAAGTAGAAGAACCGCTTGTAACCTATCTAACAAAGAAAAATAATTTTGAAAGTTCAACTAGTAACCCAAATAAAACGAGTGTCAATTTATCGGGGCCAAGAAGTGGATTTACATATTTTACAGGAGAAACCGGACAACGGTTACAAGCTCCGAGAAGTGAAGGCGGGTATGGTTCTTACCCATTAATGTTTCAGTTCGGATATCAATTTGAAGTTCAATATTTGAACGAAGGGAACTATCAAGCATTGTTTGAATTTTTGCCAACAATTACAGGTTTTAATCAAAATGTTTTTATTCCTAGTTTAACAGTAATGAACGGATTCAGGGAAAACAAACATGGATGGGAGATTGCTTTTGGTCCAACATTCAATCTTGTATCAAAAGCTGATGGATACTTTGATGGAGAGAATAACTGGCATTTGCAGAATGATTGGTCAGATTCAACATCTAATCCATACAGCATTATAAAACGTATGGATAGCAGAGGTTCTTATGAATTACAAGCAGGATTTATTATTGCAGTTGGCAAAACATTTAAATCAGGGAAATTAAATATCCCGGTAAATATTTACGTAGTTCCCAATAAAGATGGGATAAGAATGGGGGCCTCTTTCGGCTTTAATGCTAAGAGGAGATAAAAAGCGATTTGCTTTTTTGGCCTCTGCGCTTATGTGCAGAGGTCTTTTTTTATTCTATTTCTTTTAGATTTAATTTTCTCAACTTGGGTGCAACTTTATATGTCCCCGCAACAATTAATATGGTCATCACTCCACCAAAGATGACAGAACGTACCAATCCGATAGCACCACCACCCATGGCACTCGCTGCAACTCCTGATTCAAACGCCCCAATTTCATTTGAAGAGCCAATAAATATACTGTTGACGGCAGAAACCCTTCCACGCATTTCATCGGGAGTTGCTAGCTGCAAAATAGTGTGACGAATGACAACACTCACATTATCAAAAGCACCCGTTAAAAATAAAAAGAAAAGTGATAAATAATAGTTGGTAGAAATTGCAAACAGTATAGTTGCAACACCAAACAACGCTACGTTAACAAATAAGTTCCTTCCAGCATTTTTTGTAATGGGTTTATAAGCTAGAATAATTGCAGTAAAAATTGCTCCAACAGCAGGTATAGCGCGCATAAATCCTAGTTCCATGGAGCCTACATGCAAAATTTTATCAGCAAAAGCAGGCAGCATTGCAACTGCACCACCAAATAAAACAGCAAACAAATCCAATGAAAGCGCGCCCAATATTAGCTGATTGCTAAAAACAAATTTTATTCCTCCTGATAAACTTTCTTTCAAACTTTCTTTTTTCACTTTGAGTGGAAGTGGTTTTGATGCAATAAAAACAAAAGAGAAAATAGACAATACAATAAAAACAATATTAATGGTATAAGCAGCAGAAAAACTTATAGTGCAAATAATGCCGGCTATAGCGGGGCCTACAACAGCACCAATGTGCCAAATACTGCTGTTCCACGTTGCAGAGTTCGCATAATGTTCACGCGGTACAATTTGGGCCATAAAGGCCGGAAAAGCTGCAGAGATGAAACCTCTCACAATTCCAATGAAGCCAAATACCAAATAAATGGGTAGCGTTCCGTAATTTTCAAGAATGGTAGAAGTATCCAATGAGAAATAGAGTAGGGCAGAAGTAGAAACAATGAGAAATGATACAGAAATCAAAATGATTAGTTTTCGACTTACCGTATCCGCTACATGACCAGCAAAGAAAGAGACGATAATGAATGGAATAGCTTCCGATAATCCGATTATCCCCAATGCTAATTCATCTTTTGTAATATCATAAATTTGCCACGCAACAATAACACTTTGCATTTGAATGGCTAAAGTCAAAAAGAATCGAGTATTTAAAAAAAACAAGAACTCTTTTATTCTTAAAGCAGCATAAGGATCGTGGGCTGATTTATTTTGGTGCATAATACTTCGCAAATTTATTATAATTTTGTAGAAACAATCTTTAAACGGTACAAAATGAAAAAAATACTATTAGTCTTTGCTGGAACACTTTTTCTTTCTTCTATTCATGCACAAAAAATAACTTCTGACAATGTGCCATTAGCTGTAACGACAGCGTTTAAATCGAAATTTTCAATTGCTGAAAAAACGACTTGGGAAATGGATTATGAAAATTTTCAAGCAGATTTTACGGTAGGGAAAAGTGAATTTTCATCGAAATTTGATAAAGAAGGAAAGTGGCTGGAGACAGAAACCTATTTAAAAGCATCAGAATTGCCTAAAATTGTCAAGGATGCGCTTTCTAAGAAATATGGCGAATTGAGTGCCTATAAAATAGAGTCACCGATGAAAGTTGAAAAAGAAAAGGCTACAACTTATGCAATGGATATAATAAAAGGTGAGAATACTTACGAATTAGTATTTGATGAAGCTGGGGAGTTACTTGAAGACGATGTAAAGACATCCAATAAAAAAGATTAAAAAAAAACCTCCCCATGCGGGGAGGATTTTTTACTTTTTAGCACCTTTTTTAGGTTTAGGAATAGTTTCGTTGTATTTCTTCAAATACATCATTTGTTTATTAATAAATTCTCCGTAGTTATCTTTATCTGCTTGATATTCCTTTAAGATAAGTTTTTCGTCTGCAATAAGTTTTTCAAATGGTGCCTGTGTTTCAGGATCCAGATTTCTCATGTAGTAAAAATTCAATTTGCCATCAGTCGTTTTATTAAACACATACTTCCCTTCGGCATCAATTTTAAAAGTTGCTTTCGGACTAATCAATAAGTCTATTCTTCCTAGCAGCACAATTTTTGCAAAAAAACCATCCATATACATATAATCACAGCCATCAATGTATCGGAATCCCCAATACTTTTCTTTAATACAACTGATTTTTTGTTCCACATTTTTTTTGTCTTTGTACATTAAAATTCCAACATTATAGTTTTCACTTTCTTGCATATTTTCAACAATGGTCACTTTTTTTTTTAGGTAATCATCTTTTGTTATATAATAGCCAAATTCATTGTTGATGCTGGCATTTGCATTCATGAAAAAGAAAAAAAACAGAATCGCTAATTGGGTTGGGATGGTTTTCATGCGTTAATTGTATTTAAGTTTTGGGATGTATTCAAATTTGCAAATAAAAGCCCTTTGATTTCCTTCAATCTTTTAAAAGGCAGGTTATTTCGATTGAGCGGTAGGTGTTATAAAAAAAGCCCCGCTCTGAATGAATCGGAGCGAGACGTTTTTGCTTTATTTTTTATTCTTCTTTTTTACTTTTCTTAGGTTTGCTTTCCTTAGGCTTATTGATTTTAATTTTGATTTCGTCTTTCGTTTTATCAAAATCCACTTCAATTACATCACCTTCAGTCAAGTTTGACTTGATGATTTCTTCTGCTAAAGGATCTTCTAGGTACTTCTGAATAGCACGTTTTAAAGGACGGGCTCCGAATTGTACATCATAACCTTTGTCAGAAATATAATCTTTAGCTTCACCAGAAACTTTAATGCTATATCCTAATCCGTTAATTCTTCCATACAAGCTGTTCAATTCAATATCAATAATTTTATGTATATCGTCTCTTGAAAGGGAGTTAAACATCACCACATCATCAATACGATTTAGGAATTCAGGAGCAAATGCTTTCTTCAAAGCACCTTCTATGATTCCTTTTGAATTTTCATCTTCGAATTCTTTTTTAGCACTGGTGCTGAAACCAACACCTTGTCCGAAGTCTTTCAACTGACGAGCACCAATGTTAGAAGTCATAATGATAATTGTGTTTTTGAAATCAATTTTACGACCCAAACTATCTGTCATCATTCCATCATCCAAAGCTTGCAATAACAAGTTAAATACGTCAGGATGTGCTTTTTCAATCTCATCTAACAATACAACTGCGTATGGTCTTCTACGAACTTTTTCAGTTAATTGTCCACCTTCTTCATATCCAACATATCCCGGAGGCGCTCCAACTAAGCGCGACACAGCAAATTTTTCCATGTACTCACTCATGTCGATACGAATCAAGGCATCATCATTATCAAATAAATATTTCGATAATATTTTTGCTAATTGTGTTTTTCCAACACCAGTAGGACCAAGGAAAATGAATGAACCAATTGGTTTGTTTGGGTCCTTTAATCCAGCACGGTTACGTTGAATCGCTTTAACGACCTTCTTTACAGCTTCATCTTGTCCGATAACTTTACCTTGTAAAAGCTCCGCCATTTTTACAAGTTTATCGCCTTCGTTTTGAGAAATACGCTGAACAGGAACACCAGTCATCATTGCAACAACTTCAGCAACATTGTCTTCACTCACCATTTCACGGTGAGTTTTGCTTTCTTCTTCCCAAGTTTTTTTAGCTGCATCTAATTGTTCTAGTAAAGTGCGCTCCGTATCACGCAATCGAGCTGCTTCTTCATATTTTTGCGAACGAACAACTTTGTTCTTTTCTTCTTTAATATCTTCTAATTTTTTTTCGATTTCAACAATGTTTTTTGGAACATTGATATTAGTAATGTGAACTCGAGAACCCGATTCATCCAATGCATCAATCGCTTTGTCGGGTAGGTGACGATCAGTAATGTAACGTGCAGTCAACGAAACACAAGCTTTGATTGCCTCATCCGTATACGTTACATTGTGATGATCTTCGTATTTTGATTTGATGTTATTTAAGATTTGAATTGTTTCTTCCTGTGTTGCAGGTTCTACAATTACCTTTTGGAATCGTCTTTCTAAAGCGCCATCTTTTTCGATGTACTGACGATATTCATCCAAAGTTGTAGCGCCAATGCATTGTATTTCTCCACGCGCCAAGGCTGGTTTAAACATATTGGAAGCATCCAATGATCCAGAAGCGCCACCTGCACCAATAATGGTGTGAATTTCATCAATAAACAAAATTACATCTGGCGATTTTTCAAGTTCATTCATTACAGCTTTCATGCGCTCTTCAAACTGTCCACGGTATTTTGTACCAGCAACCAATGAAGCTAAGTCCAGTGTAACAACACGTTTTCCAAAAAGCACACGAGAGACTTTACGTTGAACGATACGCAATGCTAAACCTTCAGCAATAGCTGATTTACCAACACCTGGCTCACCAATTAAGATTGGGTTGTTCTTTTTTCTCCGAGATAAAATTTGTGAAACGCGTTCAATTTCTTTTTCGCGTCCTACAATCGGATCCAATTTTCCATCTTCGGCTGCTTTTGTCAAATCCCTTCCGAAATTGTCCAACACAGGCGTTTTTGATTTGCTATCAACTGGTTTTTTAGTACTGCTCGCACTAAATGAATCCTCTTCTGCATCATCGTCAGAAGGCGTTCCAGGAAATTCAGCTTTAGGGTCTGATTTCGATAATTCTAATTCACTTTTCATAACTTCATAATCAACTTTAAATTTTTGTAAAGATTTAGTAGCCACGTTATCTTCATCTTTTAATATCGATAAGATTAAGTGTTCTGTACCAATAACAGCACTTTTAAACAATTTGGCTTCCAGATAAGTTATTTTTAAAGCACGTTCAGCTTGTTTCATCAAAGGAATGTTAGCTAGGTTACTTACTTTGTGATTTCCAGTTCCTATAGATTGTTCAACTGTTTTACGTAATTCTTGTAAGTCGACATTCAATGATTTCAGCAAACGAACAGCAGTTCCTTCACCTTCACGGATAATCCCTAACAATAAATGTTCTGTTCCAATGTAATCGTGCCCTAAACGTAGCGCTTCCTCTCTGCTGTAAGTGATTACATCTTTAACTCTTGGTGAAAATTTAGCTTCCATAATGCTTAGTTTTAATTAATTGATTAAACGTTTTTGTTTATTCAAGAGTTACTTTTTGGCACGAATAATAATAGTTTCGTGCAGTTTATCAAAAGTAATTACTCCTTTTAAAGTTGTCTTACATTGGACCTTAATCTTATCAACAAAAAAGTGTCAATAATGTTGATAATTTAACGCTTTAAATCGGTTTTGTCTCCTACTAAATAAGTATTTTCGAACCTCCTTAAAACAGCATTGGATTATCAATTATTGTGCTAAAAACAAATTATGACAATCTCGCAGATGTAATATAGGAAAAGTAGGATAAAACAAGTAAAAAAAATAGAAAAACGAAATTATGGCAGACGGAGAAAAAATCATTCAGATCAACATTGAAGAAGAAATGAAATCAGCTTACATCGATTATTCGATGTCGGTAATTGTATCGCGTGCATTACCCGATGTAAGAGATGGTTTAAAACCAGTTCACAGAAGAGTGTTGTTTGGCATGCTTGATTTGGGTGTAATGTCTAATAAAGCACATAAAAAATCTGCTCGTATTGTAGGGGAAGTGTTGGGTAAATATCACCCACATGGCGATACATCTGTTTACGATGCAATGGTTCGTATGGCACAGCACTGGAGTTTGCGTTATCCATTAGTAGACGGACAAGGAAACTATGGTTCTGTTGATGGTGATAGTCCGGCTGCAATGCGTTATACCGAAGCTCGTTTGAAAAAGATAGCAGAAGAAATGCTTAACGACATTGAAAAGGATACTGTTGATTTTCGTCCGAACTTTGATGATTCATTGGAAGAACCGACTGTTTTGCCAACTCGTATTCCTAATCTATTGATCAATGGTGCATCCGGAATTGCTGTGGGTATGGCTACAAACATGCCTCCGCACAATTTAACAGAAATTTTGAATGCTACTATGGCATACATAGATAACAGAGAAATTGACATTGCTGGATTGATGCAGTTTGTAAAAGCGCCTGATTTTCCTACAGGTGGAATTATATACGGATATGAAGGTGTGAAAGACGCTTTTGAAACAGGGCGAGGCCGTATTGTGATGCGTGCTAAAACCATAATGGAAACAACTGATGCAGGAAGAGAACGTATCATTGTAAATGAAATTCCTTATCAGGTGAATAAAGCAGAGATGATCCGCAAAACAGCGGATTTAATCAACGACAAAAAACTAGAAGGCATTTCTGATATCCGCGATGAGTCGGATAGAGATGGAATGCGGATTGTTTACGAAATCAAACGTGACGCGATTACGAATGTAGTTTTAAACAACCTTTTCAAATATACCGAACTTCAAACTTCTTTTAGTGTAAACAACATTGCTTTGGTGGGTGGCCGCCCAATGATGTTGAATCTAAAAGACATGATTGTGCATTTTGTGGCTCACCGTCATGAAGTAGTAGTTAGAAGAACCAAATTTGAGTTGGCTCAGGCAGAACGCAGAGCTCACATTTTGCAAGGTTATTTAATTGCTTTGGATCATATGGACGAAGTAATTAAATTAATCCGCGCTTCAGCAACCCCTCAGGAAGCACAAGACGGTTTGATTACCAGCTTCGGATTAAGTGAAATACAGGCTAAAGCAATTCTTGAAATGAGATTGCGTGTACTTACTGGTTTAGAGAGAGATAAGATTAAAGAAGAATTTGATACTTTAATGGAATTAATCAAATATTTGAAGGAAGTATTGGAAGACGAAACACTTCGTATGGCTATTATAAAAGACGAACTTTCTGAGATAAAAGAAAAATACGGGGATGAGCGTAGAACAGAAGTTGTTTATGCATCGGGGGATTTCCGCATGGAAGATATGATTGCTGACGAAGATGTAGTTATTACAATTTCTCACATGGGTTACATCAAGCGAACACCTTTAACAGAATACAGAACACAAGGAAGAGGCGGTAAAGGAGCCAAAGGAAGCACTACTCGTGATGATGACTTTATCGAACATTTGTTCATTGCATCTACACATAACTACTTATTGTTGTTTACGGAGCAAGGAAGATGTTTCTGGATGAGAGCATTTGAAGTTCCGGAAGGAACCCGTGTATCCAAAGGAAGAGCGATTCAAAACATGATCAATATTCCAAGTGATGATAAAGTAAAAGCATATATCAATGTAAAAGATCTTACGGATGCCGATTATATAGCGAATAATTATATTATTATGTGTACGAAGAATGGTATCATCAAGAAAACAACATTGGAAGCCTATTCTCGTCCTCGTCAAAACGGAATCAACGCTATCACAGTTAGAGAAGGAGATACTTTATTAGAAGTATTATTAACAAACGGTACGAACGAAATTATGTTGGCTTCAAAAGCTGGTAAAGTAGTGCGTTTCAACGAAGCAAACGTTCGTCCAATGGGAAGAAATGCTTCAGGAGTGAGAGGAATCAACCTGGGTGATGAAAAAGGAAATGAAGTGATTGGTATGATTGCAATGCCTGATCAAACAAGCAATGTAATGGTGGTTTCTCAAAAAGGATACGGAAAACGTTCTGAAATTGAAGAATATCGTGTTACAAAACGTGGTGGAAAAGGAGTAAAAACTATTAATATTACTGACAAAACAGGTGATTTAATTGCCATTAAAGATGTTACGGATAAGGATGGATTGATGATTATCAACCGCTCCGGAATTATAATTCGTTTGGCTATTTCTGAATTGCGTGTAATTGGCCGTGCAACTCAAGGTGTGCGTTTAATCAACATGAAAGAAGGAGATGAAATTGCTGCTGTGAGTAAAGTAGAAGTAGAGGAGGAGGAAGTAGAAGCATTGGGAGAAACAACTTCCGAAACACCAACTGCGGAATATGGAAATGAT